>WNFW01003454.1_pt1 | contig 11567 bp, 12 predicted proteins | sample 5400131 | NCBI WGS metagenome assembly WNFW01 (sample SAMN13153362, study PRJNA577476) | soil metagenome | isolation source: 20 cm soil or saprolite under grassland replicate 1 | place: USA:California | collected 2016-06-15
GGACGAGCCGGGGCCCGAGTTCTGGGTGCGCTTCATGGAGCTTGCCGGGTGGCGGCGAAGCGACACCGGTCGGCGCGATGAGGTGATCGACATGGTCGTCGCCGGGACGCTCGGGCCGTCGGTGCGCGCAAGCATTGCGGCGGCGAGGCTTGCCGCGCAGGCCGTCCGCCCCTCGCTGCCGACGGAGCTCTACGAGCAGGTCAACGCGCTCCACTGGCGCGTGCAGAAAGCGGTGTGGCAGCCCGACCTGTACCCGTTCTTGATGGACGTGCAGATGAGCATCCGCCTGGTCGACGGGTTGCTCGAGGACACGATGTTCCACGACGAGGCGCGCGATTTCGTGCGCCTGGGGAAGTTCGTCGAGCGCGCGTCCAACGTGACCAACACCGTGACGCGCAAATCCGCAGAGCTCGCGGACACACCCGAAGACGCCCTGGAGTGGACCGCGGTGCTCAAATCGTGCTTCGCGTTCGAGTCGTACCAGGCGCGCTATCCGGGCGGGGTAACCGCGGACCGGGTGATCGAGTGCCTTCTACTCGACCGCTCCCTGCCGCGGTCGGCTCGTTTCTCGACGAACACAGCGCTCGAAGCGGTCGCACGCATCGACGGCAACGCGCGCCGCTCGAAGCCGCTGCGATTGCTCATCAAGCTCAACGGCCTATACCAGCAGGGCAACACCCAGTCGATCGCCGAGCGGCCCCTCGAGTTCGATCAGGCGTGCCGCGCCATCCTCCGCCTGCTGGAGATCGCGCTGCGCGAGACATACTTCCATCCGAGCAAGGTGCCCGCCAGCGTCGCCGGAGAGGAAGGCCACGGCATGCCGCAACAGCAACAGCAGCAGGCCAGTCCCAGGCGTTCGGCTGCGGCCGATGGACGGCAACGGCCAGCGATGCGTCGACTTCCACCTCGAGCTGAGCCACGGCGTCAAGCCGCACGCGTACGTGGACGGTTACGGCAACCACGTGCACTACTTCAACCTGGTCCGCCCACACTCCGGCCTGAGCGTGATCAGCCGCTCCACGGTCGAGACCGGGCTGGGCCCGGAAGAAGACGCTGGTGAGCAGCTGGTGCAGGACTTTCTGCGCTTTCGCTCGCCTGTGAAGGAGGGCGATGGGGTGCACGAGCTGGCACGCCGGCACGCGATTGCCGACCATTCCTCGCCCGCCGCAGTGGAGCAGGCGCTGGACGATCTGACGACAGCGATCAGCCGAGAGTTCACATACGACCAGACTGTGACCAACGTGTACAGCGCGGTCGACGACGTGCTGGCGCTGCGCGCCGGAGTCTGCCAGGACTTCGCGCACCTGTTCATCGCGGTGGCGCGGGCGATGGGGGTCCCGGCTCGCTACGTGAGCGGCTACATCCACCTGCGAGGCGACAAGACCGCGTTCAACGCGTCACACGCGTGGGCCGAGGCGTGGGTCGCCGGGCGCGGCTGGATCGGGTTCGACGCCACGCATCCGGTGCGCACGACACCGCATCACGTCCGGCTCGCGGTGGGCCGGGACTACACGGACGCAGCGCCGACGCGGGGCATCTACGTCGGTTCGGCCAACAGCACGATGACGATCAACGTCAAGACGCGCGCGGTCGGCTAAGAGGCGCCCAACCTGCTGACCTGGACGAATTCCCAGCGTCCCTGATTGACACGATAGATTGTCATCATCGGCGACAGCGCGTCGCCATTCTTGTCAAATGAATACGTGCCCGTGACGCCCACGAAGTCTTTGGTTTGGGCCACTGCGGCCACCACCTGTGCCCGGCTCGGAAGCTTACCGTCGTTGGCTTTGATGGCGCGGCCGATCGCGTCGATCAGGATTCGTGTGCTGTCGTATGCGGCGAAGACGTAGGGCCCGGTGTCCAACGGCTTCGAATACACCTTGCGGTAGTCGTCGACTTGCTTCTTGATCCGAGGTTCGGTGCTTGTCCTTGGATCGACGTAACCATAGGTTGCCCAGACCTCCGGAGGGCTGGAGCCGAGGTCGGCCATGCAGTCGTCATTCAAAGTGATGCTATCCGTGGCGAGAAAAACCGCTCCTGGCATGAGTCCGTTCATCTGAGCTGCGGCTTTGCACGCGTTTTGGTCCACACCGGCCACGCCGTATATCGCATCCGCACCAAGGGCCCTGGCCTGCATCAGAAGGGCTGAGAAGTTGTCCGGTGTGTCGTCATAAGACTGTTGGTAGACAAGCGTGCCGCCATGGAGGGCGAATTCCTTGGCAAACTCATCGACGTAGAGGCTTCCCTCAGGGCCAATCTCATTGAACGCCGCCACCCGTCGGAGCCCGAGTTTCGTGGCCGCGTAGTTCGCCATCGCCCTACCCTGCAAAGGGTCACGAGGAGTGATCCGGAAATAATTGTTCGAGCCGCTCGGGCGGAGGGATGCGGCAGTCGGGCTGCAGGGCCGCTCGGCCACGGTGAGGCAGGAACCGGTGGTTGTGGGGCTGACCATTGCCAGGTGAGCCAAGTTGGCCTCGGGCATTTCGACTGCAGCGATGAACGAGGAATGTGGGCCGACCATGCCTAAGACGCTCGGGTTCGCGATCATGCGTCTGACGTTTGCACGGCCTCGCAGCTGGCTGTGTTGCGCGCCAAGCGCGTTGTCAAGTGACCAGTACGCGAGCTTGTAACCTTCGACGGCGCTGTGCTGGCTGATGGCCAAGCCGATCGCTTGCTCGAGCGCGACTATGTCGTCCGGCGCGAACGCCGACGTGGGCAAGTCGCTGGCGATGATGATGTCGGGGCGCGAGCTGGTGGTCTCCGCGCCCTGACACGCGACTGCGGTCAGCCCCAACAGCAGAACAGCAGCAAATGCTCTCATCACGGCGCACCGAACAGGTGGGGAATCTCGCGCACACGCTGGTTCTCCGTGTCGGCAATGAAGAGATTCCCCTTCGAATCGAGGGTTAGGCCCTCTGGTCCGTCGAACTCCGCCTCGGAGGCCGGCAATCCGTCACCGGCAAAGCCCCAGCGACTCGTGCCGGCCACTGCGTAGATCTTTCCGTCAGGCGTTATCGATCGGATCCGGTGATTTCCGGTGTCGGTGAAGACGATGGTGCCGTCGGGCGCCACCGCAACGTCGAACGGAAAGCTGAGGAGGGCGTTTCGGGCAGGGCCATCGTCACCGCTGTTGCCCTCAAACTCGCCGGCTCCACCGGCCACTGTTGTGATGGTCCCCTTCGCGTGGTCCACCCGGCGAATCCGGTTGTCCCCCGTGTCGGCGATGTAGAGGTTCTCTTGCTTGTCCAGCGCAAGACCGATCGGCCAGCTGAGCTGGGCACTCGTTGCCGCACCTCCGTCCCCCTGTCTGTCACCGGTCCCGGCGTAGGTCGACGTCTCGCCGTCGAATCTCATGACGCGGTCGCCGACCCTGTCGGCGATGAACAGCACGCCCTCTTTGGTGATGGCGAGCCCTCCTACCGGCAGGTTGGGCGCGTTCTGAGAGATGGTGATGTTTGAGCTCCCGACTGCGACGACCGAATGCATGAAGCCGTTGGTGTCAATCGTCCAGACCTCGAGGACACCAGTGCGGCTGGTGAGCAGGTATAGCCGATCGTGGCTGTCGACCGCGACCGCGCTCGCGTAGCCAAGGGAGCGCGTCGAAACCGAGATTCCCAGGGCACCGTCGACAAGGTTTCCGCTGCCACCACCGGCGATGGTCGTGATGACACCGTCCACTACCTTGCGTATCCGATGGTTGCCGTAGTCCGCGATGTACATGACACCTCTGCTGTCGACGGCGACCGAGGTCGGGCGTGCCAGCTGAGCGCCCGCGGCTCTCTGGTTATCGCCGCCATAGCATCCGCCGGGGTAAACCTGCTTGGCGCATTGGGAGCCGGCGATCGTCCGGATGATCGGTAGGGCCGGCGCAGTCAGCCGCAGCACTCCCACTCCGGCGGTGAGGAGGGCCAGCACCAGCGCCGCGGCCAGCCACGCACGCGGGTGGGCGAGCGCCCATCCCGGCGGGACGACCACGACCCTGGGCGAAGGGGCCGGAACCACGAGCGGAGCCGACTCGTGGCGCACCACCCAAGCTGTCACCTGGGCACGCGTGTTCACCCCGAGCTTCTCTCTGATGTGCTCGAGATGGCCGTCGGCGGTTCGTTCGGAGATGAAGAGCTTGGCGGCGATGTCGCGGTTGGTGAGGCCTTCCGCGACCATGGTCGCCACCTCGAGCTCGCGAGGGCTGAGCCGAACGGCGATTTCCTGTGTGGGTCCCGGGGGCATCGGCTGCACGGGGTATTGAACTCCTAAAAACGGGTACCCGCACGGGTACCTGAACAGGTCCTTTGCCCGCTGTTGGCCAGGGTCATGCCTCCATAGCCTCAGGACATCGCCCGGCCCCTCGGCCGGACATCGGCCTGATAGGAGGGCAAACGCAGTTGCAGCTAGAGATTCGCGAAGGTTTTCGAACCGTTCCGTCCCGTCCGATCGCAGTGGTCCTGGCGCTGCTCGCGGTGCTGGCCCTGGCCCTTACCAGCTGGTATGTGTTCAGCGTCAGCGTTCCAACCCGCAGCATCGGTAACGACCGACCCAACGTCACGAGGGTCAGTCCCCAGAGCTGCGACCCGTACTCGCCGCGCGACCCGGTTTGTCAGTTTTCGAGCGATCCGTTCTCGCCGCGCGACCCGGCATAGGCCCTGTGCGGCCGCCGCCTAAAAACGGCGGCCGCGCACATGCTCGATCGAGAACTTCGCGGTGTCCGCGATCAGCATCACCGCCATCACGCCGGCCTCGAGCGGGTCGCTGACCACCAGGTCAGCCGCATCCGGCACGGAGCCGGCCATGCTCGTGCACAGCACGATGATTCCCGCCTCGCGGATCTCGCGGACGGCGTTGGAGATGTCGCCGCCCATCAATGCGCCCGCCAGCACGAGCGCACGAGCCCGGTGCAGGCGGGCGACCGCGCGCACGGCGTCGGCCAGCTGCTCCTCGCCGACCAGCGGGATCGTGTCGACGGAGATCCGCTCGCCGCGGATGTTGTGGCGGTCGGCTTCGGAGATCGCGCCCTGCGCGACCATGCCAACCTGGGCGCCGCCGCCGATCACGATCACGCGCTTGCCGTAGATCGCCTGGAACGTCGGCACCGCTGTCACCCGCGTCACGCCCGGCACCGCTTCGGCGTCCGCGGTCAGCTGGTTTTGATCGACCGCTCCGGATACTTCGAGCTGGATCTCGGCGACGGGCCCTCCGCGCGCGCCGCCCGCGACGTAGCTGATGTTGGCCCCGTGGCGGAGGATGACCTCGGTGATCCGGTGCAGGACGCCGGGCTCGTCGCGGCACTCCACGAGCAAAGCGATAACGCTGGGGTCGGCCATGGCCGAGAAGATAACCGGACGCTAGGCTTCCGCGGCGTGCGGCCAGCGCGGGGCGCCGAGCTCGCGGGAGACTCCGCGCGCGGCTTCGCCGACCGAGGCCGCAAGTCCCCGCACAAGCCCGCGCGCAAAGATGCGGTCCGTCGAGTCGACGACCCCGATCGCACCCACGGCCTGGCCGCCGTGATCGAAGATCGGCGCCGCCGCGCTGGACTCACCGAGCACCGCCTCATCGCGTTCCGTCGCGATTCCGGAGTCGCGAATGACCTTGAGCTCCTGCCGGAGGGTGGATTCGCTCAGCGTCTGCTTGGTGAGGCGCGGTAGGGGCTCGGAGAGAAGGTCGTCGAGGACCTGGCCCGGGGAGAATGCGAGTACCGCCTTGCCAAGCGCGCTGGCGTGAAGCGGAAGCTGCAGGCCGACCTCGAGCACGCCGAACGCCGCATCCGGGCGGAACACGTGATGGACGACGACGACGCTCGCGCCGTGCATGACGCCGACGCGAACCGCCGCGCCGGTCCGGGTGGCGAGGTGATCAGCGTGGCTGATCGAGCGCGCGCGCAGCTCGTTGAGGTCGAGGTAGGAGTAGCCGAGCTGGAGCAGGCCGGGTCCGAGCTGGTACTTCTCGGAATACGCGTCCTGTTCGACAAAGCCGTGCGACTGAAGGGTTTGGAGGAGCCCGTGGACGGTAGGCCGCGCCAGGCCCAGGCGGTCGGCCAGCTCGCTGACGCCCAGGCGCCGGGGACCGCTCGCGAGGGCTCTCAGGATGGCGGTCGCCCGGTCGATTGATTGGATCGACGCGCGGCGCTTCTCGCTGGGTTCGTTATTCGACATTGCTGAATGGCTGTCGGTAGTGTAGACTACGGCCGTCGCCTGGAACTGCGACCGAGATCTCTAGGGGGAGGATGATTTGGTCGGGATTGTACTGGTCTCCCACAGCTTTGAGCTTGCGCGGGGGCTGGCCGCGCTGACCTCCCAGCTGGCCGGGAGCGAGGTGCGCGTCGAGCCGGCCGGCGGTGGCCCTGATGGGACTTTGGGGACCACAGACGACACCGTGCGCAGCGCGATCACGCGTGCCGACGCCGGTCAGGGGGTGGTGGTGCTCGCCGACCTGGGCAGTTCGATCCTCACCGTCCGCCACCTGCTGGAAGAGGGCCGCGGCAACGGCCACATCCGGCTCGTCGATGCACCGTTTGTCGAGGGCGCGATCGCGGCGGCAGTGATGTCGTCGGCGGGACAGGATCTCGAAGACGTGGCGCGTGCAGCGGAAGAGGCCCGTGGTGCAAGCAAGTTCTGAAATCGAGATCGCCCTCCCCCATTCCGTGGCGCTGCATGCTCGCCCCGCAGCCGCGTTCGTCAAGACCGCGCTGCGTTTTCGATCCCGCGTTACGGTCGGCGTGAATGGCAAGGTCGCCGACGCCAAGAGCATCCTCGCGGTGCTCGCGTTGGGGGCGACTGGGGGAACGGTGCTGCGGCTCAACGCCGATGGCGAAGACGCGCCGGCTGCTCTAGATGCGCTCGCGGGCTGCGTCTCCGGTCTTACGGAGTAGGTCCTCCGCTTCACTTCGCGCGATCGCGAAGTCCAGCTCGCGCACCCACTGGCGGACCATGCCGACACGGGCGGCGGCCACGCTGAGCTCGTCGACGCCGAGACCGACCAGAATCGGCACAGCCGCCGGATCGGATGCCGCCTCGCCGCAGACGTCGACAGGGATCTGTGCCTCGTGCGCGGCCTGGATGGTCGCCTCGATGAGGCGTAGGACTCTGACATCGAGCACCGGCGCCGTCCGCGACCGCTCCCGGTCCAGCCCGAGGACCAGCTGGGTGAGGTCATTTGTCCCGATGCTCAAGAAATCCGCTTCCTTTGCGATCGCGCGCGCGCCGAGGGCGGCCTCGGGTGTTTCGATCATCGCCCCGAGCAAAGGCATCGTCCCGCGGTGGAGAGTTTCGAGCGTGCTGCGCACCGTTTTCAGCTGGAGCGCGCTCGTCACCATGGGGACCAGGATCCTGACGTTGCATCCCGCGGCAGCTTCGATGATGGCCGCAAGCTGAGTCCGCAGCGCCTCGGGCGCTTCGAGCAGCAGGTCGATCCCGCGCGCAGCTGTCCCGCGCAAGAATGGCGGCGTCTTGTCTCCGCCGAAATCGAAAAGTCGGAGAGTGGCCGTCCGGCCCGCCAGCCGGGCCAAGATCGGATGCAGGAACTCGATCTGCTGTTTGAGCGATGGCCAGCGCGCGGCGTCGAGAAACGTCAGCTCGGTGCGCAGAAGACCAACGCCTTCTGCCCCTTGCTCCAAACCCTCGATCGCTTCCGCCATCGTCGCCGCGTTGGTGAGTACCGTGACGCGATGACCGTCCGCGGTCACGGCAGGCTCGTCGCGACGGCTGCGCGCCTCGTCGCGCGCAAGGCGCCTGCTGAGTCCCTTCTCGTAAGCAGCCTCGACACGCGACCGATCAGGCCGGCGGACAACCACGCCGCGGTCGCCGTCGATCACGACCTGTTCTCCGTTTTCGATGCCAAGCAGCTCGGGGCCGACTCCGACGACCATCGGCACGCCGAGCGATCGCGCGACGATGGCGGCATGAGCCGTGACACCTCCCTCGACAAGTGCGGCGCCGCTGGCTGAGAAGCCAAGGTCCGCCACGTCAGCGGGCCCGAGATTGATCGCAATCAGCACACCACCGGGGCTCAATTTCGCGCCGAGCGCGTGAGCCGCGGCACGTCGACCAAGGCTGCGCACGTCGTCGGCGCGCTGCGCCAGCGTCGGCTCATCGAGGCGCGCGAGCAGCTCGGCGCTTTCTTCCGCCGCCCCGGTCAGCGCCGCGGCGGCGCTGCGCCCGTCCTCCACGAGCGCCTCGACTCGTGCGACCAACCCGGGATCGCTCGCCATCAAGACGCCGGTCTCCACGATCTCGGCGTCTTCATGCCAACCACGCTTTCGCAGCTCACGTGCGATGTGCTCCAGCGCTTTGATCTCAGCCTCGAGGGCCGCGCGAGCTCGTTCCAGATGCGCGGCGCGCTCAGACGGTGCGACAAATCCGTCATCGACAAATCGACCCAGCACGATGGCCTCGCCCGCGACGACGCCTGGCGCGGCGCTGACCCCTGGCAGGGCAAGCTCGCCCACTAGGTGTTCCCGATGACCGCCTTTTGCAGCGCCCGGATGATCAACGCGGTCGAAGTGGCGCCCGGGTCCTGGTGCCCGATCGAGCGCTCGCCGAGATAAGACGCGCGACCCTTGCGCGCCTGGAGGGGTATCGTGGCGCGCATCCCCACCTCGGCCGCCTCCACGGCGCCGTCCAGCGCGTCCGCGACGAGCGCACCGCCGGATAGTCGCGCCCGCAGCGTCTCCACGGCAGGTTCGAGTGCGTCGACCATCGTCTTGTCACCCACCGACGCAGTCCCGAGGTCTTTGATCGAGGCGAGGGCCGCGGCGAGGACCTCGGTCAGCTCCGTTCCGTCGAAAGTCGGCTGGTCGCCGAGGACCCGCCCGCCGCTGCGAAGCGCAGAGCCCCACAGAGGCCCGCTTGCACCCCCCACCGTGCCGACCAGCGTGCGGCCGGCGAGGATGAGCAGCTTGCCCGGCGACGAGCCGGTGTCGGCCTGAAGGGCCTGGACGACAGCCTCGAATCCCCTCGTCATGTTGGTGCCGTGATCGCCGTCGCCGATCGCCGCGTCGAGCTGGACCAGGTGGTCCTTCTCTTCGCGCATCGCGACGTCAATTCCGTGCATCCAGGAGGTGATCGTGGCCGCGTCCATGACCCTTACCGTGATCAAGTTAATCGCTACACGCCCCAGCGCAGGGCGGCGGTGTGGACGGGCGCATCCCACAGCTTGATGAGCTCTTCGTCGAGCTCGAGCACCGTCAGCGACGATCCCGCCATCTCGAGGGATGTGATGTAGCTGCCCACCAGATTGCGCACGGGCTCCACGCCTGCGGCGCGCAGCTTCTTGTCGATCTCGCCATACAGGAGATAGAGCTCGAGCAATGGGGTGCCGCCCATGCCGTTGACGAAGGCGAGTACCTTGGCGCCGCTACGAGGCTTGAGGTCGGAGATGACCGCCTCGACCATCACGTCGGCGATCTCGCTCGCCGATCCGAGCCTCGCGCGCTTGCGACCGGGCTCGCCGTGAATGCCGATGCCAAGCTCGACCTCGCCCTCCGGCAGGTCGAAGATCGCCTTGCCCGACGCCGGGGGGACGCAGGATGAAAGCGCGACACCGAACGAGCGCGAGCGATCGTTGACACGCTTCACGGCGTCTGTGACGTGGGTCAGGTCCGCGCCGGCTTCTGCGGCAGCGCCCGCTATCTTCTCCGCGAGCACGGTGGCGCCGACGCCCCGGCGACCGGCGGTGTAGAGGGAGTCCTGCACCGCGACGTCGTCATCGATGACGACCGAGGTTACCTTGATCCCCTCGTCCGCCGCATCCTCCGCGGCAAGCTTGAAGTTCAGCACGTCGCCGGTGTAGTTCTTCACGATGTGCACCACCCCGGCGCCGCCGTCCGCCGCCTTCGTGGCGGCCAGCATCTGCGCGGGCACGGGCGAGGTGAAGACCTCACCGGGGCATGCCGCGTCCAGCATGCCCAGACCGACAAACCCGCCGTGGAGCGGTTCGTGACCGGAACCGCCGCCTGAGATCAGGGCCACCTTGCCCTTGCGCGGCGCGTCCTTGCGAACGATGATCTGCGCCGCCGCGTCGTACCGGACGAGATCGGGGTGAGCCGCCGCCAGGCCCGCAAGCGACTCTTTGACGATCTCGGCCGGCTCATTGAGGAACTTCCGCATGTGGGTCGTTTCGATTGCCATTTGATCTCTCCTTAGTGAGCGGCCGCAGTTCGGGCCGGCGCCTCTTCGTGCGACACGGCTTCCTCGATCGGCTGCTCGACGATTCGCGGGTTGGCGAGGTAGTCATAGGCGAACGTCGCCAGCGCGGCGCCGACCAGGCCGGGGATGAGGTAGACCGGGATGTACTGGGTCCAGAAGGTCGAGCCGCCCGCAATCGCCTGCACGAGCTCGGGGCCGAACGCGCGCGCCGGGTTGAGTGAAGCGCCAGTGACGGGGCCGAAGATCAGGATGATGCCGACCACCGCGCCGCCGATGACAAGGCCGGCCAGCTGATTGGGCGAGCGGCCGTCCACGATGCCGAGGATGGCGAAGAGCAAAAGACCTGTGCCGGCGGCCTCGGCGAGCGCCGCCTGCAAGTAGTACGACGTGGAGGCGTCAGCGGCGAAGTGGGTCTGCCCCATGCCGAACGTCACGGCGTTCGCGCCAAACACCCCCCAGATGCCGAACGCGCCGATGACGGCGCCGACGTACTGAGCGATCCAGTAGACGGGCGCCTCGCGCCATGGAAAGCGCTTGGTCACGGCGAGCGCGAAGGTTACCGCGGGGTTGATGTGGCACCCCGAGACCTTGCCGATGGCGTAGACCAGCGCGGTGATGATGAAGCCGAAAGCGAAGCTGATGCCCAGCAGGTCAGCTTCGGTCACGGCCGGTACCGCCTTGCCGGCCAGGGTCAGGGTGGCGATCACGGACCCGGGCCCGACGAGGACAAGCGCGGCCGTCCCCAGGACCTCGGCCAGAAAACGCTGTCGAATCGAATACATGGCGGTTGAACCCCCTCGTTAATCCTGACTGTCGTTCGACATTGTCGAATCGGTTTCGCAAACCGTACCGCTGCCCCGATGCTTTGTCAAGAGGCAACTATGGAGGTCGCGGCCAGTTCGTGATATCCGCACCTGGACCGCTGGCCCTGCTGTCGGCGCGGCACTACCGATCGCCGTTCGATTTGGCGGCCGAAACCATACGCACGGCGCGGGCAAAGCCTTAGGCTTCGGCAATCCACATGACCAACAACCGCACGATTGCGATCGAGATTCGCCGGGGAGGTCCCCCGATCTAGCGCGCGTCGCTGATTCGGTGGACCTCCCGGCCACAAAGGTCGGGAGGTTTTTTTATGTCCGCCAGGAAGATCGTCGTGTACGACACAACACTGCGCGACGGGGCGCAGGGTCCGGACGTCTCCTTTTCCGCGGCCGACAAAGAGCGCATCGCGCGCCAGCTCGACGCGCTTGGATTCGACTACGTGGAGGCCGGTTTTCCCGGCTCCAACCCCAAGGACGCCGAGCTGTTCGCGCGCCTCGGCGCAGAGCCGCTGGGGCGCGCTCGGCTCGCGGCGTTCGGCGCGACACGGCGCGCGGGAGGGAAATGTGAGGACGACGCGAACCTGGCAGCCCTGGCCACCGCCGATGCGCC
>WNFW01006953.1_pt1 | contig 11565 bp, 9 predicted proteins | sample 5400131 | NCBI WGS metagenome assembly WNFW01 (sample SAMN13153362, study PRJNA577476) | soil metagenome | isolation source: 20 cm soil or saprolite under grassland replicate 1 | place: USA:California | collected 2016-06-15
CAGGGGCCGCATCGTCAATGTCGGCAGGCTCGGCGGCACCCATGCTGATTTCAATTTCGACCTGCACGCCGCGCGCCGCATCAACTATATCGGCGTCACCTTCCGCACCCGCTCGATCGAGGAGATCCGCGAGATCTTTGACGAAGTCCGCAAGGATATCTGGCCGGCGGTGGAATCTCGCCAACTGCAATTGCCGATCGACAAGGTGTTTGCCTTCGACGATATCGGCAAGGCGTTCGAGCATATGGAAGCCAACAAGCACCTCGGCAAGATTGTCGTGACGCATTAGCGCATTTTCGCGCGAAAGCCTGCCCCGCACAACCATGCTCGTCGTGACACGAGACCGTAATGATGACACGGACCAAGCCAAGTGGGGTACTCGACGGCGGACGCTATTTCGAGGCGCCACGCTGGCACTCCGGCAGGCTGTGGTTCGTCGACTGCATGGAGCGAACGCTCCTCAGCCTCGCGCCATCCGGCGAATGCGAGCAGCACGCGAAGTTCGAGGACGATACGCCCTGCGGCCTCGGTGTGTTGCCGGACGGCAGGATCGTGGTGTTGACGATGTTCCGCAAGCGGCTGATGACCTACGCCGACGGCCAGCTTTCACTTTATGCCGACCTGTCAGGGATCGCCAAAGGCACTATCGACGACATGATCGTCGACGGGAGGGCGCGCGCTTATGTTGGCGACCTCGGCTTCGATCTGCCGCCGCCGCCCGATCGCGGCGCGGTCGGCCGCATCATCCTGGTGATGCCCGACGGCGCGACGCGTGTCGTGGCCGATGGATTGCGGTTCCCTAACGGCATCGCGGTCTCGGCCGACAACAAACGGCTGGTCGTGGCCGAGATGGATGGCGCATCCCTCGCCGACTATGACATCGCGGCCGATGGCGGCTTGAACTTTCGTCGCCGCTTCGGAAACATGAAATCTCCGGACGGCATTTGCCTCGATCGCGAGGCAGCGGTGTGGGTCGCATCCTTCGACGAGGATGCCTTCATTCGCGTAGGCCGTGATGGGCACGAGTTGCAGCGCATCGAAGTGCCCGGCCGCCGCGCCATTGCCTGTGTTCTCGGCGGCCCAGAGCGGCGGACGCTGTTCTGCCTCAGCGCCGCAACGTCATACGAGGAACTCCGGCAGCGCAAATCATCTGCCCGCATCGACGCGGTCGATGTAGAAATTCCTGGTGTCGGTTATCCCTGAACATTTGAAGATTTCCGCTGGTCCTCCCGGCGATGCGGAGCGTCGTCCGCAGACGGTGCTCCCCACCATGAGCGCCCGGGGCCGCCGCACTGCTGCGACTGAGTAGCAGTTGCGAATCCGGGCCGCTTTAATGTTGCCCGACGGGCTGCTAAACCCGCGGCCATGATTAACCCCGATCACAGCATCAAATCCCGCGTCGCGGCGATTTCGATCTTCGCCAGCGCCGGCATGGCGGCGGCGAAATTCACGGTCGGTATTGCGATCGGCAGTCTCGCGCTCGTTTCCGAGGCGCTGCACAGCTCGATCGACGTGGTTGCGACCGTCATCACCTGGATGGTGGTGCGGGTTTCCGACCGCCCAGCCGACAGGGAGCACCACTACGGCCACGGCAAACTCGAGAGCCTGTCGGCGCTGGGCATTATCGCGATGCTCTACGTGCTGGCGGGGGGCATCCTGGTCGAGTCCTACAGCCGCCTGCGCGAAGGCGCGCCACCGCCGACGCTGTCTGTGGTCCCGTTTGTCGTTCTGGTGATCGACATAGCCGTGAATTTCTGGCGCGCCGGGGCGCTGCACCGGGCGGCCCGCGACACCAGGAGCCAGGCGCTGGCCGCCGATGCGCTGCATTTCGCGTCCGATGTACTCGGCTCGGTGGCCGTCATCATCGGGTTGGCCTTGTCGGGGCTTGGTTATGTCTGGGGCGACGCCGCTGCTGCGATTGCAGTCGCAATGGTGATCGCGCTGTTGGGATTGCGGCTTGCGCGCTCCACCGTGGAAACCCTGGTCGACCGCGCCCCCGAGGGCGTGTCGGAGCAAGCCACTGCGGCGATCAGGGCCGTGCCCGGGGTGGTCGATGTCGAACGGCTGCGGGTCCGCATGGTTGGTCCGACGCACTTCATCGACGCCATCGTGCAGGTGCCGCGCACCTATCCGATCGACCGCATCGAAGAGATCAAGCGAAAGGCGCAGGATGCGGTCGCGTCAGCACTCGGCGATGCCGATCTGACGTTTACCGCCATGCCGGTGGCGCGCGACAACGAAAGCATACGCGAACGCATCATGGTGATCGCCCGCAATTCCGGTCTCGCCATCCACCATGTCACGGTGCACGATCTCGGCGGCAAGCTGACCGTCAGCATCGACCTCGAAGTCGATGGCGACATGGCGCTCGACCAGGCCCACGACATCGCCCAGGAACTTGAGCGGAACATCCGCGACGAATTCGGCGAGGACGTCGAGGTCGATACCCACATCGAACCGCTGGAACCGGAATTGCCGCTGGGCGTCGATGCCTCGCCCGACCGCGTCGAAGTCATCAAAGCGGCGCTGGCCCGCTTCGCCGCCGAAGGCTCGATCCATGACATCCACAGTGTGCGGGTCCGCAATACCGACGCCGGCGAAATCGTGAACTTCCATTGCCGCGCTGTGCCCTCGATGAGCGTGATCAAGGTTCATGAGAGCGTCGATGAGATCGAGCGCGCCTTGCGCCGGGCGTTCCCGACCGTCAAACGTGTGATCAGCCACGCCGAGCCGCCGGGCGCGCAGTAGATCCTGAAACCCGCCCGCGTTCCCGTTTCGGACTCACCTCCTCGGCCATTTCGCGCGCCGGTTTCCGCGCTGGACAAGATTTATTTCGAATTAACGAATCGTTGACTCTCGACAGCCCGCAAAAACTGGATTCAAATCGTTATGATTCGGAAGCGACTGGGGTCCTGCCGAAACTGGGTGCAAGAAGATTCCGAGGGGCTAAAGGCATGGCGCGCGCACACGCGGCGAGCGAGTGCGTCCAATCCGATTCGATCAAGGGATTGGCGCAGTCGATCGCGAAACCAGCCTATCATCGGCTGTTGATAGCGGAGCCTGCTCTTCGCCGTGCCGTACCCACGCTGATTATCGCCTTTCTGATCACCATTTGTCTTGGCGCCTTCGTGCAGGTGATCGATCAGAATCGTCAACAGCGCGCGGCGATCAAGCGGGACCTCGCGGCGCTAGCCGATGTGCTTGCCGAGCGTCTCGATCGCATGGCTTCGGTTCGGCAGGACCGCGCGGCAACCATCGAGCACCTGCAAGGCCTGATGCCCGGCCTCATTCCATCGTGGGGTGTCGCCGCCGGCCGTCACGTCATTGTCGCCGGCGCGGACCAGCGCATTCTTGCCCGCATTCCGATCGAGCCAAGCCTCGGCGAGCCCGACCGGCTTCTCGACGTCATCAGCACGGCCCAATTGATGACCGCGCCGGGTCAGCAAGGTGGCGTCAACGATATGATCCTGCCCGGCGGCGACCGCGCGCTGGCGATCCAGCGCATCGTCAAATCCCTGCCCGGCCAGGTCATCATCATCCAGGAGAAGGCCGAGTCGCTTTGGCGGTCGGACGCGGCCTTGTCGGTGACGCTTTCTGCCACCACCGGCTTTGTCGTGCTGATCCTGGGCTTTGCATTCCACTGGCAATCGACCCGCGCGCGCGAAGGCGATCTCATCAATGACGCCGTGCGCGGCCGGATCGATACCGCGCTCAATCGCGGACGCTGCGGACTATGGGATTGGGACCTGTCGCGCGGCAGGATCTTCTGGTCGCAGTCGATGTTCACGATGCTGGGTCTCGACACCCGCAGCGACCTCCTGACTTTCGGCGAGGTCAACGCACTGGTGAAATCCGATGACATCGATCTGTTCGCAATCGCCGAACAGCTGATTTGCTCGAAGATCAACCATATCGACCAGACCTTCCGGATGCAGCACACCGACGGCCACTGGATCTGGCTGCGGGTGCGCTGCGAGCTCAGTCAGGGCGAAGCCGATGCCGGCCTGCACCTGATCGGCATTGCCGTCGATATCACCGAGCAAAAGAGCCTCGCCGAGAAGACGGTGGAGGCCGACGTGCGGCTGCGCGATGCGATCGAGACCATCCCGGAGGCCTTCGTGCTGTGGGACGCCGAAGATCGCCTGGTGCTCTGCAACTCGCACTTCCAGCGGCTTCACAAGCTGCCGGATTCAGCGGTGACGCCGGGCACCTCCTATGAAACCGTGATCGAGGTCGGCAGCATGCCGGAGGTCCGCACCCGGCTGTACGAGGCCGGCACCCAGTCGCAGGGTGCCCGTACCTTCGAGGCGCAACTTGACGACGGCAGCTGGCTGCATATCAGCGAACGCCGCACCAAGGACGGTGGCTACGTCTCGGTCGGCACCGACATCACCCGCATCAAGGAGAACGAACAGCGGCTGATCGACAACGACCTGCGCCTGCGTGCCACCGTGATCGATCTGAAACGCTCGCAGGCCACGCTCGAACAGCAAGCCCTCGAACTCGCCGACCTCGCCGGGAAATATGCCGAAGAGAAAAACCGCGCCGAGGAAGCCAACCAGACCAAATCCAAATTCCTTGCCAATATGAGCCACGAGCTGCGCACGCCGCTCAATGCCATCATCGGATTCTCCGAGATCATGGAAAGCGGCATGTTCGGGACGCTCGGTTCGGAAAAATACCAGGAATACTGCCACGATATCCTCACCAGCGGCCACTATCTGCTCGAGGTGATCAACGACATCCTCGACATGTCGAAGATCGAAGCCGGCCGGATGAAGCTCGATATGGAGTCGCTCGATCTGTCGACGACACTGGCGGAATCGCTGCGCGTGGTGTCGGGGCGCGCCGAGGACAAGAACCTGGTGGTCGATGCGGATATCGCGGGGGAGATCTCCGTGGTGGCGGATCGCCGCGCGATCAAGCAGGTCATTGTCAATCTGTTGTCCAACGCGGTCAAGTTCACGCCCGATGGCGGCAAGGTGGTGGTCCGCAGTCGCGTGCTCAGGGATTCCATCGTGCTGATGATCGCCGATACCGGCATCGGCATCGCGCCGCATTCACTGGCGCGGCTCGGCCGGCCGTTCGAGCAGGTCGAGAGCCAGCTCACCAAGAGCTATCACGGCTCGGGGCTCGGACTGGCCATCGCGCGGTCGCTCACCAACCTGCATGGCGGATCGATGCGGCTGCGCTCCAAGCTCGGCACCGGCACCGTGGTCTGCGTGTCGCTGCCGCGCGACGCCCGCAAGGCCAAAGCCAACATGTCCGCCGCGGCCTAGAAACTCAGGATTCCAGCGTCGGCGCGACTTCGCGTGCGGTTTGGACAAGCGCCGCAATCAGCGGCGTCATCGGATCGCGCTGTGGTATCACCAGCCCGATGCTGTAATTGACCACCGGATCGACGATCGGAATGCTCCGGACTTTGTCCGCCAGCCCCAGCGTCTCCGCGAGCTTCGCCGGCATCACGCTGGCCCAGCGCCCGGTCTTCACATGGGTGTAGAGAACCAGCAGTGAGTTCGAGGTCAATGTCGGCGTCGCTTCGGCGCCGACCGAGCGAAGCGCGCGGTCGATGATGCGCCGGTTCTGCATATCCGGCGTCAGCAGACACAATGGCACCTGCCCGACTTCCTTCCAGCTAACCTGATCGCGGTCGCCGAACATGGCATCGGGCGACGTCAGCAACCGATAGCTCTCGTTATAGAGCGGTATGGTGCGAACCTTGCCGATCGGCTCGTTCTCGATATAGGTCAATCCGGCATCGACTTCGAGATTTTCCAACAGGCCCAGCACGTCGGCCGAGGTACAGGATACGACCCGAAACCGCACATCCGGATGGCGGGCGCGAAACGGCGTCGTCAGCGACGCCACCATGCCCAGCACGGTGGGGATCGCCGCGATCTTGATCTCGCCGGACAGTTTATCCTTCAGTCCGTTGATTTCCTGACGCATCGCGCGCGCGTCGCCGACAATGCGGCGCGCCCAGTCGAGCGTCCTCTCCCCTTCAGGTGTAAAGCCCTGAAAGCGCGAGCCGCGCTGCACCAGCATGACGCCGAGAATTTCCTCAAGCTGCTTGAGACTTGTCGACATCGTCGGCTGGGTAACGCCGCAGGCCTCCGCGGCGCGCCCGAAATGGCGCTCCTTTGCCAGAGCCAGCAGGAGTTCAAGCTTGTCGATCAAGAAAGTGACCTCACGCTCACGGTTCAGGGCAAATTATCACGATCCCTGAACGACCAACATGCAAAAAGCCGCGCCAAAATGGACACTGCGCCTGCGCCCATATGCACTCATTCCAATCCATTTTTAAATCGTTTCATTTTAGATTCGTATCGATCGCGTTTCCGTATCGCAGCATGAGACAGCTTTATTGATTTTGCTGCCAATTCCAACTCTCATTCGCGCTTCACCTGACGCTGAACGAGAGCGCGCGAATGACCCTGACTAGTGAACCCTGGGATGCAACGCGCGGTGCCGAAATCATTGCCGAGCGTCAGCATCTCGAAGGCGCGACGCTGGTGATCCTGCATGCGCTGCAGGGGGCGTTCGGTTACGTGCCGGAGCCTGCCATCCCCATGATCGCATCGATCCTCAATCTGTCCCGCGCCGAAGTCCACGGTGTCTTCACCTTCTACCACGATTTCCGCCGTGAGCCCGCAGGCCGGCATATCCTGAAACTATGCCGCGCCGAAGCCTGTCAGGCCGCTGGCGGCGATGCACTGGCGGCACGCGCCGAAACCAAACTCGGGATTGCCATCGGAAACACGACCGCGGACGAGCGGGTGACGCTGGAGCCGATCTATTGCCTCGGACTTTGCGCGACGGCCCCTTCGGCGATGCTGGATGGCCGCGTGGTCGGCCGGCTCAACGAAGCGCGCATCGATGCCCTGATCGCGGAGGCGCAGCGATGACCATGCGTATTTTCGTGCCGCGCGACGCAGGAGCGGTCGCCGTTGGCGCCGACGAGGTCACGCTGGAGCTGGGCCTGGCGGCCGGCTGGCGCGGCGTTGACATCGAGATAATCAGGACCGGCTCGCGCGGGCTGTATTGGCTGGAGCCGATGATCGAAGTCGCGACCCCCGGGGGGCGCATGGCGTTTGGTCCGGTGACCGAGTTCGACGCTGCTTCCGTGCTCGACGCGATGATATCCGGCGGTGCGCATCCCCTGCGACTTGGCGTCGCAGACGAGCTTCCATGGCTGAAGCGGCAGACCCGGCTGACCTTCGCGCGTTGCGGCGTAGTCGATCCGCGGTCGCTTGCGGATTATCGCGCCCATGGCGGTTACAAGGGCCTGGAGCGCGCGCTGACGCTGGATTCCGACGGCATCCTGGCCGATGTCACGGCTTCCGGACTGCGCGGCCGTGGCGGCGCCGGCTTCCCGACCGGGATCAAGTGGAAAACCGTAGCGCAAACCAGCGCCGAGCGGAAATACATCGTCTGCAATGCCGACGAAGGCGACAGCGGCACATTCGCCGACCGCATGATCATGGAAGGCGATCCCTTCATGGTGGTCGAAGGCATGACGATTGCGGCCGTCGCGGTCGGCGCCAGCAAAGGCTACATCTACATTCGCTCGGAATATCCGCATGCCGTCGAGGCCATGAACGCGGCCATATCGGCAGCGAGGCGCGCCGGCTATCTCGGCGCGGGTATTTCCGGCTCCAATCACGATTTCGATCTCGAAGTCCGGGTCGGCGCCGGCGCCTATGTCTGCGGCGAAGAAACCTCGCTGCTTGAAAGTCTCGAAGGCCGCCGCGGCATCGTCCGCGCCAAACCGCCGCTGCCGGCGCATCAGGGCCTGTTCGGCAAGCCGACGGTGATCAACAACGTGCTGTCATTCGCGGCGATCCCCTTCATCCTCGCCGGCGGGGCCAAAGCCTATGCCGAGTTCGGCATCGGCCGTTCGCGCGGCACCATGCCGATCCAGCTCGCGGGCAATGTCAGACATGGCGGGTTGTTCGAAATCGCCTTCGGCGTCACCCTCGGCGAACTGGTCGATGACATCGGCTGCGCCGTGGAATCCTGCGGCAAGTGCACGCCCTGCCGGATCGGCTCGACCCGTGGCGTCGAGACCATCGACAAGATCCGCGCCGGCGAGCGCGTACTGGAAAATATCGCCGTGGTCGAAGACCTCTGCAACACCATGAAGTTCGGCTCGCTGTGCGCGCTCGGCGGCTTCACACCCTACCCCGTCATGAGTGCACTGAAACATTTCCGGGAAGATTTTGGCCCGCCGCCCAATCGCCTGCAGGCCGCCGAATAGAGGAGATCGCCATGTCGCTGATCCAGGAAACCGACTACGGAACACCGCGCTCCAGGTCCGACGTCATGGTGACGCTCACCATCGATGGCCAGCGCGTCACGGTGCCCGAGGGCACCTCTATCATGCGCGCGGCGATGGAAGCCGGCACGCAAATTCCAAAACTTTGCGCCACCGATATGGTGGACGCATTCGGTTCTTGTCGCCTGTGCCTGATCGAGATCGAGGGGCGCGCCGGCACACCGGCGTCCTGCACCACCCCCGCCATGCAGGGCCTCGTGGTGCATACCCAGACCGAACGGCTGAAGAAGCTGCGCAAGGGCGTGATGGAGCTCTACATCTCCGACCACCCGCTGGATTGCCTGACTTGTGCGGCGAACGGCGACTGCGAATTGCAGGATATGGCCGGCGCGGTTGGCTTGCGCGACGTGCGCTATGGTTATGAAGGCGAGAACCATGTTTTCGCCAAGTCCCACGGCGCAGCCAACGCCGCCTGGATGCCGAAGGACGACTCCAACCCCTATTTCACTTACGACCCATCGAAATGCATCGTCTGCTCGCGCTGCGTCCGCGCCTGCGAGGAAGTGCAAGGCACCTTCGCGCTGACGATTTCCGGGCGTGGTTTTGACAGCCGGGTCTCGCCGGGCATGAGCGAAAGCTTTCTGGGTTCCGAATGCGTGTCCTGCGGCGCCTGCGTGCAGGCCTGCCCGACTGCGACACTGACCGAAAAATCCGTGATCGAAATCGGACAGCCCGAGCATTCCGTGGTGACGACCTGCGCCTATTGCGGCGTCGGCTGCGCCTTCAAGGCGGAAATGCGCGGCGAGGAAGTGGTGCGCATGATGCCCTACAAGGAGCTAAGGGCCAAAGTTGGTGACGGCGTGAATCGGGAAGGCGGCATATCGTGGGGGTGTTCAAGGCCTCCACTTCTCCACCGAAGGAGCGATATGCCGTGTCTAAGGATAGCGTCGTAAAACTGATTCAGCCAGGAACTTTCAGCGACCAACTCACTGACATTTTGCGCGATGGGGCGCGTGCCCTTCTCGCCCAGGCGGTGGAGGCGGAGGTCGCCGGGTTTCTTTGCAAGCATGCCGATTTGAAGACCGAGGATGGCCACCAACGCGTGGTGCGTCACGGTCATCTGCCCGAGCGCGAGGTGATGACAGGCATCGGCGCGGTCCCGGTGCGCCAGCCCCGGGTGCGCGATCGTGAGGCCGCAGCCGGCGATCCCCGCCGCATCCGCTTCTCGCCATCGATCTTGCCGCCCTATATGCGCCGCTCGAAGTCGATTGAGACGCTGCTACCGATCCTCTACCTGAAGGGCATCTCGACCGGCGATTTCTCGGACGCTCTGGCGGCCTTGCTCGGCAAGGATGCGCCCGGCCTCTCGGCCGGCGCCATCGGCCGGCTGAAGGACGGCTGGCAGGATGATCATGCCCTGTGGCGCAAGCGTGATTTGTCGGGCAAGCGCTACGTGTACGTCTGGGCGGACGGCATCCACCTCGAGGCGCGGCTGGAAGATGAAAAGCAGTGCATCCTGGTGCTGATCGGCGCGACGCCCGAGGGCAAGAAAGAGCTCGTCGGGTTCACCGATGGCGCTCGGGAAAGTGCACAGGATTGGCGCGATCTGCTGCTGGACCTGAAGCGGTGCGGGCTCGATGCCCGACCTGAGCTGATGATTGCCGACGGCGCGCTCGGCTTCTGGAAAGCAGCCGGCGAGGTCTGGCCGAATGCACGCGAGCAGCGCTGTTGGGTGCACAAGACGGCGAACGTGCTGGGCAAATTACCCAAGAGTGTGCAACCAAAGGCCAAGCGGGCGCTGCAGGAAATCTGGATGGCCGAGACCAAAGCCAATGCCGAAGTCGCCTTCGACGCCTTCATCGAAAGCTACACGCCGAAATACCAGAAGGCCGTCGATTGTCTGACAAAGGATTGCGACGTGCTGCTCGCCTTCTATGATTTTCCGGCCGAGCATTGGAAGCACCTGCGCACGACCAACCCGATTGAAAGCACCTTCGCGACCGTCCGCCACCGCACGATCCGATCGAAAGGCTGCCTCTCAAACAAGACCGCTCTCGCCATGGTGTTCAAGCTGGTCGAAGGGGCGCAACGATCTTGGCGACGGCTCGACGGACATGCACACTTGCCAAAGATCATTCTCGGTGTGAAATTCACCGACGGGATCGAGGTCACCGCCAAGCCGGCAGCCCCTCAGCCCACAACCGCCGCCGCCTGACTGATCAGGCCGTCACCAAAAATTGGCGATAGCTCCCTGCAGATCTGTTCGACCAGTACCGCGGAGAGGTTGAAGCTGCGGCGACCGCCAAGTACGACAAGGGCCACGAACCAGGGCAGGCAGTGATCGTCACCCTGAATGACCTGTAGCGAGGTGGCCTGTTTCCTGCACGAGGAAGGGAACAATCGATCTGCCGAACAACGTAGTCGCTACCACCCTTCGCCACGTCATTGCATATATCAGCGAACTTTCTGATGCCGAGCAGAACTCGCGAGAGTGGCAGAACGCCCGCAAACGTATCCTTCAAGCGGCGGATCAAGTCGGGTCTATTTGGTTCGCGCGCATCGCGATCATCCAGGCACTTCAACGTAGGATGCCTCGTTTCAGGAGACGAAGTTGGAGCCCGGAAGAGCGAAGGCTCTTAGACAAACTAGTTGTCGACGGTGTGTCACCACGCACGGCAGCCGAGGCACTGAACAATCAAAGGAAACAGTTCGCACCAAGGCGCGGATGATCGGCTGTCCCTTCCCTCACCGCGGAAGAATGGGACGCCTGGATGCGCGCACCGTGGGATGAAGCAGGTCAGTTATAGCGACCCTGCCGAACACCACACTCAGGATTGTCGCCAGCGGCGAACGCGAGGACCCGCCATACGAGATGGCACATTCCCAGCCATCGCTTCCGCTTTGATGGACAGGGTCCAAGCTGTGGTATGCTTAGCGGAAAGCAGGAGAAAAGCTGATGCCCGTGGGGATGTTTCGTAGCGAGGAAGGATGGGTGCAGGTCGATTACGGAACCGGTAACATTCCGATCACACGATCAAAGTATGAGGAAAACAAATACAAGCCAGATTTCGATAAACTGCCATCAGAAGCGGAGTATTGGGCGGCAGAGAAAAAGAAAGAAGATGATGCCAAGGGGTCCTAAAGGTGAGAAACGCCCCACCGACATGATCGGCATGGCCGGGGCGGACCTGATTGCGTAGTCGGAACCCCAAAGGAACGGTTGGCAGGGCTTTGGCGTTCTTATCTCCGCGAAAAGTCTCGGAGCGTGTCATGTACCCGTGGCCTATCGG
>WNFW01003071.1_pt1 | contig 11562 bp, 7 predicted proteins | sample 5400131 | NCBI WGS metagenome assembly WNFW01 (sample SAMN13153362, study PRJNA577476) | soil metagenome | isolation source: 20 cm soil or saprolite under grassland replicate 1 | place: USA:California | collected 2016-06-15
CCCTGCATGCGGTAGTCCCAAAGGGTCTCCTCGAAATCGACCCACGGTGTGTGAATCATGCCCAGCTTGTAGGTGAGGCTGCTGCCGGTCGGCGTCCACGCTGCAAAGGCGTACTTGAGCCGGATGGACTGGTTTCCGCCGGGGTTGGGGAGGATGTCCGTTGTGACGCGCGTCGTGATGCCGTTCGAAAACCGACCCAGCACGTTCACGTATGCCCGGGTCATGTCGAAGGTGCTCTTGGCGGCGATCGGCGCGTCCGAGTACTGGTATTGCGTGTACACCACGCCCGTGACGGACACTGGCGGTGCCTGCTGGGCGGATGTCTGCGCCGAGACAGCGGACGCAGTGAGCGCGCTCAGCGCGACGGCCGCGAGCGCTCGAAAGGCGAGTCTTGCGTGCACGGTGTTCTCCTCAAGAGAAGTGAGCGATAAACCCATCGACCACGCGGCAAAACTCGCCCGGCGTGGTCACCGGGGTACGTCGACCCTGTCACGGAATGGTAACAAACGACGCGAAAAAAACAGATAGCGGAGCCATACTGGCCTCCGCTACCTGGGCACCCGGACGGTCGGCCGTGCAGTCCGCCGCCGGGCACGTACGGTACAGTCAGTGCAAAAGGAGGGCGGAGGCGCCGATCAGATGCCTGCCTCGACGAGCCCTACGCGGCGAATGGGGCCGCTCCCGCCCCTGGAAGACCGGCCGCGCTCGCGTACTGCTTGAGCAGCTCGAGGTTCTCGGGGGCGACATCGCGCGCGACTGCCCCCGCCCGCGCGCCCGTGGCGATTTCGGCTCGCCGCTGTGGCGCGATCACGAGCGATAGAATCTCGGACGCGAATCCGACGGCGTCGTCCGGTGACACGAGGAGACCGCTGCGCCGGTGTGTGATGCTCTCGCGGAATCCGCCCGCGTCGGCGGCAACAACCGCCAAACCGGAAGCCATCGCTTCGAGCGCAACGAGGCCGCATGTCTCGGTCCGGGACGGAAGGACGCAAATGTCCGCGCTCGCATACACGTCCGCGAGCTTGTCGCGATCGAGGAAGCCGAGCTGACGAACCCAGGGCAGGTGAGTGAGTAGGCGACGTCTCTCTGGTCCCTCACCGGCAATGACGAACGTCGCGCGCTGCCCAACCCGCTCGCGCGCGGCGATCCACGCCTCGGCGAGTACGTCGATGTTCTTTTCGGGCGCGAGCCGGCCCACGTGCAGCACGATGGCGGTGTCGTCACCGCCGGCGAGCCACCGGCGCCAGCCCACACTGCGCCGCCCGGGGTTGAAGTGCGTCGTGTCGACGCCCCGACCCCAGACGACCGGCCGCCCGATGCCGCGGCGTTCCAGCTCGCTCGCCACTGCTTCGCCGGGTGTCTGCGTCAGCACGGCGGGCCGATGAAACCAGCGCAGCCATTTCCAGACGAGCGGCTCGAGGATGCCGGCGCCGTAGTGCCGTGCGTACTGCGGGAAGTTCGTGTGATATGAGGTGACCAGGGGAATGCCGCGCCGCACCGCGTAGCGCCGGCCCGTGAGACCCAACGGACCTTCCGTTGCCACGTGCACGACGTCGGGCTCGAACGGATCGAGGAAGCGCGCGACGGCCTCGAACTTCGGCACCGAGAGCCGGATGGCCGGATAGGGCGGAAAGGACACCGACGGAATTCGGAGCTCGTACGAATCCAAGGGCGCGTGGCCGGGATACCGCGGTGCGACGACCGCAACCTTGTGGCCAAATTCCCGGAGCACGTTCGCGATCCGGACGACCACTGTCGTGACGCCGTTGACCTGCGGCGTGTACGTGTCTGTTACGAGCGCAATTCGCACGCGCCAATGTTGCGCGTGCGCGGTCAACGGTCTGTGACGCCTGGGTTACGGCTGTGTAACGAGGGCTAAGTCGCGAAGTACAAAAGGATTGTGGTGCCTCGCCCGAGCTCGCTCTCAGCCTCAACGCGGCCACCATGTGCCTCGACGAGGTGCTTGACGATTGCGAGCCCGAGCCCTGTTCCGCCCTCCTGGCGTGAGCGGCTCGGATCGACGCGATAAAACCGCTCGAAGATGCGCGGGAGGTGATCGGCGGCGATGCCCGTCCCCGTATCGGTGACTCGCACCACGGTGTCATCGCCAACCCGCTGCGCCGTGACTCGGATCCGGCCGCCAGACGGCGTGTGCCGCAGTGCGTTGTCGAACAGGTTGGTGAAGACCTGCCGCAGTGCTTCGGGGTCGCTGTGGACGGACGACGCATTCGTCGCTGTTTCGAGCGCGATCTTCCCGCTCGCCGCGCGCTCGGCGAATTGAGCCCACGCCTCGCGTGCGGCGGTCTCGACGTCAACGGCTTGCAGTTCCGGTTCCCACGCTCCCGATTCGATGCGCGACAAGTCGAGCAGGTCGTCGACCAGCCGCTGCATCCGGTGGGCATTCTCGACGATCGTCTGCGCGAAGCCCGCAGCCTGAGATTCGGAGGATTCCGCCGCCAGCGTCTCGGCGTACCCGGCGATTGCGGTCAGCGGCGTCTTCAGCTCGTGCGACACGTTCGCCACGAAGTCACGCCGGATCGTTTCGAGCCGTCGCAGGTCCGTGACGTCGCTCAGCACGAGCAACGTTCCGCCTTCCGCGAGCGGCCGCGCCGAAACGACGACCGTACGGTCACCGAGATCCAGCTCGCGGCGTTCGACGACTCCTCCCGCCAGCACCTCGCGCATCAGCGTGCGGTGGGGACGATCGTGAAACAGCTCGCCCAACGGCGGCAGCGCCTGGGTACTCCCGTAGGCGAGCAGGCGGCGCGCGGCGGCATTGGCCGAAACGATGGCTCCGCGTTCGTCGGCCGCGACGACGCCGTCCGACAGCGCCTCGAGCAGCGTACGGGATTCCTCGCGCTCGCGGCGCAGGTCATCGAAGCGCCGCTCGAGCTCATGATGCATGGTGCGAAGCGAGTCCACGTGATGCGCCAGCTCCGGCACATGGACGTCGGGAAATTCCGCGGCGCGGCCGGCCGCAATGTCGTGGGCTGCATCGGTGATGAGCAACAGCGGCCGCGCGAGGACGCGGGCGAGAAGCCAGGCGACGAGTCCTGCCGCGACCAGCATGAGCAACCCGGCGGCCGCCACGGCGCGCTGTACTGCATGGACCTGGGCGTCGACCACGGCCAGTGTCGTCGACACGCGCGTGATCGCAATCCCGGGTGGTCCGTCGCGGACCGCCACGTAGAGCTGGCGTTCATTCGTGGACGCACTCAACCGCTGGTTCATTCCGACGCCGCGCGCGGAATCGTACGCCGCGCGGACCTCAGGGCGGTTCGAGTGATTCTCCAAGCGCGGAAGCGCGTCCCGGCCGAACTCCGTGTCCCCGCGGACGCGGCCCTCGGGATCGATCAGCGTCACGCGGCGTGACAGACGCGCGCCGGCGAGCGCGGCGTAGTCGGGCCAGCGGGTCGAATCCGACGGAGCGAGCGCGGCCACCAGCCGGGCTTCGCGCTCCAGCTCGGTCGCGATCTCCTGCTCGAGGTGCCGCCGCAGCAGCAGGTCGGTCGCGAGGATGGAACCGACGACCGCGGCAGCCACGAGCAACCCGATGCTCGCGAACAGCCGCGTGGCGAGTCTCATGTGCGACGGCGCCGCGGCGCGGGCGTCGGCCGCTTCGGCGGGACGACCGGCGCGCGGAAGCGATAACCCACGGCCCGTACGGTTTCGATCCAGTCGCCGGCCGCGCCGAGTTTGGTGCGCAAGCGCTGGACGTGCATGTCGACGGTTCGCGTCTGGATGTCGGGCTGCGCCTGCCACACCGATTCGAGCAGCTGGGAGCGGGATTGGACGCGGTCGCGCCGCTCGATCAGACGCTCGAGCAGCTTGAACTCCGTGGCGGTGAGCTCGACTTCCTTCCCGTCCGCGGTCACGCGATGGGCCGTCCGGTCCAGGACGATCGGACCGCCGACGAGGCGGCCGCCGGCCGCCACGGGCGGCGCCGACAGACGCCGCAGGATCGCGCCCACGCGCAGGACCAGCTCCTTGGGGGAGAACGGCTTCGCGAGGTAATCATCGGCGCCGAGGGACAGCCCCTTGATGCGATCGGGCTCGTCCTTGCGGGCCGTCAGCAGCAGCACGCCCACGTCGCGCGTTTCGTCCCGGCGCCGCAGCTCGGCGAGGACTTCGAACCCGGAGTGCCCCGGCAGCATCAGATCGAGGACGACCAGATCAGGGCGCTCTTCGCGGGCCGAACGCAACGCGTCCGCACCGGTTCCGGCGGTCGTGACGCGATAGCCTTCCTTTGCAAGGTGATACGCAACGAGAGCCGTGATGTCGGGCTCGTCGTCAACAACGAGGATGCGATGTGGGGCGGCTGCTGCCGTCTCATTCGCCATGAGCAGGCCGGAAGGTAGCGCGGGCGACGCTCATTCCGCAATTTTGAGCGCACTATGAATCTCTTCTCCGCGCTGCTGATCGCGCTTCAGGCAGTCTCCGCGCCAGACACCGCCCACGTCGTCATCGTCGCCACGACCGACGTGCACGGCCGGGTGTTCGGATGGGATTACGTTCGTGACGCGGTGGCCCCGGGCGGGCTCTCGCGCGCCGCCACCGCGCTCGAAACACTGCGCAGCCGGTATCCCGGCCAGCTCGTGCTGGTCGATGCCGGCGATCTGCTGCAGGGGAACCCGTTCGCGACGTTCTTCGGCCGCTACGACAAACGGCAGCCGCAACCGATCGTCGACGCGCTGAACGCCCTCCAATACGACGTCGTCACACCGGGCAACCACGACTTCGATTTCGGTGTCGACTTCCTGCGCCGGGCCGCTACCCAGGCCACCTATCGCTACGTCTCGGCGAACGTCGAAGACTCGGCCGGGGCGCCGCTGTTCCCCAAGACGGTGATCCTGCCGCGCGGCGCCGTGAAGGTCGGCATCACGGGCTTCACGACGCCGGGCACGACGCTGTGGGATCGCGCCCAGCTCGCCGCGGGGCACGTGCGCGTGCGACGAATCACCGGCGCCACGACCTCGGCGCTCGCGCGCCTGGAGGGCGAAGGGGCCGACGTGAAGGTCGTGCTGATCCACAGCGGCTTCGGCGAATCGAGCTACGACACGACCGGTGTGGGCGCGGAGAACGACGCCGCCGCGCTCGCGACGGTGAATCCGAAGCCGGACATCGTGATCGTCGGACACACGCACCGCGAAATGCGCGACAGCGTGATCAACGGCGTCCATTTCGTGCAGCCGAAGAACTGGGTCCAAAGCCTGTCGGTGATACACGTGTCGTTGAGTCGTGAGGAGGGCCGCTGGCGCGTGACGAGGATCCATGCCGACCTGATCCCGCTTACGACCGTGCCCGAGTTACCGCGGTTCACGCAGCGGTTCAGCGCCGCGCAGGAAGCGGCGCGGCAGTGGGCAGGTACTCCACTCGGCACCGCCACACCCGGGTTCGATGCCCGCTACGCTCGGGTGCAAGACACGCCGCTGCTCGACTTCATCAATGAGGTGCAGCGCCGCCGGGCAGGGGCGCAGCTGTCGGCTGCTGCGGCTTTCGACATCCAACCGGGGCTGCCCGAAGGCGAAGTGCATCAGCGCGACGTCTCCGGGATCTACCCCTACGAGAACACGCTCCGCGCCGTGCGGATCTCGGGCCAGCAGCTGCGGGAGTACCTTGAGCACTCGGCCCGTTACTTCCGCACCTACGAGCTCGGCCAGCCGATCATCAATGACAACGTCGCGGGCTACAACTACGACGTCGTGAGCGGCGTGGTCTACAACGTCGATCTCTCCCGGCCGGCGGGGCAACGCATCCGGGGACTCGCCTACGAAGGCCGGATCGTCCAGCCGACGGACAGCTTCACCATGGCGGTCAACAGTTATCGCCAGGCCGGAGGGGGCGGTTACTCGATGCTCGCGAACGCGCGCGTCGTGTACGACAAGGGTGAAGACATTCGCGAGCTGCTGGTCGAGGAAATCCGCCGCGTCCGCACGATCCAGGCGACGGCGTATCTGCGGCCGAGCTGGGCGATCATCCCCGATCCGGCACGCGCAGCCGCGCGCGCAGCGTTCGCGCCGGCCCCGACCCTGGTCAGCGCCAGGGACAGTACGCTGCTGCGCGTGCTCACGACGAGCGACCTCCACGGACAGCTCGAGCCGCGCGTCTGGGATTGGTCGCAGGGACGGCCGGTCGGCGGCGTGGCGGCGCTGAAGCCGTGGCTCGACAGTCTCGCTCGTGCCTGCGGGTGCACCTCCGTGCGGCTCGACGCCGGCGACGAGATGCAGGGCACGCTACTGTCGAATGCTACATTCGGGCGCGGGACGATCGACGCCATGAACACGCTCGGCATCGATGCGGCGGCGATCGGCAATCACGAGTTCGACTGGTCGTTGGACACGCTGCGCGCGCGGATGAGCGAGGCGAAGTACCCGTTCCTCTCGGCGAACATCACGAACGCCGCGGGCACCGCGCGGCCGGAGTGGGCGACGCCCTGGAAGCTCGTGACCAAGAACAATGTGAAGATCGCGGTGATCGGCCTGACGACGACGGAGACGCCCACGAGCACCGCGTCGCGCAACATCCAGGGTCTCGCGTTCGGAGACGGCGCGCAGGCGATCAAGCGCTCGCTGCCGGAGGCGCGGGCGGCTGCCGACTACGTCATCGTCGTCGCGCACGTCGGCGCGGTTTGCGACTCGAGCGCCGGCGGGGGAAACACCGCGTCCTGTCACGGCGAGATTCTCGACGTCGCACGCCAGCTCGATTCCGGATCCGTCGATTTGATCGTTGCCGGCCACACGCACATGCGGGTCAACGCCGTGGTCCACGGTATTCCCATTGTGGAAGCACAGTCGAGTGGGCGCTCGATCGGCGTGGTGGACTTCGTGCGCGTCGGCGGGCGGCGCGAGGTGCGCGTACAGCTCGTCACGCCGTATGCCGACCAGGTCACCCCGAATGTCGCGTTGTCCGACGCGCTGGGCCGCCAGCAGCAGGCCGTTCGCAACATCTCGGAGCGAACCGTCGCTCGACTCAGGTTCCCGCTGAAGCGAGCAGGCGACGAGTATGGCCTGGGACGCCTCATCGCCGACGCGCAGCGCGCCGCGGGCCGCGCCGACGTGGCGATCATGAACAACGGCGGCATCCGCGCGGACCTCCCCGAGGGCGTCGTGACATGGGGGCAGGCCTATCAGGTGCAGCCGTTCCAGAACCGGTTGCTGCGGCTCACGGTCAAAGGCTCGGTGCTGCAGGAGGCGCTGGAGCAGTGCGTGGCTGGTCAGGATCATCTTCCCGACTGCCACATTGCAGGCGCGGAAGTGTGGTACGACCCGCGCAAGGCACCGGGGAAGCGCATCAGCCGAGTGCGCGTGGCCGCCAAGGACATCGATAACAATCGCCCCTACACCCTGGTCGTCAGCGACTTCATGGCGACGGGTGGGTCTGGCTTCCGTATGCTGGCCGGCTCGCCGAGGGAAGACTTCGACGTCGTCGATGTCGACGCCTTGACCCGCTATCTGGGTGTGTTGCGCTCGCCGGTGGAGGCGCCCGAGGACGTGCGCTTCCATCGGACCGACCGCTGATGCGGGTTTTCGTCAACGACAAAGCGGTCGATGTACCACGGGGCGCGCGAGTGCGCGACGCGGTGGCGCAGGCGGACGACAGCCTCGCGCACCTCTTGGACGGCGCCGCATATGTGACGGACGCCGCCGGCCGTCCGATCGACGCCGGAGATGCGGTGGGCGAAGCGGGCTCGGTCTATCGCGTCATCGTGTCCGCACGGCGCGAAGGCAAGCCCAAGCTGACCAAGGACGCGCTGCGGCGCTGGCCCAAGGCCGAGCTGCACGTACATCTCGACGGCGCATTGCGGCCGGCGACAATGCTCGAGCTGGCGCGCGCGCAGGGCATCCGGCTGCCGGCCGACACGCCCGACGCGCTCGCCAAGGCGATGCTCGTGCGCGATGCCAAAAGCCTCGAGGAATACCTCCAGAAATACGAGATCACCCTCTCGGTCCTGCAGACGGCCGCGGCGCTGGAGCGCGTGGCGTACGAATTCGTGCTCGACAAGGCGGCAGAAAACGTCCGCTACGTGGAGGTGCGCTACTCGCCGCTGCTGCATCGGCCGGCGCTGACCCTGTCGCAAGCGATCGAGGCGCCCCTTGCAGGGATCCGCCGCGCCGTCGCCGAGACGGGGACGCGGGTGGGGCTGATCGTCTGCGCGATGCGCACGCGGCCTCCGGCGGAGTCGCTCGAGCTGGCCCGGGCGGCGGCGGAGTATCGCGCCGCGGGTGTAATGGCGTTCGATCTCGCCGGAGCGGAGCGCGGCCATCCCGCGCGCGATCACCGCGCCGCATTCGAGTACGCCGCCGGCCACGGCATGGCGTGCACCTGTCATGCCGGCGAGGGAGACGGGCCGCACTCGATTCATCAGGCGTTGCACGAAGTCGGCGCGCAGCGGATCGGGCACGGTACGCGCCTGGCCGAGGATCCGGCGCTGCTCGACGAGGTGGTGGCCCGGAAGATCCCGCTCGAGATGTGTCTGAGCAGCAACGTGCACACGCACGTCGTCGCGTCGGTGGCGGAGCATCCCTTTAAGCGCTATTTCCAGCAGGGCGTCGTCGTCACGTTGAACACTGACGGCCCGCTGACCGACGGCATCACGCTGACGGACGAATACTTTCTCGCGCACGCCGTCCTGGGTCTGTCGCCCGACGACATGGCGCGTGTGGTCCTGAACGCTTGCGAAAGCGCATTTCTCCCGGAGTACGAAAAGGTGGCGCTCGTGTCCCGTGTGCAAAGTGAATTGGGGGCTCTCTGATGTCCGCGAGACGCGTGCTCTTTGCGTTCATGGTCACGTTTGCCTGCGCGCTGATCGTGTTTACGCTGCCGCGCTTCGTGTTCAATACGCTGAGCGGGGCGACACCTCAAGCGACCGCCCAGGATACGGCGCAAGCGCAAGTAGTCGCACCGGCTCCACGCTCACTTGGCTCCCGGCTCACGGGAATCTTCGGCATCATCTTGATCCTCGGCATCGGCGTCGCCTTGTCGCGCAACCGGCGGGCGATCAGCCGGCGCGTGGTCGCCTGGGGCGTCGGCTTGCAGCTCGTGTTCGCGATCTTCGTGCTCCGCGTTCCGGTCGGCCAGACGATCTTCAGCTGGCTCGGCGCCACCGTGACGAAGATTCTCAGCTTCTCCTACGCCGGCTCGGAATTCGTGTTCGGAGAGATCGGCAAGCAGCATTCGAGCATCGGCGTCGTGTTCGCGTTCCAGATCATGCCCGCGATCATCTTCGTCTCGGCGCTGTTCGCGATCATGTATTACCTCGGCATCATGCAGGTCGTGGTGAAGGCCTTTGCGATCGCGATGAACAAGATCATGGGCGCGAGCGGCGCGGAGAGCCTGAACGTCGCCGCGTCCATCTTCATGGGACAGACGGAGGCGCCGCTCACGATCCGGCCCTTCCTGCCGCGCATGACGATGTCCGAGTTGATGACCGTAATGACCGCGGGCATGGCACACGTCTCGGGTTCGATCATGGCGGCGTACATCGCGTTCGGGATCGAGGCGCGCCACCTGCTCACGGCTGTCATTATGACGGCGCCCGGCACGATCATGATGGCCAAGATCCTCGAGCCCGAGACCGAGGTCCCCGAAACGCTGGGCGGCGTGAAAGTCGATATCCCACGCACCGACGTGAACGTGCTCGATGCGGCGGCACGCGGAACCGGCGAGGGGCTGCACCTCATGCTCAACGTGATCGCGATGCTCATCTCCTTCATTGCGCTCATCGCTCTGGTGAACGGCCTGTTCGGCTGGATCCATGGAGTCGTGCCTTGGTTCCCGGAGACGCTGCAGACGGTTCTCGGATGGGTCTTCCGGCCGATCGCGTGGGTGATGGGCGTACCGTGGCATGACAGCGGCACAATAGGATCGCTGCTGGGCGAGCGCATGGTGCTCAACGAGTTCATCGCCTACGCGCATCTCGGTCCAATGAAGGGCAGTCTCGATCCCGTGTCCTTTACCATCGCGACGTTCGCGCTGTGCGGCTTCGCGAATCTCAGCTCGGTCGGCATTCAGATCGGCGGCATCGGCGCCCTGGCGCCGGAACGCAAGCACGATCTGGCACGCCTCGGCTTCCGCGCGATGATCGCCGGCACGCTCGCGAACTTTCTCTCGGCCACGCTCGCAGGCATTCTCTTATGATGAAGGCCACCGAGGCGGTCGCCAAACGCCTCGGCAAGTTGAAACCCCGAGTCGCGATCGTCCTCGGCTCGGGGCTGGGTTTTCTCGCCGATGAAGTCGCCGATCCGATCCGTATTCCATACCGCACCATCCCCGGCTTCCCGGAGCCGGGCGTCGCCGGCCACAAGGGCGAGCTGGTCGCCGGGAAGCTCGAAGGGGTGCCGGTCGTCGTGCAGGCCGGCCGCTTTCATTTGTACGAAGGGCATCCGGCCGCCGTCGCCGGTCTGCCGGCTCGCGTCTTTGCGGAGCTCGGCGTCGAAGTCCTGATCGTCACGAATGCGGCCGGCGGCGTGCGCCGGACCTTTCCGGGCGGGACCCTGATGCTCATCGCCGACCACATCAATCTCATGTGGCGCAACCCGTTGATCGGACAACCAGAGCCCGGTGAGGAGCGCTTTCCGATCATGCACGCGCCTTACGACCGGGAACTACGCACTCTGGCACGCGAGGTTGCCCGCGACTCCCGCATTCCCATGGAGGAGGGCGTCTACGTCGCCCTGCTTGGTCCCTCCTACGAGACACCCTCTGAGGTCCGCATGCTCGAACGGCTCGGCGCCGATGCGGTCGGGATGTCGACCGTCCCGGAGGTGCTGGTGGCCCGGTCGCGCGGCCTGCGCTGCCTGGGCTTTTCCATTATCACGAATCCAGGGGCCGGGATCACGGGCGAGGCGCTCTCTCATGAGGAAGTCCTAGTGGTGAGTGAGCGCGTCGCGCGTCTATTGTCGGTTGTGTTGAAAGGAGTTCTGAAGCGGATCAAGCAGGTGTAATCCCCAGTCCCGAGCCCCTAGCCCCCAGCCCCCATTAGTTCCTGACGTTCCCTTTGCAACCATTTCCCGTTCCACTCTGTCATATCAACCGATACCGCCGCGCGCTCGCCGTCAGCGTTCGCGACCGGGTTCACCTTCACCCTCAGCTCCCGGACGCATATGCCGACGATGCTCCAGCTGCTCCTCGTCCTGGCGGGAAGTCATCCGCCGCTCGTTGTCGTCGATTCTCCGCCGCCGGCACCTCCCGCACCGCAACAGGTCCGCGCCATTCGCCTGAATGGTGGCCAGGGCGTCACGATCGATGGTGTGCTGAATGAACCCCTCTGGCAGACCGCCGAGCGGCTCGCCGGGTTTACGCAGCGTGATCCCACCCAGGGGGCGGTGCCGACCGAGAGTACCGTCGTTTACGTCGCGTATGACGATGCGGCGCTCTACATCGGCGCGCGGCTCTACGACTCGCATCCCGACTCGATCGTCGCGCGCCTGGCGCGGCGCGATCAGGGCACGAGCTCCGACCGCTTCCAGGTGTACATCGACTCCTACCACGACAAGCGCAGCGGTTTCTTTTTCGGGGTCAATGCCGCCGGCACACTCTATGACGGCACCCTCTTCAACGACG
>WNFW01012469.1_pt1 | contig 11562 bp, 12 predicted proteins | sample 5400131 | NCBI WGS metagenome assembly WNFW01 (sample SAMN13153362, study PRJNA577476) | soil metagenome | isolation source: 20 cm soil or saprolite under grassland replicate 1 | place: USA:California | collected 2016-06-15
CCGGGGATTTATATTCCAGGTGAGTTTGGGATGCGTTGTGAAGACGACATGGTCATTGCCGCGGAAGGGCCGGCGCAACTTTTGACGCCGGGGTTTCCCGTTTCGCTGGAGAAGCCGTTGGGGTGAGGCAGTTTTCAGTTTTCAGTTTTCGGTAGGAAGAGGAAGAAAGGTTCTTGGTCGGGATCGCATTCCTACGGGTAAGGAAAGCGAGGACAGACTCGAAAGTTGTTCGCGAGAGACGTTAGGCGGAGTAGGCTCGGGCGGCGCAGAATTCGACGATGCGCTGCTCGGCCCAGAAACGCTCGCTTCCGGAATGTTTCGAAATGAAGCCGCAATGGCCGCCGTGTTGGGGTGCGACAAACTGGATGGCGGGATTCTCGCTGATTTTGGCAGCTAGGAATGAAGCGTAGGGGACGAAGGGATCGTCCTGCGCAGTGATCATTAGCATGGGCACACGGATCTGCGCCGCGACGCGTTTCGCGCCCACGTGGTCATAATAATCCTGGGCGTCGCGATAGCCGAACTGCGGCGCCGTTATGACGTCATCGAACTGACGAACGGTTCGAACCGGTGACAGGCCATCGAGCTTGTAACGCTCCGGGAAGAGCTTTTGTTTTCTCGCATAGCGCGCCATCAGGCCGTTCACAAAGCGCCGCTGGTAGAAATAGTTGTCCAGGCGCTCGAGCGCGTCGGCACACGCAGCAAGGTCGAGGGCCGGACAAACCGCGCAGACACCACGCAGCTCTTTCGGCACGTCCGCGCCAAACTCTCCGGCCATCTTGGTCACCAGGTTTCCACCCATCGAGTAGCCGGCGAAGAAGATCTGTTCGAAACCGTCGTCGTTTGACAGCTCTTCGAAGACGGTCCGGTAATCGCCGCTCATGCCGGAGTTGTACAAGGTGGGCGTCAATGCCTCGGTGCCGCCACAATTCCGCTGGTTCATGCGCACGACGTGGAAGCCGCGATGCGCGGCCTTCTCCGCGATGCCCCGAACGTAATTCCCGTCGCTGGAGCCTTCCAGGCCATGAACGATGACGATGATCGGCGCGTCCTTGCGCTTCCCGGGCTGCCAATGGCAGTGCGCGAGCAACCGGGATTCCGGATCGACCTGAAACAGCCTAGGCTCAGCGGGCGGGATATCGAACCGCCTGGGCACAAAGGCCGAGACGATAGTCATGGCGTGGGCGTTTTTCAGAAGCAGGTGCGGGTCAAATGGAGGAATGCGGAATTCCACGGAGAGACTGTATTTCAGGGGGTCGATGCAAGCAAGGCAAAGGGGCCCAAAGGTCTAGTGGGTATGGTTTTCCGTATATCCATAATACCTGTTTCTATATTTCGTCTGAAGCTTTGGGCGAGAGGAAGCGCTATCTCATTGTTTTTACATAATTTATGCACTCATCTCAATGGCATATAAAGTGCCCAAGCTAAGGTATCCATGTGTTTTGGGCTCGAGCTCAATTTTTCAGGGAGTTGGGTTCGATTTATGAATAGCTGGCTCCGGTCATCAGCGGTACTTATTACAGTAAGTGTTGAGTTAGAGAGTCTTTCCCGGGATTCTATGGGGCGTGTTGCGGTGTTTTTCACGGTGCCTCTTTTCAGCGTGGGTTCTCCGACTCAATCAAGCTCGAAAACAAAGGGACGGCTCATTCGGCAGATTGGTGAAACGAGAGAGTGATCGCAGCTTAGCTGCTTCAGGGGGAAATAAAAAGAACATGAAAACACTTGCTTACTTGTTTTTGGTTGGAGTTCTACTTCTTAGTGTGGGGAGCGGAACCGCGTTCGCCCAGGCAAACGCCAGCGCTGCCCTTCAGGGCACCATCTCGGATCAGTCTGACGCCGCCATCAAAGGTGCGAAGGTGGCAATTACGAGCAGCGAACAGGGCTGGACCCGCAGCGCGGACACCAGTGACACAGGTTTTTACAGGTTCGAGCTGCTGCCCGCGGGGGTTTACAGCATCAAAGTGAATGCTTCGGGTTTCAGTACCGCCGAGGCCAAGGACGTTGCGTTGCAGGTTAGCGCGACGACGACACAGAACTTCACGCTCAAGCCCGGGTCAGTGTCCGAGATCATAGAAGTTACCAGTGCTCCGCCTCTGGTGGACCAGCAGAAAATGGACGTCAGCACGAACATCACGCCGCAACAGATCCAGGAATTGCCGCTGATCGGCCGCGATATCGCCGACCTTGCGTATCTCTCACCGGGGGTGAAATCAGCGGACTCCTACGACCCGACGAAGAACCGCTACTCGATCTTGTCGGTGAACGGTCAGGGCGGCCGCAACGTCAACGTGACCGTCAACGGCGTGGACAATAAGGACAACACGGTTGGCGGGCCCGTTATGCAGCTTCCCGCCGAGGCCGTGCAGGAGTTTCAGATCTCTACGCAGCGCTTCTCGGCAGTCAATGGCCGGTCCGAAGGCGCTGCCATCAATGTGATTACGAAATCCGGGTCGAACAGCTACCATGGTTCGGCATTCGGATTTTTCCGCGATCAAGCGCTCAATGCGGCCCAGAAGCTTCCCGATCCGACGAACACGGCCAATCCGTTTAGTTATGTGACTCCCACGTATTCGCGCCAGTGGTTTGGCGGTTCGATCGGCGGGCCAATCAAAAAAGACAAGCTGTTCGCCTTCTTCGCCATGGAGCGCGAGCGGGAGCACACCTCAATCGCCGAGACTCCGACGGCGCTTACGCAGCTTAACCTGGTGACTTCACTGGGAGCGCAGCCATCAGCGACGGTTCCGACGCCGTTCTTTGAGAACCGCGTTGCCGGACGCATGGATTGGAACATTAACAGCAAACACACCGCCTATCTGTCGGTCGCCACGCAGGCCAATAACAGCCTCAACGACCAGAGCGACGGCAACTTCGATCTGACGGAAGGCAACTTCACCAAAAATCATTTGCAGATTGCCAACGTCACGCTGAACTCCGCGTTCACACCCACCCTGCTAAACCAATTTACTGCCGGTTGGCAGTATTGGAACAACTTGATTGACAGCACGTTGCGGACCCCTCTCATCACTTTTCCGATCGGCGCGCAATTTGGCACCAACACCAACGTTCCGCAGGAGTCCATCCAGCGCAAGTGGCAGTTCAAGGACGACCTGAGCAAAACAGTCGGCAAGCACACCTTCAGCGCCGGATTTGATTACATCTGGACACCGTTCATGGGCGGCTTTTTCGAGTTCAATCCGACCCTGGAGATCGACTTTGGCGTGAACCCGACCTGTATTCTCGGTGTCGGTCCAGATGCTACGACCTCAGGTTGTGGCCCGTCCGCTTACCCAAATGGTTTTTCAACTCCGGGGCTAATCTCTGGTAACAATACTGGGCCAGGGATGACCATCGCGGTTGGCGATCCCCACTTCATCATCAATGATGCGAAGCAACTCGGATTGTACTTGCAGGATGACTGGAAAATGACCCGCCGCTTGACCGTGAACCTTGGGCTTCGTTGGGACAAGGATTTCGATTTCGTCGGTGGAACCGATATTGCCAACAGCCGCACCTTCCAGGAACTCCAAGCGGCTTCCCCTTTCAGCCCTCTGGCGGCGTCTTTGGTGGCCAAGAAGGCGAGCGATTACAACAAGAACTTCAGCCCTCGCATAGGGTTCGCTTATGATCTGACCGGCCACGGGAACCATGTTCTCCGTGCGGGTTACGGAATGTACTATGGCAATACCTTCCAGAACATCCCCTTGTTCATGGAGCAGCAGAGCAACGCGACCGTATTTCAGACGGCATTCTCCCTCAGCAACCCGACTGATATCGTGCCCGGCACTGGAATTCAATTGCAAAACTGGCGTTGCTGCGGGCCTCCTAACGGGGATCCGCTGCCGACCATTCCGCCTCCTTCTCATGACCTGAACGGCGGAACACCCGCATCCCCAGGTGCCACCGGCCGCATTATGGACCCGAACTATCGCAACCCGGTCACCGAGGAATGGAACGGCGGGTATACCTGGTCGATTACCTCGAAGACAGTAATTGAGGCGGAATACGTCCATGTGCTCAGCTTGCACGAGAACAAGACCATCAACGTTGATCCGCGCATTCCCATCAATCCGACAAACATAACGACACGCAGCCTCACGGAAACCGGGCTCAACTCGACTGCACCCGGAAGCGGAGTTCCGGTCTGCTCGGCGTCATCCTGCGGCTTTTTCCGGCCGCTTGACGCTGCTTTCCTAGCGGCTGGCGTGCCGTTGCTGGGCAGCGTTCGTAACGAGGAATCGATCGGGCGTTCGCGCTACGATGGCATGAACATCAGCTACCGCCAGCGTGGATTCCATAAACTCGATCTGATCGCGAATTACACACTGGCCCGTGCCGTGGGCTATGACCAAGACGGCGGTTCATTCCGCTACTATCCGCGCGACCCACAGAAACCGCTCTCGCCGTTCGAATTCGGGCCAGCTTCTAACGACGAGCGGCACCATGTCACCATTGCGGGCACCGTAAACCTGCCGTGGGGAATGGCGTTTTCTCCGATTCTGCAAGCAGGTTCGGGGCGGCCCTATCTTGTGACCTCATCTTTCAATGAGCTCAACCTGGGCAGCGGCAGCTCCGCCGGCGCCCTCATCGTGCCAAACAGTGACCCGACGAATGTCACCGCGATGGCGGGGACAACAAGTACAGACAAGTTGGGCGCGGTGCAGTGCTATTACTCCGGCAACTGCCACGTCGTTCCTTACAACTCCGAGCGTGGCGACCTGTACTTCAACATGGACGTCCGCCTTGCCAAAAACATCAAGCTGGGCGAGGGGCGTAACCTGCAGCTCGCGTTCCAAGGGTTCAACCTCTTCAACCATGCCAATTACGGCAACAACTTCGACAACGTGGTCCAGAGCATCACATTCAGTAAGGCTATTGGGTTCATCAATCCCACAAGCAGCGTGCTGCCGAGGGCGTTCACGGCCGAGTTCGGAGCCCGCTTTACGTTCTAAGCGGACGGCCTAGCCGAAACAAACAACTGACACCGGGGCTGACTCGCTCGAGTTGCCCCGGTTTTTCTTTCTGGCAAGGCAACGATGTACCGCTATGCCGCTAGGCAATTCCCAAGGTGTCTCTACGGTCGTTCGAAGATTCTCCAGGAGTGTTTGACCGGCTTGGACCCTTCCGATAAGATGAGGTCAATGAAGAAATCACGCGGCCATTTCAATGTCGTATTGCGGCCCGAACCTGAAGGTGGGTTTACGGCTATCGTACCAGTCCTGCCGGGCTGTGTAACGTATGGACGAACGCTGGCCAAAGCCAAGGAAATGGCCAGGTACGCCATTTCCAGCTATATCGAGAGTCTGAAGAAACACGGGGAACCCATTCCAACGGACGACGAGTCGTTGGTTGCCTCGCTCGACCTCGAATATGCCGAAACTTCCGACCGTTAAAGCACGGGAAATCACCCGATTTTTGGAACGTAAGGGATTCGTGCTCGATCATGCCTCGGGCAGCCACTCATTTATTACCATCCTATGTCGAATCGCCGCGCCGTGGTCCGAAGCGCAACCGCGATATTCCAAAGGGCACGCTTGCGTCGCTGCTTAGGGAAGCAGGATTCACCAGAGAAGAATTGATCGATTTTCTACAGGGAGGATAGAGTGCTCCGAGGAACCTGTGAAGCGAGAGGCAAGTTTGACCCATGTTCCCTCGGCCCTTATAATAGGTGATTCACGGTGATGCATTTTTTCAATTTGATGGATTTATCTGCCAGCCCAGCGGGCACCCGCTGGGCTGTGCTGCTTTATGGCGCCGGTTTGTATTCGCCGAATCTTTTTGCGTGAGGCTGTAATGATGGACAGTACGATTTCCGAGGGTCTTACCTTTGACGACGTGCTGCTCCTGCCCGGGCGGTCGTCCGTGCTGCCGACCGAAGTCGACACCACCACGAACTTCGCGCGTAAGCTGAGGGTGAACATCCCGCTGGCTTCCGCGGCCATGGACACGGTGACGGAATCGCGCCTGGCCATCGCCATCGCGAGGCAGGGCGGAATCGGGCTGGTACACCGCAACATGCCCATCGACCGGCAAGGCGAAGAAGTCGACCGGGTGAAGCGCTCGGAAAGCGGCATGATCGTCGACCCGGTAAGGTGATGACGAAAGAGAATCTCGTGACCGTGCCGGTGGGCACGACGCTGGAAGAAGCCGAACGCATCCTGCAACAGCACCGCATCGAGAAACTCCTGGTAGTCGATCAGGACTTCAACCTGAAGGGGCTGATCACCGTCAAAGACATCCAAAAGAAACTGGAATATCCGCGCGCGGCTAAAGATGAGCACGGCCGATTGCGCGTGGGCGCGGCGGTGGGCGCGACCGGCGATTTTCTCGAGCGGGCCGTGGAAATGTCGAAAGTAAAAGCCGACGTGCTGGCCATCGACACGGCGCACGGCCACTCCGAACGAGTGATGGAAGCCATCAAGGCGATTCGACGACGCTTGCCGGAAATGCAGCTGGTCGCCGGCAACGTGGCCACTTACGAAGGCGCGAAGGAACTAATCTCGCTGGGTATCGATGGGCTGAAAGTGGGCATCGGACCGGGCTCCATCTGCACGACGCGGGTGGTCACCGGGGCGGGAGTGCCGCAACTGACCGCCATCATGGAAGCGGCGAGGGCCGCGAAAGGCACGGAGGTGGCCATCATCGCCGACGGCGGCATCAAGTATTCGGGCGATATTTCGAAAGCGCTCGCGGCGGGAGCATCGTGCGTGATGATCGGCAGCCTTTTTGCCGGTACGGAAGAATCGCCCGGAGAAACCATTCTCTACCAGGGGCGCACGTTCAAGTCTTACAGGGGGATGGGTTCGACCGGCGCGATGGAATCGGGCTCGGATCGCTACGCGCTGGTGCAGGACAGCGAGGAACGCGGCAAGTCCGTGCCTGAGGGCGTCGAAGGACGCGTGCCCTATAAAGGCCAGCTTGGCGCGCTGACGGATCAGCTTGTAGGGGGACTACGAAGCGGCATGGGCTACGTTGGTGCGGCGACGTTGAAGGAGTTCCAGGAGAAAGGCCGGTTCGTTAGAGTCACCCCGGCGGGATTGCGCGAGAGCCACGTGCATGACGTTATCATCACGAAGGAAGCGCCGAACTATCGGATGGAATAGGGGCATATGGAATAAAGCGTTTGGAAAAGGGACGGATGGAGTAGCGTGCAGAAAAAAACAGAAGGGGCCGATTCTTAGTGGCTGAACTTCAGCCTTGGCGCAACCCGCGCCCTGCTCCGCATTTGCAAGAAATTCAGGATCGCTTGCGGCCGCCACGCGTGCCGGCCTGGCTGCGCGCGTGGTGGCCTGCTTTACTGTGGGCAGGCGTCATCTTCTCGATGTCCACGGACACGTTTTCTTCTGAGCACACCGCATGGGTATTCGAGCCCATCCTGCGCTGGATGATTCCCTCACTCACCGCAGATCAGTTTGAAACCGTCCATCACGTGATCCGCAAGTGCGCGCATTTCTCGGAATATTTTGTGTTTTGCCTGCTGCTCTATCGCGGCGTGCGCGGTGACCGCAAAGGCTGGCGCTGGATGTGGGGCTTCGCGGCACTCTTCTGCGCCGCGGGATATTCGGTGCTGGATGAAATTCACCAGGCCTTCGTAGCCAGCCGCACGGCTTCAGCTTACGATTCCCTGCTCGATTCGATCGGCGCTCTCGCGGCCTTCGGCGTGCTGTGGGCGTGGTTCCACTGGCGGCGATCCGCACGTGAAGAGAAAATCGGAGCAAGCAAAGCTGCTTCTGCCTGACGTTCCATTCGGCGGCGAGCAATTCACAAAAGATCTGCGACAAACAAAAAGCCCGTCCCGGTTTGCTGGAACGGGCTAACGAACGATTGGTCGAGAACAGACGCTTAACTCTTTACTTCAGCGGTTTCTTCCTTCTTCGGCTTTTCTTTCTTTTCCTTGAGCTTAAATTCGTAGCCGATGAGCTCGAGGATGGCTACCTTGGCGTTGTCGCCGACGCGGTTGCCGGCATGAATGATACGGGTGTAGCCGCCGGCGCGGTCCGAGAATTTCGGCGCGATCTCGCTGAATAGCTTCTGAGTGACGGCAGGCAGCATGATGTAGGAAGCTGCCTGGCGGCGCGATTGCAGCGTGTCGCGTTTGCCGAGGGTGATCATTTTCTCCGCCACCGGGCGCGCGGCTTTGGCGCGCGTCAGCGTGGTAGTGATGCGCCCGTGTTCGAATAGATTGGTGACCAGGCTACGCAGCACCGCGCGGCGGTGGGCCGGCTGCTTTCCGAGTTTTGAACCTGAGTTGAGATGTCGCATCGCTTATGTTGTCCCTTACAGCCCAATATTCTCTTCTGAAGCGGGTGCGGCGGTTTGGCTGGGGAGCGGCGGCCAGATAATGCGGCCATGCTCGTCGAACTTCATGCCCAACGCGAGGCCCATCTTCACCAGTATATCTTTGATCTCGTTGAGCGATTTGCGGCCGAAGTTCTTAGTTTTCAGCATTTCATTTTCGCTCTTCTGGACGAGCTCGCGAATGGTCTGGATATTGGCGTTCTTCAGGCAGTTGTAGGAACGAACGGAAAGCTCGAGCTCTTCAACGGAACGGTCCAGGTGCTCGAGACGCGGATCGTGCGCGATGTCCTGCGGCGTTTCGACGGTCTCAACCGGCTCTTCAAAGTTGATGAAGATGCTCATGTGGTCCTTGACCAGCTTGGCGGCGAGGCCGATGGAGTCCTGCGGCGTGATCGCGCCGTTGGTCCACACTTCGATCATCAGCTTTTCGTAGTCGGTCATCTGGCCGAGGCGGGCAGCTTCGACGGAGTAGTTGACCTTGCGCACGGGGGAGTGAACACTGTCGACCGGGATGTATCCGATGGGCAGGTCTTCGTCGTAGTTGCGGTCGGCAGCCACGTAACCGCGGCCATTCTTGGCGCGCATCTCGATCTGGAGCTTGCCGCCTTCGCTGACCGTCGCAATGTACACGCTCTTATCGAGGACGGCGAAGTCCGCGTCTTCCTCGATTTGCGCCGAGGTGACCGGACCGGCCTGCTCGACGTTGACGTAAATCGTCTTCGGCAGGTCAGTGTTGAGCTTGATGGGCACCTGCTTCAGGTTGAGGATGATGTCCGTGGCATCCTCGACCACGCCGGGGATCGAAGAAAATTCGTGCAGCACGCCTTCGATCTTCACGGCGGTGATGGCCGCGCCTTCGATCGAGCTGAGCAGCGCGCGACGCAACGCGTTTCCTACGGTCGTACCCCAGCCGCGCTCAAAAGGCTGCGCGGAAAACCGCCCGTACTTCTCGGTGAGCGATTCCAGCTCGGACGCAAGACGCTTCGGCTTCTGAAAACCCTTCCACATCGTGTTCCTTCCTTCCGTCCGACCAGGTCGGACTAACACCAAATACCATGCCCGGTCCGCCGGGCTCGCTGGCGCAGGCAGCGCCATTGAGAATCTTACTTCGAGTACAGTTCGACGATGAGCTGCTCATTGATCGGCGGCGTCTGCACGTCATCGCGCTTCGGCATCGCCACGACCTTGGCCTTGAACTGTTCGCGCTCCTGTTCGAGCCAGGGCACCGCGTTCTGGCTCTGCGCGACGTTGCGGGCTTCCAGCACCATGGTGTTCTGGTGCATTTTTTCCTTGATAGCCACTTCCTCGCCGACGTTGACGAGATAGGAAGGGATGTTGACCTTCTTCCCGTTTATGCGTACGTGGCCGTGCAGCACGAGCTGCCGCGCCTGCGAACGCGAGGACGCCAGACCCGCGCGCCAAACGACGTTATCCAGACGGCGCTCGAGCATGATGATAAGGTTCTCGCCGGTCGGGCCCTTGGCGCGCGCGGCCTTTTCAAAGTAATTGCGGAATTGCCGCTCCAGTAGCCCGTAAGTGCGCTTGACCTTCTGTTTCTCGCGCAATTGCAGGCCGTATCCGGCGACCTTCGGGCGCCGTGACTGCCCATGCTGCCCCGGCACGAAGTTGCGCTTCTCAATTGCGCACTTCTCCGTAAAGCAACGCAGGCCTTTCAAAAACAGCTTCTGCCCTTCCCGGCGGCACAGGCGGCAGACTGCATCTCGGTGTCTTGCCAACTTCTATTCTCCCTTCCCAAAACTCTCTGAATCTTTTCTGTTCGGCATAAATATCAAACGCGGCGGCGCTTGGGCGGACGGCAGCCGTTGTGCGGAATCGGCGTAACGTCGCGGATCAACACGATGTGGAGTCCGGCGGCGGCCAGCGCGCGCACGGCAGACTCACGTCCGGAGCCGGGACCCTTCACGCGGACTTCCACGCTCTTCATTCCGTACTGGTCACGCGCCACGCCCGCGGCGGCCAGCGAGGCCTGCTGCGCGGCGTACGGCGTGCCCTTGCGCGATCCCTTGAAGCCGATGGCGCCCGCAGAGGACCAGCACACGACACGGCCATCCGTGTCGGTAATGGAGATCTGCGTGTTGTTGAACGACGCGGCGACGTACACCACACCGTGCGGAATGATGCGGCGCTCGCGCTTCTTCTTGAATTCTTTCTTGCGCTTCGCTGCCGCTGCCGGTTTTCCCGGGGTTACTGCCGCGTCCGGCGCCGCATTCTTTTGCTGCTCTTTTGCCACGATTCACTCCATTTCTTCCGATGGCGAATCTGAAAAACTTTCCAGGAAGAGGCGCAGCATGCTGCGCCCCTCTAAGCAAACCTGTTAGCCCTTCTTGCCGAGAACCTTCTTCTTGGCCGCAACCGCGCCGCGCCGCGGACCTTTGCGGGTGCGCGCGTTGGTGTGCGTTCGCTGGCCGCGCACCGGCAGGTTCCGGCGGTGCCGGATCCCGCGGTAGGCCTGAATTTCGATCAGCCGGCGGATGTTCATCTGAATCTCCTTGCGGAGATCGCCTTCCACGCGGCCTTCCTGTTCGATGGCCTGGCGGAGGTGATTGATTTCATCTTCCGTCAGGTCGCGAATCTTCTTGGTGTGATCGACATTCGCCTTGGCCGCGAGCTTCTTCGCGCGCTCCTGCCCAATGCCATAGATCGAGGTCAGCCCGACCCAAAGGCGCTTCTGCACCGGAAGATCTACACCTGCGATACGTGCCATGCCATTCTCCTAAAAAAATCGCTATCCCTGGCGCTGCTTGTGCTTGGGGTTAACGCATATCACCCGCACCACGCCGCGCCGGTGGATCACCTTGCATTTGTCACAAATCTTTTTAACCGATGCCCGTACTTTCATAATCCTTGTTCCTCACTCGCCGAACTACTTGTAGCGGTACACAATCCGGCCGCGCGTCAAATCGTATGGCGAAAGCTCCACGGCAACTTTGTCTCCCGCCAGAATCCGTATGAAGTTCTTGCGCATTTTGCCGGAAACGTGCGCTAGAACCTGGTGCTTGTTTTCCAGCTCAACGCGGAACATCGCGTTCGGAAGCGGCTCGATCACCGTCGCTATCACTTCAATGGCGTCCTCCTTGGAATTCCCGGAGTCGCCTTTCTTCTTTTCCTCGCGAATCGGTCTCGCCATAGTCTCCCGTGCTTACCCGAACTACTTCAAAAACAGGCCGCCACAACTTTTACCACGACGGCCCGGTCATCTCTTTCGGCCGGGTCAGAATCCACGGCCCGTTGGCGGTAACCGCCACG
>WNFW01003072.1_pt1 | contig 11559 bp, 9 predicted proteins | sample 5400131 | NCBI WGS metagenome assembly WNFW01 (sample SAMN13153362, study PRJNA577476) | soil metagenome | isolation source: 20 cm soil or saprolite under grassland replicate 1 | place: USA:California | collected 2016-06-15
AGATTTTATCACCCGGCGGTGAATACTGGCGGTTCACGGTCGCGGCGATCGCGCGCAGTGGAGTCGGCACCGTCGACCTGAATCGCGTTTATGCGCACGCGCGCGTGGCCCAGCGGCTCCTGAAGAAGCCGTATCAAGCGTCGATGATTATTTATAAACTGCGGGATCCTTCGCGAGCGCCGGAGTTAGCCAGTCACTTCGAGGAATTGTTCCAACATCAAACGGAAAGCTGGCAGGAGCGCGAGGAAGGAAACCTGCAAATCTTTTTCACACTGCGCGTTTCGGCGGCGATCACCGTCTCTTTGATCATTCTCCTGGCCGGCTTCGGCATTTTCAACGTGCTGACCATGTCCGTCCTCTCCAAAGTTCGTGAAATCGCGATTTTGCGTTCGATGGGTTACCGGCGGATTGACATCTCCTCGATCTTCTTGTGGCAGGGCGCACTGATTGCCAGTGTCGGCTCGTTGCTTGGTTGCGTTCTCGGCGCGGTCCTGACTTGGGGCATCTCAAAAGTCCCAATTCACATTCGTGGTCTGCTCTATACGAATCACTTTCTGGTTGTTTGGGATTGGCGACACTATTTTTGGGCAACGCTACTGGCCGTGGTCGCGGTCTTCATCGCGAGTTACGTCCCGTCGCAGCGTGCAGCGCACCTTCAGCCGGTCGACACGCTGCGCGGATCGAGTTTATGAACGGCGAAGTTTCTCTCAGTTGCCACGACCTCGAGCGTTACCTCGGCAAGGAGGAGGAACGCGTGCACGCACTGCGCGGCGTTTCGCTCGATATCGAAGCGGGCAGCCTGCACGCAGTCGTCGGACCGTCGGGCTGCGGCAAGAGCACGCTGCTCTACATTCTTGGGCTGCTTGACCGGCCTGATGCTGGCTCGATCGTAATCGCGTCCGAGAATGTGTCCGATTTGCCGGATCAAGAACGGTCACGTCGGCGTAACGAGTTGATTGGTTTCATTTTCCAGTTTCACTTCCTGATGGAGGATTTCACAGCCGAGGAAAACGTCATGATGCCGATGCGGCGGCTCGGCCGGCTTCGCGAATCGGAAATGCGCGAGCGCGCGGCGGCGCTGCTCCACGATGTCGATCTTGGCGATAAGCTTCGACGCGAAAGCCGGCACCTTTCCGGAGGGGAGCAACAGCGCGTAGCGATTGCTCGCGCACTGGCCAATGATCCTCAAGTGATCCTTGCCGATGAACCGACCGGCAACCTCGATACCGCTAATTCCGAGCGCGCTTTTGAAGTCCTGCAAAACATTGTCCAGAAAGGCAGGAAAGCGTTGCTCCTGGCCACCCATAATCCAGTCATTGCCGAATCCTGTGATTGGATCCACGAGATGAAAGATGGGCGCATCACTGCCAGTCACCCGCGCGGACGACGGCGATCAGGCTCCTGAAACGGCGGAAACGGACCCTGCAGGGGCTAAGATTCAAGGGGTCGGCTTGGCTCGGAAAAGGGGGGCCGGCTCAAAAAATGCCTAACGAATGGGAAGTGACGGCTGCTCTACAAAGCTGCGCTCACCGGCTGGGATCTGTTCAAGACGAGCCGTCTGCGGAATTTCAAGCCAGCCTGCCTCATCAAAGAACCACAAGCGGCGTTCCAGTTTGACGAAGAGTGCATGAGCGGAGGACAAGATGTCGATCGGAACCGTGAACTCACCCGCGAAGGCATTGCCACGATATCGCGCAAGCCCAAGGCGCTGCTCAGTAAAGCAATCCACCATTTCCACGCAAAAAGAGCGATCGGGGATTTGCATATCCACGCAACGCAACGCGCCGGTTGGATCATGTCCCAAAACAAAAAGCTTTGGCTGTTTGGAGCGGATTGGCTTCGCAGGCTTCGCGGAAAGCCGGAGCGTCACGTGCAGTTTATGCTCTTGTCTCGAGATCGAACGAATCGGCCCGTCGGCAACAGACGATTCGGCCGATACGAGTTTGCGGAAATGTTCCGGACGAGTCGCGTATGCGAGAAAGCGCCACCGCGACAGCTTGAGTTGCGTTTTGTGAGAACGGATCGCTCGCTGCTTGGCTGCCATCTCTAGTCTTGATTGTCGAAGCTTCTGTGCGCCGTCGAAGAAGGCCGCGCTCCTGCCGTGAACGGCGTAGCTCCACACCGACATCTGCGGTCTGTCCGAAAAAAACTCTGCTAGGACGAGCCGCAGCATCACCGCCAGCGCGCTATGATCGGGATGCGTGTCCGCAATCGAAGGGACAAGAAGATGAGTCGGCGACCAATTCCTAATGACTGTCCGGAACCGCTCGAGTGCGGATCGGCAATCGCACTTCAACAAATCTGTCAATCCTTGATCGGGCAAAGCGAGAAAACGCACGCTCGACGCGCTAACACCCAGAATGCGCAGCGCCCCCAGCGCTTCCGCGCGCCGCAATTTTCCCCAGCGCTTCCGATCAGCTGCGTTCAAGCGCCACTTGCGTTCCAGCACACGCTGCGGCCACGGATTATCATCGCCATCCGTCGCATAAACGACACGAATGGGAGCATCCGCACGGACGGCATGTTGCAGAATGATGCCGCAAGCGAGCGCTTCGTCGTCAGGATGCGGTGCAATCAGCATCAATCTTGAGTCGGAAGTGAACATCGGAGCAGACATAGGCATCAATCTGTTTAAGCAGAAGAGTAATCAAAGGCAATCAGTAAGCCCGATCAGCCATCAGACGAAATATGCTGCGACAGCGTAAAATGCTGATTCACTGCTTGCGACCAGAGCGGAACCACTCTGAACTTGTTCACGATCACATCTCTCGTTCTGGGCGTGTAGTATTCCGTGTAGTGTCGCGCCCTCGGATTAGCCCTTCAATGTCGCAATCTCTCGGCAAGCCCGAGCTTTTCGAGGTTGGTTCTGATTGAAAAATCGCCGCCAGACATTCCGATGACACGTAGCGCGAGAGGTATGGAAGCGTTGTCGGGAAAATCAACTCTGAGCCGCGAGGTAGGTGGCCGTATGCGTACTTCGTTTACGACGTCGAAGTGGCGTCGCTCGTCTACATTGTTGAAAAGGTGAAAACTGCGGAAACGAAAAATACGCGCGCAGAAGGGAACACTCAAAAGACGGTCACCAATCAAAGCTCGCGCTGAGGAACCCTGGATCGCCCCATGAGAGTCTGCGCTACTTACTTCACGGCTTCGCAGGACGAGCCGTGTGATAGTGCCGAAGAAACTTGCAACGTAGACGAGGGACCCCATAAATGAAGCGAGCTCAGCGCTGATCGACCAGACATGATGAGCGCTGGTCAGCCAGACATGACCGGCGCGAGCGATGAACAAATCAGGTCGGCCGGAATGGCAAAAGCGCAGCCGAGATTGAAAAGGAGCTGCAAATGTTTGAGAAGCTTCTCGATGTAATCCGACCACGAACGAAATTTTCTGGCTCGCGCTTCTACACATAATCGCGCATAAGTTGCCTGATCTCTGAGCAATTTTTGAATCCCGGCGGCAATCGCATCCTCACTTGTTTGATCGACAATCAAACATCCACCACCGCGGGCAACTTCTCCAAGCGCGCCGTTTCCGCCACAGACGCACGGTTTACCATGCCAAAGACTCTCGAGAATCGGAAGACCGAACCCCTCCATAAGGGAAGGATAAACGGTGAACAAGCATTCTCGATAAGCCTGATGGAGCGTGCGATCGTCCACATGTTTAAGCCAGCGAATGGGTCGCCCGAGTGACTGCAGCCGCCAGGCCTCAAGCGCCACTCTCTTTCCCCAGTTCGTGCTCGAACCAATGAGTTGAAGTTCGAATTTGACGCCGCTGTCCCATAGTTTTTTGGCCGCTCCAAAGAGTCGTATGTGGTTCTTGCGCGCATTAAAGGAGGACACGTAGAGGATAACTGGCCGTGCGCTATGCGCGGCGGACCGTTCATTCTCATCAAATTCCAGCGGCCAAGGCGCCACAAAGGTTTCTACTCGGGCAGTCACCCCATTTCGCTTCCAGAATTCAAAGAGATCGGCGCGTGATTGGTTTGAAACGCAGATCACGAGGTCAAACGCTGCGAGCAACTTGACGTAATTCCGAAACTTTTTCATTCGACGCCCCGATAGAAGAGACAATCGCAGGTCCGCATCATCGTGGAAGATCGCAACAGACCGCGCGCCGGTTTGTCGCGTCATTTCCGGCAACTTCTGCATTCGGCGATCGGTAAACGTACCCGGAACGAAAAGTAAATCGTCATTTTGCAATACGGTAAACATGTCGACCCTGCCGTGACGGAGCAGACGCAGGAATGCGTGCGGCAAATCTTCCCTTGCATGAGGATGGCTTATCGGGCGGTTGTATCGGCGAAACGGCGTTCTGAGGTACTCCATTTCCTGTGAGCCAAGGCGCTGATAAAAATTACCCAGCCTGTTCCAGCAAAAAGGTGTAACGGGGACACGTGCGGCCAGCTCTGCGAAAAGCTGGCGAGTCATGCGCTGCATACCGCTATTTCGGGCAGACTGGCACGAGCTCGTGACGTCAATCAAGATATTCATTTACTCATTGAGAAGATGCGTTCTCATCGAATAACCCTATAGCAACACGATCATAGCAAGCGAGACCCTTACACCACTTCAGGCCCAGAAGAAATTTCTCGCAGCATACTTCTCACTTCGAGTGAGTCCAATGCTTTCGGGAACATCTCCATTCGCTGAAGAAACATCGGAAGCAACGACCGCTTTACATTGTGCGGCAAGAAGCGAGACGCGCGGATGGCTCGCAGAGTAGCGATGGGACGTTGGATCAACATGAGAAAGGTACGGAGAGTCGCGTCCAGCCACCAGAAAACTCGCTTCTGCGCCGTGTTCGCAAGATAGCACTTGATAGGAAGCATCAACGTCGCGCAATCGTTACGCGAAAGCAAAGAATGATGTCGCTGATAGATTTCCGGTAACGCCCGTCCGAACATCGCTTTTAGGCAAACAAGGCTCGAGCTATCCTGGCGCACGCTGAGTTGGTTTCCGTGAAAGCGCCACATTGTCAGCTTTCTCGGTACATGGACTGTTCCGGCGAGGTTTGTCAGACGGATGAGCCAGCCCAAATCGGCGACCGAACCTACAGTAGTGTCGAACGGCTCTGCGGATTGTGCCAGAGACGTGCGAATCAGCAGCTGAGTAAGAGAAAAGTAAACGCTCTTCGCAGAAAAATGCAGAAGACAGTCGTGCGGAGGTGGCCGGTAGTTGGGATTGTGCGTGATGGGGTAGGAACGAACGACGTCCAGGGCAAGCATGTCATCGACCGATTCGGCCGGTAAATAACTGGCCATGTCTTCTCTTGTAAGTTGTTTGCCGTTGCGATTGATCAGCGACACATCACAAGCAGCGATCCCGGCCTCCGGACAAATCGTGAATGCTTCGAGCAGTGTGGCGAGAAAGTCCGCGTGCATTGTATCATCACACGTGGCGATGAGGAGCTCGCCATTCCCCAGAAACAGAGCCAAATGAAGCCATTCGCAGGGGTGCCAATCACAAGGCACAACGTGAACAGCCACGTATAAATATTGCGGCGACCCGCGACAGAGCGCATAAGCCGCTCGAACGGAGAGAAATCGTCCAGGCTTCGACCGATTCGTCGCTGAACGAATCCTCTCGCGACGCGTTCGAGCGAAATGAACGCAAGGAAGACGAGCAGAATCACGTAAGCGTAACGAACCTGGCCCGTGGCGTGAAAATGATACGCCAGGGCCATCCACCAGGACATCTCGACCACGTAGTCAAGAAGGTGTTCCCCTTTGCCGGATTTTGTCATGTGAACTTTCAGATGCCAGCTTTCCGTCAACGCCGTCGAGAACTCCAATAATCAAGGCAAGCAGTGCTCCGGCCCAAAGGTATCCCAAAGCATAAAGCAGCGTCACGCTTAAGCCGAGAACTCCGGTCCCAAGCCTGATCTGATTCGGAGTTATAGTCGTTCGACAGATGTGCGAAACAGGCCACTTCTCAATCGGCGCACGCATAAGCCTCGAAAAATCGGGACACCTTCTTGTGTCGCGTCGCGCAGCCGACCGAGGAAGCGCCAAGCGTAACCAAACCCACCGACAGTTGGCAGCGCGCGGCTCCGCCGTTAATCTCGCGGGCGATGGAGAACATCCTGCCAATCTTAATCGCGGATGCGCCCGAGGCTTTGATGGAATTGTGCGGCGTCAACTTACTCGAACGTTTGCTCCGCATTTTGCAACGACTCGGTTTTCGTCGCGCGATTGTTTTTTCCACAACACCGGGAATCGTCGGGGCTGAATTGGCGAAGCGTTCGTGGGCGCGCGAAAAAGTAATTGTCCATCTTGTCTCGGGCGCAAATGGACCCCTAACTGCCCAACTGCTTTTGGAACAAAGCCCGTCGGAGCGCTTCTTAATAGTACCGGCAAATATTTATTGTGACGCACGTTTGCTTGCCGCTCTTTGCGCGAAAGATTCGCCCACCGCGCTCGTCGATTCCAATCCGCCGGAATTCGCGCGATCTTTAGTTCGAAGTCCGTGTGGGCCGGCATTGGTCACGAAAGATTTTCTTTCTGCGTTTTTGCCCACAGCGCCGTTTTTTGAGGAACTAAAAGACAAGATCAACAACGGCGAGATCGACCTCATAGACGCAGCGGAGGAGGATGATTACATCGTCAACATGCGCCGGCGCGTGCGGCCGGTCTGTTTTCCGGCGCCGCCCGAGAAGAACCGCCGCGCGGCTGAGCGGACCATTCTCGATTCCGCCCAGAATGGAACGCTCGACCTTCCGGCTTATTTCCACGCACCGATCGAAACGGGAATCATCTCACTTCTTTGCAAAACGCGAATCACACCGAACCAAATTACGATTGCCGGTTTCATCATCGGATGCGGGGCGACCGCGGGCTTCGCGCTTGGCCGTATCGGGCTCGGAATCGTCGCTGCTCTCATATTTGGCATCGTCGATGGACTGGACGGAAAGCAGTCACGCGTCAAAATCGAAACGACCGAGCGCGGAAAGTGGGAACATCATCTCGATTATTTGATCGAGAATTCGTGGTGGGCGGCTATCGCTTTTGATTTGTGGCGAAGCGGCCAATTTCCAAACGTGTTTTATTTTTTCGCTCTGCTCATCGGATCGCACTTATTGGATGAATTCGCGAAACGCCGGGCGAAAATGGCGAAAGGCCGCCTGCTGGATGACATTACACCGTTCGACCGTGCTTTCCGGCTGATCGCGGCTCGTAGGAACGTTTACGTTTGGATACTGGCGTGCGGTTTTTGGTTAGACGCTTTTCGGCAAAGTTACGCCGTCATCTGCGGATGGGCCGCCGTTAGTGCTGCCGTTCATCTGGTACGTTCCATCTGGATTTGTGATGGCGCTGGGCGCCGCTTTGTCGGCATCCGGAGTTGAGGAACGACGAAACATCGATGGAATGCGTTTGGTGCGTGCGACGATTTCGTTGCCGAGAACGCGAACCGGTTTCTCCACGAGAAGTGAAGTACTCACTGCGCAATAAACGCCACAACCTTCCTGGCACGACTTTTTGCGGTAGTTTGCGTAGAGATCATCCAAAGTTACGTCCATGATGTGCTTGTCCGTGTGCACCATGCTGCAGATCCAGAATTTTCCTTGCGCGGAGACGAAGAATAATTTGTAGCCGGCCATACAGGTCCACTCAACGTGCTCGCCGCGGAGGAGACTGCGTTGGTAATTAAGGATGGCCTCGCTGGTGTGAATCTTTTCCCCGCGACGTTTTCGTTCGATCATCGAATCAATAAAGCGTTCGAGTTCTTCACGCGGCCCGCGCTCGACGCGAAACCGGTGCAATGGGTCCGCATGCACGAGGCGAACTTCCGTCGGAATTCCTCGCGACAAACCGGTCTCGAGCACTGCCCGTGATTCGGGCAAGGTATCGGCACAAATCACGCCAGTGATATGAAGGCTGATCTTTGAATCACGAAAATAATCGAGCTTGGGCAAGATCGTCTTGAACGACTTTTTTGTAATTGGACTCGGTGTCATCCGGTCAACGCTGATCTGCATGACCTGCAAGCCGGCATCTTCGAGTTCCGCGAGAAGCTTACGAGTGAGGAGAAAACCGTTAGTGGTCAGGCTGGTGGCAAAGCCCAGTTCGCGGCAGTAGCGAACAAGTTCGACAATATTCGGATGCACAAGCGGCTCCCCGCCGACCAGAGCGATCCGCATCGTGCCAAGCTCACGAATTTTCCGTATCCATTTTTTCAAATCGTCGAGGCTCGGATGCGGCCGGCTGTTGTCGTACTCGGTGCAATAGGCACAATCGAGATTACAGCGATCGGTCACGTAAAGACTGCATTGCAGCGGTTTGCGGTCGACGAGGCGCTTGCCCGATTCCAAAATGTTATAGCCAGAAAATTCGCGGCCGATTTTGTTGAGAAGCTTCATGCGATGACGAAAGAACATGCAGCCTACGACAACTTGCCCGCGAAGCAATCGCGCTGGGAGATATCCCTTCATAACGCCAGCGACCTTCTTGGAGAGTCTCAACGGCCATCCGGCAACCCGCCAGCCATCAATCGAGCGCCGGCGAGCCCGAGCGCTACCGCCAACACCCACACCAAAAATGATCGCATTCCAACCAGCTGGCCAAACCTAGCGCATCCGATAAATCACGCCTTCGGCAGTGTGCGCCACCGGCTGGTATCGTTCCGCCAAAAGTTTGGCCAGAATCGGAAAGTTCTTCACTGGATGCTGCGCGGTTTTCGGATCGGCTTGAACGTCGACAATGTAGGTCGGCGGATGCCTGGCAAAGTCTTGCTCGAGGTTGGTCCAGGCGCCGGGCAAGATCCGGCTGCGAGTATCGAAACCCGGGATCGGTCCGCCGAAGACGTAACCCGTGAGCGGAAACGTTGCGATGTAGCGAGAGGCAGGACGTCGGTGAGCGTCTAGATAGATTTTCCAGGTCTGGCCCCAGACGAAAATTCTATCGTCAGGGCTCGAATGCGTGGACAAATATCGTCCCGTCTCAGACGGGACGCGTAGCGGAGCCAGCCCCGTCCAGTGCACGATTGAGAAGGCAATCACCGTGAAAGACAGCCACGCGTAGGTCACCGCAGGTCGTAGGAGCCAGTGGGGCGGCTGTATTGTCCGGGACCAAAGTCGTGCGTAGTACGGTGCAGCGAGCAGGGCGAGCGGAGGGATCAGTTGGACATAATAATGAGGGTAGAAGCGAGCGCCTGCTGCAGCGCCAATTGTCGAGGCACCAAGCAACCCCAATAGCGCTGTTCGTTCTGCCGTCCTCCCAACCCAAATCTTACTCTGATCCCGGCAGCCCATTATCGCCCCGATCACTAGAGGCAAACAGGCTCCGATGAAGGCCAGCGTAATCAGGATTCCCTTCTGCCAAAAAACATGCGGAACGTCATGATCTCCAATCGTCCAATAGAACGCCTCGTGGAGGATGCCCTGCTTCCAAAGAACAATCGTCACCAGACCGAGGGCTGCGAAAAATCCTACCGTAAGTATAGTTGCCTGAATGATTGAATTCGTTCGGGTCAAGCTTCGGCTAATTCGGTAGCTCGGGAGAAGCAGATAGATGCCGAGAGGGACCGCTGCTATCGCGGCCGGCTGTTTGAGCAGGAAGGCCGCGCCCAGGAGCGCACCCGCCGGCAAGAGTTCGGGTCGCAGTCGCGATGAACTGCGGCGGAGCGCGATTGCCCACGCCCAGATGATAGGGAGATTCATTAGCATCTCGCCGTCGAACGTGAGGTTCTTCCACGTCCACCAGTGTTGGAAAACACCGTAGAAAAGCGCGGCAATCAAACCGGTATTGCGATCAAACAACTCGCGGCCGATCACATAAAGGCCGGCCATCGCGCATAGTGTCCACACGAGTGCGACTATATGAAGCGCTGTCCAATTGAACTTTCCTGCTACTTTGAATATTGCGGCGTACGTCCAGAAGAGAAGTGGCGGCTTGCGCTCTATCGCGTCAATGTAAGGCCGCCCTCCGTCGACGATCTCGTTGGCCACGACGGAATACATTCCTTCACTGTCGATTGGCTGGGGATGCAAAAGAGACGGAAGGCGAATCGCGACCGTGAGGAGGATTATCCCAAGCACGGCGAAGCGAAACTGGCCCGACCTATGAGTTGGCACACCCATCACTATGCAAACGAATTTCCGGAGGTGCTCCTCTTAAGAGAATCGTAAATGCACGTAACTTTTTCAAAAACATCGTCAACAGTGATTGCTTGCATGCAAAGATTATTGCGGCAGACCGATTGCCGATTGTTGTAGGCGTTCACGCACGGACTGCACGCGATGCCGGCCCACAGGGCGGTCGCGATTGGCGATCGCGCGGCAAATAGCGCCGGTGTCTCCGGCCCGAACAAGGTGACGACGCGAATCGGCGTCATCGAGGCAAAATGAGCAGGGCCACTGTCATTCGTCACCAAAATCTCACTGCGCGTGTAAAGCACGAGCACTTGCCGCAGAGTTGTTTTTCCGGCAAGGGGGATGACGCGGTTCGAACCGACCTCGTCTGCAAGCTGGTTATTGGGAGCGGCCTCGGCCGGCGCACCGGTAAATCCGATAAATAGGTCCGGGTAACGTTCGAGCAGCCGCCGCGCAAGTTCGACATAACGCAGCACCGGCCAACGCCTTAGCGGCAGCAAGTCGCTCGCGTTCGGGTTGAGCAGGATGAGTGGCGCAGAACCGATGCGGGGATTTTCGCGTTGTAGCAATGCATCCACCTCCGCAACCTCGCCTGGCGCCGGATTGAATTTGGCGAAGGATTGAGTCGCGGGCGGCTTGAAGTCGAAGGTCGGGAGCACGGCCGGATCGCGGGTCAGCGCTTCAACCATGGCTTCGAACATCTGACTGGTGTGGAGATGGGGATTGTAGAGAAGCCGATGCGTCATCAGGTCGCCGCGGTAAGGGCCATCGCCAAAAAAAGTATGAAAACCCACGCGTGATTTCGCCCCGGTCAAGAACGTGAGCATCGCGGAGAAGCGTGTCAAAAATTCCATGTCGATCACCGCGTCGATGTCGATCTTGCGTGCGCGCAGGACTGCGCGCAAGGCACCGATGGCGAGCGCGAACGGATTTCTTATCGAGATGGTGATCACGTTTTGCTCCGGAATGATCTCCATCACGTCGAGAATGAATCGATTGTCTTCGAATACGACGAAGTAAACGTTTTCACGTCCGACCATTCCCGTCGCGCGACGGATTGCAGGATAAGCGAGAACGGTTGAGCCCTGCTCCGCGAACTTGACGAAGAGAATACGCTGAACTTGGCGCGGCCCTGGCGGCCCCGCGGATTCAAAGATTTTTCTGAGAAGGGTTAAAATGGCGCAAAGCGGCGCACCAATCCAGCGATCGGTGCGTTGCAAAGTTGAAATGCCTACCGGGAGATCCATTCTCCGGCCCTCCTAAGTCGGTCAATTCTTGCGAAAATTTTTAGCTCGGGCAAAAGATGGTCTTTTCGCGATTTTATGCTGGAAAATATAGGTGCTTTCGCCCCTTTCCGTTCACACGTGATCGCTTGAATGCTCATGCAGTTTGGGCGGAACGGACCCTAAGTGTAGCGAGAATCTCCTCTCGACGCAATAAAGGCTGCCACAACCCGCTGACGCGTAA
>WNFW01003073.1_pt1 | contig 11558 bp, 9 predicted proteins | sample 5400131 | NCBI WGS metagenome assembly WNFW01 (sample SAMN13153362, study PRJNA577476) | soil metagenome | isolation source: 20 cm soil or saprolite under grassland replicate 1 | place: USA:California | collected 2016-06-15
CAGGCGTGTCCGCCTACAGTAGGGGTACCCCTTGCGGGCAATACATTTCAAAGAAGAGACCATCTCGCTTTGTCATCCTGAGCGCAGCGAAGGATCTGCGCTCGGCCCAGTGAGAGATCCTTCGCTGCGCTCAGGATGACAGATGGCGGGCTGGTCGCCCCCAGAGGCGCCCAACGGTATAATTTGAGAAAGAAGGATTGAATACTATGACAGATGTTTCCCTGCCAACGGTACTGGCACAACTGGTTGCGCGTTCGCGCAAGCTGGGAGCTGATCGTTCGATCTGCAACTGGGGAGGTGGCAACACCTCGGCCAAGGCAGACGAGGTCGATTTTCGTGGTCGTCGGGCGCGTATCCTATGGGTCAAGGGCTCCGGCTCGGATCTGGCGAGCGTCACACAGGCCTCGTTTACCGGGCTGTATATGGCGGATGTGCTGCCCCTCTTAGATCGTGAGCGCATGAGTGACAGCGAGATGGTTGACTACCTGGCCCACTGCTTCTATGAGCCGGGCCGTCCGCGCCCTTCCATTGAGACCCTCTTGCATGGGTTTCTGCCGTTCGCGCATATCGATCACACCCACGCCGATGCCACAAACTACTTCGCCTGCGCCGAAGGTGGCGAAGCGCTCGCCCGTGATTGTTTCGGCGACGACCTGATCTGGATTCCGTACCGCCGTCCCGGCTTTGGGCTGGCGCGCGAGGTCGCGCTGGCATTGCGTGCCAGACCCGACGCGAAGCTGGTCATCCTGGCCAAACATGGACTTATCACCTGGGGTGACAGCGATGAGGCCTGCTACGCCTCGACCGTGCGGACCATCACCCAGGCGCGCAACTTCGTTGAAGCGCGGATCGCTCGTGCTGACCGGGCGGTCTTTGGTGGTCCCAGTACCACCATAGTGGCAGCCGAAGAGCGGCGCACCATAGCGGCGCAGGTCGCGCCTGTGCTGCGCGGGCTGGTCTCGGCAGAGAAACGCCAGATCTTACGCTTCGAAGGCGGTGAAGATGTGTTGACCTTCGCGAGCAGCCAGGATGCGCCACGGCTGACAAAGATTGGAGCGGCCTGTCCGGACCACCTGGTCCATACCAAACCCTGGCCGCTGCTGGTCGACTGGACGCCAGAGCAGGATGTAGTCGCGCTGCCCGAGGCCTTGCGCACTGGCGTCGCGGCGTATGTGGAGAAGTATCGTCGCTACCTTGAGGAAAACGCGCAGCAGGACCTTGATCCAGGCGCGGCAACACCTGTCTATCGCGAAGCCGGCGCCCCTGCTGATCCGCATCCACGTGTGATCCTGATCCCTGGCGTGGGCATGTTCACCACCGGCAAAGATGCTATGATGGCCGATGTCTCTGCCCAACTCGCTCACCGCTCCATCGACGTCATGCATGGCGCGGAAGCCTGTGGGGGCTTTATCTCGCTGAGTGATGCCGAGAGCTACGCCGTCGAATACTGGCCGCTGGAGCAGTACAAGCTCAAGATGGCTCCGCCGGAACGCGAGTTTTCCCAGCACGTGGTGCTGGTGACCGGCGCTGCAGGAGGTATCGGTTCGGCCATCTGCCGGCGCGTGGCGCAGGATGGGGCACATATTGTGGCCACCGATATCGACCTCGCCAGTGCAGAGCAACTAGCGGCGCACCTCAATCAGCACTTCGGCGCCGGGCGGGCGGTTGCGGTGAAGATGGACGTCACCAACGAGGAGAGCGTGCGTGCCGCCTTTGCGCAGGCCCAGCTTTCTTTCGGCGGCGTCGACGTGTTCGTCAACAACGCCGGGCTGGCGTCCAGTGCGTCGATCACCGAGACGAGTTTGGCGGAGTGGAACAAGAACTGGAACGTGCTGGCCACGGGGTACTTCCTGGTGGCACGCGAAGGCTTCCGGCTTTTGGAGGCGCAGGGGCGCGGAGGCAACCTGGTCTTCGTGGCCAGTAAGAACGCGCTGGTGGCGGGCAAAAACGCTGCCGCGTACTCGACGGCCAAAGCGGCCGAAGCGCACCTGGCGCGCTGCCTGGCGGAAGAGGGTGGACAGTTCGGTATTCGCGTCAATACGGTCAACCCGGACGCGGTGCTGGCCGGGTCACGCATCTGGGGCAGCTCCTGGCGGCAGGAGCGGGCGGCGACGTATGGTGTGACACCTGATCAACTGGAAGAAGTGTATCGCAAACGCACGACGCTGGGCGTCAATATCCTGCCGGAGGATATCGCGGAGGCGGTCGCGTTCTTCGCCTCGCCGACACGCTCGAGCAAGAGCACCGGCAATATCCTCAACGTCGATGGTGGTGTCGCGGCAGCGTATCCACGCTAAGAAAGGGAAGACTCGTGGCGACACGCAATGTGGCGGCAGTTGATCTGGGAGCCAACAGTGGGCGCGTGCTGCTGGCCCGCTTCGATGGACGGCAGGTGAGCCTGGAAGAGGTGCATCGCTTTCCCAACCGGCCGGTGGTGCTGCGGGGACACCGCTTCTGGAATATCTTCGCGTTGTGGGACGAAACCCTTACGGGTCTGCGCAAAGCCCGCCATGTGACGGGGACACTGGAGAGCATCGGTGTCGATACCTGGGCTATCGATTATGGTCTTGTGGACGCCCGCGGTTTTCTACTCGGTCAGCCCTTCCAGTATCGCGACCACCGCACCGATGGGATGATGGAGCAGGTGTTTGCACGCGTCCCTCGTGACGTTCTCTACCAGCGTACAGGCATCCAGTTCCTACCTTTCAATACGCTCTTCCAGCTCTACGCGCAGGAGCAGATGCAGCCTGGTGAATTAGCCCACGCCTACCGGCTGCTGCTGATCCCTGATTTGCTGCATAGCTGGCTCTGCGGGTCACAAACATCCGAGCGCACCAATGCCACCACGACCCAGTGCTGGGACCCCGTCGCAGGAGCGTGGGCGACGGAACTGCTCGAACAGTTAGCGATCCCGACGTCCATGCTGCCTCCAGTGGTCGAGGCGGGCACCGTGCTGGGGGAGGTCGTACCGGAATGGCGCGACGATCTTGGTGCGGCGCGAGTGGTGGCCCCGGCAACGCACGATACAGGCTCGGCCATTGCGGCAGCGCCCGCTGGGCTGTCCGGTGGCTGGGGCTATATCAGTTCGGGCACGTGGTCGCTGGTGGGTGTCGAACTTCACCATCCAATTATGACGGCGGAGGCATTGGCCGCCAATTTCACGAATGAGGGCGGCGTCTTCGGTACCACACGCTTGCTCAAGAATGTGATGGGACTCTGGCTTTTACAAGAATGCCAGCGCCGTTGGGCCCAGGATGGCCACGTCACGGACTATGACACGCTACTGGCCGATGTGGATGCTGTCCCGCCGTTCGCCGCGCTCATCGACCCGGATGATGCGCGCTTTCTCGCTCCAGATAATATGCCGGAGGCGATCAACGTCTATCTAACAGAACATGGGCAAGCGCAGCTTTCGGCTCCAGCGGCCTTCGCGCGGTGCATCATGGAAAGCCTCGTGCTACGCTATCGCGAGGTCTTTCATCAGATCAGCGCACTGACCGGGACGGCGATCACGGCCGTGCATGTGCTGGGCGGCGGAGCGCGCAACACGCGGCTCAACCAGTGGCTGGCCGACGTGCTGGACGTGCCGGTGATCGCCGGGCCATCCGAAGCGACAGCCTACGGCAACGTGCTGCTGCAATTGGTGGGTCTGGGCGAACTGGGCAGCCTGGAAGAGGTGCGCGCCATCGCACAGAACGCGCCCACACAAGTCTTCACTCCACGGACGGATCAACAGGCTCGCTGGCATGAGGCCGTGCAGCGTTTCAGTGCCGTAACCGGCGTATAAGTCTATTGTTACAGAGGAGGAACGTATAGCTCTGTAACATCCTATCCTGGACGAATTGTTTGTGAGCACGGTCCATCGTGGCAATTCCGTCAGAAGATTCGTCCGTGATCTTATCTTGGTGATTCCCCAGAAGTCCGCAAGGCCATGTGAGGCAGGTTGGCTGGACAAATGCGCGCCAGAGATCCTTCGCTGCGCTCAGGATGACAGCCTGGGGTTTTGTCATCCTGAGCGCAGCGAAGGATCTCCAGCGGACTTCTGGGGAATCACCAGATCTTATCCCCTTGTAGTAATAACGCCAGACCATTGCACCATGCCCAGGTCATCAGCGTTGTTCCAGACTTCCACGGCCTTGCCGTCTGCAAAGCGGGTGATGACGATCCCTCTCACCGTCATCTGCTTGCCCGTTGGAGGAATGCCCATCAGCTCCTGCTGGTGTGTCCCATGATTGGTATAGCGTGTGGCCACCTTGTCTCCTTCAGCGATGACGTCTTCAATGAAGCATATTGACAGCAGGAAAACGGAGAATCTGATACGCAAATTCTCTGTGATCTCATCGTACATCTCTAGAATGTTATATGAGTTGCTCATGACCAGGGCATTGAGGAGTGTATGTGGCGTTGAATAGACCCATCTATGCTTTGCAAGAACTCCCTTTTGTTTGAACACAAAAAAGGAAACGGAAAAGAAATGTGAGGTGTCGTGTGATCTACTTTCGAGTTGCAATGTGGATGGATCAATCTTCACTATGGAAATGGAAGTCAACAGTATTAAACAATCCTGGCACATTGTTCCACTTCCTCAGAATCTATGATTGTGTCGCAAAAAATCGTCTGCGTGTTTTTTTCGCCTCAGCAAGTGAGCTCATGAACGAGATGCTTATACGGGAAAACAACAGATTGGTATCCAATTCCGTCACCGTAGAACAGTTTTTGAAGGATAACAGGAGGATCAATGTCCTGGAGATTAAACAGTTAGAGTCAGAACTCGGCCTGCAAGCGAGCAAGGAGTTGGTAGCTAAAACTGTCATCACAGGACAGCTAGGAGAGGAACGCACTGCATCCCCCGGTGACCTCAATAGTGAGCCGGCAAATACTGTCATTTCAGGAATGCCATTGTATTATTGGAAAACGCGTTCCCTGGAGCTTTTACAGGAAGAGTCAGGAGGGAGTAGCGGTGGAGACCATGATACTCCATACACATTCACCCTCCCCTCCTCTATGCGCCAGGCTCTTGCCTGGACAAGGCTTCTAGCAAAGGTGCATCGTGGGGAGTTAGAGCCGTAGGCGGAGCCTCCCCTCCAGTACGAGCGCAAGGGGCAATACATTTCAAAGAAGACGTTTTGCGAGTCAAACGAAGCAAGCCGATTCAGGAGTGTCATCCTGAGCGCAGCGAAGGATCTCTCGCCGGACAGAGATCCTTCGCTGCGCTCAGAGCCTGCCCTAGAGCGAAGCGAAGGGATGACAAAGCGAGATAGTCTCTTAAATGAAATGTATTGAGCGCAAGGGTCGCCCCTACTATACGACGAATCGGCTTACCAAGCCTGTGTATAGTAGGGGCGACCTCATAGACGTGAACTTAAGCCAAGAAGTCGCTGTGTTCACGTGCTTAAGTCAACGCCTATGGAGCCGCCCGCCATCTGTCATCCCTTCGCTTCTCTCAGGGCAGGCTCTGAGCGCAGCGAAGGATCTGCGTGCTGCCCAGCGAGAGATCCTTCGCTGCGCTCAGGATGACAGCAGTGCTGAAGTTCACGCCTATGGGGTGACCCTTGCTGTCGTCCAAGAGGCATCAATCTAAGCAAAAGCCCCACCCCACCGCCCTTCGTCCACCCTCGCCCTGTATATTCTTTCTCTGAGAAAGAATATACAGGGAATTGTCTTGCATCCAAAGCACCCCTATCCAAATAAGTATGCGCTTGCAGTACTCAAACGTACCATAAGTGAGTATACTTTGGAGGGGAGAACATCGCAACATTTTCCCCTTTTCCAGGAGTCAGGGAGGGGAAGAAAGCGACTTTCGCAAAGCCCTGCCGCAGGAACAGAACACCTAGATCGAGAGGAGAACGACTCATGACAATAGAGATTTCTACGTTCCAGCCATTTTCGATTGAGCAAATTCGCCAGGCTCACGGAGCGGAATTGGATGCCATAGCCCGCTACCAACGCGTTGCTAACTACCTGGTAGCTGCGGAACTGTATCTCAAAGAAAACGCCCTGCTTGAGGAACCTCTGAAACCAGAGCATATCAAAGATCGCTTGTTAGGTCATTGGGGTACCAGCCCTGGTATTAACCTGATCTATGATCACCTCAACCACCTGATAATGCGTTATGACCTTGACATGTTCCTGGTTACGGGACCTGGCCATGGCGCTCCCGCGAACCTGGCAAACCTCTATTTAGAGGGCACACTCCAAGATTACTATCCAGACTTGACATTCGATCGGGCCGGGGTTGAAAAATTTGTACGCAGCTTTTCCTGGCCTGGCGGGTTTCCCAGTCACCTCTATCCCGGTGTCCCGGGCACCATTCATGAAGGCGGAGAGCTGGGTTATGCCCTGGCAACCGCCTTTGGCGCAGCTATGGATAATCCTGACTTGATCGTTGCCTGTATCGTCGGCGATGGAGAAGCGGAGACCGGCCCTACCGCAACCGCCTGGCATAGCTACAAATTTCTTGATCCCGCCGAATCCGGCGCGGTACTGCCCTTTGTACACTTGAATAGCTATAAAATCGCCAATCCCACCATCTATGGCACCATGAGCGACGACGAACTGCTGGCCTTGTTTACAGGGTACGGCTACCAGCCAATCTTCGTAGAGGGCCAGGATGTGAATGAACTGAATGCACCGCTTTACGGAGCCATAGATTGGGCGTATCATGAGATCCGCCGCATACAACAGGCTGCTCGCTCCGGCCAGCCCATTCACAAACCACGCTGGCCCGTTATCCTTATGCGCTCCCCCAAAGGCATGACAGGCGTCAAAGAAATGGATGGAGAACCAATCGAGGGTTCTTACCGTTCCCACCAGATTCCGATTACCGATCCGAAGACGAATCCTGAACACTTTCGCCTGTTGGAAGGCTGGCTGCGCTCTTACCATATCGAGGAACTATTCGATGAGCACGGCAGCCCGAAGCCCGAGATACTCTTACAGTGTCCAAAGGGTGACCGTCGCATGGGCAGTAACCCTCATACCTTTGGCGGCCGCTTACGTCGAGACCTTGATCTTCCCGACATCTTCGAGTATGCAGTACCTGTTGAGCATGTAGGAGCAAGCGAGACTGGTCCGGTAAAAGGTAGCCTGGTGAGCAATGCCGAGCAGCTCGGCAAATACCTGAGGGCTGTCGTCCAGCGCAATCCACACACTTTCCGCATCTTCAGCCCGGATGAACTGGAATCCAACAAACTGTCCGCGGTGCTCGAAGTGACTAAGCGCGACTACCAGTGGCCGATTCCACCTTATAATGAGAAGGTCAGTTCGCACGATGGGCGCGTGCTGGAAATGCTGAGTGAGCATACCCTCCAGGCCTGGCTGCAGGGCTATCTCCTTACGGGTCGTTATGGCCTCTTCCCCTCCTACGAGGCCTTCCTGAACATTGTTGTCTCCATGATGGACCAGTTCTCCAAGTTCCTGAAGATGTCACTAGAATTTCCCTGGCGTCCGCCGGTAGCTTCGCTGAACTACCTTGAGACCTCCACGCTGTGGCGGCAGGAACACAATGGCTTCTCGCACCAGAGCCCAGGCTTAATCAACGACATCTTGAACAGGAAAGCCGAGGTATCGCGCGTCTACCTGCCGCCGGATGCCAACTGCCTGGTCAGTACCGTCGATCACTGCTTGCGCAGTAAGGAATACGTCAACCTGGTCATTGCCAATAAGCCTCCTATGCCCCAGTGGCTCTCTATGGAAGACGCCATTGCTCACTGCCGGGCGGGTGCCTCGGTCTGGCAATGGGCCAGTACAGATGATGGCGTCAACCCCGATGTTGTGCTGGTAGGTATTGGCGATAACCCGACGCTGGAAGTCATGGCGGCTGCCAACATCCTGCGTAAGGAGATGCCTGAGCTACATGTGCGCGTGGTCAATGTCACCGACCTGTTCATCCTGGAGAAGGAGACCGCCCATCCACATGGCCTGGATGATGAGATGTTTGAGGCCCTCTTCACACTGGATGCTCCCGTGATCATCAACTTTCATGGCTATCCCTCGGCTGTGAAGCAGTTGCTCTTCGGGCGTCATCATAACCAGCGCTTCGACATCAACGGCTACCAGGAGGAGGGTACGACCACCACGCCATTTGATATGAATGTACGCAATGGTACCGATCGGTATCACCTCATGATGCAGGCGATTCGTCTAGCGTCGGTGCGTAATCCGCGTGTAGCCGTGCGTGCCAGCGAGCGCGTACACCATTACGAGTATGTCCTCGCCGATTTCCGCCGCTACATTCGAGAGAACGGCGTCGACCCCGAGGAAATCTCTAACTGGCAATGGAGCTAATATAGAGGAGATGCTTTAAAAATACCGGGAGAAAATGAGGCGCAGGTCTTCGGGAGTATAGAGGCAGACGGGTGGGAGCAGGCCGGCCAGCTCCTCGACGGAAGGAGTGGTTTCTGACAGGTCAAAGATCAACAGCGGAGCCCGGCGGCCAATACATCCACTGGCTATGGATGCTGCCCTCAGCAGTGGTACAGGCGGCTCAGGAGCGGGTATGCTGATCAGCAACTGGACATGAGGAAGTATAGCGGAGACCCGCAGAGGGGTGTCCTCCTCGTAGAGGTATTTCATTCCTGCTTGTTGCAGCAAGTGCGAAAAGGGTTGCCGCTCTTTCTCTGGTCCAACCAGGAGTGCTGAGCGACCACGCAGGCCACCAAGACAGGCATCGGCGATAGACACGATCTCCTCAGTTGCTTTTGCCAGTCTAGTTGCTGTAACATTTTGCATTGATATGTTCCTCTACTGTACTGTTCTGAAAACACTTGTCTTATTTTTCAACAATCCGTTCTCGCTTATTCTTCCCTTTAACAGAATACTATAGTTACATTTTTACCAGAAAACATCAGGTGTTTACCCTATTTCCAGGATGCGGGCAGCTCTATCACAGAATGGTGATATGTATTATCTTTTTGTGATTCCTCAAATAGGGATGGGGGTGGGTGGATTGGAGGAGCATGGGACGGTGGGCGTCACAAACGTCCCCTTTTCTCACGTACCAATCCACCCGACGAGGTGAGGTGAAGGTCTTTTCTCGACGATTTTACCCATGACTTCTGCCTGGAAGTGTCAACCACGGCACAAGGGAGCGAGGAGGCAAGGGTGCAAGAGAATAAGAGGTTAAGCTCAGGAAGAAACTTTAGCCCTGACCATCATTATCATAAGGGCTGTAGATACCTCCGCTGAAGCTGTCGCTATGTAATAATGATTCCAGAGGTGTAAGCGTATCTCTTGCCTGTCTTCCTTGTGTATTGCCTCTATCTGAAGATGCCCCAGGTAGATCATTCACCAGGGTGGGGGAAATATCTACGATGGACTCAAAATATCCTTTCTCAATGCTAGCCGCTTCTTTTGGTGTGCCAATCGTGAATTTCTCACTCATTGCTCTCTCATTTCTTCCACAAGGCGTCAACCAAACCTGCAAATTAAGCGATCTACACTACGATACAAACAGAGCGTTTCATATGGGTCAACCCATGTTGAATTGTACTTGTGGCATTTACTGTCTACCCGGTACATATACAAGACGCAGGGAGGCAATGTTTTTTGACGATGGAATCTAGTGATGCTCCAGGTAGTGACAAAATGCTTACATTTTAAGAGTATCTTGCAAATTATGAGGTTAGGCAATATCATATGATAGGCATTTCGCTTTGGGGAAAAAATTCTGCTCTGGGATTGCCTGGTTGAGGGTCGGGGTGTGGAAACTACACTACATATATCAAGAGCGGGGGAGAGGTAGCCGTATGGTGATAGAGGCGGATAAAGGAGTTCCTAATCAGCGATTGAAGCGCGAGCGTGAGAAGCGAGGTTGGTCACAGCGAGACCTGGCCACATTGGTTGATACCAACCTCTACACGGTGAGCCGTTGGGAGAGAGGCCTCACTGTTCCTCATTCCTCCACGCTTGACAAGCTCTGTAAGCTTTTTGAGAAGAGTCCCCGGGAGCTTGGTTTTACGAAGGAAGGTGGGACTGGCGGTGATCAATCCGCTTCCTCTCTACCTTCTCAACCAGGGTTGTATGATCCAGCCATCCCCAGATCTCAGGTTGGAGGCAAGGGCCCCATAGGTCGTGCACAGTTGTTAGCCGATCTCAAGCGCCGGCTCTGCTCCGGGAAGAATGTCGCGCTTTTAGCTCTCAATGGCCTGCCAGGTGTTGGGAAAACAACCATAGCAGTGGAACTGGCGCGCGATCGTGAGGTATTAAAATATTTTCGCGATGGTGTCCTCTGGGCCAGTCTCGGCATCAAGCCAAACATCTTAGGGCTACTGGGCAGGTGGGGGACGTTGCTTGGCCTTGCTTCCCATGAGATGGCAGCACTCACTAGCGTGGAAGCCTGGGCGAAGACGATCAATGCTGCGATCGGGGCGAAGCGTATGTTGCTGGTCATCGACGATGCCTGGAGCATCGAGGACGCGCTGGCTTTTCAGGTGGGTGGAGTGCATTGCGCGCACATTGTTACGACGCGTTTTCCAGAAATAGCGCTGCAATTTGCTTACGATGGGTCAAACGTCGTGCACGAGTTGAATGAAGAAGATGGCATAGCGCTGCTGCAGCGGCTAGCACCACAAGTTGTGGCTCGAGAACCAGGCAAAATGCGTTCGTTAGTGCAGTCGGTGGGGGGACTTCCATTAGCGATCACACTCGCGGGAAAATACCTCTGGTCCCAATTCAATAGAGATCAGCCGCATCATCTGAGCATGGCTTTGAGCCGCTTACAATCGATTGAAGAACGTTTACGATTAACACAGCCACTGCCAGAGGGTACGCCTTCGAGCTTACCAGCGGATACCCCCTTGTCATTGCAGATAGTCATCAATTTGAGCAACCAGCAGTTAGATGCGCAGGAACAGGCTGCTTTACGCGCCCTTTCAATCTTTCCGGCAAAGCCTAACAGCTTTGCGGAGGAGGCGGCACTGGCGGTGTGCAATACTTCTGTGGAGACCCTTGACAGGTTAATCGACGCTGGGTTGTTGGAAGGAAGCGGGCCCGGTCGTTACACGCTGCACCAGACCATCGCCGATTATGCGCGGCTCCGGCTGACTGATGGGCGGGTCAGGGAGCGCATGGTTTCATTCTTCAATGCTTTCATTGAAACTCACAAGACGAACTTTGACATCCTTGAGCGTGAAATGGACAATGTGCTCGCGGCCTTGCAGATCGCGTACGAGCACAACATGTCAGAAGCGTTGATACAAGGGGTTGTAGCTTTGCTCGTATCGCACTGTTTAAGAAAGATTTCAAGGAAGCACAGCGGCTGGGTGAGGAAAGCCTGGCAATCTTTGGAGCAGAGCGACACGAGAGAGTAGTTGAAGTCAAGCGGTGGTTCGCGACACTGTAATTTTTCGCGAAACTATACATCATCACGTGGAGAGAGGATGGACCCTGGTAGTGCATGAGGGAAAAAACGTTGTTCCAAATCAAGGCTTGAGCGACGAGCGAATAAGCCGGGGGTGGTCACAAGCCTACGTAGCGAAGCAGATAGACGCCTATGCATTTATGGTGCACAGGTGGGAGCACGGTCAAACCTTTCCTGGGCCACGCTATCGCCAGAAACT
>WNFW01010213.1_pt1 | contig 11556 bp, 9 predicted proteins | sample 5400131 | NCBI WGS metagenome assembly WNFW01 (sample SAMN13153362, study PRJNA577476) | soil metagenome | isolation source: 20 cm soil or saprolite under grassland replicate 1 | place: USA:California | collected 2016-06-15
CAGCTACAACGGCGGCTGCTGCGGCCTGGCCATCGAATATCGTCGCATCAACCTCGGGCAGGTGCGCGCGGAGAATCAGTTCCGCCTCGCGTTCATCATCGCGAACATTGGCAACTTCGGGAATCTCCGTCATCAGGAAGGAATCTTTTAGCAAGGATTTTGGGCAGGGCCGGGCTTTAACCAGCGCATCTTCGCCTGCGATTTAATGTGACATCCATGAACAACACCGACCTTGCCTACGCAACCATCGAGGAAATCGGAAAACTCTTCCGCAAACGCAAGCTCTCCCCCGTCGAACTCACCAAACTCATGCTCGCTCGCATCGAGCAGATCAATCCCAAACTAAACGCTTACCTCATGGTCACCGCTGAACTTGCTCTCGCCCAAGCCAAAAAAGCAGAATCGGAACTTCTCGCACCTCGCGGCCGCAAGGGGCATCGCGATCGCGGCCCGCTCCACGGCATCCCCATCTCGCTGAAAGACAACATCTACACCAAAGGCATTCGAACGACTGCCGGGTCAAAAATCCTGAAAGCTTTCATTCCACAGCACGACGCTCAAGTCGTTGTTCTCTTGAAAGAGGCGGGCGCAGTCATTCTTGGCAAGACGAACATGCATGAGTTCGCTTACGGCGTGACATCGAATAATCCGCACTATGGTCCGGTCCGCAATCCCTGGGACCCCGCGCGCGTTCCCGGTGGCTCGAGTGGAGGTTCTGCCGCCGCCGTCGCCGCCGGCCTTTGCTACGGCAGCATTGGAACGGACACCGGCGGCTCCATCCGCATTCCCGCATCCCTCTGCGGCGTCACCGGTCTGAAGCCAAGCTGGGGCCGCATTTCTTGTGAAGGCATCATTCCACTTTCTCCGGCCTTCGATTGCGCGGGCCCACTGGGTCGAACCGTCGGCGATGTCGCTATCTTGACGGGAGCTTTGTACTCCCGCGTGGGCCGCGAACCAAACATGGCAAGAGCTTCAACTTTACGGGCGGGCGCGCGGAGATTTTGCCTGGGAATTCCTCGTCAATTGTTCTTCGATGCTCTTTCTCCCGAGGTTCGGAACGCATTTGACCCCGCTCTGCGCGATCTTTGCCGCGGGGCCGTGACAGCGAAAGACATTTCCATCCCGCTGCTCGACGAAACTGAAGACGCCGGAAATCATATCGCCTGGACGGAAGCGGCGCTTTACCACCAACAACAGGGGTATTTTCCAGCCCGGTCTGCGGACTATGGCGACGACGTGCGCTCAAGGCTGGAGATGGGCTGCAAGCTGCCGGCAGTTGACTACCTGCGAGCGCTGGGGATTCAGAAACAATTCTTCCAACAACTGCACTTGGCGCTTGCGGAAGAGGATGTGGATGCCATCGTCTTTCCCTCGACCGCCATTGAGGCTCCGCTCTTGACTCAGGAAACGATCCGCATCGGGGCGCACCAGCATCCAGCTCGCGCTTTGCTGCTGCGCCACAACCGTCCGGCAAATCTGGCCGGTGTGCCTGCCGTTTCCATTCCCTGGGGCTTCACCCGTTCGGGATTGCCCATCGGTTTGCAAATCATGGCCGGTGTGTCGAGCGAACCCATCTTGCTCCGCATCGCCAGGATTCTCGAGCGTTCTCGCCCGCAGAACTTCCGGCCCCCACTGCCCGATTGAATTTCGCGGGGGGGAAATTTGCGATGGATGCTTTACTGCGCTTCGGTCGCCAATGCGCCTCGCGTCTTCATCACCCATCTGCCGATCACGTACCCCAGCGTCCCCGTGACCATCCCCCCGAAAACATCTACTACGTAATGATACCGCCCCCACACGGTCGAAACGCCCATGCACGTCACCAGCGGCAACATTGCCCAGAACAGCCACCGCCGGTGTCGCCATGCGCCCCACAATGCCGCGACCGACCCTGCCACGTGCTCGGAAGGAAACGCCGCGCCTCGAACGCGCCCAAATTGTTCGACGAAATTGATCGCCGTCGTGAACGGCCCGCCTTGCAACGGGCCGTGCCACGCCCCCGCCATCGAAAACCAGGGGCTCTCGATGGGAAAGAAGATCGCGATCAAATACCCGATCGCGTATCCCGCTGCCGAATACGTCATTACCGACCAATACCCGCGCCAATCCCTCCGGTAATACAAGACCCCGCCCAACGCCAGCAGATACGTGAAGTAAGTGAGATATGCGAACTGCATGAAATCGTTCCGCGCCGGCGTTGCGAATTGTTCCAACCACACCGTGGGATGCACGCCCGTCAGCCAGTAATCGGCGGCGATCAGCTTCGCGTCCTGCCAGCCGGGCGTGACCAGGTGTACGAACTTTCCCAATTCCTCAAAACAAAACAGAAAATACAGGTGCGGATACCAGTGCCGCCAGAAGTGCCAGAACTTCGCCGAAAACGTGTCGCCTCGCCACTCCGCGCGCTCCGCAACTCGGGCTTGTACAAGGCACAAAACCAAGATCATCGCCGCAACCAACGCCTGCACACCAATCAACATCACGGGATGCGCAAGATTTTCCGCAAACACCGCAATCAGCGCACTCGATGCCGCCAAATATCCAAGCGCCACCCATTCGAATGCGCCGCACGCCGCCCACGCTGCCGCCGCTTCCTGCGTGAACAGCGCCGCGATGCCTTCTTTCTTCGCTTCGAAACTTCCCGCACGCTCCTCACCTCTCGCGGCATCGACTTCCGCACGCCAGGCGAGCGCTGCTTCATTTCCTCGATGGTTCTGTCTCTGCACGTCATTCATCCGGGGTTCTCCGATGTCACCAGTTCCCTCGGGCAATTCGATGCGCTCCGCGCGCAAAAAGCCCAGCGCTAGGCAATCACTCCGCGCTGCTCTTTTCTCTCTGCGACTTCTCTGGGTCCTCTGCGTCTCTGCGCTGGCATCTGTTTTTCTTCCCAATTCATCACCGGCCACCCGCGCGTCCGCGCAAAGCTCGCAAGATCATTTGAAGGGTTTACTGCCGCCGGCCGGCCAACCGCCTCCATCAACCACCGATCCTTCAAGCTGTCGCCATACGCGTAGCATCCCTCCAGGTCGAGCCGCATCTCCAGAGCCAGCCGCATCGCTGCGCGCGCTTTCGCTTCCCCAAACATCGCCTCGCCCAAAACCCGTCCCGTCCACGTGCCGCTCATTTCTTCAAGCTGCGTCGCAAACACTCGAATCCTCACGTTGATTCCGCGCGCAGCAAGCTCGGCTTCCAAGGCGCGCGCGGCTCCCCGCACTAACGGCTCCAGCGTCCCGCTGATCAGAACAATCTCGTGCCCCTGCTTCGCGTGCCATGCCACTCGCTCGACCGCTCGCGCAAAAAAGGCGGGGACAGGCAGTCGCGGATTGCGCCGCGGAGGAGCCGACGCTTGTCCCTGGTGGCCGTCTTTGTGCCAACGGAGGATATCTCCGTCTCCCTCGCCACGCTCGTCAAGATTTTGCACGCCGCGCAGATACATCTTGTTCGCCTGCAAAATCGCGCTAATCCCGCGCGGCGCCAACCGTATCGCTTCGCTCAACCACAGAAAATAATTCCTTCCCGGGATCGCTCTCCGGCACCTCAACATCCGGAAGAATCTTTTTTCCAGCGAAGGCAGCGCCACAAGCGTTCCATCCAAATCAAGAAATGCCGCCACTCCTCCCTTCTTCTCCTTTACCTCCTTTACTTCTTTTGCTTCCTGTACCTTCATCCGGCACTTCACATTGCCTCCTGGGTCGCGCCCTTCGGTCGGCGGGCCGGCCCCACGTTTCCTGCAAGGTATTTCCACCCTTCCACCAGCACCGGCAGCCCCCGCAGCAGGCAGAACGCCGCCGTCATCCACGTCAATACCTCCGCCCCCAGGCGAATCATGGCGCGCACATCCACAGCCGGTTCACCCACCATCGACACCGGCCCGCGCGTCAGCGCCAATTCCAGTCCCAAATAGCAGAAGCACAAGCACTTCATCGCCGCATACAACCCTCGGCTCCAGCGCGAAGCCACCAGCGCCTGCCCCCACCACGTCCGCAGCATGGCATTCGCGCCCCAGCCGGAATGTCCCGCCTTCATCGCCAGCCCGCGCAAGAAATCCGTCGCCGCCCCGCGCGCAAAAAACAAAACCGGCAGCCATAGCGACACCATCCCCGCCACGGCGAAATAGGTGAAGTACACGTTCTCGATCACCCGGTCGCCCAGAATATCCAGTTGCGCGCCCACCGGAGTGGCCATTTTTTTCTTGCGGGCGAGATGACCGTCCAACGCATCCAGCGCGATCGCCGCCACGGTCAGCCCTACGGCCGTAAGGTTCGCCCACGCCCCGCGCCCAAACAGACCCACCGCCGCGAACCCTACCACGACTCGCAGCAGCGTCACTTTGTTCGGCGTCCATCGCATGCTCACCTGCCGCGCGCCCTCCGGGCGCTCAGTTGAGTTAAGGCAACACTTCTGCCAATCCGTCCTGACTTAACTTATTTTGTATCAATGTGTTAGAGCGTAGTTCGGAGCAGTCGCCGACATCCCACGCCAGCCAAATCCTTCATCTGTCGCCCTTTCCTTTCCTCGCGCCCTTCGCACTGTCTGCTGCGTCTAATGAAGTGTCTTGGCGTTTGCCGCTGGCATACCCATCCTTCGCGATGTCATCTTTCAGCGAACCGAGGAGGTTCGCCGATCGTGGATTTCGGCAGTGCTTGAAGGGGCCTCATTGTAAAGCACGAGCACGAACGAGATTTGTGGGAGAATAGGAAGATCAGTTTTGCGGTCTAATGAGGTGGGCTGTTTCGTCGCCCCCCAGGTCGCCACCGAGGATTGCATCAGGATGACCGATGTTTCTCTAGCAGGAGCTTTTCTCGCCGGGCTGGTTTCATTTCTTTCGCCCTGTGTTCTACCGCTTGTTCCGGGCTACATCTCCATGCTCTCCGGCGTCGGCGTGGAGCAGCTCCGCAAGGGCGAAGTCCCGAGCTCCAGCTTGTTGGGCTCCTCGCTCTCCTTCATCGCCGGCTTTTCCGTCGTCTTCATCTCTTTTGGAGCATCCGCCAGCGCCGTCGGCGTTTTCCTCAAACAGAATCGCAATGCACTCACGCCCATCGCCGGTGCGCTTATCCTTCTTTTCGGTCTGCATCTTCTCGGCCTGCTCATCAAACTCAATCCCCGCGCAGGCATTATTTTCGGCGTCATCCTCGTCGCCCTCGGTATCGCTTCTTTACTCCGGCATGCTCCTCTCTTCGCCGGCTTCGGTGCGCTTCACTTCTTTTCGCTTTCCGTCATCGGCTTTTTCGGTCCCGCCTTGTCCCGCTGGCTCAACCGCGACGTCCACCTCCGCAGTTCTGCCGCACAGCCCACCGCGTGGAGCGGCTTCTTGCTTGGCTTCGCCTTCGCCTTCGGCTGGACTCCCTGCATTGGCCCCATCCTCACGACCGTGCTCACGATCGCCGCCGCGAGCGACAAAATTCAGCGCGGCGTTCTCCTCCTCGCCGTCTACTCCGCCGGCCTGGCCATCCCGTTTCTTCTCACGGCTCTGGGCATCGGCAAATTCATGACGTTCTATAAAAACTTTAGAAAATATCTTCACGCCGTCGAACTCTTCAGCGGCGCTCTTTTGCTTTTCATCGGCGGCCTGGTTTTCGTCAACAAGCTGACCTGGCTCACCGCAAAGCTGAGTTTCCTGAACGTCATTGTCTTGTGGCTCGAACATGTCCTGACTAGCGGCAGGGGCGGTACGGCGTTTTGGCTGTTGGCCGGTGTGGCAGTTGTGGTAGTAGTGGTGCTTGCCGTTATAAGACGTTGGGAGAAAATTACGTCCATGCAAGGCAGCAAAACTATCTTGGCGGTGGCCACGGTCATCGCGCTCATCATCGGCACGTACTACGCCGATAAAGCCACGCGCGTCAAAGCGACAGGCCCGGAAAAGTACACCGAACAGGCCAACGTCAAGCCCGTCGGCCAGCCCGCTCCCGAAGTCACCTTCAAAGATCTGGACGGCAAAGACGCCACGCTTGGCCAGTACAAAGGCAAAGTCGTCCTCGTCAATTTCTGGGCCACCTGGTGCGATCCCTGCTACGTCGAAATTCCCTGGCTCATCGAGATGCAGCAGAAATACGAAGCGAAAGGCTTCACGGTTCTTGGCATTTCCATGGACGATGAAGGCAAAAGCGCCGTCGCTCCCTTCCTCGCCAAGGAACGCTTCAACGTCAACGGCCAGAAACTCCCCATGAATTATCCCATCGTCATCGGCAGCGACGACGTCGCCGACAAGTTCGGCGGCCTTCTCGGTTATCCCACCAGTTTCCTCATCTCCCGCGACGGGAAAATCGTGAAAAAAGTTCAGGGTCTGATTAGCTACGAGGAACTTACCCATGCCATCGAATCTCACCTCTAAGAGAGTGGGCAGTGAGCAGTGAGCAGTGGACAGTAACTCGCAAGACGGCGATGACAACGGTACCGTCCAAATAGAGAATCGAAGGCTTTCAGGATCCAGAGCTAGCCAAGCCCGTGAGCTTGGTCGAAGAAATCGGCCGCATGCTCGCGGCCCTTCGAAAGAGACTAGAAGGCTAAGTCTGAGGCCTTCTCGTTCTTTTCTTCACTACCCACTACTCGCTGCCCCCTACTCACTCTCTTTGGTTTTGCTAGACTCTTCTGGCCATGAGCGTCATCGACGAAGTCCTCGCCGCCAACGAAATCTACTCGCGCACCCATGATTTGCGCAAACTGACTCCGTGCCCCGAGCGATGGATACCCGCCTTTCGATTCGCACCCTGGGTCTGAAAACGGGTGACGCTCATATTATCCGCAACGCGGGCGGTATCGTGACGGAAGACACTCTGCGCTCCCTGGTCGTATCGCACTATCTCCTCGGCACTGAGGAAATCATGGTCATCAATCACACCGATTGCGGATTGATGCACACCACCGAACAGGATTTGCGCACCAGAATCCAGAACCGCACGGGGACCGCCGCGGTGGCTCCTGCCTTCTTCTACGCCTTCCAAAACATAGACGAAAATGTCCGCCACCAATTGCAGAAGCTCCGCACACATCCCTGGATTCCCCAGACCGTCGCCGTCCGCGGCTTCGTCTACGACGTCACCAGCGGCCATCTCCGCGAAATCAAGGACGCCTGATCGCGGCTCCCTACTCACCCGATCTCATCACTTCGGCGCGGTGTCCAACGAGCTTCGCGGGGAGCGCACCCGAGGGGCCACTTCTCCGCTCGTTTCCTCATCTCCGTGCTTCCTTACTCCATGGCTTCGGCTCCTCTCCCACTACTCACTACCCACTACTCGCCCTCTTCATGTACGCTAAATGTATGCTCGATGAAAAAGACTTTCAGCGAAAAGCGGACGCCGCGTTTGAGGAACTCAAGCGCCGCATGCTTACCGCCGGCGATGAACACGGTTTCGACATCGAAGGTGAATCCGGAAAACTCGAAGTTATCTTCGAGAAACCTCAGGAGGCCAAGTTCGTGATTTCGCCCAACACGCCCGTCCGCGAAATATGGATCTCCGCGCTTTCCACCAGTTTCAAGCTCGGCTGGAACGAATCGCGCAACGCCTTCGTCCACGAAAAAACCGGCGAAGATCTCCGCGCCGTCATGAGCCGCGTCATCTCCCAGCAACTCGGCGCCCAGGTGACCCTGTGATGCGATTCCCCCATTTCGTTACGCCTCGCAAAGAATCTGGAGCAAGTCTCCCTCGCGGTCCTTTCTTCCGTCTTCTCCGTGAACTCTGTGCCCTCCGTGAACTCCGTGTTAAGTTCTTTTCTTTTTTTCAACCTTCAACCGTCAACTTCCAACCATCCAACTGGCTGGCCGTGTCCATGTTCGCGCTCTGCCTGGCAATCTCTCCCGCCGCGCAATCGCAAGTCCCTTCCGGCCGCGACGTCGTTAAACCCCAAGCCTACGTCTCGCTCGATCCCGCCGGCCGTGGCAGCTCATTTCAAATCGCGGTTGTCATGAAGATTCGCACGGGCTTCCACGTCAACGCCCGCGACAAATCAGAAGACTATCTCATCGCCACCGATCTGAAGGCCGTGCTTCCCGCCGGCTTCAACAGCGGCGAAGTCTCCTATCCCAAGGGCAAACTCGAAAAATTCTCCTTTTCCAAAACTCCGCTGAACGTCTACCAAGGCAACGTGATTCTTCGCATGCCTGTCACCGCGCTCGAAAACGCCCCTCTTGGCGAACAGCACCTTCCTCTCAAGCTCCGCTACCAGGCCTGCAGCAGCGAACTTTGTCTTCCCCCGGTCACAATCACTCTCGACGCAACCCTCAACGTCGCTGCTTCGGCCTCCGCCGCCAAGCCCGCCCACGCGGAAATTTTTGGCCATGTCCATTCCCAAAATTGACCTTCGACAAGGGGGCCAGACTTCGAGATTCTTTGAAGGGAGGCTTGCGCTAGGCTCTACCGAAACTGGCCACCGCATCGCGCAATCGGCGAACGACGCGCTGCTGGCCGAGAATCACCATGGTATCGAAGAGCGGAGGCGCCACGGCCTGGCCGACGATCGCCACGCGGGTCGCGTTAATCAGCAGTCCGGCCTTGACGCCGCTGGCTTCGGCGACCGCACGGGAGGCGTGGTCGCACGCATCGTGGTTCCACTCGGGAAGGGCTTCGAGTGCATCGGCGAGCTTCGCAAGGAGCTCCGGCACTTTCGGATCTTTCCAGAATTTTTCCTTCGCCGCGGGGTCGCGCGTGAATTCGTCAGTGAAAAATGCGCGCGACCACGAAGAAAAATCCGGCAACAACCGGATTCGCGGCCGCAGTAAATCGACGGTCTTTGAGAACCACGCGTGATCTCGTCCATCCGAGCGGGGGGCGGCGCCTGCGGCCCATTCCGGCTTCCACAAGCCGCTGCGCTTCAATTCACCTTCGACTTCGGACAGCAACTCCTCGATGGGAAGTTTCTGTAGATACTGGGTGTTGAACCACTCGAGTTTCGGGCGGTCGAACACGGCGTTGGTGCGGCTCACGCCCTCAAGCGAAAATTTCTCCAGCAAATCTTTCGTCCGCAGAAACTCTTCGTCTCCGCCCGGCGACCAGCCCAGCAGCGCGAGAAAATTGCGGAACGCCTCCGGCAAAAAACCTTCGGTGCGGTACATGTTTACATCTGTCGCGCCGTGGCGTTTCGAAAGGCGGGACTTGTCAGCGCCCAGAATCAGCGGCACATGCGCAAAAACAGGAGGTTCCGTGCGCAACGCTTGGTACAACAGCACCTGTTTCGGAGTATTCGAAAGGTGATCCGCGCCACGAATCACGTGGCTGATACGCATATCGATGTCGTCGACGACGACGCCCAGCTGATACATGGACTGGCCGAATTCTTCCTCACCTTTTCCGGAGCGCAACAGGACAAAGTCCTCGATCTCCTCATTCGAAAACTCGCGTTCGCCGAATACCGCGTCGAGGAATTTTGTTGTTCCGCCAAGCGGAACTTTGAAGCGGACGGCCGGCTTCACACCCGGCGTCGAGGGCCGGCCGTCGCGGCAGGAGCAGCGCGTCACGCGCCGCGGACCGCCAGCCTTCGGTTCCTCGTCTTGCGCCGGCTCGGCGTGGTCGCCGCCGGCATATTTTTCCGCGGGGCAGTAGCACAAAAATGCGGCCCCGTTGGCCAAACATTTCTTTGCCGCCGCGCGATACAACTCCGTTCTCTGCGATTGGTAAAATGGCCCTTCGTCCCAATTGACGCCCAGCCACTGCAAGCCATCCAGAATTCCCCGCACCAGTTCGGGCTTGTTGCGCTCCGCATCGGTGTCCTCGACCCTAAGAATCATCGTGCCGCCGTGGCGCCGTGCGAACAGCCAGTTAAACAGCGCGGTCCGGGCTCCTCCCACGTGCAAATAACCGGTGGGCGACGGGGCAAATCGCGCCCTCACGGCAGATGTGCTGTGAATGGAGTCACTCATTGTCAGGGCGTCTTTCCGCGTGAATTCAAACTCTCAGTGTAGCCAAACCATTTCTTTAGGTCCAATTGGCCAAGAAGAGGAAACGCCCCATGCCCCTTGTATTGAATCGGTAACCTCCGAGATGCTGTCTCTTTGGCTACCAGTACCCCGGTACGCTTGCTTCCTGAAAATCCCGTAATCCATAATCACAAGTACTTTGTTTTGTGTACAGGCGCGACCTTCCTGCGTCTCCGCACGACTGTCCTCTCATGCCAGGAGCGGGATTGTGCGTACACAGCGGAGAACGAGGGATTCTTGTGTTTCGTCACTTGCGGAATATCGTCCGCAGTGCGGGCGGAGAATCGAATGTGTTCCTGATGCATCAAAGTTTTATCTCACTAGCGCTGCTGATCGCTACCACGTTGGTGGCGGGTTTCTTCGCGTACATCCGCAGGATCAAACGCCAGACGTATCTGCTGCTATGGACAGCGGCGTGGGCGGTGTTTGCGCTCCATTACGTGGGGCCGACTCTCGCTCCATCGGCATCGGCAAACCCGCTACAGAGTGCGTTGAATCATTGGCTTTTCGCGCTCTCCGGGGTGCTCTTTTTTCTAGGAGCACAGCTTTACTCGCAGCGGAAGGCCTGGAAAATTCCCGGGCTGGCGGTTGGCGTCCTCCTCGGATTGTGGGCTGGCGCCAATGCCGCCAAGGTGTTTTCCATTTCCGCGATCATCCCCGGTTCTCTGCTGTACATCGCGGTCGCGGTGGTGTTCTGGCAGGAAAGCCGGCGGCAGGAAACACTAGCCGACAGACTGCTTGGGGTTTCCTTCGCTTCCTGGGGAGCTCTGTGGATCGCACTCCATATCCTGGACGCGACGCCGGAACTCCAGGGCGCAGGCATGAGCGTGGTTGCGGCTGCTCCGTGCGCGTTCGTGTCCATGCTTATGGTCATGGCGCTCTACGAAGAAGAGAAGCGCCGCATCGAACGCAACATGCTGGCGCTTTCGAATCTCAATCTGGCGACCTCCAGCTTTGTGGGCGGCGAGATTCAGCGCATGCTGTCGCAGGCCCTGGACCGCGTGCTGGGCGTTGTGCGGCTGCCGGCCGGCGCGCTCTTTCTGCACCACGGTGACCCGCAGGGGCCCACTTCCGTCGTGGCCGTGGGCTTGAGCGAGGAGTTCTGCCGCGTCGCTCAAAACGAAAATCTGGACGATTATCTCGTCAGCCTGGTGGCGCGCCTCGGCGGCCTGCTGGGATTTCGCGACCTTCGCGACGACTCCCTCTCGGCTCTCGAAAAGGAGCAGTCCATCCGCCGATTCCGCCAGCTGGCGCTCGCGCACGGGCTTCGCAGCGTGGTGGCTATCAGCCTTCAGGCCAAGGAGCAAGCCTTCGGCGTGCTCCTCCTCGGGACCCCGGATAGCCGGCGCTTCACTGCCGCGGAGCTGCGGCTGCTGCTGGCGCTGGGGCACCAGATCGGCATGGCGGTTGAAAACAGCTACTTGATTCAGCAGGCTTCGCGACGGTCCGAAGAGCTTCACGTATTGAACGAAATCGGCCGCGCGCTCAGCTCGACGCTGAACAAGGAAGACCTGACCAGAAAAGTGTGGGAGGAGCTGCGGCGGCTGTTCGACGTGGAAAACTTCTACATCGCGGAACTGGATGCGCTGCGCGACGAAATTCAATTCGACCTCGAGATCGTGGATGGCGCGCGCATGCCGAAGCGT
>WNFW01003077.1_pt1 | contig 11555 bp, 8 predicted proteins | sample 5400131 | NCBI WGS metagenome assembly WNFW01 (sample SAMN13153362, study PRJNA577476) | soil metagenome | isolation source: 20 cm soil or saprolite under grassland replicate 1 | place: USA:California | collected 2016-06-15
AGTCTTCGAGGTTGAGAATCGCACTTCGGTGGAAAACATTCTTCCGGGTGACGATCATCTTTCTCCAGATGGACGTGTAATGGAGGTGCTGAGCGAACATCTCTGTCATGGCTGGCTCGAGGGCTATCTACTCACTGGACGGCATGGCTTGTTTGCTACCTATGAGGCCTTTTCAATGGTCTCCGCTTCGATGACAATTCAACACGCAAAATGGTTAGAAGAGGGGATCAAACTTCCCTGGCGCAAGCCCATCTCGTCTCTCAATATTCTTTTAACATCGACCTGCTGGCGCAACGATCACAACGGGTTTAGCCATCAAGGACCTGGCTTGATCGACACCGTCCTCTCGAAGAAAGGGACAATCGCCCGTATCTATCTGCCGCCAGATGCGAATTGCCTCCTCTCCGTTGCGGACCATTGCTTCAGCAGTCGCAACTACGTGAACCTGATAGTTATCGATAAGCAGCCACAACCGCAGTGGCTAAGCATGCCGGAAGCTGTTGCACATTGCACTCGTGGTCTATCCACCTGGCACTGGGCGAGCAATTGTGAAAAAATTGAGCCAGACGTGGTGTTGGCCTGTGCAGGTGACATTCCAACACTAGAAACGATTGCCGCGGCGTGGTGGCTGCGACATCACATTCCAGAACTGAAAGTGCGCGTGGTCAACGTCGTTGACCTGATGACTCTCTATCCACACACATTGCACCCCCATGGCCTGGATGTGGAGAGCTTCGTTGAGCATTTCACTGAAGACAAGCCCGTTGTATTTGCGTTCCATGGGTACCCGCGAGCCGTTCACGAGATCGTTCACGGGCGTCCAAATGTAGATCGTTTCCACGTGCGCGGCTTCAATGAAGAGGGAACGACAACTACGCCCTTCGATATGGTCGTGCTCAACGGCATGAGTCGCTATCAACTCTGCATAGAAGCGATGCGCCGCGTGTCCCGTGTGCGCGAACTAGTTCCTCCCTTGATTGCTGAATGCAACGATATTCTTGCCAGGCACAGAACGTACGTGCGAGGCAATCTTGAAGATATGCCAGAAGTTCGCGACTGGGTCTGGACGGACTAGCACATGGAGGCTGAGATACATCCATCATAGGAATGGATGACCCAGCCTCCAATAGACGTACACCGGTCTTACACCATCACGGCTAGATCTGCGCCCGAGTGGACGAGTGCGATGCGAGAGCGCGGCAGCACGGTCCTACTTGCATGGTCCTGCTGAGCGCCGTCCTGTCCTGCTGAGCACATTCGCTCCGCTCAGTGTCAACTCCGCGAAGCATTTCCTGCGCCACGCGAGACAGACCCTTCGCTGCGCTCAGGGTGACACCCGGGGGGACAACCAGCGGACCGCTCTGCCGATCGAGACAGACCCTTCGCTGCGCTCAGGGTGACACCCGGGGAAGCAGCAAGGGTGACATCAAAGGCAGGGGGACAGGGCTTCGCTCAGGGGGACACCAAAGGGAGACGCTAGTACAGCAAGGCTATACAGCTGCTTTGTTGTACCACCACTTCTGCGGAATCACTGAGGGCGTTTCATGACTCAAAAGCTCTCTTAGGTGTGAACTTCAAACTAGCGAACTCATCATTTGCCTGAAGGGAAACGAGAGGAGCAATCAACTCTACCTCATCGTATTCAAACCATATAGGTCCCTTTATCTGCACCCCTTCGAGAGCTATCAAGTAAAAACAAAAATGCTCATCAAGATCAGCAGCAATCGTATGAACGCTGCGGACTGTCCCTCTAAGTCCCCGGAAAGGGCTATAACTCGTTACACAGACCAGGCTTCCTACTGGCAATACGTTCACCCCATGGCGGGTTGACCTCCTTTCTCATAAGCCGGATGCCTAAGGCTTTGGCATCCAGCTGTTTCATCTTTGATGGAAGAAACTTTCACTCCCTTCTGAAGCAGCTTAGCAAGCTAAGAGGTACGTAGAATCCAACGGTCGTCCATACTGCATCTCTTGTCTCGTGAACGGTAACCGGTGCGTCGCTATCAAATGATCAAGAAAATGGTGCATCGGCGGATTGCCCAGATACACATCCAGTTCAATGTCTTTTATCCTCAGCAACCGGCCTTGTCTGCGCATTTCGAGCAGTGCTTGTTCCCCAATCCCTTTCTCAACACGATGGCCCTCTTTATCTCGTTGGTAGGCCGCTGGATCCACAAGGATATCCCCCTCATAGCGATCTCTTCTGAGCTGGGCATTCGTGTCCCGATTGATCTCGGCATATCCAACAAGACTGTTGGCCCTTTTAATCAGAATGACATGATCGGCTGCATAGAGGGCTTTGGTTTCTTCTTCCGGACGAATGTCTCGATCAAAGCGATAGATGACCTCGTCTTGCCTGGCCGGATCTGCCCTCATCTGGGTTAAGAACGTCCGGATGGCCGTCACCATCTCTCCAACGCGAGGATCAGTATAGGCTTGCTTCCCCAATACACTTGGGTGAAGGACCTCAAATTTGAGATCGAGCACCAGCGCTTTTTCTAACTGACGCTGTTGAGCGTGTGGGGCATGAGTCGGCTTGCTTGTGGTTGGCATCTGGCCCACGATCAACCTGGGCAACCCTTGCATGAGCTCAACGGAATTCTCTTGCACCCACCGCAGCGCGAGGAGAACCGACTCTTCCGCGCCAGCTCGTGTGTCAAAGGTGCTGATGGTGATCACCTGGTCGTTTCCGATGCGGTAGGTGTCGTACGCGATGAAACCTGGCAACTGGCTGATGAGAGGCACAAAGCTCTCCTGCACGCGCTGCAGAAATTCCTCACTTGACCCCGGGAGAAGGGTGTACGTTCGTACGGCTTTGTACATGACTGTCTCCTTTCCGAGCAAAGGCACCAGGCCTGATATCTCCTTTGCATCAGGCTCCCCTGATGCGCAAGACTTTCCGTGAGGTCTCATCGCTTCAATGGGCAGAGAGTATCCCCACAAGAGAAAGGTAACCTCTTTTTTTACGTATATATATGTAGCATAGTGACATCACAAAGCCATCACATTTTATCGTTCCACGATAACAAAACTATCACGCTTTCTACTTGAATTCGAGAGCATTTCCTCACTCATAGCGAAGCCCTGCCAGGGTTGTAGATCAGGGGATATTGGCAATGCCAATTGTACTATGTACACTAACGCCCTTGCCCTATTTCAGGGAGGCGTGCTATACTGTTAGTAGTCAAGATTTTTTGTCATACCCACGGTTGTGGTGGCGCACCAGATGAGGTTTTAGACGTGCTTTAGACGTCGCCGCTGGCGGAAGCTACAACTGGAGGGAAAAGGAGGTGAGGGAACTATGGACGCTGGCCCTAGTCATAGTAGGCTTATATGTGTTCGCGTGCCTGCTCACGGGACGGTTCTACTCACCAGCGAGTATGGTTTTTGAGTTGATGCGTATGCATCGCTTCCTCTGATGAATTTGTACTCATCAATACCTTACTCGACGGGCATTCATCACAATTCCCCTTGAAGTTGGTTGAGTAAGAAACTTCCCACCTGCCAGTGAGTCCCTGGATGGATGGGTGTCCTCTGCGGATACTCTCCACACACAATAGTCCCCTGCATGAATTTCGCGTGTTAGATGGCCTGTGCATTGCCTTTTTTTGGGCGGCGCAGTACCCTACTATGCTTGTGTTCTTTGTAACAATTGTTACTCAGGAAGACTAGTTATCCACTTATCCACAAAAATGTGGATAAGTTTATGGACTTTATTACTCTGAAAAGAAGGTGGTGATTCCAATGATTTTTTTAAGCACTTTGCTGCGCCAGAGCATCTATGATATTGAAGGACGACGCCTGGGTGTGTTACACGATGTATGCGTCACGTTGGATGAGGCGTTTCCGGTGGTAACGGCTCTCGTTGTTCGTTCTCCCCTGGGCAATAGCCTGAATGATATGATTATTCCCTGGTACCAGGTGAATAGCCTGGAAGAAGGCAAGATACATCTTGTGGTAAAGCAGCCCCATATTGCTTCTTATACGCCTCATCCTGATGAATTATTATTAAGACGAGATATTCTAGATAAGCAAATTGTCGATACCCAGGGCTTTCGCGTGGTGAAAGTCAATGATTTAAAGCTGGCACAAATCAAGAAAACCGTGCGACTGGTGGGGGTCGATATCAGCCTGAGTGGGCTGCTGCGCCGCTTAGGTATACTGGCACCTGTTGAGACGTTGTCACGTGTGTTACCAATTCGTGTTGCTGAGCGAACAATTACGTGGAATTATGTTGAGCCAATCCAGGTTGTGAAAAGCGGGACTGCTACAGGCCAGCTGACAGCTGCGCTGGCGGGCGCTGGTGCCACTACCAGCATTGGGGTGAGCGGAGTCGTACCCAAGGTACAGCTGAATGTCAGTCACACCAAACTGGCTGATTTACGTCCGGCTGATATTGCCGACATTTTAGAGCAGCTCGATGTTGAAGATGCAGGGGCCATGCTGGATCGCCTGGATACCGAGATGGCTGCTGATGCACTCAACGAAGTTGAATCCACGCTGCAATATGAATTACTGAGCGAACTCGATCCCGAACGCGCCTCCGACCTGCTTGAGATCCTTCCTCCTGATGATGCTGCCGATATCCTGGCGGACATTCCAGCGGAAGAGGTGGAACGCCTTTTGGGCCTGATGCCAGCATACGAAGCGCAGCCAATCCGCGATCTGCTGCGCTTTGGCGCGGAGACGGCTGGCGGCATCATGACCACCGAGGTCTTATCGCTCTCGCAGGAACTGACCATTGAGGAAGCGCTGGTTTACCTGCGCCAACATTCGGCTCACTTAGAGATGATCTACTACCTTTACATCGTCGATAGCGACAAGCACCTGGTCGGCGTCGTCTCACTACGCGAACTTGTAGTTGCGGAACCAACGACTCGCCTCCAGGATTTGATGGATAGGGACGTGCTCAAAGTAACAACCGATACCGACCAGGAAGAGGTGGCGCGGCTCATCTCAAAATATGATCTGCTGGGTGTGCCGGTGGTGGACAGCGAGAATCACCTGGTGGGATTGATAACAGTAGACGATGTCATCGATGTACTCCACGAGGAGCAGGCGGAAGATTTTTCCGAAATTGCCGGTGCAACCGTTGAAGAGTTAGAGGATGAAGAGCATTTCTCCTGGCGCTCAACCCTGAGCCGCGTCACGTGGCTCGCAGTCAATGTGATTGCAGGTTTTGCCATTGCTCTTGTGCTCTACCAGCTTTTTGGCCCGGCACTGTCATCCCATACTACTGTCGCCCGTGCGCTGGGCTTTGTGGCGACATTGCATTCTCCTGTCGCAATGAATGGAGTGCTCTTTTTGCTGCCCATGCTCTTACTGAGCAGCGGAAGCGTAGGCTCCCAGGCGCTTGGGGTAGCCGGTTGGCAACTGCGCACAACAGGCGGCAGCGACTTCTGGCGCGGCATTTTCCGTGAACTGCGGTTGGGCACCGTTGGAGGGGTACTGGCAAGTGTCGCGGTAGGCTTCCTGACGTGGCTGCTATTCCATTCGCCACAACTGGCGGTAGCGATTGGCCTGGGGTTTGGGTTTTCGTTGTTGATCGCGGCCATTTGCGGCCTGATTCTGCCGACGCTTTTTCAGCGTTTGCACCTGCGTGGAAGCCTGGTGAGTGCGCCATTGCTTGATCCTATTATTGCGTTTATCAGCCTGTGCATTTTTCTGGTGGTAGCGTTGTGGCTGATTGGCGTGTTCCATGCATGAAATTGTAGGGGGATTTTCGCAAAAAACTATTGACGGATCGCTCAAGCTTAGTGTATACTGCAAGCGTTCCAGAGGAGCGCATTCCTCGATAGCTCAACGGTAGAGCGGCCGGCTGTTAACCGGTAGGTTACAGGTTCGAATCCTGTTCGAGGAGCCATTGAAAGAAAGGCCACCGGCATAAGTGGCCTTTCTTCATGTCAGGGAATATGGCGTGTGCTATAATGCGCTATAGTTTTTGGAACTATCATCGGCTACGGCAAGAAATACGTAAAAGGGAAGGGCAGGTTGAGAACAGGCGATCAAGCAGCACGCCTCCTCTTTACTGCGAGTGTGCCTAATGGATACACCAGACCAGAAAGCACAAAAACTCAAGACAGCAGACCGCGCTGACAGCAAAAAGCGAGCGCGGTCACGTTTTCGTCTCAGCCGATCTTCACCCTTTCTTAAGCTCTTTGCGGTGTTAGGTCCTGGATTGATCGCTGCCAATGCAGGCAATGATGCTGGCGGCATTGCTACATTTTCTTCTGCAGGCGCAAATTATGGGTACAACCTTTTATGGGCACTGGTGATTGCTGGTTTTTGCTTAGCGATTATACAGGAAATGTGCGCCCGTATGGGTGCCATTACTGGTAAAGGGTTGGCTGACCTCATTCGTGAGCAATTCGGTGTCCGCTGGACGGCTTTGGCGATGCTTGCGCTACTGATTGCGAACACCGGTGTGACAGTATCTGAATTCCTGGGTATCGCAGCTAGCGTTCAGGTACTGGCAAATGACCCTCAAACACCCTGGGTTTACGTCATCGTCCCTGTTGCTGGATTAGCTCTTTGGTGGCTCGTCATCAAGGGTTCTTATAGACGTGTTGAAAAAATCTTTCTTATTATGTCACTTGGCTTCCTTGCATATATTCCGGCTGCCTTCGCTGCTCACCCTTCATGGAGCGATGTTGGACGACAGCTTATTATGCCCCATTTATATACGAGTAGCGCCTATTTACTCACTGCTGTGGCCCTTGTGGGGACGACCATCAGCCCCTATATGCAATTTTTTATCCAATCTTCTGTGGCTGACAAAGGTATTCACTCAGGTGATTATATCTACGAGCAACTGGATGTTTTTAGTGGTACTATCTTCGCGGTGATTATCGCCTGTTTTGTCATTATTGCTTCGGCGGCGGCGCTTTACCAGGGTCATCCACTACCACAACCCATCACAGCAATTGATGCAGCGCAAGCGCTGCGCTCCTTTGCAGGCCAGTACGCCGGGCTTCTCTTTGGAATAGGCCTATTTGGTGCCTCTTTGCTGGCGGCCGCTGTCTTGCCGCTTTCAACTTCTTATGGTATCTGCGAGGCATTTGGTTTCGAGCGCGGGGTCTCACGCAGTTTCAAAGAGGCCCCGGTCTTTCAGAGTATTTTCACCGGCCTCATCATCCTCGGTGTACTTATCACGCTCATACCAGGTCTACCAATCTTTCCAGTGCTGGTCATCCTACAAGATTTGAATGCTGCTATGTTACCTATCTTGCTGGTATTCATTATCTTATTGGTCAATAATCGTCGCTTAATGGGCCGCCACGTCAATAATCTTGCGTATAACGTTATCTCCTGGGGGACTGTAGCACTGATAACGATTTTGATCCTTTTGTTTCTCCTCAATCAAATCTTTGGCGTTCAGCTTTGACGCGGGCAGGTAGTTGTTCATGCGCCCTTCGTTCGTTTGTTGCGGTATATTACGCTCAGATGAATTGGTGATGAGGCAACTGTTGAGTTTGTTTCTCAGCAGTTACGGGAACTTCTCGCAAGATTTCAATGTCAGGCGCAAGAGCGCGGGCAGAATATGCTTGCTTACTATGCTTTGGCGCTTGGTACTGATCAGCTTTTTGTGAAGTACGTGTAAGGTTCTAATTTGATGCGAAGAGCCAAGATTCTTCCAAGGAGCTATCTTCATCAGTGATGTCCTCATCAGCGATATCCTCATGGTCTTCTGATCCGGATGTAAAAAGTTCAGGTGTTACTGCTTCCATTCGTTTCTCTGCTGCTTTGAAATAGAGGGGGTCTATTTCTATTCCTGTAAAACGTCTATTATGTTGCAGAGCAGCTACTCCTGTTGAACCTACTCCCATAAAAGGGTCAAGGACTAAATCTCCTGGATTCGTGGCTAATTGTATCAAATGACTGAGTATTTTGATAGGCTTTTGCGTCGGATGAACAGGATTTTTTAATCTCTCCCTTCCCATACATATAGGACTTTCAATGAAGTTATGCATATCTTTTTGTTTTGTAAAGTTCCAGGTGTGCCCTTTATTCCAAACACATACTATGAGTTCGCAGCTATTCAGGAATCCTGCTCTTCTTAGCTTAGGGGGTGGATTCGTTTTATGCCAGACAATAAACTGAAAAGTATCAAAGACCGGGTCAAAAACCTGATGCCATTGGCCTAATAGGTTATAGCTGGTGAATGCAAAAATAGTGCCGGTTGGTTTAAGTATTCTTATAAACTCATCAAGCCATTCAGCGGGGTTGAAGATAGTCGTATCCCATTCGGCAACATCATTGTTAAAATCCTTTCTCCAAGACATTTTGATGTTGCCAGTAGAGTAACGTCCCAGGTTATAAGGGGGGTCTGTTAAGATCAAGTCAATAGACTGGTCTGGAATGTTTTTAATATATTCAGAGCTATCTCCTAAAATCAGATGATACTTATTCATTTTTTCCTAAATACACTTTCTTAATAGACTCTAGTGCATCTCTAATTAAGTATGCATTCTCTTTATATGCGTGTAAAACGGTATCGTACCCTTCATCAGATTGGCAAATGAAGTTCCAGAAGTCCTTTCCGATGAGTAATTCTTCAGAAGCAAAAAATTGTTTCACTCGTTCTTGTTGCCAAGTTTTCCCCTCTCCGAATCTGTTGGGCAGTATACTGAGTTGTGTGTAAAATCAGAGTCTGGTATCCTAGAACTGGCATTCAGTTTGCAATCAAAAGAACCAGGAGGATACCAATGGCTCACACGCAGAACGATAGCGAAATGGTGATGGGAAGTCAAGAGGTGTTTGAGAAGATGCTGCAAGAGCGGCTACGACAAGCAGTGCGTGTAGCGCTGATGAGTGTGTTAGAGGAAGAAGTCACGGCGTTTATCGGTGCCTTGCCCTATGAACGCAAAGAGCAGCGTCGGGATCAGCGCAATGGTCATTACACACGCGATCTGGAAACGACGATGGGGCAAATCGCTGATCTGCCTGTACCGCGAACGCGTGGTGGTTATCACACCCAGTTGTTTGAACGCTACCATCGTCGCCGCGACGAACTGGATAGCGCCATTGGGCAGATGTTTGTCGATGGGGTAAGCATGGCCAAAGTCGGCCAGGTGGTCGAGACCCTCACGGGAACGAAGCCGAGCGCCTCGACGGTCTCTCGGGTCTTCCACACACTTGAGAGCGAGTATGCAGAGTGGAAACAACGCCGGTTGGAAGAGCGCTATGCTTACGCGTTCGCCGATGGCACGTACTTCACCGTGATCTACAACGCTGAGGGATGCAAGATGCCCATTCTCGCTGTCGTGGGCATCAGCACCACCGGTCAGCGAGAGGTGCTGGCCTTTCGTGTCGGAGACCGCGAGAACGAGCAAGCCTGGAAAGACCTTTTCGACGATCTCAAAGCGCGAGGGGTCAAAGAGATTAGCCTATGGGTCAGTGATGGCAACCAAGCTATGCTCAATGCCATTGCGGTCAAATTTGGGACGGCTCCCAGACAACGCTGTGTGATGCATAAAATGGACAATGTGCTCAGCTACATCCCCAACAAACAGCAGGAACAAATCAAACCGGAGTTACGTGCCTTGTTTTATCAAAAGGATCGTCAAGCTGCTGATCAGGCCGTGGCCGCTTTCATCGAGAAATACCAGAAGATCTATCCCTCGGCGATTGAGTGCTTGCAGCGTGATCTGGAGGCGTGTTTGACTTTCTATTCATTTCCCAAGGAGCATTGGAAGACCATTCGCACCAACAATGTTATGGAGCGGCTCTTCGGCGAAGTCAAGCGCCGTTCGCATAAAATGGCGGCGGCCTTCCGCAACGAAGAGAGTTGTTTGCTTCTCTTCTATGCCGTCATTCGGAGTTTGCAGTTCAACAAGCTGACCATGCCAGCTCCAGCTCAGGCTCAACCGGACCCTGCACTTTTACACAGGACTTGACATACTGCCACTGGTTTAGTAGGGACCAAGAAATCTCTCACCATTAAAGTGAATGAGGTGCGATGGCGCTTCGGCTACCCAGACCTCTCCCACGGGATGCGCAACGAGATGTACTTTCGGCTAAAGGAGCTTCACTAGCTCGTTCAATGCCCACGCTTTTTATTGGCAAGGATCAGAAATAGCTCTGCCTTATGGAGGCAGGAGAGTCAGAAAGGATGCTTTGAAGCCAGATTGCTGATGAGTTCCATCTCGTTGCGCATCCTGTGGGTCCTGATAATCCACATAATTCACGCCCATTTTATCAAAAAAGTGTTTTGAGGCTGCGCTAAGTGGAGGTGATCCACGCAATCTCTTTCCCTTGAAGTCCTCCTTAATAATACTACAGTGCCACTTACAACGAGAAAAGCGAAGTAACACGGCTTGAGAGGCCGATTAGCGATTCACATCAGCAAATGGGTGAATGCGCTCTAGGAGCCATCTCCTATGCTAAATGGCACTGTAGTAATAAGGTCTATCATTTCTTGACATTCTCCCTTACCTTGATTAGAAGACTCCATTCCATAAATAAAAACCAAATCGTCACCTTCTTCCAATTCCATAATGACATTCTTGTATCGAGCCTCGATTATTTTCCCACGCATGGAGGGACTATTAACTCGTGTATATGTAACTTTCATACCTTCTTAATCCTATCCCAATACGGACTCTTACACTTCGGACACTGGACAGGTTTCTTCTTACTCCGAGGTGTCCACCCGTGACTGCATCTTTTACAGTTTAACATAGATAATCTTGGCTTATCACAAGCATAGGGCTGAGGTTTGTCAACTACAACTTTCTGTATTGCCCACTCTGGATGGATACGTTTCCACATTACCCACCATTGTCTATAGAGGCCATCACTTTCTGCAATCAGCTTGTCGTAATCGTAGAGTTTGTGTGGTTCAGCTTCCATATCCCGTTACCCCCTTTCGAGTTGGAAAACCAAAAAGAAAGAGGAGCGTAGAAATACGCTCCTCTTCCGTTTGATCGTCATCTTACGCTATAAGCTCTAGTTCCTCTTGGTAAGAGCCTTTTGTCTTCTTTGAGAAGGTATAGCGGTGATAAGATTAATCAATCGGCTATTCACCTCTTGATTAAGCAAAGCGATAACGACGATCAGGATCACCGACGATGGTATCAGTACGATAACCACTGCCAATGAAAGTGCCACAGGCTGTAGCAAGATTGGGCTAAGTGCGCCCAATGCCCCAAGAAGAACCAAAGTTTTCCTTCTCATATGCTGCTCCAATCATTAAACTCCTCTGGAATAACCAGAAAACGTTAAGAAATGATTTGGAGAAGCATTTGAGAGCAGTTGTGTTTGTTTCAAACCCGAACGGGATGGTTCTTCTCAGCCTTGCTCATACGAACGGACTAGCAATAGATGAGTAACTTAGACAGAAAAAAACACCTGATTGCTCAAGTGTTCGTGTTATACTTCTGTCGGGACATCCTTACCCCTCTTGGTAGCTCCATCTAAGGAAGTATTGTGTTTCTGACCGCGGTCTGAAGAGTTCACCGTTCCAAAAAGTGACTATGAAGTGGCTGCTTAGGCTGATGGAGCATTCCAGTACGAGGAATAATCGAGGTTTTGATGATACCAAATCATGGAGTACG
>WNFW01005459.1_pt1 | contig 11555 bp, 16 predicted proteins | sample 5400131 | NCBI WGS metagenome assembly WNFW01 (sample SAMN13153362, study PRJNA577476) | soil metagenome | isolation source: 20 cm soil or saprolite under grassland replicate 1 | place: USA:California | collected 2016-06-15
AAACTCCAACACCAACAACCCTTTGTTGGTTGAGTTAGATACCAGGAGCCAATCGAGGTCTTCAAAGTTGCGTTGCGGACGGTCCGGGAAATTTGCGAACGAAAGACTGTTCTGTTGCCTCAGCGGATCGACGGCCAGGTTCGGATGATGCCTCAACGCATCGAGAGCCAGGTTCGGGTGGCGTCTAAGGAAAAACAAAAGCAAACGACGCAAATGTTTGTGGAAAAAACGCATATCTATTCCATCCCAAACTGTCAAGCCCCACGCTACAGCGTGCGCTATATTAATACGGTTGTGTCTTTGCCGACCGCAAATGGGAGTTAAGTAAGGAACCGTCGAGCGGCCATCTTGTCTGCGAAATCGGCAGGTTCGCCACGGCGAATCCGTCCCGCGGCGGACTGGAAGCCTGCGTTACTACCGACCACCCGCCTTCGCGCAAGGCTACGGCGCGGCCGGCTGATCACTGACTTCTGACTATCTGACCACCGATAACCGATCACTGATCACCCGTTCCCATCCGCCCCGCTTCTCCGTAAATTTTTTTAATTTTCATTGCTCCCTCGGTCATATACCAGGCGTTGAAAAGCAGGATGTCGCCACGCCGGACGGCGTCTAGCAGCGCGGCGTGATCCTCCGGTCGATCGCCTTCAGGCGCCATGAGGACGCTAAACGCCTTTGGGTAAACCAAGCGCGCGCCAACTGGCGTCGAGGTAATCTTATGATGCACATAAGAATTAAGCGGAGCGGAGTACGCGAAGTAACGCATCGATTCATTCTCGGGAATCAACAAGACATCGGGATACGCGTCCGCGACCGCTTTAAAAACGTCCGGATTAATCCAGGTATATGCGGTCGCGGTTGAATCCACATAGAAAAGTGTGCAACCCCATCGCTGCTTCGCGTAGGCGATCCTTTCCCGAAGAATCTGTACCGCCTGCTCGTCCTCGGCAGCCTGGTGCACCGGCTTGCCATCTACCATCGCGATTTGCTGCGGCCGAATGCAGACACCCACTTTTAGCCCGGCAGCGCGGAATCTCTCGAAGTATTCGTCAATTGCACTTTTGGCGCCGTCATTTTTAAACTCCATTTCCGGCGCGAGGGTCGGAACAAGGCGCGGATTGCCGTAATAGCATTCACCGCCAAACTCCTCGCCTTCCGGGTCCCAGGTGATCATTCCCTGCGCACCAGTGTCCTTTAAAACTTGAACGCTGTTATCGGCCATCTTAAGAAGCGCGGCTCGAAAAGCCGCTTTGCCTTTGTCATTGGTAACGTCGATCTCGCCGAAGTTCATGATCCAGCGGCGCGGGTTGCTGGGCACGTTGATTTGCGGGCCGGCGAGAAAGATCGCGCCAATTGGGCGACGATCTTTCCAGTCCACCTGGAATGGATACTTCCCTGCGTACCGTTCCAAAACGTCGCCCGAGAGATCTTGCACCCCTGCATCTGCCGGGCCGAAACGCAGCGAAACGTTGAATACCCTGGTAGTGCCCGACTTGATATCGCGGCACGTGACAATGAACGGATAACTGGTTCTGGCCGGAAAATTCGTCGACTGCGGCACATCCACAGCACAGTCCACATCATCACTGCAAAAAGTAAGCGCACCGGTCCCGTAATCCATCTGGATAATCGGCACAACAAACCGCGGATCGGCAACTGACGGCATGGAAAGCGGACCTTCGTGTAGCCGCCACTCGGGTCCCTTAAAACCGAATCCGAACATGCCCGCCTCAAGTGTGCCGCCGTGTGGAATGCTCGGGAAGTTCAGTTCCATCAAGCGAAGGGAGAATTCGTTAAGTGGCTCTGAGCTGGTATTCGAAACCTCAAGTCTCATTGTGAGTCTATCGTCTTGTTTGCCGTACGCGCAGGAGATGCGTCCCCAGGGGTAACTTAGATCGACTGTGTCGGCTTTTTTGTCTGGCGTCGCGACTCGCGGTGAAGAACGCGGAACAAGTGCGTCGAGCACAGCACGAAAAACAGACTTCTGCGGCTGCAACTCCCCGCTTTCAGGCGAAACGAGAAGCGATTGTCCATTGAACGAGAGTGAATCGAGACCGTGAGCGCCCACGACGAAATTCAAGCCGCGCTTGACGGCAGGATATTGACGGGCGGGCGTTGTCCTGGCCTGACCGCTCTGTGATTGCGCGTTCGCCGGGCACGTAGGGTTGAAAATGCCCAAAACAAAGACCACGAAAAAACCGGGCAGAAAAAATCTCAGCGCGTCAAATGGCATCGGAAAGAGATAGATGAGCTAGACGGGGCATTTATTAGCGATAGACGTCACTCCGATGGCCAATCGCGCAAATCGTCAAAACGTGAGTTTTGTGATCGAGAAGACAGAGAACCCGATAATCACCGACTCTGAGACGAAAATCCTCTCGGCCCTTTAGCCGTTTTGCCGATGCAGGAACCGGATCATGCTCCAAGGCACGGATTGCGCGTCCTATTCGCTGCCCAATCTTACTTGAAAGCTTTGCCAATTCTTTTTCGGCAGTACGCGCAAAGACGATGCGCCACTTCATGCATCGATCTTCAAATCGCTGAATACTTCGTCAATGGGGCGTACCGGCTCATTTCGTCGGTCAGCGATCGTCATTAGATCGAAGAGATCCTTCCGCCATTCCTGGTTTTCCACAAGACTAGCGAAGATGCTTTCGCGTTCGGATTTCGACATCGCCTCGAGCTCATGGATAAATTGGGCTGCGCTCATGATGGCATATTTACCGGTGATTCATGTACATTCAACTACCCCTTCTGCGCCATCTTATCGGCATGTTTCCAGTTCACCCAGCGATACCACATTAATAACGAGATCGTTCTGTTCGGCTATCCTCGATTTTTGACTTCGGCCCTGCAATTTCCGCGGCGCGGGATCAATAGTCGCCTTCAAGCCTGGATCACCACTGCTCGGTGGTACCGCGATTACAACTTGGATTTGCGGACACGCCCCGTCATAGGATCGCGTTCATATCCCATCGCAATTGTAATCTCCTCGAGATCTTCCAGGATCGCCAATTTCTCCTCGAAGGGTAAAGCAGACGATTCCGCAAGGGTTTGCAGATTGTGCCTATGCCAGGCGGCACGTTCCTCCTTCGGTAGTTTTAAAGAGAGGCGTCTATTCACGTCGCACTCTGCTGACATTGCAATTTCTCCAGTTCACTCATTTCTCCTCGCATGAGTGGCGTCTTGTGATTGGATATCGCTTGGCGATTCGCCCGAAGACGCAGCATCATCGTCTCTGCTTCCTCCAGCCATTCCAATTGTTCTCGAAAGGTAGGTTGCCCGTCCAGCAAGCGACGCGTGGTCAGTTCCCAGCGCCAGAATTCGCTTTGCCTTTGAACTCGTAAACGAACGTCGCGGCCTGGCATAGCCAATCGAGCCGCTGCTCGGGTGTCAATCGATGGAATTCGGTATGGCCGTCGAAATCCTCCGGTTTACACTGGGCAAGTGCACGCTCGAATTCTTCGCGCGTTGATTTCTTGCGCAGATTCATCGCGACTCTTCCTCAATCAATCTCGAAAGTTCTTGCACGTCTAGAACATCCTTTGGCCGAAGGGGCGTAATCTCGTTTTTAATTTGTATGAGTAATTCTTTTGATGCAACGCGCACTTCGCGTCGCCGATGTCGAACCACTTCGCTCCTTTGGTTAATCGTTCGAAGGACGGGGCCGGGCTTAAAAAAATATCAAGATGCCGAAGCGGGTTATTGAAATCTGCCAAACTGAAGACAAGAGCTCCTTTCTCCGTAACCATCGAACGAACGAAATCCGGGTCACCGATATCGGCCAGCGACACTGGCACCCGCGGTTGCAAATTGAGTTGCTCGACCGCGCAAATCAAACGGTCGAGATTTGACGAATTCATTTGCACCGCAACGTCGAGATCGAGAGTAACGCGCTCAACGCCGTGCAGAACGCAGGCGACGCCACCGCCGACTACAAACTCGACGCCGGCATCCGCGAGAGTCACAAGCATTTCCTTAAGGTAATTTTCCATTCTCAGCGGGTTTCGTTTGTTCTTTGATTCTCATTACCACTTCTGATATCTGGCCCATTACTAACTCCTGGCCTCTGACTACTGGAAACTTCTCGCCATATTTCCAAATCAACCACGGCAGTTCCAGAGCGTGGGACAATCGGGGTACGAAAATGCTCGGCTGCGCAACCAATCGCGAGAGCCAGCCGAGATAAAGCCGGTCCGCCCAATCGGGAATTGCGGTCTGGTCGCTGGTAAGAAATCCAAACGCCGCTCCGACACAATGAATGGTGGGACTAATTGACCTTCTTGAGCGCTGGCAATGCAGATGTGGCGAGCAGCTGATTCGTAAGTTTGCATTCATCTTAACTGATCTCCAGATTAAGCAAATCGCAACTGAAGTGCCTGTATTCACCCGTGCAACAGGCTGAAGCGTAACGGCGCGACAGACTCATTTGTCATTTAGATTCGACTTCTGATCTGGTGAAACTGCTTCTTCTCAATCAATACGCACCGCCCGCGCAAGCGCCCACCTCGCGATTGGTAGATGAGCTGCGTGCATTTTTTGTGCATCAAGGACACACAGTCCGGATTGTTTCTGAACGAGCGGAATACCGAGGCCATCATGCTCGCACGGGCAGCCGCCTTTTGAGAGAACTTAAAGCGGTGGCTGTGATTACGTGGGGAGCGCTTCTGTCTAAGCCGCGTCCGGATGTCATCCTCGCGCTTTCATCGCCACCGTGCCTGGTCGTGGCTGCCGCATTAGTCGCGTCGACCCGACGCATTGTTCTCGCGCACTGGGCCATGGACTTGTATCCCGACCTGGCAATCGCGCTAGGCGAGCTGCCCCCAACTGGCGCTTCCGGGATATTCCGGACGCTCATGCGCTGGGCGTATCACCGTTGTGCCATCATCGTTGCGCTCGATGACGACATGGCTGCGCATCTTAACAAAGTGTACGGAGTCGAAACAAAGATCATTTCGCCATGGGCTGCAGCTGATCTCACACCGGAAGTGATTCCCCCGCCGACGCAAGGTACTGGCGCGACGCTCGCAGCGCAGAGCTGGACGTGGCTCTATTCCGGCAATCTCGGCCGCGCGCACGAGTGGCGCCCGATTCTTTTTGCACAACGCGAGCTCGAAGACCGGGCGTTGCCAATTCAACTGCTCTTCGAGGGTGGGGGTGCAATGTGGATGGACGCGCAGCGTTTCGCGGGCGAACTGAAGCTCAAAAACTGCCGCTGGTGCGAGTACGCCGACGAAGCGCAGTCGCTGCAGACCGTCCTAGCCAGCAGTGTTCTCATCGCTACTCAGCGGCGTGAAGCGCGAGGTTTGCTCTGGCCGAGCAAGCTCGCGCGCATTATCCCGATGCGGAAGCCGCTGATCTGGATCGGTCCGACCGACGGTGCGATTGCAAATGCCATCAGGGATCGCCCTGATACGGCGTGCTTCGAGCCCGAGCAGGTTCCGGAGATCGTGGCTTGGATCACAGCGTTATACAAGACTCCGCAGACCTCTGCTAATCTGGATTCGGCTGCTCAGATGTGGAAGCGCCAGCGAGTTGAGCGATGTAACCAGTGGGAGCTCTTGCTCAAAAGCGTCGCGTCATCTCGAGCGAATACTGGACCGCAGTAACCGCGATGCCGCTCCGCCGTTGAAAAAACGGACACCGAGAATCTGTCGAGTCGGGATCATTGAATGAACATCCAACATCAAACGCCGAATATCGAACTTAATTAGGGGGACGGTCAGGCGGCCGCGAGATTGGTGGAATCTCAATTCGAAATGACAATTCGCCTCTCCCTTTGGCAAAGGGAGAGGATTAAGGTGAGGGATTGGGCGAACACTGCTCCTGCAACACAAACCAGATCGCTCTCAAGACGCTGTCGAGTTCCTGGCGAATCTGATGATTCCAAAATCGCAGCACAACGATTCCTTTGCGGGCCAGGAATTCCGACCGCGCTCGATCGCGCTTTCAGCGCTGAATGGTGATTTAATCTAATTCCTGGGCCAATGCCCCCAGAATTGTGCTGCGCCGAAGGCGCTGTTTCATTACTAGTCCGCCACAGGACGGATTCGCCGTGGCGAACCTGGGGCAACGCCCCAGGACTCGTGAAGTCCGAGCCACCAGAGCTGAAAGCGCGATTCACAACCAATTATTCTACTCATCAGCGCAGTTTCCGGAAGGGAATCGCCCCTCACCTCAGTCCTCTCCCCGCAAGCGGGGCGAGGCGCAGCACTGTATGCACCCTTCGGTCTTGAGTGGTGGTGCCGGCATCGATTTGGACGAGCGTTATGTCTGGGATTGAAGGCTGAATCCCGCTTTCAGCGCTTTGTCGTATGGATAATCGAATCCTGGGGCGATGCCCCAGGCTTAAGGTTGCACAGCGCCTTTGGCGCTAAACAGACGCAAGCCGGGCGAGGTGCAGTAGTTATATCCAACCTTCGGTTTTGAGCTGCTCAAGCGAGGCGACTCGACGCCTTAAACCCAGTAAAGTTCCAAGGTAGTCTGTCTATCACGATTCAGCCGTTGGAAGAACTGGATACCAAGAATGTGGCAGGTCGAAAAAGCTGGAGACTCTCAGACACGAGAAACGTGCTCACGAAGACTGTCGCGGGCTCGATGAGTTCGACCGCTGGAAAATAAATGCCATATCGCTCGACATCCCGCGTCGCAAGCTTCCAACCCACCAGCTCCGCGTGCGCACCGATAAAACAATCGGGCAGCGGCACACTCGGCGCTTCGCCTCCGCCCGATCGCCTGCGAGCAAGCCGATACCGCCTGTAGGCGCGGCCACAAATAGCCGCGGCAGCAACTGGAAGATCAAAAATAGCCACGCCGGCACGGCGCATATCCTCCTCAATATCCTCGCCGCGCTTGGGGCCAGCGTACAATTCAGCGCGGGACGATTCCCGCTCGAGCCGTTTCTAGAGGCCATGTATCTGGCACGTTGCAACAACCAGCTCGGCGAACAAACCGCCTCTGCAAACAATTGGCAGCAGGCGCTCGAGGCCGCCCAGGGCGACGCGCGAAAGTTAATCACACTCGCCCAATACGCCGAGCAAAATAAGGAAGCTGAAATCGCCGAGGTCGCCTATAATAATGCCGCAGCGATAACGCCCCGGTTGCGCCTCGCACACGATGGCCGGCTGCGGATGGCGCAGGCGAGCCGCGACACAAAAAAAATACATGCAGTCCTGGCGACCATGCTCGCGCTTTGGCCTGACGATCTCGCCATTCAAAACGACGAAGCCTACACGCGGTTACTGCTTTGTCCTCCTGCTGCCCCGGAAACGAAAGACCAGGCGGCGGCTATCGAGAAGCTGGCAGAAAAACTAATCGAGCGCGAGCCGCACAGTCTGCCGCATCGGACGCTCCTGGCGCTGGCGCGGCTGCGGCAGGAACGCGCCGAAGAAGCGCTGAGGGTATATTCCGATCTCCAAGTCAAGCAAGATGCAGTCTCAGGTTCGGCGCTGGCCGTGCACGCCGCCATTTTAGCTGCTACCGCGAATCTGGAAAACGCCAAAACCGAAGCAGCGCAGCTCAAGCGAGAGCAACTTCTTCCCGAAGAACAAGCACTTGTTAAAGGCCTCCCGGGTAGCTAAGCATCACCGGTTCCTCCGGGGCATTTCTTGTGGTTGCCGCGCTGGGAGGCAGGCAGCACAGCCATCTTGGCTGTAGGGCCGGCGCGGGCATCTTGCCTGCCACGGGACGGACCGGAAGACTATCAACCAAGCGGGACGCCCGGTTGCCCACAGGCAGGATGCCTGTGCTACGATGCTCGCCCAAAAAAATCCAAAAATGTCTTGCCATGCCCTGGCGAACCGAAGAACAGGCGCTTGTTGAAAGTCTCCTCTGACGACTGCCAGAATCAGGCAAGAAAAACATCGCTCCGCCTTTGCCCCGCAGGCGCGGGGCTCCGGCGTGACATGGGTTTCCACCAACTCATCACTGAAGATTTGTCGGGAAAAGTTTCTCAGATTGGGCACGAATAATCACTAAAATTAAATTGACCTCCACTGGGACATCCTGTCAGTCTCAAAGATTATGCGACTGTTGGCTGAGATCGTGATTATTGCGGCGGTGATTTCCCTCGGCTGGAATACGCCATTCAACGAACAGCTCGCGCAGGCGAAGGCGAAAATCGAATCCACATTGCACCGTACCGGGTCGGGCCTACAAAAAAACCAGGATCCCTCCGTAAAGCGTTACTAAGGCGGCACCAACTGTGTCCATAGCGTCTTCGACCTGTCTTGCGCGCGGACTGCTCGCCGTTATTTTCTTTTATGAGTCTCGCCGAAATCGAGAAGGCTGTTGACGAATTGTCGCCAAAGGAGTTGACGAAATTGGCTGCCTACATCGCGCGTCGGGATAGACTCGCTTGGGACCAGGAAATTGAAGAAGATTTCTCTCCAGGCGGAAAGCACGAAAAGGCACTTGAGAGGATTGACGCCGAAATCGAATCAGGCAATTTCACACCGCTGCCGTGACGTCACACGCGCTGGCGTCCTTCTGGAAAGTGCTACGAGCAGCTTCCTGCAAATATTCAAAAGCTTGCAGACAAGCAGTTCGCTCTGTTTAAGGCGAACCTAAGTCACTTTACGTATAAAAATTTCGATAAAATCCCCGCCTCGCCCCTTGCTGCAAGGGGAGAGGATTGAGGTGAGCGGTTCTGAACAGAACAGAACTCAAAGCCGCCAACCCTCACCCTATCCTCTCCCTTGGGAAGGGAGAGGCGAATCAACCCGGCTAATGTAATGTAAAGTAAGCAAGCGTTAGACGCACTACACCAGGCTGCCGCAAGAAAGGTGGGGTTTACACCGTCGAGATAGGTCGGAGCTATCGTGCATTAGCTCGCGAACGAAACGGTCATTACTAATAGTTCTGGATCGGCACACACGAGCAATACAATCAATTCCAGTTCTAAATTTAGGCCTGTTCAGCGCAAGCCGGTGCACCCAGTAACGTTGTTCGCCTCCGTAACAAACTGGTTAGAATCAGCGCGAGTCGGGTGCGGCGAAGATTTGCAATAGTCGGCTCTGTCGATAGTTTTATGTATCATGAGCGTCGAAGATCTTGAAGCGGCTGTTTCTCACCTTTCCGCGGTGGAGTTCGCCCGTTTCCGCGAATGGTTCGAGGAATTTGCAGCCGACCAGTGGGATCGACAGATCGAAGCTGATATCCGCGCTGGACGCTTTGATGCCGCTGGGAAGCGCGCAGACGAGGATTTCGAAGCCGGCCGCTGCACACCGCTTTGAGGCACTTCGCGGCACCGGAGTTCTGGCATCATTATAGGCAGCTACCGGCGGAGGTGCGCTGACTGGCCGATCAGAAATTCGAGCTGCTTAAGGCCGACCCGCATCACTCCTCTATTCGTCTGAAGAAGGTTGGACAATTTTGGGCAGCACGGATTGGCCTTCGTTATCGAGCACTCGCCAGAGAGCGCAGCGATGGCCTCGTTTGGTTTTGGATCGGCACCCACGAGGAATACAATCAGTTCCAGTTTTAGATCTGGAATTTGTTCAGGGCGTGAGATTCTTAAAAAATCCAGCATCAAGCATCCAATACCAACTACCTCTCATGCCGTAGCCCGCGACTGCGGGACGAACACGGATCAGCTATCAACTCCGTAAAGGAGCGTGGCTCCGACGGAGCTTTCCGCTCTCAACTATCAGCTGTCGACCATCCGGGAGCTACCCGCATTTTCGCTTCCCCGGGGCGAAACTACGCCTAAAGAAGGCAGCTACTTCTTCTGAAGTAGCTGGGTAGCCCAGCCCTTTCCGACAAGCAAGCCGCACCGGTAAAGGTGTAAATAGAACAATATCCTAGGCAAAGGCAGAACCACTTTGTGTTGAAAGAGCTGCTCAGCTACCCGGCTGAGCGGATATCAAATATCCGGGCTACTCATTCACGACCTCGATCTGCTTGTCGATTACCTGGCCGGTGAAGCGATCGATCGTAACACCTGCCTCGCCGAAGCCTTGGCAAAGGCGGGTGCACCCAGTAATGCTGCTCGCCTTCACAACGAAGCCATTAAGGGTGGTGGCATTCGGTGGATAATGCCCCGATTGGCCAATCACATCGATCATCAAGTTCCGGGTGCGCGTCTGCGTTGCATCAGATAGAACACGCAAGGCAAGCTCGTGAGACTCTTTGTTGTACAAGGCGGCAAGCCGTGTCAGGAGATCAGTCCTCGGGTGCTCGAGCAGTTGTATCTGTTTGGCGGATTCGGCGGTTGAGCCAGGGAGGAAATCGCCACGAACAAGAACGAGCTTAGGTTAACCTGTTGCGGTGTTCGGCAGCGATAGTGACTCATTGCTACTTCATCCGAGTTGAACGAAGGCTCATTCCTTCGACGATCGAAAGCGATATTGCCAGTAAATCATAGTGGAAAAGGTCGCGCGAGTAATCGCAGAGCTCGCGTGATTACCCAGGCAAACTGAGCTTACATCGCCTCGAATACGGGGCAAAGAACCGCCGAATCCTACCGCTGGAGCCAAATTTGCGCAGCTTCCATATTAGTTAGCAAAATTTGCCACGCACCCGCAGGTGGTAGAAGGTGCGAGAGCCATGCAGCAAAACATCGATAGCATTCTCGACGCCGCGGAGCAGCAGGAGGCGAGCGACGTGTTCCTTCAGGAGGACGAGGCACCGCGGCTTAAGATCAATGAACAAATCATCGTCCTTGGCGAGGAACCCATGTCGCTCGCGCATATGACCGCATTCTGGCAGGCCTGCGGCGCGAACGCGCAAGGCGACGGCGACAGGGATCGCGACACCGGCTTCGTCTCGCGCACGCATACGCGCTACCGCGTGAGCCTGCACCGCACCATGGGCCGCCTCGGTGCGGTCCTGCGCCGCATCAAGACCATCGTGCCCAGCTTGAAAGCGCTCGGAGCGCCCGAATGGCTCCTGACCCGATGGGGCGCTCGCGAGCACGGCCTGGTTCTTATAACGGGACCAACCGGCTCAGGGAAATCCACCACCATCGCCTCCCTCCTTCAATGGATGAACGAGAACCAGGTGCGACATATAGTGACGATCGAGGATCCCGTCGAGTATCAGTTCACCAGCAAGCGCTGTCATTTCACCCAGCGACAGGTCGGACGCGACACCGGCACTTTTGCGACCGGATTGCGGAGTGCGCTTCGTCAGGCGCCGGATGTCATTTTTGTCGGTGAGATCCGGGATTATGAGACGGCGTTGACGGCCCTCCAGGCTTCGGAGACCGGACATCTCGTTGTTTCGACCCTGCATTCGGAGAGGGTTGCGGACACGATGGAGCGCTATCTGAATCTTTTCCCGGCCGCAGACGAGAAGCATGGTGTGAACCTTCTGGCAAACCAGCTTGCTGGCGTCCTGTGCCAGAAGCTGGTTCAATCTGCTGACGGAGGCCTGCATTTGCTGGTGGAACACGTCGAAAATGCGGGTGCCATGCGCGACTGGATCGCGAGACGAGAGTTGCAGAACATTGATCAATATATCGCCCGCGGATCGGACCCTGCCGCCGTTTCATTTTTGCAATCGACCCTCAAAGCTCTCCAAGCCAAGGTCATCACTGAAGCGACCGCCATGGCTTC
>WNFW01003521.1_pt1 | contig 11554 bp, 8 predicted proteins | sample 5400131 | NCBI WGS metagenome assembly WNFW01 (sample SAMN13153362, study PRJNA577476) | soil metagenome | isolation source: 20 cm soil or saprolite under grassland replicate 1 | place: USA:California | collected 2016-06-15
GCGAGCGCGCGGCCTTCCCCGCTGTCTGGACCCGCCAGCACAAGGTGTGGCCGTCGGTGGGCCGCGTGGACGGCGCCTATGGGGACCGCAACCTGGTGTGTGTGTGCCCGCCGGTGGAAGCGTATGCGCTCGCCGCGGACTGATAGTCGGATAGTCGGATGGTCGACCATCCGCCTATCCGACTATCCGACCTGGGAGTTGCTGGTCGAGCCGCAGGGTCGCTCAGGCGCCGAGAACATGGCGATCGACCAGGCGCTGCTTGAAGCAGCGGATCGCACGGGCCGAGCGTTCCTGCGCCTGTATCGCTTCGACCCGCGCTGCATCTCGTTCGGACGCAACGAGCATGCGCGCGAGCGCTACGACCCGGACGCCATCGCGCGCCTCGGCTGCGACGTGGTCCGCCGGCCCACCGGGGGTCGCGCGGTCTGGCACGAGCACGAGGTGACCTACGCCGTGGCGGCGCCCATCACGGCGTTCGGGGGCGACCCCCGTAGGGGCGCAGCATGCTGCGCCCCTACATACCGTGCGATCCACCAGCGTTTCGCCGCGGCGCTGCGCCGCTTGGGAGCCGATCCCGCGCTGGCATCCAACCGTCCGACCGTCCGACTGTCCGACCGTCCCGCTTCCTGCTTCGCAGCGCCCGTTGGCGGCGAAGTCCTCCTCCACGGCCGCAAGGTGATCGGCTCCGCACAGGTCCGGCAGGGACGGGCATTCCTGCAGCACGGCTCGATTCTGCTGGATGGATCGCAGGAGATGCTGGGAGCCGTCAGCCGTCAGCCGTCAGCCGTCAGCGGGGAAACGACGCTCACCGCCGCGCTTGGCCGGAGGATCACCTTCGAGGAAGTCGTCGAGGCGATCGGCGCGACATGGGACGATATCCTGACCTCGACCGCCCTCGACCGCCCTCCCCCGCCCTCGACCGCCCGCTTCTCCGACCCCGCCTGGACCTGGCGCCGCTAGGCCGGGGATAGAATGTTAGGCGCGATGCCCACCGTCCGACCGCGACCGTCAGGGAGTCCTTTAGGGTCCGCGACCTCGTTCGCCCTGACCGCCCTCGCCGCGGCCGTGCTCGTCTCCATCACGGCGTGCGAGCGCCGCCGCGGGTGCGCCGGCGATTACTGCGGCACCCTGGTGTTCGCCGCGGCGGGGGAGCCCGACATCCTGCTACCCCCAGTGACCCAGCAACAATACGCCCAGGACATCTTCGAGCAGGTCTTCCTGAAGCTCGCGGACCTGGGCCTCTCGGGGAACACCGTGGGCGACGAGGATTTCCAGCCGCAGCTCGCGGAGCGGTGGGAGTGGGACGACCCGCTCACCCTCGTGTTCCACCTCGACCCGCGCGCGCACTGGCAGGACGGACGCCCCGTCACCGCCGCCGACGTCGCGTTCACGTTCGACATCTACACCGACTCGCTCGTGAACTCGGCGTTCCGCTCGTCGCTGCGCACGATCAGCGCGGTTACCACGCGGGACTCGCTCACCGCCGTCTTCCGGTTCCACGCCCGCTATCCGGAAATGTTCTACGACGCAGTGTACCATATGCACATACTGCCGGCACATCTGCTGCGCCCGGTGCCACGCTCGCAGTGGCGCAGCGCGGCGTTGGGGCGCGCGCCGGTGGGCGACGGACCGTACCGCTTCGTGGCGTGGAAGGCGGGCGAGAGCGTCGAGCTCGCGGCGGATTCGACCTTCTTTCTGGGACGCCCCCACATCCGGCGTCTGATCTGGCGGTTTACTCCCGACCTCCAGGTCGCCGTCACCCAGGTGATCGCGGGCGACGCCGACGCCGTGGAGGTGCTGGGCCCGCCGGACAACGTGAAACGCGCCCAGGCGGCGCCCAACCTCACGCTGTACCCCTACCACGGCGCGGTGTACGGTTTCCTCGCGTTCAACCTGTCGACCAACGGCGACACGGCGAAGCCGCACCCCCTGTTCGGCGACCGGCTGCTGCGGCGCGCGCTCGCGATGGCGGTGGATCGCGAGGGGCTGCGCCACAGTGTCTGGGGCGACCTCGCGCAGGTCCCGCCCGGCCCGCTCGCCCGCATCTGGTCGATCTGGGACCCCGAGACGCGCGACCTGCCGCATGACTCGGCACAGGCCGCTCGCTTGCTCACGCGGCTCGGCTGGCGCGATTCGAACGGCGACGGGATCCGGGAGCGGGACAGCCAGCCGCTGGCGTTCCACATCCTGGTGCCGACGACGAGCCAGCTGCGGCGGCAGTACGCCCGGCTGCTGCAAGAGCAGTTCCGTCGCATCGGCGCGGACGTGCAGTTGGACGAGGTCGAGTTCAGTGTGTTCGACCAGCGGACGCAGGCGGGCCGGTTCGACGCGGCCGTGATCGCTCGGGGGACCGACCCCACGCCTTCCTCGTCCATTGGGCAGGTGTGGACATCCGCCGGACACTCCAACGCCGGGCGCTACGCCAACCCTGCGTTCGACCGGCTGGTGGACGAGGCGACCGCCGCACCGCGGCGCGACGCGGCGAAGCGCCTGTGGCGCCGCGCGGTCGAGACGCTGAACCAGGACGCCCCGGCGATCTTCCTGTACGCAACGGACAATGTGGCCGCGGTGAATCGCCGAGTGACGGACGTCGTCATCCGGCCGGACGCCTATTGGGCGCTGGTGCGCACCTGGCGCATCCCCGCCGACCAGCTGACCGATCGAGACCGCGCGGAGCGCTAGGTGACGGCGTGGCTCGTGCGGCGGCTCGCCGCCGCGATCGCCATCGTCTTTGCGGTCGTCACCATCACCTTCGCGCTCATCCACCTGGCGCCGGGAACGCCGTTCGGCGCGGACGAGCAGCGCCAGCTCGACCCGGAGGTGGTCGCGCGGCTGCGACGCCAGTTCGGCCTCGATGAGCCGCTGCCGGTGCAGTACGTGTTGTATCTCCGCAACCTCCTCCACGGCGAGCTGGGACAGTCGTTTTCCCAGCATCGCCCCGTCGCCGCGGCGATTGCCGACGCCATCCCCCCGACCCTGACCCTGGCGGGGGCCGCGCTCTTCATCGACTTCGCGCTCGGGCTGGTGCTCGGCGTGTACCAGGCCGTGCGCGCGCGGCGCTTCGGGGATATCGCGCTCGGCAACGTCGCCCTGTTCTTCAACTCGATGCCGACTTTCTGGCTGGGGCTCGTGCTGCTGCTCGTGTTCGGCCAGTGGCTGCATGTCTTTCCGGTCGGCGGCATGCGCGACCCGGTGCTGTGCCCCAGCGTCACGAGCGCCCGCTGCCTCGGGGATCTGCTGTGGCACCTCACCCTGCCGGCGCTGACACTCGGGCTGGTCGGCGCCGCCGCCACGGCGCGCTACCAGCGGGCCGCGCTGCTCGAGGTCGCAGGGCAGGACTACGTCCGCACCGCGCGGGCCAAAGGGCTGCGCGAGAGTCGAGTCCTGCTGGTGCACGCGCTCCGCAACGCCTTGCTTCCGTTCATCACCCTGGTCGGCCTCGCGTTCCCCTTCCTCCTCACCGGCGCCGTGCTCGTGGAGCGGGTGTTCGCGTGGCCGGGCATGGGCCGCTTGTCGGTCGCGGCGATCTTTCAGCGCGATTACCCCCTCGTCACCGGCGCGGCGCTCGTGGCGAGCGGGGTGGTGGTGCTGGGCAGCTTCGTGGCGGACGTGCTGTACGCCGTCGCGGATCCCCGCATCCGGGTGCGCGGCGCGGCGCCGTGACCGTCTTGACCTGGCTGGCGCTCGCGGGCGCGGTCGCCGTGGCGCTGGTAGCGACGGCCGAGGTGCGGCGGCACGCCGCGCCGCGGGCGGCGGGACGGCGGTTTCTCCGCCACCCCACGGCCGCGGCGGGCGTGTTCATCCTGGTGTTCTTCGTCACGACCGCGCTCGCCGCGCCGCTCGTCGCGCCCTACGCCCCGGCCGATCAGGTCGACCCGGTGCATCTGCAGAACCAGCCGCCCTCGCTCCGCTTCCCGCTCGGCACCGATGTGTACAGCCGTGATGTGTGGAGCCGGCTGGTGTACGGCGCGCGACTGTCGCTCGGCATCGGCACGATCGCGATGCTGGTCGCGGTGACGGTCGGTGCGGGCGTGGGCGCCGCCGCCGGGTATTGGCGCGGCGTCGTCGACGCGCTGCTCATGCGCAGCGTGGACGTGGGGCTCGCCATGCCCCGCATGTTCGTCCTGCTCATGGCGGTGGCGCTGTGGGAGCGCCTGCCGCTCGCGCTGCTGGTGCTGCTCATCGGGCTCACGGGCTGGTTCGGCACCAGCCGGCTGGTCCGGGCCGAGGTGCTCGGCCTGCGGGAGCGCGAGTTCGTCGCCGCGGCGCGGGCCGCGGGCGCGGGACCGACGCGCGTGATTTTCCGCCACGTCCTCCCCAACGCCGCCGCCCCGATCATCGTGTCCGCGGCGCTCGGCATCGGCAACGTGATCCTGCTCGAGGCGGGGCTCTCCTACCTCGGGCTCGGCGTCCCCTCGCCGCTGCCCAGCTGGGGCAGCATCATCTACGACGGTCAGCCGTACATCGCCACCGCGCCCTGGACCGCGGGGTTCCCCGGACTCGCTATCGCGCTCCTCGTGCTGGCCCTCAACGCCGTGGGCGACGGGCTGCGCGATGCCCTCGATCCCCGCAAGGAGCCGACGTGACGGAGCCCCTGCTCCGCGTGCGCGACCTGAAGACGTACTTCGTCACCGAGCAGGGCAGCGGGACGGCCCGCGCCGTCGACGGCGTCTCGTTCGACGTGTACCCCGGCGAGACGCTCGGCGTGGTGGGGGAGTCGGGCTGCGGCAAGACCGTCACGTCGCTTTCCATCCTGCGTCTCATCCCCGAGCCTCCCGGCCACATCCGCCCCGGCAGCTTCATCGAGTTCGAGGGACGCAACCTCCTGACACTGGCCCCCAAGGAGCTGCGCGCGGTCCGCGGCAACCGGATCGCGATGATCTTTCAGGAGCCGATGACCTCGCTCAACCCGGTGTTCACCGTGGGGCACCAGATCGCCGAAGCGGCCATCGTCCATCAGCGCCTGTCGCGCAAGGCGGCGCGGGCGCGCGCCATCGAGATGTTGACGCTCGTCGGCATTCCCGATCCCGGAGAGCGGGTGGACCACTACCCGCACCAGATGAGCGGAGGCATGCGCCAGCGCGTGATGATCGCGATGGCGTTGATCTGCCACCCCCAGCTCCTCATCGCCGACGAGCCGACCACCGCCCTCGACGTGACGATCCAAGCCCAGATTCTCGAGCTGCTCGACCGGCTCCAGCGGGAGCTGGGCATGGCGGTCATGCTGATCACCCACGACCTGGGGATCGTCGCCGGCTCGGCCGACCGCGTCGTCGTCATGTACGCGGGCCAGGTCGTGGAGCAGGCGCCCACGACGGAACTGTTCGCCCGGCCGCTGCACCCCTACACCGAAGGCCTGCTGGCGTCGGTGCCCCGGCTCGACACGCGCGTCAGCCAGGTCCGCGGGCGCCTGCACAGCATCCCCGGTCAGGTTCCGGCCGCGACCGCCTGGCCCGCCGGGTGCCGCTTCCATCCCCGCTGCCCGTACGCGTGGGACCGCTGCGCCATGGAAGAGCCGCCGCTGCTCGACAGCCCCGGGGGTGAGGCGGGGACCCATACGGTGCGCTGTTGGCTCCTCACCGAGCCCGGGCGCCGCGAGCGTCACGCGTGACGCACGCGCCGCTCGTCCAGGTCGAAGGCCTCGTCAAGCGCTTCCCCGGCGAGCGGGCGCTGTTCGGGTTGGGGCGCGCCCGCCGGACCGTGCATGCCGTGGACGGCGTGTCGTTCGCGATCGCGGCGGGACAGACCTTGGGCCTCGTGGGCGAGTCGGGGTGCGGCAAATCGACGGTGGGGCGCGCAATCCTGCGGCTGATCGAGCCGGATGCGGGACGGGTCACGCTCGGCGGGGCGGATGTCGTGGCCCTGCGGGGACGCGAGCTGCGAGCCCTGCGCCGCCGCATGCAGATCGTGTTCCAGGATCCGTACGGTTCCCTCAATCCCCGGATGACCGTGCAGCAGACGCTCGCCGAGCCCCTCGCCATCCACCGGCTCGCGACCGGAGCCGACGCCAAGCGGCGGGTCGCGGCGCTGCTCGAAGAGGTCGGCCTCGACCCGGCGTTCGGGGCAGCCTATCCCCACGAGCTGTCCGGCGGGCAACGCCAGCGCGTCGGGATCGCCCGGGCGCTCTCGGTCGAGCCGCAGTTCCTCGTGCTGGACGAGCCCGTGAGCGCGCTCGACGTGTCGGTGCAGGCTCAGGTGCTGAACCTGCTCGCCGACCTGCAACGCAAGCGCAGGCTGACATACCTCTTTATTGCGCACGACCTGGCCGTAGTGAAGCACATCGCGGACGACGTTGCCGTGATGTACCTGGGAAAGATCGTGGAGCGCGCGCCCGCCACCGCGTTGTACGCGGGGCCACGGCATCCCTACACGACGTCGTTGCTGTCGGCCGTGCCCGTGCCAGACCCCAAAGCGCAGCGGCAGCGCATCGTGCTGGAAGGAGAGGTACCGTCGCCCGCGGCCCCTCCCGCGGGGTGCCCGTTCAACCCGCGGTGCCCGCACCCCAAGAAGAATGACCGCTGTCGCACCGAGCCGCCCGCGCTGCGCGAAGTCGCCCCCGGACGGTTCGCCGCATGCCACTTCGCGGAGCAGCCGATGTGATCATCCGCCGTGCGCGATCTTAGGCGCGGCCCAGAGCCGCTGCACCTCGCCCACGACCGCCAAGACGTACCCCGCCGTGAACACCCAGCCGCCGTAGGCCAACGCGCCCGCACGCAGCGTCTCGATGAAGTACGCGACCGTCGGCACCCCGCCCGCGATCAGCAGCAGCAATGGGAACCGCTCCGCCTTGCTCCCCCGCCCTTGGCCCCAGTACAGCAGCCCTCCAGTGACCACGAGCGCCGCGAGCACCGGTCCCAGCGCGGGCCAATCCGCCCGCCCCGCCGTCGCGGTCGCGAGGTAGGCCCCCGCGAGCACGAAATACACCATGCGCAGCGCGCCGTGCAGCCCTTGTCCGTGCCGCTGATGGAACCGGGCGAGCGGCGGGGCGAACGTGTGCAGCACATAGACGAACGCGAGCAGCACCGGGAAGCCCTGGAACAGCACTTCGGCTGCGTTGTGCCAGACGCTGGCGATGACGCGGACGTCCGGGCTGTACGGCAGGAAGAGGCCGACGGCGACGAGGGCGGCGCCGATTCTCCTGAGCATGTCCGGCTCCTCCGTCTAGGGCTGCAGGGTTCGCGATCGAGCCCGTACGATCGCCTGTGCGAGCCGCGCCCGATTCCGCACGGTCAGCCGCGCGATGCCGGCTTGAAAGCGCGTGTCGTTGCGCACTCGGTCGAACAGGCCACTCCGGAGAAAGCGGGGCTGGACCGCCCGGTACGCCGCTCCGTACCACTGCAGCGATCCTTCCACATCCCCGAGCCACGCGTAATACATCCCCAACCCTTCAGGCGCCGCCCAGGCGGCGCGGCCAGCCCGGACCGCCGCGGCGAGCGAGTCGACGATGGCCGCGGCCTCTCGATGACGCCCGAGCGCCTCGAGACACATGGCCTTGAGAGGCTGCTGGCCGTCCAGATCGAGCGCGAGACATTCCCCAGGACGGCCGAGCAGCAACAAGGCAAGCCCTTCAAAACGAATCCGCACCGGCAGCGGGGCTGTTTCGAGGACTCCGGCCCGGCGGGCCTCCCGCAGCGCGACGTCGTAGCGGCGAATCCCAAGCTCCGCTGAGCTGAGCGCGATACGGAATGCTGGCGCCAAGGGGTCGAGCTCTGTAGCCGTCTGGGCTTCTGCGACCGCATCCTCGTCGCGACCGGCGTCACCCAGAGCCGCCACATAGAAACTGTGCGCCTGTCCGGAATTCGGCCGGAGAGCGACGGCCCGCGCCAGGTCCCGGACCGCCGTATCGACCGAAACTCCCGCATTCGTAAGCGCCCAGCCTCGAGCGGCGAACCCCTCGGCGAGACTTGGGTCCAGCGCGATCGCGCGGTCGGCGAGCACGATGGCCCGCGCGAGCGCCGAGACAGGCTCCGGGCCACCGGAGTACTGGTACAGGACGAAGAGACTCAAGACGCTGGAGAGGCCCGCGTAAGCGGGGGCGTAGGCGGAGTCGACGGCCAGCGCTTCCTCGAACGCCTCGATCGCGCGCAACAGCCCATCACGCGTGCGGAGCTGGCGCCAGTACGTGCCGCGGAGATAGGCGTCATAGGCGGCCGGCTGTTCGGTCCGCGATCCTGGACTCAGCGGACGCAGACCCTGAACGCTCGCCAGCAGCGCCCTGCTGACGTCTCCGGCGATCTCTTCCTGCACCCGGAACACGTCCTTGAGATCTCGTTCGTACGTCTTCGCCCATAAGTGCGCGTCCGTCTTGGCGGCGATGAGCTGCGCGTTCACCCGCACGCGCCCTCCGGCGCGGCGGGCGGACCCCTCGAGCACGTGGTCCACGCCCAGCGTGTCGGCGATGCGCGACAGCGTCAGGTGGCTGCCTTTGAGCGCCACGACCGACGTGCGGGAGATGACCTTGAGATCGCGGATCTGGGCGAGCTGCGTGATGATCTCGTCGGTCATGCCGTCGCTGAAGTACTCATCCTGCGCCCCCCCACCGATGGTCTCAAACGGCAGTACCGCCACGGAAGCAGCATAGGCTGGAGTGCTTAAGGCCGGCTGCCGCGACGCGTGGCGCCAGGGCCTCGCCACGGCGAGACCGGCGCCGAGCGCGGCGAGGGCAAGGCCAACGCTCCACGCGGCGCGCAGGCGCCTGGACCCGCCGCTGGCAGACGGGGCCGCCGAGGGCACTGGGCCACCCAGCGCCTCAGCGAACTGGAGCGCCGTGGCGTAGCGGTCGGCCGGTAGCTTCGCGAGCGCGCGGGCCAGCGCTCGCTCCACGACACCCGGCACCGTCGCCCGGGCGGTGCGGAGCGATGGCACCGGATCCATCGTGTGCCGAGCGAGGATCTCCTGCGCCGTCCCGCCGAGGAAGGGCGGATGCCCGGCGAGCATTTCGTAGAGGACGCACGCCAGGCTGTACTGGTCGCTTCGGCCGTCGAGCCCCTCGCCTGCCACGGCTTGCTCGGGGCTCATGTAGAGCGGCGTCCCGATCGCCATCCCCGTGTGCGTCAGCTTGTCGCCGCCCGCTGCCCTGATCGCCCGTGCAATGCCGAAATCCGCCACGACCGCTTCGCCACTCTCGAGCAGGATGTTCTCCGGTTTGATGTCGCGGTGCACCACGTCGTTGCGGTGGGCGTACGCAAGCGCGCCGGCTACCTGGCGTGTGATTGCCAGGGCCTCTTCCACCGGCAGCTGTTTTTCCCGCTCCAGGCGCTGGCGCAGCGATTCTCCCTCGACGTACGGCATGACGTAATACAGCAGCTCGCCGGCGGCACCGGAGTCGTACAGTGGCAGGATGTGGGGGTGGTGGAGCTTGGCGGCGATCTGGATCTCGCGCAGAAACCGCTCGCCACCCAGGGCCGCGGCGATCTCCTGGCGGAGCACCTTGATGGCGACCGCGCGGTCATGCCGCAGGTCGCGGCCGAGCAATACCACGGCCATGCCCCCGCGGCCGAGCTCCCGCCCGAGGGCGTAACGGTCCGCCAAGGCGGCCTGGAGTCGCTCCTCGAGGTCCCGCATACGCGGCTAAGATAGGACTTCCCCAACGATGTCGTTAGCGACAGTTTCGATGCGGCCATCCCGAGAGGAACCGTCATGTTCGTCGCCTTCCGCACGCACGCGTGCCTCGCCGCGCTCGTGCTCACGAGCCGCGTCGCCCCTGCCCAACAGCGCTCCTTCACGATCGAGCAGGCGCTGTCAGCGCCGTTCCCCGACGAGCTCGTGGCCGCCCCGGCGGGCGCGGCGCTCGCCTGGGTGTTGAACGCGCAAGGCGTGCGCAACATCTGGATCGCAACCGGTCCCGACTATCAGGGCCGGGCGGTGACGAGCTATAAGGAGGACGACGGGCAGGAGATCGGTGAGCTCGCCTGGACGCCGGACGCACGGGCGCTCGTCTACGTGCGCGGCGGCGACGCCAACGCGCGCGGCGAGTACCCAAACCCCCTGTCCCTGACCGCGGGCGCCGAGCAGGCGCTGTGGATCGTCGCCGCCACGGGCGGCGCGCCGCGCCGTCTGGGCGAGGGCCACGCGCCCGCCGTCTCCCCGAAGGGCGATCGTGTGGCGTTCCTCAACAAGGGACAGCTCTGGTGGGCGCCGCTCGCCGACAGCGCGAAGCCCGAGCAGCTCATTCACGCGCGCGGCACCGCGCAATCGCTGCGGTGGTCTCCCGACGGCACCAGGCTCGCGTTCGTGAGCGGCCGGGGGGACCACGGTTTTGTCGGCGTCTACGATGTGGCGACCAAGGCGTTGCGGTTCGTGGATCCGAGCGTCGACGACGACGACGAACCCGTGTGGTCCGCCGACGGCGCGCAGATCGCGTTCATCCGGATCCCGGCGGCGGAGCGCACCCTGCCGTTCACGCCGCGGCGCGCGGCTCCGCCCTGGTCGATCCGTGTCGTCGACCTCACGACCGGTCGCGGCCGCGAGGTCTGGAAGGCCGACACCGGGCGGGGTAGCGCGTTCCACGGGCTCGTCGCTGAAAACCAGCTGCTGTGGGGGACGGGGAGCCGGCTGGTGTTCCCCTGGGAGAAAGACGGCTGGGCGCATCTGTACGCGGTGCCGTCGTCCGGGGGCGCCGCCACGCTGCTGACGCCCGGGGCGTTCGAGGTCGAGCACGTGACGCTCTCGCCCGACGGCCGGGAGGTCGTGTTCTCATCCAATCAGGACGACATCGACCGGCGGCATGTATGGCGCGTGAGTGTCGCGGGGGGCCGGCCGCAGGCCGTGACGAGCGGCACCGGGATCGAATGGGCGCCGGCCGTCACGAGTGACGGCAAGGCGATCGCCTTCTTCCGCGCGGACGCGCGCAAACCCCCGCGCCCGGCGATGGCCGACTTCCCCGAGGCGGCGCTCGTCGAGCCGCAGCCGGTGCTGGTGTCGGCCTCCGACGGTATGGTCGTCCATGGCCAGCTGTTCCTGCCTCGCAATCTCCGGCCGGGCGAGCGGCGACCCGCCGTGATCTTTTTCCACGGCGGCTCGCGGCGCGAGATGCTGCTCGGCTGGCATTACCTCTACTACTATCGCAACGCCTACGCGCTGAACCAGTACCTCGCGAGCCGGGGCTTCATCGTGCTGTCGGTCAACTATCGCAGCGGGATCGGCTACGGACTCGAGTTCCGCGAGGCGCTGCACTACGGGGCGCAGGGGGCGAGCGAGTTCGCGGACGTGCTCGGCGCCGGCCTCTACTTGCGCGGCCGCGGCGACGTGGATCCGAAGCGCATCGGCTTGTGGGGCGGCTCCTACGGCGGGTTCCTCACGGCGATGGGCCTGGCCCGGGCATCGGAGCTGTTCGCGGCAGGCGTGGATCTGCACGGGGTGCACGCATGGAACGTGGAGATCCGCAACTGGGTGCCAGACTACGATCCGCAGAAGCGCGCCGACTTCGCCAAGCTCGCGTTCGAGTCGTCGCCGATCGCGTACGTGAAGGACTGGCGCTCACCCGTGCTGCTGATCCAGGGGGACGACGACCGCAACGTGCAGTTCAGCCAGACGGTCGACCTGGCGGCGGCGC
>WNFW01003079.1_pt1 | contig 11550 bp, 14 predicted proteins | sample 5400131 | NCBI WGS metagenome assembly WNFW01 (sample SAMN13153362, study PRJNA577476) | soil metagenome | isolation source: 20 cm soil or saprolite under grassland replicate 1 | place: USA:California | collected 2016-06-15
GGCGCGCTTTTGATCGTTAACGCTGAAGATGAAAATGAAGTGCGAGAAAAATTGAAAAACGATCCCTGGTTTATGCACGGCATTCTCAAACTCGAGAGCATCAAGCGCTGGCAAATCTTCGTTGATGTGAGGACTGTGTAGCGGTCGCCGCGGCGACCTGGTTTTGGCGCCTCGCCGAAACGAACTTTTGCTGCTTTTGTTCGTCCACAGATTCCCTCGTTCCCGATTCACACAGAAATCAGAAGGCCAAGAACTCGGAAGAAATAATCTGTGGAAATCTGCGCAATCTGTGGACAACGATCTGACTGTCTTGGGACAGCTACAGCGCTCCGCGGCGAACTTTCTCGTCAATCGCCAGGTATTCGTTCCGCGGTGGGCTGAAGGTATCAAGGACACGGGTTGGCAACATCACTTCCACCCCATGCGGAATGTTGCTGGCCAGATAAAAGGAATCGCCGGTCGAAAGCTCGTGCGGCACACCGTCAACGATGAGCCTCATTTTGCCTTCGAGAATGTGGACGATCTGCTCCTGCGGGTGTGAGTGCGCAGGCATGCGACTCCCGGCCGCGAGTGTCGCAAGCATCTGATACATCGTCTTCCCGTGTGCGACCGTCCGGCGCGTGATGCCGGGACAAATTTCAATTGTCGGATTCTCTTGTTCCATCTGAGAACCTTAGGCGGGAGCCTGATTTGCGCCACAGCTCGACCTTGTCCGATTTCCGCACTTGTCACTTGTCACTAACCACTGGCAGAATCCCAATCATGAAAACATTTACGCCATTAATCACAATTCTATTCGCCACATTGATCGTGACTTCCGCCTTTGCGCAAAGCGCCGGCACATCGCCCCTGAGCGAATCGAGCCCGCCGGCTGCTGCCCAACCAGCGCCTCCAGCCGGGCAGCCGAACCCTCAGGAGATGATGAAGCAGATGATGGAGCTGTCGAAGCTGAATGAAAACCACAAGCTGCTCGCGGACATGGACGGCAATTGGAATTACACCATTAAGATGTGGATGAATCCTGATCCCATGGCCAAACCACAGGAGTCTAAAGGCACAGCCACGCGCAAGAGCATCATGGGCGGCCGTTACTTTGTGATGGACGTGACCGGCAAAATGCAGATGCCTGGGGCGGACGGCAAGATGAAAGACATGCAATTCAAAGGCATGGCCGTCGAAGGCTACGACAACGTTAAGAAAAAGTTTGTTGCCTCATGGGTCGACAGCATGGGCACCGGTATTCAGTCCTCCGAAGGTACCTACGATCCCGCGACCAAGACGTTCACTTACACCATGGAAATGGAGCCGATGCCCGGCATGAAGCAACAAGTGCGCGAAGTACTGAAGGCCACCGATAAGGACCACATGATGCTTGAATGGTACGAAACTCAGGGAGGCCAGGAAAGGAAGACGATGGAGATCGCGTACACACGCGCGGGCAAGAAGTAGCGCGTACTAATTGCTGATTGCGGAAAGCTGTAGCGGAACCGTCGTGGCGGGAAAAATCCCGCTTCGGCTCACATCCCCTCGCGAACACCGCGGCTGGGATCACGCGGGCTGATAACGCCGCCCAGTCTGTCCCAGACCGCGTTTACTGCGGGACGCACCGTGTCCCACGGCAAAGCAGAACCGGGTTTCGCCTCTTCATACCCGAGCGCGATGTCGTCTTCCACATCGTCGAAATTCTCTCCGGGATATTTGAAGAACGAATTGTAGCCAGTCTTATACGCGTGCTCGAATTGGTCGTACGAGTAGTCCTTCGCGTAAGGTTGTTTTGGGTGTTGTTCGCGCCAATAAGCCGCTTCTTTGCCCGGATCCGCTCCGCCGCTTTGTTCGCTCTTGCCGCCTGCTGATTCAGAACTTGTTTGCATAATGTGCGCCTTCTACTGCTGTTCATTGAAACTTCGCCAGTGACCGCCCCATCGGTCGCTTGTTTTTGCCCATTCAAAATTCATTGTTCTTACTTCCTACTCCTTAGTCCAGCCTTCACTTCGCTATTCCACAAACTGGCCGATTTCCCGATACTTCTCGCAGAGCTCCCGGATGCGGTGCTCGTAGTGGTGAATGCGGCGGATCGAACGATAGATCAGCCAGGAACCAAGCACGACCAAACCCAGGTTCAGAAGCAACAGCGGCATCAGCAAAGGCATTACCTTGTCGAAGCTGTAATAACGCGACGTCGCGATGAGGATACTCAGCACAGAGAAAGGCAAAGCAAACACCGCGATACCGGTCCGCAGAGAAGCCAGCGCGGTTCGTTTCTCGGCGAGGATCACTTGGATTTCGCCAAAGATCACACTGTCTAGCTTCGGCAGTCCGTTCGTTTCCATACTCACCTGATTTCAATCTAATCCATTTAGGAATCTCTGCTGTAGCCCCGAAAGCATTCGAGGTCTCAGCGGAAATGCAGTCTCGATGTTGGTTCCTGATTTGGCTTTTCTGAGCGATATTCGCTGATGAAAAGGACAGAACGCATCGCGCTCGTTACCGGCGCAAACAAAGGGATTGGTTTCGAGGTCGCGCGGCAGCTGGCGCGGCGAAATTTTCACGTCTTTATCGGCGCGCGCAATGAAACGGCTGGCCAGCAAGCAGCCGAGAGACTTCGCACAGAAGGTGCGAAGGAAGACTACGGTGAGATCACGTTCCTAAACATGGACGTCTCCAAAGCGGACAGCATTCGACGCGCAGCGGAAGAATTTTCGAAAGTGAGCGATCGGCTCGATACGCTGGTGAATAACGCCGGCATTCTGCTCGATGACGACAAGGACGTGCTAACGATCATGCCGGAGATGTTCGAGACCACGTTGCGAACGAACACCGTGGGCGCGCTGCTGGCGTCGCAGGCGTTCGTCCCGTTCCTGAAAAAGAGCGACGCACCCCGCATCGTGAATGTCTCCAGCACCGGCGGGCAATTGGCCGATGGCGCCGACGGCTGGGCGCCAGCCTATTGCATTTCGAAGACGGCACTCAGTGGCGTCACCGTACAGCTCGCGGCCGCGTTACCGAAATTCGCGGTGAATTCCGTCTGTCCAGGTTGGGTGCGGACCGATATGGGTGGTTCAAACGCAACTCGCTCCGTCCTCGAAGGAGCAGCGGGCATTGTCTGGCTCGCAGCGGACGCGCCTCAAAGCGAGACGGGTAAGTTTTGGCGCGATCGCAAAGTCATTCCGTGGTGAGGTTCGATGCATTCTGCGTCTGGGCGGAAGCCGGCAACGATTTTGCTACGCGCCGCAAATCGTCGAGAAGGATCTCCATGTCGCGTAAAGTGGTCCGATAGTTCAGGACGCAACCGCGCAGGGCGAAGCGCCCGCCAAGCGTGGCGTTGGAGAGATATGAACTGCCATCTCGTTGCAGAGCAACCAGGAGGCGTTCATTGAACGCGTCGATTGTCTGGGATGATTCGTTTCTGAGCTGCACCGGCACATGACGAAAGCAGAAGATCGATAGCTCGACCGGCGCTGCCATCTCAAAGTCGTCGCTTGCTCGCACCATCGACTCAAGGTGGCGCGCACAGACGAGATTGCTTTCAATCGCCTCGCCCAACGAATCAAGGCCGACTCCCTTTAACAACATCCATACTTTAAGAGCCCGGAAACGCCGCGACAGCTCCGGCCCGTAGTCCCAAAACGCGAATGCCTCGTCTGCCTGCTCCCCGATAATGCGTGTGTATTCGGCTTCGTGGGCAAAAGCGGCTCGTGCGATTTCTGGTGCGCGGTAAATCACGCAGCCGACGTCCACTGGAAGATAAAGCCATTTGTGCGGATCGAGCGCGATCGAATCCGCTCGCTGAATGCCCGCGAACAACTTTCTCGCGGATTTCGCGAGCACGGCAAAGGCGCCGTAACTTCCATCCACGTGCATCCAAAGTTGGAAGCGGTCCGCAATTTGTCGAACCTCCACTAACGGATCGACCGCGCCGGTGTTCACGGTTCCGGCATTTGCAGCCACGCAGAATGGAACGTAGCCCGCCTCCAGGTCGGCAGTAATCTTTGCGACGAGATCGTCTACCCGAATTCTGAAGCGCTCGTCGACGGCGACTTGGCGCACATTCTCCCGACCGATTCCCAGAAGCGCTGCTGCTTTGGCGATGGAAAAATGCGTCTCGCTCGACACATAGATGCGTAAACGACCTGACGAACAATCCTTCACCTGTCGCGCCGCAGCGATGGCCGCGAAATTGGCCATCGATCCACCGCTGACAAAAAGTCCGCCGGCTTCAGCATTGAATCCAAGAATCTGCCGGATCCAGTCAATCGTCAGGCGCTCAAGTTCCACCGGCGCCGGCGCGGAACGCCACACCGTCAGATTCGCGTTCAGAGTCGAGGCAAGCAGGTCAGCAAACGCCGCCAGCGGAGTCCCAGGCGATTGAACATAGCCAAACATGCGCGGGTGCGCGTTCTGCCGCGAAAATGGGACAATAGCCTCGCGAAAAACTTTCAGCAGATCGTCGAAATCGGTTCCTTTGCTCGGCAGCGCGGGATCGATCCGGTTGCGAATCCTGCCTGACGACATGTGACGATACACGTTGCGATTGCGAAGATCGCCGAGATAATCGGCCATAAATTGGATGACGGAATTGCCCCACTCGCGTAATTCATCGGCAGAAGGATCAAGCATTTCCACGTAGTATGCGTCGTGCAGATGGCGTTGTCAGCCTTCGCTAGCCAGCCAAGCATCTCATCAATGGACGATCTTTCAGTGTTCTTTCTCGCTGAAGGCGAACAATCCGCGAATGACGTCATGGCGCGGCTGACCACGTTCATACGCGCGGCGAAGCAAACGCTGGCTTTTGCCATTTACGACATGCGATTCAGTGATCCGCTCCGCGCGCAATTAGCAGCGGCGTTGCGCGAGCGAGCTGAGACAGGCGTGGAAATTCGTTTTTGCTATGACGCCGACAAACCGCCCCAGCCAAATCTCGCCGCTGGTCAGGACCCGGCTCCTGCGGGCACGGGCGCATTTGTCCAATCATTAGGTTACCCGTGGCGCCGCATCGCCGGAATGAAACTGATGCACAGCAAATTCGTCGTACGCGACCAACAAGCCGTCTGGGCTGGCTCGGCCAACATGACCGACGATGCTTTCACGTTAATGGAAAACAACATTGTCGAAATCGACTCGCAGGCTTTGGCAAATTACTACGTGCAAAATTTCGAGGATCTCTGGGAGAAGGAAAACTTCGAGCACACCGGCGACATCCATACCGAGTCAGTGCCGCTCACCTTTTCCGATCAACCAGCTACCGCGCGGGTGATGTTTTCGCCGGGTTGCGGCTTGGAAATCGATTCGGAGATCGCAAGACGCGTGCGAGTAGCGCAGCGCCGCGTTCGCATCTGCAGCTTGCTGATCAACTCCGGCACGCTGATCGGCGAGCTCGGCAATTTGCTGCGTCGCGGCCGCGTCGCCGTGGATGGAATCTACGATCGCACCCAAATGGAACAGGTTTACGTGCAGTGGCAGGGAGTGCCGCAAAACCGATGGAAAATCGGCGCGCTCAAAGAGATCATCGTGCGCGCCGGTCTGATCGGGAAAGACTCAACGCCTTATACGCCGGCCGGGCGCCACAATTTCATGCACAACAAAGTTCTCGTGATCGACAACACTGTGATCACCGGTTCCTATAATTTCTCCCGGAGCGCACAATTCAACGCCGAGAACATTCTCTTCATCGAAAGCGCGCCGCTCGCGGACGTGTACAGCGCGTACATCGATCATCTAAAATCGAAATACGCGGCCTAGTTCCGGCCCTCGATCCCGATTTATACAGATTCGAAAGCAGAAATGAATCAGGAAACCAGGAACCCAGGAATTGCAGGGCGTCTGTGCCAGACGCCGTCGTTCTCTGCGCCCTCTCGGCCACTGGCGCAAACAATTAATCGAAAGATCCGGCCGGAATCAGCGAATTACCATTGATGACAGGGCGATCTTACCGCATCCCCGACTCTGAAACGGTAACGGCACTCCGGTCGAAGGCTCACCGTGAAGAGCTCGAAATCGATCCACGTTTCACACATCGCGAACGCCAGCCAGGGCTGGATCTTCTGCGCGCCCTCGCAGTTATCGTGGTCGTTATTTATCACGCCGCACTTTTCGGATTCAAACTTCCCGGTCGAGTGGATCGCTTCGGCTGGATCGGTGTTGATCTTTTCTTTGTCCTCAGTGGTTACTTGATCGGCGGCCAATTGCTCGCGTCACTGGCACGCGGTAATCAAATAAATCTCGGTCGGTTTTTTGCGCGGCGCGTGTTGCGCATCATGCCGGCATATTTCGCGGTGCTCGCGATTTACTTTTTGTTGCCGTCGTGGCGCGAGTATCCGGGCATGTCCCAACCGCTCTGGAAATTTCTGCTCTCCGTCCAAAACATCGCCCTGCACGGCGGCACAGCGTTCTCGCACGCGTGGTCGCTCGCGGTTGAAGACCAATTTTATCTGGCGCTACCCTTTCTATTGCTCTTTCTCTATCGCCGACCTCGGGCGGCTATTATCACTCCTTGTCTGATCGTTATTGGCGGCCTCGTCCTGCGCGCTTTTCTGGCTGCAAAGAATCCATCAGTTGATGGCGGCGTTTCATTTCGCGGTTTCCAGGCATGGATTTATTATCCGACCTGGACCCGGCTCGATCCGCTTGTGTTCGGAGTTGCTTTGGCGGCAATCGAAAAATTCCAGCCGCAATGGTGGCAACGGTTGATGGGTACCGCGATATGGCTATGGCTGCCCGGGTTCGCGCTCATTGCTTGCGCTTTGTATCTGGGCGAGAGCGATCATCTCACCGTCACTGCCTGCGTCTGGCAATTCCCATTGATCGCAATTGGCATGGCGGCGCTTTTAATTTGTGTGGTCAGTCCGCGCTCATTATTTCGGAGAATCGCAATTCCGGGCGCAGCTTTCGTCGCGAGCATCGCCTACAGCGCCTACCTGGTTCAGAAACTCGCTATTCACGCGTTCAGCCAGTTCTGCGCAGATCACAACATCCGGCCGACATCTGCGCTCGCTCTTGTTGGCGTCGAACTCTGCGTCTACATCGCCGCAACGATTCTCTTCGTGTCGATCGAGCGTCCGTTCCTGCTTCTTCGTCGAAGGCTTGCTCCTCGCAAGTTGACTCGTCACGCCGCCACTTCGTGACTTCCGATATTCGAACGGGCCACCTGCTCGCGAAAACGTGCATGGCCCCGGCGGTGCAACTACGCACCGCTATTTCCAAGCATTTTCGCTCTTCTCTTCGTAGTGTTTGAATGCGGTATCCAGGCCGCTTATCACTTCTGCAGTCGTTTCGAAGAGCGCCTGCGCTTTGGGCTCGTCTATTTTCTTAATGTCGCCGCGCAGATGATCGATCAGTTCGCGGAATTTGTTCCGAACGTTCGCGGTATGCGCTCGGGGATCTTTTGATGCAATCGTTTCCATATAATGCGTTCGCCTGTGGAAGCACGTACAGGCGCATCAGAGTGGCGGCATCGAAAAATAAAATGACTCGAAGACCAGTCTTGGGACGGTGTGCGCGGGTTCGATGAACGCAAACGCGGCAGGAATTCCGAACTCTTTATAGCGGATGCGCACAATTCTCCGCGCGGGCAGCACCCAGTGAATACGACCGCAATATTGCTTTACGAACCAGTTACGTCAGCGCCGCAAGATCAATCTCCAAAATAACCAAAGCCCAACAAACTTATGCTTCATCTCATCTGGTATATCCTGGTCGGTTTAATTGCCGGGGTCATAGCCAAGTCGGTAATGCACGTGCATATGACCATTTTCTGGACCATCGTGCTCGGTATCATCGGCTCCATCCTCGGCGGGGCCGTGACCCACATGTTCGCACCGCCGGTAAACCGACGCTTTCATCCTGCCGGCCTCATCGTCTCAACGCTGGGCGCAATTCTTCTTCTATTCATTTGCATCAAATTGCGGATCCATTTCCCGCGCGTTGGATAGCGACTTCAGACCCATCAACCCATCCTCTTTCCTTCTGACTTTTTCCTTCTTACTTTCTAGTCTTTACGTTCATTCACCGCGACGATTTGGAAATCGTCGCCGGCGGGTTCCAGAACAAGCGTTTTATCGATCTTGCCGGACGATTGCCTGTTGGCATTGCGCAATTTGAACCCGAGCGGAAATGTGACCCGCACGCGGTTATCACTCTGCGGTTCGACATCAATCTTACCTGCGACCCAGAAGTGCCGCTCCGGCCACCGCTCGTCGTAGCGCTTTAAATCTTCGCGAATCTTTTCACGATCCATGAGGCCGCTGTCGTAGTACTCGACGCGATCGGCAAAAAACTCCGTTTCGGCGCCAACGTTCTTATCGAGTCCGGCCAGGACAAACGCGGCCACATAATCGCGCAGCCGTTCCGGGCTGAACTCCGGCGCGGCAGAACCGGTATCCGACGGTGCAGTCGCTGGCGGTGCCTCCGGTTCTGTGCTTTCCGCCGAGGTTCGCGCTGTATCCGGCGGCGCTGACGCCGGTTTCGTCGTGTCTGACGAGATGTCCGCTGTAGCCGCGGGCGCTGACTGCGGCCGTGTCTCTGCGCTGGTCTCTGCGGCTTCATCAGTCGGCGATGACCGCTCTCGCGTCTCTGTAGCGACCGTCTCCGACCGCCGTGCAGTCGTTGATGTTTTCCTCTCTCCTTTACGCAACCGCCGCCACGTCTCGGAAGACCTCTGCTCGATAGCGGCTGTGCTCGGGCCAACCGCCGGTTTGGCGCCAAGCGCCTCGCTCGTCTCCATATCAAGCTGCCCGCTGATGGGCAACCCGTTGCGAATCTGATAACGGGTCAGCGCCGCGCTCAAATCGGTGCTGTAAGCGCCGTCGACTTCACCCGAGTAAAACCCTTCATCGCGCAGTTTTGTCTGCACCTCTCGCACGTTGTCATCGGCGCGGACCGACGCGGTGAGCGAAAGGCCGATCGTGATAGTAAAAAGAGCAATCCGATTTTTCATACACTCTTTAATCGAACGCCACGCCGGACGTGCTCCTCAGTTGATTGCGGAGAGTTGTAGCGGCCGTCTCGGACTGTCATTCTTCTTCGTTGAAACTCGCTCGCTGCATGCCTCTTACTTTTTAATTCTTAACTTTACTTCTTACTTTCTTTTCCCGTGCCGATCATCCTTTTTGCACTGCTGGTTTTTGTTCTGCTCGCCTTGGCAGGTGTGGTTCTGCTTTCACTTGCTTTGCGTTACCGCGCCGGCACGGCTCGACGGCAAGGGAGGCGCTGGGTCGCCAGCCTGAATGTGTCGATGACCAGCTTGTCGGCCATTCTCTTTCTCTTCTTCACGTTCCTGCTCTCCTTCTGGGTCGGGTCAGCCTTTCGATTTGCCCTGATTGGTATGGGTTTTGGAGCTGTTCTCGGCGTGCTCGGTTTAGCCGTGACCCGTTGGGAAAGCCAACCGGAAGGACTTTTCTACACTCCGAGCCGCTGGCTCGCACTTATCGTCACGCTGGCAATCGCAGCACGTTTTGTCTACGGCTGGTGGCGCGCCACGCACTCCGGCAGCAACGGTCCAGTCGATCAGCATTGGCTGATCACAGCCTCCGGAACGCAGCTTTCCCTGGCAGTCGCTGCCGGATTGATAGCCTACTATCTGGTTTACTCCATTGGTGTGCGCCTGCGACTCGCGCGCCACGAGCAACGGCGATGCAATTAAAACCGGAGCCGGAATTCACTATCAGTCTGCCGAAACAACGAAGCGATTGCCTTCGCTGTCCTTAAACATCGCGTAGGTGCCCCAGGGTTGTTTTTGCGGCGGGCCTTCAAATTCCACGCCGCGTTTTTTTAGCTCGGCATACGTCTTGTCGATGTCATCGCATGTATACGACATGTTCATGAATGAGCCGATCCGCTTTTCGTCGCCTTCGGGTGTGAACAATACGATTCGCGTCTCCGCTTTGGGAATTCGCAATTCAATCCAGCGCTGCTTCTCGTCAAAGGGCTGATCGGTGATGATCGTGAACCCGAGTTTTTCAGTGTAAAAATCCAGCGCGCGATTTTGGTCGGCGACTGGAATACTAACGAATTTGATTTGCTTGATCATGATGCGCCGAACCTAAGCTGATCGAAATGTTCGCGTCCAGACGCGAGCTGCTTGCAACGTAAGAAAGCACTGTCCGTTTATCTGTATAGCGGCTAAGATGCTATGATTACTTCAGCGAATTCCTTCCTGCGTTCCCGCTTTGAAACTCGCTCGCTGCCCGCGCTCACTCGGCGCTGCCCGTCGCGCCTTTGCCTTCTATCTCGGAAATCCCTTTTCCTCGGTTCCTTATTCTTTTTCTGATTTTCTGATGCGCTTTCGCGAAACCATTCCTGTCGACGATTACGTGCTCGACGTTCTGATGCGCGATCTGGTCGGCCACGATCAGCAACCAGCCGCCTATCTGGTTTATCTTTATCTTTATGGCCAGGCCGCGCGGAAGAAATGGAAACCTGTCACCTCTAGTTTACGAACGCTTGCCGACGCGACAGGTCTTTCCAAAAGCGCCATCCAAACCGCCCTTGGAACGCTGCAGCGACGCGAATTAATCGTCACCACTCGCGATCACGCCACGGCGACGTCCCGTCATCGCGTGCTTCGCCACTGGCGCAAATAATCGCGCGAAGCCTAGGGAGCGACGTGTTCCGGTTCCGGTAGGTAGAAAAAGAGAATCCCGAGAATCACATAGACCGAGAGAAGTTGGACGCCTTCGATCCAGTTCGTCTCGCCGTCTTCGCTGATCTGAAAGAGGATGTAGACGGAGGCCACCACCGCCAAAACTTCCGGCACCGTGAATTCCAGGTCCATCGGCCGTCCGAAAAGATAGGAGAGAAAAATCAGTACGGGCGCTACGAAAAGCGCGATTTGCAGACTGGAGCCGATGGCAATGCCAACGCTCAAGTCCATTTTGTTTTTCATCGCCATAACGACGGCGGTTGAGTGCTCGGCCGCGTTACCGACAATCGCCACTACGATCACACCGACAAATACCTCGGTCACACCGACAGCGTCCCGGACGTTTTCGATCGTGCCGACAAGAAACTCCGAGAGCAGGGCGACGAACGCTGTCGCCACGAGCAGGATAAAAATTGCCTTGCCGCGCGACCATCGCTCGCCTGCTTCTTCGGCATGTTGCTGATGGCCTTGATAGAAATGTTTGTGGGTCCGTAGCGAGAAACCAAGCACGCAGAAATAGGTAAGAAACAAGACAACGGCGATGGCCAGGGAGAGCTTCTGCTCCATCAGCGGGCTCCAACCATCAGGACTGTTGTGGGCGGTCAGGTGAAAGACCGTCGGGATGACCAAGCCTATCGCGGCCAGCGAGAGCGAGATGGCTGAAGTGCGCGCTGCGGTGCCGTTGAAACGCTGTTCTTTATATTTAGTGCCGCCCAATAGAATGGAGAGGCCGAGCACCAGCAGCACGTTACCGATGATCGATCCCGTAAGGGACGCTTTCACCACATTGGTCAGACCTTTGGAGAGGGCGATGCCGGCGATGATTAGTTCCGCGGCATTTCCAAAAGTGGCGTTGAGCAATCCTCCCAAGCCTTCCCCGACGCGGAAGGCGAGCGCTTCGGTCGCGCGCCCGA
>WNFW01005563.1_pt1 | contig 11546 bp, 10 predicted proteins | sample 5400131 | NCBI WGS metagenome assembly WNFW01 (sample SAMN13153362, study PRJNA577476) | soil metagenome | isolation source: 20 cm soil or saprolite under grassland replicate 1 | place: USA:California | collected 2016-06-15
AAGTAGCGCAGCAGGTCGCCGCGACTTTCGGACTCGCGGCTCGTCGCGGGCGGCAGAAGTGCGGCGAAGGCGCCGTACGGGATGGTGGCCGAGCTCCGGTTGGCACGGACGTGTGCGGTCCGGTACCCGTGCCCGGCCCCGACGCCCAGGCACTCGAAGGCGAGCCGGGTCTTGCCGACGCCGGCGGGGCCCGCGAACAGCACGCCGCCGGATTCGCCGTCCATCGCCGCCGCCACCTGCGTGAGCTCGGCGACCCGCCCGACCAACGGCCACGTCGCAGTATTCACGACAACATGGCTTGCCGGTCGCCGTCGCAAGCTCCGGCTCCTGCGGCGACGGTCGGCAAAGCCGCCGCCGCCGCCCCCTGCCCCGGAATCACGGCCCGCATTCTGGCACGACTCGCGGCGGGAATCCCCAGGTACGCCGGTAGGTTTGAGCACCAGATGATGTATCAAGCGATGCGGAGCTTCCGCAGCGATCCGGATGCGGTGGCGGGCAAGCACATCGATCGGGCCCTCGTCCGACGGGTCTTCCGCCTCGCGCGCCCATATCGCCGGCAGCTCGTCGGCTTCCTCATCACGGCGATCGCGGCCTCGATCGTGGTCGCGATCCCCCCGCTGCTGTTCCGGGCGCTCCTCGACACCGCCGTGCCCCAGAGGGACAGGCTCCTTGTCACCTGGCTGGCCCTGGCCGCGGTGGGGCTGGCGATCGCCAACGCGGTGCTGAACCTCTGGCAGCGCTGGTACTCGGCCCGCATCGGCGAAGGCCTCATCTTCGACATGCGCACGAAGCTGTTCGACCACGTCCAGCGGATGCCGGTCTCGTTCTTCACCCGCACGCAGACGGGCGCCCTGATGTCACGCATGAACAACGACGTGATCGGCGCCCAGCAGGCGATCACCAACACGCTGGGGACGGTCGTGGGCAACATCATCGGCCTCGCCGTGACGCTCACCGTCATGCTGGGGCTCGAGTGGCGGTTGACGATCCTTACCCTGATCGTCCTGCCGGCGTTCATCATCCCGGCCCGGCGCATCGGTCGGAAGCTCGTCGGCATCACACGCGAGGGCATGCAGCTGAACGCCTCGATGAACAACACGGCGGCGGAACGTTTCAACGTCGCCGGCGCGCTGGTCGTCAAGCTCTTCGGCAAGCAAGACCGCGAGCTCGAGCAGTTCTCGGACCGGGCGAAGCGCGTCCGCGACATCGGCGTATCGAGCGCCATGTACGCGCGCGTGCTGTTCGTCGCGCTGGGCCTCGTCGCCTCGATCGGTACCGCGATCGTGTATTACGTCGGCGGCAACCTGGTGATCTCCGGATCGTTGTCGATCGGGACCGTGGCCGCCTTCGCGGTCTACGTCACCCAGATCTACCAGCCGCTCACGCAGCTCACGAACGCTCGCGTCGACGTGCTGACCACGTTGGTGTCGTTCGAGCGCGTGTTCGAGGTGCTCGACTTCGCCCCGTTGGTCCACGACCGGCCCGGCGCCTTCGACCTGGTCGCGCCGAAGGGACGCGTCGAGCTTGATCACGTTTGGTTCCGGCACCCGCCCGCCGGCGTGACGTCCCTGCCCTCCCTCCAGGAGGGTGCCGTCCCCGACGACGAGGTGGAGAGCGGCTGGATCCTGCGCGACGTGTCGGTCGTCATCGAGCCGGGAGAGCTCGTCGCGCTGGTCGGACCGTCGGGAGCGGGCAAGACGACCACCGCAATGCTGGTTCCGAGGATCGCCGACGTGAGCGAAGGCCGCGTGCTCCTCGACGGCCACGACGTGCGTGATCTCACGCTCGACTCCGTGCGCGATGCCGTGGGGTTCGTCATGCAGGACCCGCACCTGTTCCACGACACGATCATCAACAACCTGCGGTACGCGCGATCTGATGCAACCGACGACGAGATCGTCGCCGCGTGCAAGGCCGCAAGGATCAACGACCTGATCATGAGCCTGCCCGAGGGCTACGGCACGATCGTGGGCGAGCGCGGCTACCGGATGTCGGGCGGCGAGAAGCAGCGACTCGCGATCGCGAGGATGCTGTTGAAGGACCCGGCGATCGTGATCCTCGACGAGGCGACGTCACACCTCGACTCCGAGTCGGAGCTCGCGATCCAACGTGCTCTCGCCGAGGCGCTGCGCGGCCGCACCGCGCTGGTGATCGCACACCGGTTGTCGACGATCGTGAACGCGGATCGGATCCTCGTGATGGACGAGGGCCGCATCGTCGAGCACGGCCGTCACGCCGAGCTCCTGCGCGAGCGCGGCCTGTACGCCGACCTCTACCGCACCCAGCTCGACCGGGCCGCCGAGCCGGCATAGACGCCGCGGCGGCGCTCGCCGCCACTACGCTCGCTCAGGCTCCCTCCACCGGAAGCGGCTGATCCATGCCGTCCGACGACGACACCACGCCGAACGCGTCCCGTCGCGAGCAGCGGTCCCGCCGGCGGCGCATCTGGCATCGCAGTCTCATCGCCGGTCTCGCGGTCGCGCTCCTCGCCGCCGGCACTGCGTACGCCGTGACCGGCCCGCTGCAGGACGACGACCGAGGCGGTGGCCGCGCATCGGGACCGGCCCCGACCAGCGCCGGCGCCGGGACCGCGGCCGCGCAGACGTGCCGCGCCCCCCTGGATCCCGTCGACCCCTTGCGGCTCTGGATCGGGGGCGACTCGCTGGCCGGATCGCTCGGCCCATCGCTCGGCCAGCGCGCCGGGTCCACCGGAGTGGTGCAACCCGTCTTCGACTCCCGCGTCTCCAGCGGGCTTCTCTCGCCGAACTTCGTGAACTGGCCCCAGCACGGCGCCGACGACATGTCGCTCTACAACCCCGAGGTCACCGTCTTCATCGTCGGCGCCAACGACGCGAAGAACCTCCCCGACGGAGCCACACGTGATCCGGCATGGCGCGCGCAGTACTCGGCGCTCGTCGAAGAGATGTTGGCCGTCATCGGTGGGAACGGCCGCACTGTGTACTGGGTCGGCGCCCCCGTGATGGCCGACGCCACATACTCGGAACGCGTGCAGGGCGTCAACGACGTCTTCCGCGAGGTCGCGGCGAAGCACTCCGACGTCACCTACGTCGACGCCTACACCCTGTTCTCCGCACCCGACGGGACCTACGCGTCGACGCTTCCCGTCCCGGGCGGCAAGGTCGCGCGCGTGCGCGGCGCCGACGGCATCCACCTCACGCCCGAAGGGGGCGACCTGCTCGCCGAGACGGTGTTCGAACGCCTCGACCCTGCGTGCCGGATCACGCAGCAGGCGGTGCCGGGCGCCGTCAAGGCGACGATCGAGGCGCCGGGGAGCTCGTCCGTGCCCGGGTCGCGGCGAGACACGCCGACGGCGACGACGAGGTCGACGACGGGCAATTCCCGCCGATAGCGAGCAGGAGCTCAGGCGGGTAGGTCCGTCCGTCGTGCCCGTCGGTAGTCTCCCGGCATGACAGCGCGGCTGGAAGCGGCTGCGGCGGCCGTCGACGCTGCCGCCGAGCTCACCACCGCTGCGGCCGAGCACCTGGCTCGGGGCGCGGCCGAGGACGGGCGCATCTCCGTCGCCAAGCTCGATCGGCACCAGGTCCTGGCCTACGACCTCGCGCACGCCGCCAGCGGCCTCGAGGGGTGCCGTGTGATGCTCGACTACGGCGCGCACGGCGAGCTCGAAGGCATGCTGGCGGGCGCCTCCGTCGCCGACGTGGTCGCCGACGTGGCGAGCAGGATCATCGCTCGCGAGGAGATCTGGGGAGTGTCGGCCGACGGGCTCAAGCCCGCACTCGACTTCGTCGCCGAGCGCCGCTCGCCCGAGTTCCTCGAGTCGATCGCCACCCGCCTCCCCCGAGACGGGACCGGGCCCCCGCACCTGTCCGACGATTTCGAGCTCGTCCGCGAGACGTTCCACCGTTTCGCCGCCGAGAAGGTGCGGCCGGTCGCGGAGCACGTCCACCGCGCGAACGCCGACATCCCGGAGGACGTCATCGGCGGCCTGGCCGAGATCGGCGGGTTCGGCCTGTCGGTTCCCGAGGAGTACGGCGGCTTCGCGGCCGGCGGGGAGCACGACTACCTGGGCATGGTCGTCGCCACCGAGGAGCTGTCGTGGGGGTCGCTCGGTGTCGGCGGGTCGCTCATCACCCGGCCCGAGATCCTCACTCGGGCCATCGTGCAGGGCGGCACCGAGGAGCAGAAGCGACGCTGGCTGCCGGGCATCGCCAGCGGCGAGCTGATGGTCGGCGTCATGGTCACGGAGCCCGACTACGGCTCCGACGTCGCCCACATCAAGGTGACCGCGACGCCCACCGAAGGCGGCTACCTCATCAGCGGCGTGAAGACGTGGGCGACGTTCGCCGGTCGCGCCAACGTCCTCATGCTCCTCGCCCGCACCGACGCCGACCGGACTTCCGGCCACCGTGGGCTCTCGCTGTTCGTGGTGGAGAAGGAGCCCGCCGCCGGGCACGCGTTCGCGTTCGAGCAGCCGGGCGGGGGCAAGGTCGAAGGCCGAGCCATCGACACGCTCGGATACCGCGGCATGCACTCCTACGAGGTCGCCTTCGACGACTGGTTCGTGCCCGCCGAGAACCTCGTCGGCGGCGAGGCCGGGCTCGGCCGTGGCTTCTACCTCCAGATGGAAGGGTTCGAGAACGGCCGTCTGCAGACGGCGGCCCGCGCCGTGGGCCTCATGCAAGCCGCCTTCGAAGCGGGGTTGGCGTACGCCCAGGAACGGCGCGTGTTCGGCCAGTCGGTGTTCGACTACCAGCTGAGCCAGGCGAAGCTCGCCCGGATGGCGACGCTCATCCAGGCGGGTCGGCAGTTCGCGTACGACGTCGCCCGCCGGATGGCCAAGGGCGAAGGTGCGCTGCAGGCATCGATGGTGAAGGCGTACGTCTGCCGCGCCGCCGAATGGGTGACGCGCGAGGCGATGCAGCTCCACGGCGGCATGGGGTACGCGGAGGAGTTCCCCGTGTCCCGCTACTTCGTCGACGCCCGAGTGCTGTCGATCTTCGAGGGCGCCGACGAGACCCTCTGCCTGCGGGTCATCGCCCGCCGCCTCGCCGAGCAGGCACTCGAGCGCGTGGGTGTCTGAGTAAGGAAGGTCCTGGCTCGTAGAGGAACGGCGCGGCTAGCAACCGGCTAGCGCGCAAACAGCGCGATGAAGTCGCGTTCGCCGGGCTGGAGGTACCGGTCTTCGCCCCGCTGCATGTCGGGGAGGAGCTTGTGGCCCGCCACCCCGTTGGGGGCCGTCGGGTAGATCTGGTCGTACGTGTAGTACGCCACCCACTGCGAGTTGATGTCGAGCTCCATCGCGCGTACTGCTCCGGCGCGTACGAGCACGTCGCCGAGCGTCTTGGCGTTGAGGCCGTTGCCCCCGACGAAGATGAGACCTCCGTTCGCGTCCACCCCGACCGCCGACCGCCACACGAACACCTTGTTGCCGAGCGTGGCACCCCACTTGTCGTTCGAGTCCGAGTTCAGGCCCGGCACCGGCTGGCCGCCGTCCACCATGAGGTCGAGGTTCTGGCGGACCGTCTTGATCCTGGGATCCATCGCGAAGTCGCGCCCCCACATGCCGATGTTGACGGTGCCGTCCTGGAGGATCACGAGTGACGCGGCCCCGTCCCGCAAGGGCTTCACCATCTGGCCGTCCGTGTAATAGCCCCCGCGCGCTTGGTCCATCTTGAATCCCGAGTTGAACGCCGACACGAGACCCGCGCGCTGGTCCTCCGGGACCTGGGAGCCCCACGGGTTCGGGCCGCCGCCCGGCTCCTGAAGACCCGGGACGAACACCGTCCGCAAGAGCTTGGTGTCCATCCACGCGAGACCGGTCACGAGACTGGTGTGGACCGGGTCGGGACGCATGAACGTCGTGTACACGCTCGGCAATCCCTGGACGGTGCGTCCGGTCGGATGCCAGATCCCCTCGTCCGGGAGTGGATCGGTGAACGGCTGCGCATTCGGCGGCGGGTTGAGGTGCGCCGGCACGGGCGGCGCGGTGACGACCGGCGCCTTCGGCGCCTTCGCCTTCTTGCCGACCGCATCGGCGCCCAGCGCTCCCACCGTCGGGAGCCCGTGTGCCGGCTTCCCGCCGACGGGCGGCGGATGATTCGTGTACCACCAGTGCTCGACCCGGTTCACGATGCCGCCACCGCCGTGATCCCTGATCCATTCGACACTGCGCGCCGTCCATGGATCCGTGCCGGGGGCCGTCAGAGCATGGGCGTACGACCAGCCGGCGCCGACCATCAGCACGGCCGCGGCCACGGCGATGCCGCGCAGGATGTACCTGTGGATCGTCGAACGCCGGGCGCGCCGATCCCGACGCCGTTTCCGGCGCCGCTCCCGACGGCTCAGTCCCCGATAGCCGCGGCGAGACTCTGAGGGCCCAGAGGTGTCCTGGTCGCCCTCGCGGATGATGACGTCGGTCGCGCTGATGATTCCCGTCCCGGCCGATCCCTGCCCCTTGGGGCGGACTCTATGTTTCGCCGCGCTCGTGCTCGCGGATGGTCAAGGGATGCCCGATGTCGTACGCCTCCCGGCGTGCGTGGTCGAGCGCATCCAGTTTGTCACGGATCCGGCGGTTGCCTTCGTCTGCGTCCTCAACCTGCGGTTTTGTCATGTCGACGGCGAGCTCGCGCACCCGCACGGCGAGCTTCTCCGTCTCGATCACACGATATTTCAGCTCGACCAACGCCTTGTGGCGTGTCTTGCCGGGCAGCTGTGACGCCTTGACCAGCTTGGCGTCAATCGCGATCGCTTGCGCATCGAGGTCCTCGGTCAGCGACTTGAGCTGGTCGATGGACACGCCGGCGCCCGCCCGAGCGACGGCCCGGCGGGTCTCGTCGACGCCGCGATGGAGACGCCGATGGAGGATGGCGGCCTCGCTCTGCGAGACCCACCATCCGCGGGGCATGGCCGGGTGGCGGCGGCGCATCCAGAGCACCAGCGCCACGGGGAGGAGCGGCAACCCGGCGAGGACCAGCGGGTCCATCCCTCCACTGTGCCCGCGCGCCTCTCCCGGTGCGAGTCGCCCCGTGCGGGCGCTGGTGGCCTCAGTCCGACCGGGTGCTGCGGGACATGCCGGCCCGCTCGCCCCGGCGCAGGAACTTCGTTGCCATCTTGCGGCTGGCCTCGTCGATCATCTCGTCACCGAACATGACCGCGCCCTTCCGCTCGCCGGGGTCGCCCTCGGTAGTGGCCTTCTCGTACGCCTCGAGGAGGTCGATGGCGTGGTCGAACTGCTCCTGCGTCGGCGTGAAGACCTCGTTGATCACCTTCACCTGATCGGGGTGCAAGGCCCACTTGCCGTCGTAGCCGAGGATGCGCGTGCGCATCGCGTAGTCGCGCAGCGCGTCGAGCTCCCGGATCTTGAGGTACGGGCCGTCGATCACCTGGAGGCCGTTGGCCCGGCCGGCCATGAGGATCTTGGAGAACACGTAATGGAAGTGGTCGCCCGGGTACTCGGGGATCTGGACGCCGCCGGTGAGGACGGGCATCTCGGTCGACGCCGCGAAGTCGGCGGGCCCGAAGACGATCGTCTCCAGCCGATCGGACGCCGCACAGATCTCCTCGACGTTGATGAGGCCGCGCGCCGTCTCGATCTGCGGCTCGATACCGACGCGGCTCTTCCGGCCGGTGGTCTCCTCGATCTGGGTGAGCAGCATGTCGAGCGCGTTCACGTCGGCGGCCGACTGCACCTTGGGGAGCATGATCTCGTCGAGCCGCTCGGACGAGTTCTCGACGACATGGATCACGTCGCGGTACGTCCACTTCGTGTCCCACGCGTTGACGCGCACGCAGAGCACGGTGTCGCCCCAGTCGAGGTCGTTGATCGCCTTCACGACCTTGTCGCGGGCGGCCTCCTTCTCGAGCGGGGCGACGGCGTCCTCGAGGTCGAGGAAGACCATGTCGGCGCCGAGATTGGGCGCCTTGCCCAGCATCTTCTCGCTGGACCCGGGGACCGAGAGGCAGGAACGGCGGGGCAAGTTGCGCGAGCGCTCGGACATCAATTCCTCCTGTCGCCGTCGCAAGCTCCGGCTTTGCGGCGGCGGTCGGCAAAGCCGCCGTTCGCCGCGGCTGAGCGTAGCTATACGCTCGGCGCGTGGCGCAATCCGCTCCGTCCCGCACGCTCCACGAGCTCGCGGACGGCGTGTACGTCTGGCTCCAGCCCGGCGGCGAATCCGGCGTGAGCAACGCGGGCGTGATCGTGGACGACGACGGCGTGACGATCGTCGACACGATGATGGTCCGCTCGCAGTGGGAGCCGTTCGCGGAGGCGGTGAAGGCACTCGACGTGCCGATGCGGCGGATCGTGCTCACCCACGGCCACATCGACCACGTCGGCGGCACGAAGGCGTTCCCGCACGCGGGCGTGTTCGCCTCGCCGCAGACGAGCGCGGTGCTCGACCAGCACATGCCCATAGACGCGTACAAGACGTTCATGAGCGCGTTCGAAGAGGAGTTCGACGACCTCGCCGAGCTCGGGACCCGACCCGCGACGCATCTGATCGACGGGGCCGCGTCGCTAACCCCGCGCGTAGAGGTCCTGCCGGCGAGCGGGCACACCGAGGGCGACGTCATCGTGCTCGTCGCCGACGCCGACGTGTGCTTTCCGGGCGACCTGTGCTTCTTCGGCGTCACCCCGCTGGCGTTCCAGGGCGACCCGGCCAAATGGGCCGACATGCTGGAAGCGGTCGTCGACCTCGCCGACACGATCGTCCCCGGCCACGGTCCGGTGGGCGGCGAGCGCGAGGTGCGCGAGCTGCAGGCCTACCTGCGGGCGTGCGTCGATGCGAAAGGGGACCCGAGTGCGATACCGCCCGGTCCGTGGGACTCGTGGCTCGAGCGCGAGCGCCCCCATGCCGTTTGCGAGTGCTCTTCGTGGAAGACGTCGGGACGGTGGTGGTTCGTGAACGCGTGGCCGACGCCGGGGTAGGTGTAGAACTCCACCTCTTTGCCGAGGCCCTTCAGCTCTTCCTCGAGCTTGCGCACCGACTCGGGGTCGGCGAAGTCGTCGTCCTCGGCGTAGTGCCCCTGCACCGCCGCCCCCAGCTTGGAGTAGTCGGGCTGCGCGGCCGGCCACGGGATGATCCCGTAGTAGGAGACGACGGCCTTCACCGCGTCAGGCCGGAGCGTGCCGAGCCACAGCGCGAGGCCGCCACCCATGCAGAAGCCGACGACACCCACGCCGTCGCTCGTGACCGCCTCGTTGCTCGTCAGGTAGTCGACGGCGCCGGTCATGTCCTTGGCCGCTTGCTCGATGTTGAGCGACATCATGAGCTGGCCGGCCTCGTCCGCCTTCGGCGGCGCAGTCGATTCTCCGTGGTACAGGTCGGGCGCCAGTGCGACGAATCCCTCGGCCGCGTACCGGTCGCAGACCTCTTTGATCTGCTGATTGAGGCCCCACCACTCCTGGATCACGACGACGCCGGGACCGCTCCCGGCGTCCGGCGCCGCGAGATAGCCCTCCGCCCGACCGCCGTTGCTCGGGAACGTCACCATCTCGCCCATCAGTACGAACCCCCCAACTTGCTGTGGTCCCAACTCAGGATCTTGTCCGGCTTCACGACGATCACGACGCGCTTGGCGCCCATGGCCCGTACGCCCTCGCGGACCGTGTCGTTCAGTGGTCCCCAGTAGCGCTCGTAGACGGCTTCGCCGTAGCGCAACACGTCGTCCGGATCGTCGACGATCTCGGCCTGACCCTGGATCGAGACGCCCTTCAGCTGCTCGTACACCTCACCCGTCGCGACGAGCACCGTCAGGCGCGGGTCGCGTCGCAGGTTGATGATCTTCTGCGACTTGCCGTAGGTCCAGAAGGCGATCTCCCCGTCCTGCATCGCGTACCACATCGTCACGAGATGCGGCGTGCCGTCGGCGTTGATCGACGCAACCTGGAGGTCGCGGCCCGCTTCGAGGAACGCACTGATCTCGTCGTCGCTCATCTTGATGGCGTCGCGCCGGCCGGCCATATGCGAACACTATCGCCGCGCTATACCTTTCGACCGTGGCGAAGAACCCCGACCCGTCGCTCAAGCTCACGAGCCTGAAGGGCGTCACGCGGACGCTCGACGACTGGTCGACGATGTTCCACCTGACGCTCGTGATCCTGCCGGCGCGTCCCGAGGCGTCCGCGTGGCTCCCCGTCGCGCGGCGGATCTTCCGCACGTTCCGCGACGCCGACTGCCGGACGGCCTACTGCGTCCCTGGTCCGCCCGAGGTGGCGCGCCGCGTGCTCGCCGACGCCGCCGACGAGGCGCTCGTGTTCGTCGACCCGGACCGCACGCTCATCGAGAGCCTCGGCCTCGAACGTCTGCCGGCGTTCGTGCACCTGCGCCAAGACACGACACTCGTCGCCGCGGCCGAAGGTTGGGACCCGCGCGACTGGCAACGCGTCGCACGGGAGGTCGGCAAGGCGATGGCGTGGACCGTGCCCGAGGTCACCGGGGCCGGCGACCCGCCCGCCTCCGCGGGCTGGCCGGCCTGATTCGCGCCTGACCAATTCGGTCTGATCTCCGCGAATCCCCTCTGACCAGGCCGTTCGCGCGGGGTGGCATCCGGTTTTGGCATCGGTCTAGGGTGCCCCGATCCCGCACGTCCTGAGCGATCGGTGGCGTACGGGATTGTTGTTTACGAACCGGCCTCGAAAACAACGCTCGATCCCGGCTGCATGGCGGATACAGCCAAGGAGATCTGTCTATGACATTCCGGCCTACCCGGATCCTGGCCGCACTCACCTTCGGCCTGGCGCTCACCCTCTTGTTCCCCGGATACGCGCCCGGCCAACCCACCACCGACATCCGGGCGAAGGCCGCCCAGCTCGAAAAGGATCTGAACGCCGCCAACCAGAAGGTCGAGACGCTGGGGGAACAGCTCCAAGCCGCGCAGGCGAAGGTCGACGACGCCGAGGCGCGCGTCAAGGTCGCCCAGGACGGGATCAACCGCATCAAGTCGGTGATCAACGGGCGCGCAGCGTCGATCTACAAGCGCGCCGGCGCGGCCGGCCCGTTCGATGCGCTCAACGCCCAGGACGCGCAGGATCTCACCACGCGCTCGAAGTACACCGACCTGGCGAATAGCAACGATCAGTCGCTCGTCGAGCAGCTCGCCGCGACGCGGGCCGACCTCGACAAGGCCCGGGCCGACGCGGCGGCCGAGCGCGACTCGGTTGCGGCAGCCAAGGCGGACGCCGACTCCGCCGCGTCGGAGCAGCAGAAGCTGCTCGACCAGGTCAAGGGCGACATCGAGGCCGAGCTGCGGAACCAGACTGCGGCCCGCGCCGCCGGGGCGCCAAAGGTCGGTGGCCCGGGGCCGCTGGGGAACGGAGGCGCGGGCGCCGCGGCCGCCTTCGCGCAGGCGCAGGTGGGCAAGTCGTACTGCAACACCGGCGCGCGGTTCGGACCCGACTGCTTCGACTGCTCGGGTCTGACGACGAGCTCCTGGCGGGCGGGCGGCCTCAGCATCCCGACAACGTCGGGCGCGCAGGGCAGCGCGTTCCCGCACGTCGATCTCGGCTCACTGCAGCCCGGTGACCTGATCACCACGAGCAGCTGGAGCGCGCACGTCGGGATATG
>WNFW01006431.1_pt1 | contig 11546 bp, 7 predicted proteins | sample 5400131 | NCBI WGS metagenome assembly WNFW01 (sample SAMN13153362, study PRJNA577476) | soil metagenome | isolation source: 20 cm soil or saprolite under grassland replicate 1 | place: USA:California | collected 2016-06-15
CGGGTGGCCCAGGCTTTGCGGTTGAATTTCGGGTGCCCCAGCGAAGATCGTGAAGACGAACCAGGAGACAATCCCTGGGTTCGCGATAGTCGACACCCCAATAAGAGCGTCCGCGCGAATTACGCCTTCTGCGAACGCGGGTCGACGTGTCCCAAGAAGAAGCCGGAAGATACCACTGTCAGCCCCATCTACTTAGTGTGAGAATCCGGCACAAGCGACCAACTGAGATTTTTCGGCTTCACTCCAAAAATGAATACCGATGCTCCACGGCTTCTTTGCTTTTTTTGGGTCGTGGCCTGGTGCCGATTCGTACTGAGTCCAGTAGGCTGGGCGTGGCTCTTCAAACTCAAACCATCGCGACTGGATAACGCGCAGTGCCCGCTGCGATGTGAATGTCACGGAAGTTGTAATCGTAGGCAATGTTGGGAAGAGGTATTGGAGCAGTTCCCGCCGCGGTGGCACGACTCTGATCATAGAAAAATACTTTCCGGGATTTTAGGAAACCGAAATTGGGGTCCGCAGCTACATGATCGGTTCCGCTCACACTGGGTAGCCAGCCCTTAACCTTGGCTTCATAGGCGAGTAACCAGTGCTCGTCGTAAAGCGCGTCTACACTCATATGCGAACTCCAGAGCGTTTTGTCGAGTGTTTTTGAGACAAGACCATGTTGCTCACAATGTTGTGGCCTTTGGTACATTTACTCACTTCAAGAGCCCTTTAAAAGGGCTGTCTCAGACAGGTTAGGGCTTAGACGACCTTGAGAGTCGTGGGCTAGGGTGTATTGCGCGGGAGTCCGTCACACGTCCTTGGTCCGCAAGCGGATGGATTCGGCCTTTTTATATATACCTGCTGCGGGCTTGGTTTGTCCCACTGCTGGGGATTAATTTTCGCGTATATTTCTCTCTCCTTTTTGCCGTATACGATGCACAATCTCATTAGGTCATGGGCTTCCAAGAAAGGGCTTTGAGTGGCAGCCGAGAGCGCATTCCGTATGCGGCTCTCCTAGCCCTGCGTGATGAAGAACTCATCGCAGAATTGCTAGACGGCAATGCGGACGCGTTTGCGGTTGTTTTCAAGCGCTACCATCGGCTCGTCCATGTGATCGCACTGCGAGTGCTCCGGGACGCTGGGGAAGCGGAAGACCTAACGCAAGCTGTCTTCTTAGAGATCTATCGGAAGGTGGGACAATTCGACCCTGGCAGAGGGAGTCTTAAAGTGTGGCTCCTTCAGCACGCGCACAGCAGGGCCATCAACCGGAGAAACTATCTCTTTGTGCGCCAGTTTCACAATCAAGTTGAAATCGGTGGAGTGGAGGAGGAAGCCGCCCTTTGGTCACCTCGAGACCTCCCAATGCAGGAGGCGATCCAGTTGACCAGCGAAGTGCTCGCGACTCTTTCGGAAGTTCAGAGGCAAACCATTCGAATGTTCTTTTTCGAAGGGCTGAGTCTCAAAGATATTGCGGAGCGAACGAACGAGACCTTTTCGAACGTGCGGCACCATTATTACCGTGGGTTGGAGCGTCTACGTTCGTTCCTCGAACCGGCTCTGGAAACGGAGAACCCAAAACGATCGGTCGTGCCTTTAGGAGTAGTAAGACGTGTTCAAACATGAGCATTTCGAAGAGCTCTGCGCGACAGCCAGCGTAGGCCAGGCGTCACCCGAGGAGCTCTTGGAACTGGAGCAGCACACGGCGCAGTGCGACGACTGCCGGAAAGCCTACTGGGGATATCTCAACCTTGCAGGCCGGCAGCTGGCGGAAGGAGGCGAAGCGGCAGCCCTTTCCGCACAGGAGGCCCAGGACTGCTTGGATTCTGATCTCATGACGCGCCGATTTCTCGAGCGGGCCGAGAGAGAAGGCATTAACTTCTCGCGGGACGTTGAGCGAGAGGTTAAGAGGATTGCTCCTCAGACGCTGGTCTATGCCGGGCAACCAATATGGCGCAAGCGCGCGATGGGCATCGCCGCCGCGGCAGTGATTACTGCAACGGTGACAAGCGCGTTCTTCTACGCTAAAAGGTCACTGGAAACGCGCTCACATGCAAACCAATCCGGCGTGAATGCAATCGCCAAGGTCACAATGCCCGGGGTCGCGCCTTCGGACCCACGGATGGACAAGCTGGCAGAGTTAAACAGCAGGCTCGAAACAAAAATCGATGACTTAAAGCACGAGCTGCGCCGTGCCAAAGAACAGCTAGAAGCTTCCTATGCGGAGCTGAGGGTGGCGTCGAAGAATGGCGAAACGCTCGAGTCCAAGCGCGACGAATTGGAGGCCAAAGTATCGCGCCTTCAGCAGGATTTGGCAGATTCGGAGGCTGCGCTGACGAGTGCGCAGAGGGAGTCGGCCAGGCTGCGGGACAACTCCAATAATCTCGAAAATTCGCTCGTTGCTTCCGGCGTCAAGATCCAAGAGCTTACGGATGAGCTGAGGGAAAAATCCGCCGCACTGGATAAGGAGAAACAACTTCTTGCCGTCGGCCACGATGTGACCGATCTCATGGGCGCGAGGAATCTGCACATCGTGGACGTGGTAGACACCGACTCACGAGGGAAGACCCGACCAGCCTTTGGCAGAATCTTCTTCACCGAAGGGAAGTCTCTTATCTTCTACGCGTATGACTTGAACGACGCAAAACTCCAGAAAGCTGATTATCAATACCGCGTTTGGGCACAGAAGGAGGGACAAGATAAACAGGTACGAAGTCTCGGAATCTTTTATTCCGACGACAAATCACAGCGGCGTTGGACGTTCAAATCCGAAGACGCGAAAATCCTGAAAGAAATTGATTCCGTGTTCGTGACTCTGGAGCCGGAAAAGGGCGACCCTTCTCATCCTCACGGTCCTAACTTGATGTACGCCTATCTTCGCGGGCAGCCCAATCACCCGTAGACGATCAGTTAAGCCAAAACTGCCTACTTCGCCAGGACTGTCTTTTAAATCTATCTGACTACTCAACAAAAAATCTGTGGCCGTGGGACAAATCGCGGGTGCAGCAGGGATACGTGGATAACAGGAGGGACGATACGTGTCCAAGGTAACCCATTTGAGCGCTCGTGGTGTGTCTTTCGCATTTGTTTTGACCATTCTTTTCGCATGCTGGATTGGCAGTACTCGGCGGGTCTTCGCGCAGTTCGAGTCTGCCTCCGTATCCGGCCGCGTGACCGATCAAGACGGACTCGTCATGCCCGATGTGGAGGTCGAGCTTAGAAACGCGGATACCAACGTTTCGCGAACAACCAAGACAAATGGCGAAGGGCTCTACAGTTTCCCTTCCGTCATGCCTGGGAACTACGTGATGAGCGTTCGAAAGCAAGCTTTTCAAACCGTATCCGCAACGGGAATTACGCTCCACGTCCAGGACAATCTATCTCGGAATTTTGTTCTTCAGGTAGGGTCGTCAGCAGCATCGGTTACCGTAAGGGCGGATCAAAACAATATCAACACCACGGATGCATCTGTCAGCACGGTGGTGGATCAAAGCTACATCAAGAACATGCCGCTGAATGGACGCAGCTTCCAGGATTTGATCCTGCTCACGCCGGGGATCGTGACGAACACGCCGCAGAGCTCGGGGACGCTTGGCCAAACGGGTGAGTTCAGCGTGAACGGGCAGCGCACGGAATCGAATAACTACATGGTGGACGGCGTGAGCGCCAACGTGGGCGCCGCGTCGAACACATTCGGGTATGGGATGACCGATGGAGCGGGCGCCAGCGGTTCAGTCCCCGCCGCGACGGCCCTGGGGACGACGCAAGCACTGGTTTCCGTGGATGATCTCCAGGAGTTCCGGGTGGAAAGCTCGACGTATGGGGCGCAATACGGACGGAATCCCGGAGCGCAGTTGGTTTTTGAAACGAAGTCCGGCACAAATCAGTGGCACGGCACTGCATCGGAGTACCTGCGGAATGACTATTTCGACGCCGCAGACTACTTCACGAATTTGCTCTCCCTCAAAAAGCCTCCGGTTCGGCAGAATGATTTTGGCGGCACGCTGGGGGGACCGGTGAAGATTCCCGGCTTGTATAACGGGAAAGACAAGACATTTTTCCATGTGTCCTATGAAGGATTGCGCCTAATCTTGCCGCAACCAGGAGCTGTGTTTCTTGTGCCGGACCTTTGCATGCGCGGTGACACGGCAAGCTGCGGCTCAGGAAGGGCTCCGGCAGCTACTGCGCTTTTGCCGGTCGTACAAGCGTACCCCGTTCCAAACGGTCCCAACGTGCTGTGCGATCCGGCAGCGGACCCCACTTGCCCGTCCTCGGGGCAAAGCGGCGCTGCGGAGTTTGCAGCAGCCTGGTCGAATCCTGGTTACACCAATACCACGAGCGTAAGGCTCGACCACATCGTCAGCCAAAAGCTAGGGCTATTCTTCCGATTCAGTAACTCAACATCAGACGCCGAATCCAAGGGATTTCCAGACGAAATCCAATTTGGAGCCTATGTTCCCCCGTCGGAAGTGTTAAAGACTCCGTACACCTTTCGAACCTACACCGCAGGGGCCAACAGCGTCTTGAGCAGCCGGCTCAGCAACGACTTCCGTTTGAATTACAGCTCGAATGTGACGAGTTCGACGTTAGACATAGAAGCCTTTGGGGGCAGTAAGCCCGCGAACTTTGCCCAACTGGCCGGAATTAACAGTCCTACTGCATCCGTGGGTGTCGGCTTTGTACTTGGCGGTGGCTTCCTGCAACTCGCACCGCAAGTCGTTGCCGGCGCGCAAAGCCAATGGAACCTTGTAGATACCGTGCATTTTGTGAAGGGAAGGCACCAAATGAGCTTTGGCGGGGACTACCGCCGCCTGGCTCCATACGCCGTGCCGTTCAATCCGGCAGTCTCTTATTTCTTTATCTTTGAAAGCGATATCGAGGCAAATACGAACGCCAATGGGTTTGCCCAGGCGTTCGGTCCGGCACACCCGCTGTACACCAATTACTCCTTGTTTGCCCAAGACGAGTGGAAAGCGACAGATCGCCTGAGCCTATCTCTAGGACTGCGGTGGGACGTAAATCCGGCACCGGGAGTCACGCAAGGTCAGATGCCCTATACCCTTTCGTTTCAGGGGCCCCCGAGCTCTTGGACGCTTCAGCCTGCGGGGACACCATTGTGGAAGACCACGTGGTTCAACTTTGCACCGAGACTGGGCGCGGCGTACATTATTCGCAACAGACCGGGTTGGGAAACCGTGGTGCGCGTAGGGGGTGGGCTGTTCTTTGACAGCGGGCAACAAGCGGGGTCGCTTGGCTTCGAGGGCCCCGGATTCAGCGGAATTGATGGCTCTATCGACCCGGCTCTGGGGTTCCCGGGAACTGTCGTCGCTCCCCCGGTTCAGCCTCCAGACGCAGGGCCGTTTCATCAGGCAGTTGGCTATTACCCTCACCTCCAATTACCGTACACCTTAGAGTGGAACGGCAGCATTGAACAAGCGTTGGGCAATTCGCAGGCGGTGACGCTCTCTTACGTTGGTTCGCACGCGGGAAGACTGCTACAGACGAACCAATACAACACCCCCACAGTGACTCAATTGTTTGCCATTCAGAACGGCCTGACCTCGGACTATGCCGCGGCACAGGTTCAGTTTCGGCGGAGGCTGTCGCGCGGTTTGACAGCCCTGGGTTCGTACACTTGGTCGCACTGCCAGGATTATGGGTCGACAAACATCACGTTTGGGTACCAGAGAGGGAATTGCGACTTCGACGTGCGGCACAATCTGCAGGCGGCTTTTTCGTATGATTTGCCCAATGCGGGACATGGCGGACTCGCCGGGGCCCTATTGCACCACTGGGGGATCGACGATCGTTTCATGGCGCGAACGGCCTTCCCTATTACTTTGCGCGGGAACCAACTTCCGCAATCCAATGGAAAGATCTATGACGGGGGGCTCAGCCTCGTTCCCGGCGAGCCCATTTACCTTTACGGGGCAAATTTTCCAGGCGGGCGGGCCATTAATCCAAACGCGTTCACGCTCGTAAATTCCGGCTTTGGTGATGCTCCGCGCAACTTTGCGAGAGGTTTTGGGGCCTGGCAGATGAATCTGGGAGTTCGGCGAGACTTCCCCATTCACGAGCGGCTTAGCCTGCAATTCCGGGCGGAGGCGTTCAATGTGTTCAACCATGCCAATTTCGGTGCCATCGTCGATCATTGCTCCGGCCAGGCCGGGGTTCCGGGCTGCACAAACCCGCAGTTCGGGCAAGCGACGGCGACTCTTGCGAATTCGCTGGGTGTTCTGAACCCCCTGTACCAAATGGGCGGGCCGCGCTCGATGCAGTTCGCGCTTAAGGTCGTGTTCTAAACCGGTTCACGGTTGGAAGTTGATCGTGGCGCGTCGAAGCTCCGGCGGACAGTCTCCTGACGTCGGAGCTTTGTGCATGAGTTGCAGATGAGAGCAGGATCAGGAATCCAGGTCTTTTGATGAGAAAAAGGGGATGGAACGATGCTTGGGGGAGAATGAAACTTATCGGCTTCTTCTGCGCCGGGGCGTTGGTGTGCCTAGGGGGAGCCGGTTCTCGCATGCTGATGGCGCAGCAGGCCAAAAGGGCGTTCACGGTGGCGGATGACATTGAAACCACGCTCTTGCTCCCACAAGCCGATGGACCAAACGTGCGGTTCTCGCCCAATGGAAGCTATTTCGCGGTGTATTGCGAGCGCGGGAATTTGGATAAGAACCAAGTGGAGGATTCCCTGCGCTTCTACCGGAGCCAGGATATCGAGAACTTCCTGGCGCATCCTGAGCAATCGGCGCCGCCTTCTCCGACGTGGATCGTCAAGCGGTCGGAAAAAACGGGTCCCGTTATCCAAAATTGGAGCTGGCTGGCAGACTCGAGTGGAGTGGCCTTTTTGCAGCCAGCAGCCGATGGAAACTATCAACTCGTCCTTGCCGATCTGCGAAAGAAGACAAGCGAACCGTTGACGTCCCCCTCCGAGCAACTCGGGGAATACGCCATGTTCGATATTCGGGATAGGAGCCATTACGTGTACACGGCGGCAGATCCGCAAGATGCAAAGAGAGTGCCGGAGAAGGTAGAGAAAGAGCGCCATGCGCCAGCGATTGTTGGCACCGGAAGGCGTCTCGAAGAGCTGCTTTTTCCGGACGATCCGCTGGTGAAGAAGATTGTGACTGCTCCTAAGAGCCATTTATGGGCGGTTGCAGGGAACAGACGTTTCGAGGTCAAGCACCAGGACAGGCCTTTGATTCCTGAAGCGGGATTGGGGCGGGGGCTGGCACTGGCACCCGACGGCCGGACCGTGGCTCTGACACTTCGCGTTCCGGAAGTTCCGTCCTCTTGGGAGACCCTTTATCCCCCACCGTCGGCGTCCTCCTATTTGCGGATTCGCGCGGGACGTGGATCAGCCAAGCAGTTTGTCCGGGTTGATTTGCAAACTGGCGCGGTGCAACCGTTGACTGATGCCCCTGCCAGTTCGGATGGGGGTTGGATTGCGTACGGCGGCCCGGATTGGTCGAGCGATGGCAATGAAATCGTGCTGCCGGGAACCTTTGTGAAGGCAAAGGACAATGGGCCATCGCGGCCGTGCGTCGCGATCGTGGATACGCGCTCAGACACTTCCCGTTGCGTGGAGATGATCAAGAGCAGCCATGCCGACAACCCTGGTGACATGGGCTCCCACACGGTGATCGATGCCCGTTTTCCAGGCGGAGACAGACAGCGGGTTCTTGTGAGCTTCTGGAAGGAAGACTGGTCCACTTGGACGACGGAGTATCAGCGGAAGGGCGACCGTTGGGAAATGATCGGGCAGAGGCAAGGAGAGGAGCAAAGTGGCCCGGGTGGCCTGCAAGTCGGGGTAAGGCAGGGTATCAGCGAGCCGCCGCTCCTGGTGGCTTCCATAAAAGAGAGTTCACGGGTCATCTGGGATCCGAATTCGCAGCTCAGAGATATCGAATTGGGCCAGGCCAGCGCGTACACGTGGAAAGATAAGGAAGGGAGGGAGCAGAAGGGAGGACTCTACAAGCCTTCCAATTACAAAGCAGGCCAGCGCTACCCGCTGGTGCTTCAGACCCATGGATTTCTGGAAGAAGGATTCCGACCGTCAGGAACTGGTTTTGGACCGGCGTACGCGGCAAGAGAGTTGGCGGGCGCAGGCATCGCCGTGCTGCAGCTTGGAGAACAATGTGCCGCTCCAGCGCCTACCGAAGGGGCATGCGCGGTCTCCGGCTATGAGGCCGCTGCAAACCAATTGGTGGCCGACGGACTCGTCGATCCCGATAAGATCGGCATCATCGGGTTCAGCCGGACTTGCTACTACGTGATGGAGGCGCTGACCACTGGTACTCCGCTGCTCGTCAATGCAGAGGGCCGAGGTATCAACCTTCTAGAGATGTGGGAGCCTTACGCCGGACTGCATTATTTGCACAAGCCTGTGGACCTGATCATCCTGAATACCGATGAGCATGTGCTGACGAATCCAGCGGTGCGCCTGGCGTCGCAAGGTGGATCGGTAGATTGGTTCCGCTTCTGGCTGCAAGGCTACGAAGATCCCGACCCCGACAAAGCAGAGCAGTATAAGCGCTGGCGCGAACTGCGGAAGCTGCATGAGGACAACGACAAAAAGAAGTGACTTCCAATTATGTTCTGTGCTTTCCCATTTTACATCCAAATAATCGGGTTTCCGTCCTATCCATGGCGGACGAGCCTTCCCGTCTAGTGGTAGAAGCCACAGCATCGCGAACTTTTGTCGAGAAACTCCTGGTCGATGACGAAACGCATATCTATTCGTTGCACCCAGCGGTTGTGCTCGCCTTTGTTCTTGAACCAGTCATCCAGTTCGCCTACGAGGCCTTCGATGAAGCTTGCAGCGACGTGGATTGCATTGGGGTCACGAGGCGAGTCGATTCTTTCGGGTCTCACTTTCCCGTGAGAAACTAGCTTCTGTGAAGACATTACTTCTCGGGCCCATTCTTTCCTTGCTTCCTCGACGCTGGCGGGAATCGCACTCGATGTTTTCATCGATTCACTGGCCCATCGCTGCAACGCTCAGCGGGATGATCGAGTCGTTTTTTTCATTAGTCGCTTTCGCATACTGGTATTCATACTCCGTAACACCTAAATCCGGCGCATTCTGATCCTCAAAAAGCAGCTGAGAGGGCCTTCTGAAGCGGGTGGAAAGCTTGTTGTGGTACTGTAAGCCTCACAGCACCGTTAGTGTAGTGAGGCTTACACTGCGTCGATCGCCAAGGAGTGTGAGAATCGCCTTTAACCATGCGGGTCTCACGCACTTCGGTGGAGTTCATCTGTTCCATGAATTTCTACGAGTGCTGCATTTCCGAGACTTCCTCACCCAACAGATCCGTTATCCCCGACCCAACCGACGCTACAGCATCTCGCAAATGCTCTTGGCGCTGGTCTATCCCATCGTGTTGGGATTAGATCGCATTGAGACCGCGTCACTGCTACGTTCAAACGGAACCTTTCAATATCTGACTGGGTTGTCGAGCTTTCCCGATCCCCAAACTTTACGGCGCTTCTTACTGAATGCCCCGGTCCATCTCCGGAAGCAATTACACCGTGCCAGCGATCGACTGCTGCAAAGGTTCATCCACTTGCCGGAGCATCGCTCACGTCTCCTTTTTGATCTGGACAGCACCGTGGTTACGTCTTTTGGTCATCAAGAAGGTGCTGAGGTTGGTTACAATCCGCGCTATCGCGGCAAGCGCTCCTACGACCCGCTGCTTTGTGTGGAAGCAAACTCCTCCTTCCTCTGGAATGTCGAATTGCGACGCGGCGATGCGGGAACCTGGGCGGGCAGCGAGGAACTATTGGCTTGTTGTTTCCTCTCCAGTCCTTCCGATATTCGCGAGTTCCGGGCGCGGGCCGATGCGGGCTTCGGTTACGGACCGGTGTTGGACATGCTGGAAGCGCGTCCGACGGCCCAATACGCTGTGGTTTCGCGCATGATCCCATCGCTGAAGCGCGAGCTCGGAGGTTTGCGCTATGAGCCCATGAATCCGCGCTGGGAGATCGCGGAATTTGAGCACCGTCCCCAGGATTGGCCACACGCCCGGCGTTGCATTGTGGCGCGTCGGCCCATCGAGGAGAGCGACCCAGAGCCGACCTTGTTTGTTATGAAGCATTACGCCTATCGCGCCTGGCACACAAACCTTCCGCTAACGCCTGCCGGAGTGTGGCGCTTCTACGATGGTCGCGCCGGAATGGAACGACGCATCCGAGAAATTCGTGAGGACTATACGCTGTCGAAGATTCCCACCCGCGCTTTCGAGGCCAATGCACTGTATCTCGAAGTAGTTCGGCTTGCCTACAACCTAGTGACAGCTTTTCAGCGGACGTGTCTCCCCCCAGAATGGCAGGGTCTGACCTTGAGCAAACTCCGGCACAGACTCTTCTGGCTGCCGGGTGAACTTACACACCCGCAGCATCGACCTACTCTGCGACTAGTCAACTCGCCCCTTCTTGCTATGAGGGGGGAGAAAATCCTGCATCGAGTTCACAGGTTAAAACCATTGGAGGGCTGAACCTATTTTTCTGAAAACCGGTAAACTGCTGCATGAATTTCGAGAGCCAACCCCGATTATTGGGCAAATCTGTACGAAAACAGTAAACTTCACGCCGGATTTAGGTATTACAATCTCCGTCCTGCGGTCGCGATTTGATGTTCGCGATTTGCAACGGTTCATCCCAATCAGGGTTGAAGACCACAACACGAATAACGAGAGTGCCGTCTTCATCTTCCTTAGAGCCTTGTAACAAAACCCATTTCCACGATTCGCCTGGACGTTGAGTGCCGAAGCGGCAGCGGAAGGTGGTTCTTTGTGAGCCGGGAAACAAAACTCTGTGGGTGCCGCAGCACATCCAAGTGGATGAGGGTGGGGCACCCGTTTACTGAGTTCTTATTCGTAACCAATGCAAAAAAATTTCTGTATAGGCCGACTTTTAGCGAGCAGCGGCGGAGCGCCCCAGGCCCGATGCCGCAACTTCCGGTCCTGTCGCCTTGTGCGCCGCAGTCCTGCTCGCCAATGTCACCTGGATGCGGTGGACCTGGCTCAGAAGTTGCCTCATCGCCGCCTGCTGTTCCTGCCGTTGGTTTCGAAGCTCCGCGATTTGCGACTGAAGTTGCGCTAGCTCGGCCTGGTCGGCGGCGTGCTGCTTCGCCAGTTTCTGCATCTCGTTGAGGAGCATCGCATCCAGCTTGTAATACTGCACGGTCTCCACTTGGCCGTCCTTGCCGCGAACCACCAGGTCCGGATAGACCTCCGCCACCTCCTCGGCGATCAGCCCGTACTGAATGGGCTGCGAGCCGTCGGCGTAGGACTTCTTGTAACGGAACGTCACCGGGCGCAGGCGCAGCAGGCCGTCGCTGGCCGCGCCCATATCCTGGATCGCTTCCTTGTAGCGCCGCGAAGAGGCGATGGTGCCCAGTTGGCCGTTATTGTCGATGAGCACCGTGGACGTGGTGCTGTTGCCGGTGGTCACGCCAGCGATTGCCTCGATGTAGATTGCCGTCTGAGTGCCGGCGGTGCCGATGCGAATAACCCCGGACTCCCCTGTTACTCCCGGGCTGCCGATGTCGATGTTGTTAC
>WNFW01008461.1_pt1 | contig 11545 bp, 13 predicted proteins | sample 5400131 | NCBI WGS metagenome assembly WNFW01 (sample SAMN13153362, study PRJNA577476) | soil metagenome | isolation source: 20 cm soil or saprolite under grassland replicate 1 | place: USA:California | collected 2016-06-15
CTCGTTTACTAAAACGCAATCATGTCTGAAGCGATCTACAGCACATTTGGCGTAACCTTTCTCGCCTCTCCCCCTTGGAGAAGGGGAGAGGACGAAGGTGAGGGGATCGAAGCGTGCTACGCGCAACTGCCCTGAAAACCCTCACCCTCACCCTCCCCCTTTCGAAGGGAGCGGCGACCTTTCAGTGTGCAGCGCGTGTGTGTGCTGCCGCGCACGCCCTTAAAGCAATGGAACCAATTGTTATTGCGCTAGCCAGTAACGAACGCTGTTTCCCTGGACTCTATTGCGCGGTGGCGAGCGCGCTGAGGTACCTGGAGCCAACGAGAGAAGTGGATTTAAAAGTGTTCGATGGCGGTATTTCCCAGACCTCAGGGGACATTCATTTTTCGCGATGCTCCTGGCGGAACCAGGAGTTGTCGCCGACTTTGGCGCGCATCGTGGAGAATTCTTTGCCGCCGTGAAAGCGGAATATCCAGTTCCGCGGTCGCTTCTCATCGAAGCGGACCCCGCGTTCGCGGAGTCCTTGAAAGCAACGTTCGGTAACGAGGCGGATGTTAATTGTCTCATTCAGGGTGCAACGCCCATGTACAAAATTCCTATTCCAGCCCATCCTTGTTGCGGGTTTTCAATGATCTCCTCGTGGCGGTATTGCTCCTTGATTTCGTTCCAGAATCGCGAAACCTCGCAGTCGCTGGCCTTCGGATGCTCAACGATGTCATGGAAGGCGACAACCCCGCCTGCCCGGACAAGCGGGGAGTAGGCGAAAAAGTCGCGTTTCACTCCTTCATAGGTGTGATCACCATCAATAAAAAGAATATCCAGGGATTGAGTGATGCTCTTAACCCTCGTGAGGATCTCGTTTGAGTGAGAGTCGCCGCGAATCAGGTGCATGGCCTGAGAGTACTTGCAGACAGAACGATACAAAAAGGAACGCATTGCGCTGTATCCGCCACCGAACGTTCCACCTGGAAGGTCAACGCTGATTATGTCAGCAGTGGGCGAAGAAAGACGGCAAAGCACGCAGAGAGTACCACCTTTAAAGGTGCCGATCTCCATCACCTTCTCAGGGCGGAGCGTAGCGACTATTTTGGCGAAGCGATGAAGCTCAGAAGGAATCTGCCATGGCCTAATTAGATCGTGGGACAACGCAAAGGCTGCAATTGCCTCGGGTCTGGAATGGAGACGGAGCCCAAGCACAAGCGAGACAGCGGAAGCGGCGCGGCCGAGTTTTGCTAGCATAAGCCTAAAATCCTATCATGGGCAATTCATTCGCCTTCTTAACAGGCCGCTCGGTCGACGCCAGTCTTTTCCGTCATTTCAGTTGCGCGTTACGCGAGGGCATGGGGTGACTTTCGCTAAAGCCTTAGCGCATGCGCGCGTAGCTGCCCGCTGCCGCAACCCGGGGTGGCTTTCTGAATGACCTTCACGCACACGCGAGGGACGACGAACCAGGCGCGCCGTACACCGGACCTTTCCTCGGTTTGCTTCTTGATCTTTAAGAGAATGACCGACATCGAAGAACGCTTTGCCGGCAACGGTGATGACGGGAGTTTGATTGAGCGACAGCTTTTTCGCAGAGCTAGTGTGAAAAGGGAATCGCGTCGGCGTCCATTTGAAAACCGTATTGCGAATTTCACACCACTGGGGCTTGGCCGGTACTTCAACGATGACGATCCCGGGTTTATCGCCAGTCGCATCTTGAAGTTCAATATGTGATATTTGCATAACAGTGAGCGCTAGGCATAAGGAAAGGCTGCGGTTCGCTGCCTCGTGGTTGCCCACCTCAAGAGCACTTTTTCCTTGAGCTTGGGTCGTTAGCCCCCAATGAAACATTTGACAGGAGAACATACGCATGGGTTTAGACACAGCATCCGTAAAATTCGTATGTGCAGCCAAATCGTTTGGTGTTGACTTCACCGACACCTTGATGATTGGACGACAAAGTCTACTTACGACGCCTGCGTCACTGCAGCGTGTTTTCTCGATTCTTGGCATCGACCTGGATGCCGATGAGTTCCTTCGTGAGAATAACTATGGCGAAGCATTCTTTTCCCTAATGGGGGCAAAAAAAGTCAACTCCCTGGACTATTCATCCTACGAGGATCCCACCATCATTCACGATATGAATTCGCCAATATCGGATGATCTGCGTGGACGTTACTCCGTGGTTTATGACGGCGGCACGCTCGAACACGTTTTCAACATGCCTCAAGCTTTAAAAAACTGCATGGAGATGGTACGGGTCGGTGGCCACTTCATGCAGGTGCAGAACGCCAATAATTTCCTGGGCCATGGCTTTTGGCAATCCAGTCCTGAGTTGATCTTTCGGGCATTTTCTGCGGCGAATGGCTATCAGGTTGAAGCTGTTCTCTTACACGAGGTTCTGCCTGATGCTGGGTGGGTCTGCAGAAACGACGCTTGGTATGCGGTCGCGGACCCGGATGAGATTAAACAACGTGTCGAATTGTGTAACTCGTTCAGCACGTATATTCTGTCCATAGCGAGAAAAGTTACCGACATGGAAATCTTCGCACAGCCACCGCAGCAGAGCGACTACGTTGCCGCCTGGGGTCGACACACACGAGCGAAAACAGAATCGGCTTCTGCTCCGGATTCAAGAGACTTAGATTCACACATTGGACGACCACGGAGTTGGCGGAGTTATGTGCCAAAACGAGTTAAGCGGATGTTGCAATCTCTTCAGCGGATGTTGCAACCTGTTCAGCCCGTACCCGGTCCATTCGATCGACCCTATTTCAAATGCATTCGCGAAGATGATGTCCTCCGAGGGAAACTGAAATGAAAGTTTCGATCCTTGCTGATTGACGAGTAATGCGCGGAAAACGCCTAAGGGCGCCGCCCAGCCTGAGGCGTCAGCAACTGCGGCGTCACCAAAACCGGCGGAATTTCCTTTACACGAGCGGGTTCGCTTTTCACGCGACCGCCTACAATTGCTTGAGTAGGGCGTTCTTTTGGAGCATTCGTCTGCTAAAGGAATCCGATGGAACCAATTGTCCTCGCTCTAGCGAGTAACGAACGCTACTTCCCCGGGCTGTACTGCGCGGTTGCAAGCGCCTTGAGCCACCTGAACGCTGCAAGGGAAGTTCATTTGAAGGTGCTCGATGGCGGTATTTCCCAGACCTCACGGGACACTTTTTCGAAATTGATTGACCGGGTTCGTGGAGTTGTGCGACTGGAGTTTGTCACGGTAAATCCATCGGTCTTTGGTAAGGCGACACTTGGGCCAGGCGAATCGCTCATGACTTATTGCCGGATATTGCTGCCACATTTGCTGGATGTGTCGCGTTTGATCTATCTCGACTGCGACGTACTGGTATTTCGCGATCTATCGCCGCTTTTTGATCTTGAGTTATCGCCCAGCAAAGTCCTTGCCGCAGTTCCTGACTCTGAGACGTTATCACTTGCCGAAGACTGCCCGACGATAGCTGATGCGATGGGACTTCCCGCCGAAGGCGCTTACTTTAATTGCGGGGTGATGTTGATGAATCTGGATGAACTGAGGAAACAAGATTTTTTTGAACGCGCTGTCGAATTTTTGAATAGGAAGTCGGCCTATCGATTTTGGGATCAATCCGCGATCAATTTTCTTCTCTACGGACAGATTCAAGCGTTACCCGAATATTGGAATCGAGCGTCCTGGCGATTTGATGCGCAGCAGAATAACGATCTGGACTGCGTGCTTCACTACACGACATCGGCGCCGTGGCTCGGTGGAACACGAGGCCCAGCTCAGGTCTTGTTTGAACGACTTGCAATGGATGCCGGTTTACCTGTCAATCGGCAGGCGGCGGATTTCAAGAAAAAGCGGCGGCAAGAATTGTTTCGCAATGCGCTTGCACCTTTTCGGGCGCTCGCTTTTCCACTAGTATCGTTGTTTTACAAAATTGCCGGACAAAACGAAAAATGTGCGGCGTATCAGAAATCGGCGCGATATTGGCTCTATTACATTTTCAACGCGCCGCGCCGGCGTCGCCTCCATCGCCAGCGCAATCAGGAAATTAGTAGAATGAAATTTAATCTTTGCGTATCGCCGCTGGCGTAGTGCGTCATAACTGACTGTATGTATAAAAGTCCGATAAGATCCCCGCGTCTCTGCCCGCCTCTCCCCTTGCCGCGAGGCGAGAGGATTGCCTGCCGCGCCGTAGCACAGCGAAGGCGGGAGGTGAAGGGTTCCAAACAGAAGACAAGTCAAAGCCGCCAACCCTCATCCTATCCTCTCCCTTGGGAAGGGAGAGGCGAATTAACGGCCACTAAAGCAAAATAATGAAGCGGTTAGACACAAGACACTAGGTTCATGAGAGTATTGCATCTCAACACTCATCCTTCCGGCGGTAGCTACGAATATGCGGCGCTTCTTTCTACCTTATTAGCGGGGCAGGGGATTGAAAGCCGTGTGCTCTGTAAAAATTCGCCGTCAGCACAAACGGGCAGGGTCTTGTTAGATCGTGTTATTCGCCGAGCGTATGTTTCCTTTTCCACTGAACCGTGGCACGGCACGCGGCGGCTGTTATGTCCGCCGCCGCCTCAGGAGCTGAAAAGAGTGGATGTGGTGCACCTGCACATGGTGGCCGATTGGTTCGACGTTCCCCGGTGGCTAGAGACGCTGCCGCCCAGAATTGGCGTCGTGATCAGTATCCACGATATGTGGCATGTGACTGGAGGCTGCTTCCTTTATCGTGGATGCGATCGGTACGCCAGGCAGATAGAGCCTTGCGATCCATGTCCGATCTTGAAATGGCCTGCAAACCGATTTCTGGCAAAGGCTGCGCATTCACGAAAATTGCGGGCATATCCAAATTGTGGAGCACGCATGGTCGCAAACAGTCACTGGCTGGCCGAAATCGCCGGCCGAAGCCCAATAGCCAAAGCTTGCGGCGGGGTGGAAGTAATTCCGCCTGGTATCGACACGACAGTTTTTAAACCGCAGGACAAGACGCTGTGCCGAAAACATCTCGACTTGCCCGAAGACGCGTTTGTCACCGTCACAGGCGGCGCGTCGCTCACCGATGAAAACAAAAATGTGCCATGGCTGCTCGAGCAACTGTCGGCGTTGCCGGATCTTGATGGCATAATCATTTTGGCATTCGGCGAAGGCGCCGTGCCGGTTCCGCAGGGTTTGAACGTTCGGTTTACAGGGGGCATTCGTGAGCGACGTGATCTGGCGCGGCTCCTTGCAGCTGCGGATGTTTTTGTCAGCGCTTCATTGATGGAAACCTATGGCCTTACGCTCGTGGAAGCGATGGCTTGTGGAACACCAGTTGTGGCCTTTCGAGTGGGCGGAATTCCGGAAGCTGCGCCTGACGGCCAGGCTGCCATTCTTTGTCCACCGCACGATGGCGCGGCATTGATCGAAGCTATTACGAAATTACGAAATTCGCCGCAACTCCGCCGGAAATTAGGGAATCTTGCCCAAGAGACGGCGCACAGTCGCAATGCGGCGAGTTCGTTCTCCAACGCATTCGCGCAGCTCTATCGAGAATGCGTTTCGTCGCGTGAGGACGCACAGCGCAAACAACCAGTCCTCACGTGAAGGTACAGGCTCCGTTTGGTTTTGCGACCGGTTGCCACGCCGGTGACAAGTTCATGGTTCAAGCCACACTGGCGAGCATGAGGCACTACTGCCCCGACGTGCCAATTTGCCTGACGGTAGATGGAGATTTTGATGTATCTAATTTGGAGAGAGAATACGATTTGATCGTTTTGCGCGTTTCAGAACTGCCCTCGAGAGACATGCGTAATCTCGTGAGTGGGAGCGGCCGCGCTAAACTGGCGGCGATGTGGGAGGGGCCTTTTGAGTTTTACGTTTGGCTGGATTCGGACGCAATTGTCTGGGGAGACTTTACTCCACAGGTCCGTACCGAGGTCGACTTTCAAATTTTCTGGAGCGAGATTTCAATCCCTGGCGACGCCATAGAAATCCCAGCATGGCTGGCGCATTTTTATTTCGATCCGGAAAAGCTGAGGCGCTTTGATGCCGAGTTTGATTGGCGTGGACACGCCTATTTTTCTTCCGGCGCGTTCGGATGCAGGCGCGACGTTATCCCATTCGAAAAATGGCTCGACGCAGAATTGTGGGGTCGGGAAACACCTGGGTTATTTGGTGATTTCTACGAGCAACCGCTACTGAATTATCTTGTTCACTCGATGAGACAACGCGGAGAACTCAAACTTGCCGTCTCAGATCTGCAACACATAAGCGAGCACCATGGCGTAGACGAACTGAAACAGGATTGTGCGGATAGCAATTGGCATTTCCCCAAAAAAGTCAGGCGTCCGCGTGTAGCGCACTTTTGCGGGCGCAAACCATTCCTGTTTGACCGCGGTAGCTATTCACGCCCATTCACAATCGCACGGCTGGAGCATCATCGAAGGCACCACGGTGAACTCGGCGCCTGGCTGGAAGTCTTGAGTGAGGAACGGCGCGTGTTGAGCGGCAAATTCCAGCGCCGGTTCCAACGCGCTGCTTGCAAATCGTATCGTGCGTGAAACTTGTCATCCGATGAGCCGGAGACCAAGAGTTGTTTTTCTGATTCCAATGGCATCGGCCCGTGTGGTGAGGGACTGGCATCTTGCCTGCGCTTATTTTAAGCAAACATTGGCCTCCGTATTTAACTCAACTGCCGGGAACTATTGCGTCGTAGTAGTCGGCCATGAGCCTCCGGACTTTCCACTGCCGCAAGACCAAAGATTTAAATTTTTATCACTCGATCATCCTTTGCCGTCACAAGAAGGAGGGTACTGGGTTGCGGCAGTTAAGGACAAGATGATCAAGTTGGCGGCGGCTTGGGACTATGCGAAATGCACATGGAATCCGCAATACGTGATGAAGGTTGATTGGGATGATCTGGTGAGTTCCCGCCTGGTGGAGTGGCTCGTTTCGGCGGAAGACGAAGCTGGCTACCGCATCAAGCATGGCTGGGTCTGGCGTTCAACCCTCCCCCATTTTATCCAGCGCACGGAACAGTTCGATCGCTCCTGTGGTTCGTGTTTGATCATTAGGAGCGACCTGGCGGATCGGACCGGACCATTTCTTAATTCTTGTGAAGGCGCGAAACTCGACGAGGTAAGTCAGCAAATCGAAGCAACTGATCTATACTCACTGGTCCCCGGTGCGGCAACGGGCACACTACTTTTGAACGACACGCCGTCACGTGCCGAGGCGCAGTTTGCTTATTTGGGCCACCGGCTGGCGACCGTGCCGTTCAGCGCCGCGGTTTGCCGTGTCGGTCACGGCAACAATGCAAGCGGTCGGCATAATCGGATCCAAACGGTGCGGATGTTTTTGGGATGTCGTTTTTCAGAAGCTGTCGGATCTCGGCTGTCTGACTTTGTGATGGCTTGGAAACCATGTCTTGTCCATGAGCGTTTCCGTGATGATTACCACTGGGAATCGTAAGGAGGATCTGCGCCGGACCTGCCGTGCTTTGCAGCAATTAAATCCGCCGCCACTGGTTCAAGCGCTGTTGGGAAATCAGTCTCGCAGTTAAATAGAAAAAGTCGATATGAAGGAAGGCGCTCCTGGAACTAAGTACAGGTGCAGAGTTGTTTCGCAGCAGTTCAAGGCGGATTCATGGAATGATTTTCGGTTAGGGGCCATTCTGTATTCCCCACGGGTGGCGCTCGAGGAAGCGGATGCTTTGCTCGTGCTGTACGATCCGAGTGACGAATTACTCAAGTTCACTGGCCCGAAGCTCTGGTTCACGATTGAACCTTCCTGGCATCACCACTTCCACTCCCATCCAGTCGGCAAGAGACTTGTCCAAGACCTCGACGCTACGGAACGGGCTTTTTACGGGCATCCGGACGCGAGGTATCGCGTTCCGCATCCTACGTACAGGGGCACATTGTCGCGGCCAAGAGTAGCTTCAGTAAGGCGCGCTGTAGTTGCCACCGTTAATAATTTCGGTGGACGCCTTTGGTTCCTCAAGTCTCACTTCTGGACCCGGAATCGGATGATATTAGACCGGCGCGTCGAGCTGTTCGGCGACCCGGAGGCATGGGCGCAGTTCCGCCATTTTCCGAAGCTTTGGATCCGACGGCCGCCGGATAACTACATGAGGCAAGCGTCTGCCGGTGCCGATATCTACGATGATGAGCGCATTCGGTTTTTGTCGGCCTATAAGGTTGCTGTGTGTCTGGAGAACTGCACCGAAGCTTATTACTTTACTGAAAAATTTGTCTGTGCCGTGCGAGCGGGATGTGTACCAGTCTATCATGCTCACGCGGCGGTTAAGACCAGCTTTCTTTCTGGTGCCAGATGGATCGATCCTGCTGATTTCGCGTTTTCACCACACCGCACAATTGATTTTGCTTTGAATCAGGATCAAATGGAATTCCGCTCCATTAACGACGCATGGCTCGAATCCGGAATTTTGGCGGATACTGACGAACTGAAAGTGGTGCCGAAGCTTCACGAGATAATCAGTGGCAAATTAAGAATACGGGAATGTCAATTCACTTGAGGTACGAACGTGGGCGTTTGCTTCGGAAGTGCGGCTATGGAATAACGCGCGAATACCGATGGCAAGAGATCCACGGAAACCTCTTAATTCCAGGGTTTTCTCTTCTTCGGTCCAGGCGCCATGGGCTGATCCAATTGTCGACGGAGAGAGACATATCACATCGAGCATGTTCACATTCTTCAAATTGATACTGAAGGTATGGATTACGATGTGCTGAATTGGTTCTTCGACGCTGATGTCCAACCCGCCATGATCAATTTCGAGAATCTTCATTTGGGTCGACGTGAACGATCGGCATCGCGTGAATTGCTGCGGACGAATGGCTACTGGTGGATTGAGACGTCCCAGAACGCGTTCGCCATCAAAGAGTTTTTGGCCCGACCATGATCGGGCCGGGCCGTCCGCAGGCTTTCGGCGCGCCCGGCCCGCGCACGGCGGGTAAACTGGGTCGCGCCCTACGAAAACTGATGACTGTGTCCGTGATTATCACGACGCGGGATCGTGCTACCGATTTGCAGCGCACGTGCGACGTAGTTATGCAGCTCCGGCCTGCTCCAAATGAGGTGATTGTGACAGCCGATGGATGTACCGACGAAACGGTTGATATGGTAGCCGACAAATTTCCCGGGATAACGCTGATTGCAAACCAGCCAGGGATCGGCTCGGTTGCTTCGCGCGATTGGATGATGCGCCAGGCGCGGGGTGATTTGGTCCTGGCCCTCGATGACGACAGTTATCCGGAGCAGTTAGATTGTATAGTGCGCATCGTCCCGTTGTTTACACAGCGGCCCAAACTGGCAGTGCTGCATTTTCCCCAGCACACAGATGAGTATCCCGAAACACTCGCGCAAACAAACTTTGGCTTGGAACATTTGACGCGTTCCTTCGCTAACTCCGGGGCGGTGCTGCGCCGATCCACTTATCTTCAACTACCCGGCTTTGAGTCACGGTTTTTCCACATGTATGAAGAACCCGACTACGCTCTGCAATGTGTGGCGGCGGGTTATGACGTGCTTTTTTCTCCCGTGATCACCATCCGTCACCATTACTCCGGTGAGACACGCGACGAGATTCGCATTCATCATCGTCACGCGCGCAACGAACTGTGGAGCACTGTAATGCGATGTCCTTTTCCGTCCGCAGTCGGAATCGCTGCCTGGCGCGTTTTCTCGCAGTTTCGTTATGCCTGCAAGCGAGGCTGGTCCTGGGTCATTCGGGAACCCAGCTGGTGGTGGCAGGCGCTGGGTGGAATTCCGTATTGTGTTCGAAAACGCAGGCCTGTTTCATGGAGAGGTTATAAACGCTGGCTCGCGTTGCCTTAGAGGTGCCGGAGGAATTGTGCCTTTCACTCTAACTGATGTAGGGTCCGCTGTCCCCAGCGGCTAATGCAGTGCGAACAACCCGCCAGCAGCATGCGCTGAGGATAGCGCACACTACAGCCGACGTTCAGAAGCACGATTAGGATTAACAGAATGAAGTGGCTCTGTTGCCAGCTCGGCGCGCGTGAACACTATGCGATTCCCCGGGCGTTGTTTCGCATCGGCATGCTCGGGTCTCTGGCAACAGACGCATGGGTCCCGCCTTCGTCTTTGCTTGCGAAATGCTGCGGGCACAGTTCAAAGTTCAGGCATAGGTTCCACAGCGAGCTACGTGACGCGCGAGTGAAAGCGTTTAATTCGTCCTTAGTACTCTTTGAAATGCTTGCGGGCGCTCGTGACTCCAGGGGGTGGCCAAAAATACTCGCCCGCAACCGGTGGTTCCAACGCAAGGTGGTATCCTTTCTCCGCTCTCAACTCCGTAAAGGAGCGTGGCTCCCACGGAGCTTTACGCTCTCAACTCTCAACTCTCAACTCGTTCTGTGCAGCTACAGCTACACCGCCCTTGAGCCGTTTCGGTACGCAAAATCCCGGGGCTGGAAGACGCTGCTCGTCCAAATCGATCCGGGACCGGAGGAAGAAAGAATCGTAGCAGAAGAAACCGCGCGGGAGCCTGAACTGGCGGGGGACTGGCACCCCGCGCCATCTGAATATTGGGCTTTCTGGCGTGAGGAATGCAAGCTCGCCGACCGCATTGTTGTTAACTCCGAATGGTCGCGTGAGGGATTGGTTCGCGGAGGAGTTCGAGCCGAAAAGATATCAATCATTCCGCTGGCGTACGAGGAACTTGGCGTCGGGCCGCGCGCAGAGCCGCGGCTACAGCGCAATTACCCGGATCATTTTACGGCTGAGCGGCCGCTGCGCGTGCTGTTTCTTGGTCTGATTAATCTGCGAAAGGGCGTCGCCAGGTTACTGGAGGCCGCTCGAATATTGCGTGATGAGCCCGTTGAATTTTGGATGGTCGGACCTGTGGAAATCGCAAACGCCAGCACAGTCACCGACGCCGGGCGAGTAAAATGGTTTGGCGCTGTAACGCGCAACCAGGCAGCTGGATTTTACAGAAATGCAGACCTCTTTATTCTTCCGACGCTGTCGGACGGATTTGCCATTACGCAGCTGGAAGCGCAGGCGCACGGCCTACCCGTTATCGCATCGAAAAATTGCGGCAAAGTCGTGGAAAATGGCCTCAACGGAATCATTCTTGATGAACCGAGTGCAGCGAGCATCGCACAGGCGGCCCGTAACTGCATCGCGAGTCCGGACTGGCTGGAAAAGCTTGCGTCCGCGTCAGGTGTGCGTGATAAGTTCACAATCGAAGCGCTTGCCAACCAGCTGCAGCGCCTGGGCGCAACTCTGTAGCAATTCCTCGTGATGATGATTCTTTCAACTTCTACTTCTTTTGAAGTGTTCTTTCGGTCGATCGTGGCCCATGAACTAACTTTCTATCTCGCTGCCGTCGTGTTGGTGGTGTTGACGGCAGAAAGCTGCATTAAGCTGCTGAACCGGGATAGCTTTGGCATCACGGTCGGGGTGTACGTAACGGTATTCGCATGGTATTTCGTCGATCCGGTTATAAACCCGGAGCAGTATGATTCTCTGCCTTCCTCCTCGTTAGGCCAAAGTTATGGGCAGGTAGTATTGTTTTTAATCGGATTCCGCGTTTTCACGCCCGTTGCAATACGTTGG
>WNFW01019402.1_pt1 | contig 11540 bp, 13 predicted proteins | sample 5400131 | NCBI WGS metagenome assembly WNFW01 (sample SAMN13153362, study PRJNA577476) | soil metagenome | isolation source: 20 cm soil or saprolite under grassland replicate 1 | place: USA:California | collected 2016-06-15
GAGCAGTGTCGTGTCTAGCGATCATCCCTCGCCTTGCGGGGGAGGCAGCTCTGCCTGCCGCCCGCCGCGAAGGGCCTTGATCACTTGGCGAAACGGGCGGCCGATCCACGCTGCCGGGACGCGCCACAGGTCGGCCGTGCCAAACAGTGAAAAGATTCGCATGCGTACGAGCGGCGTGCCCGGGATCGGGGGGACGTCTCGGCCCCACTCACGTCGGTGGCCGAAGATGCCGAGTCCGCCGAAGTCGACCTCGATCCCTTCCGGGACGTAGAGGTCGACGTTGCCGAGCAGGACGATCGCGGTGATCGTCGTAACCGAATGCTCGAGCTCGGCCTGCCGAAGATCGAAGTCCACGTCTCCGAGAAAGACGAAGGCAAGGCCCGACTTCGGCAGTCGCCATCGGCCGGTCCGAACGGTGTTCGCGAGGACGGCGATGGTGAAGCGCTTCGGCAAGCGGCGCTGCTCCTCAGACGCGACTGCGGGAAGGTCGCGGCCGATTGCTGCCAGCTCCTCGACTGTTTTCGCCGCGTAGGCGCGCTCCGCCCGCTCCGAGAATTCCTCGAGCGTCAGGCGCCCAGCCGCACTGTGCTCACGCAGCGCCGATACCGCCCGCTCTCGAACGGCATCAGACGCGCGAACAGCAAGGAGAGTGGAAGGCTCGGCAGCGCGAGGTGGGGGGAATTCGGTAGCAAGCCGTGGCGCGACTACCTGATAGAGCCGAACCGGCGTGTGGAAGTCCTTCAGCCGGGAGTCACCGAGATCGCGGAATTCGATGCCGGAGAGCGCGGGCCCCTCGTCCTCCAGGAGGGCGACCGACGTCTGCGAGACAAGAACCTGTCCGCCGTGCCCGGCCGCGCAAATCCGCGCAGTGCGGTGCACCGCGAGCCCAACATATCGCTCGTCCGCGAGCTCGACCGGCCCCGTGTGGATCCCCATGCGGACGCGAAGCTCCGCGGTCCTGGGCCAGCGCTCGGCGCCAAGTGCCTGCTGCGCCGACACAGCCGCCAACACCGCGTCGCTTGGCCGGGTGAAGGCGGCGAAGAACGAGTCTCCTTGAGAGTCGATTATGCGGCCCTGGTGATTGACGAATGCATCCCGCTGGAGATCACGCTGCCGTGCCTGGACTGTCGGATACTCCTTCCCGAGCTCGCGGACGAGTCCTGTGGAACCCTCGACGTCGCTGAAGAGGAAGGTCAGGGTGCCGCTGGTCGGCTCGGACATGGGGCTATTCTGGCGTGATGGCGAAGGCGAACGGCAACGGGGCGCAGCCCAAGCTGGCTGCGAAGGACTACAAGACGGACCAGGAAGTCCGCTGGTGCCCGGGTTGCGGCGACTACGCGATCCTCGCCGCGCTGCAAGGCTTCATGCCGGAGCTGGAGATCCCGAAGGAACGGATCGTCTTCGTGTCGGGGATCGGCTGCGCGGCCCGCTTCCCGTACTACATGGAGACCTATGGAATCCACTCGATCCACGGCCGCGCCCCGGCCATCGCGACTGGGCTCTCAGTCTCTCGGCCCGACCTGTTTGTCTGGGTCGTGACCGGCGACGGCGACGCGCTGTCGATCGGCGGCAATCACCTGATCCACGCGCTCCGGCGCAACGTCAACATCAAGATCCTGCTCTTCAACAACGAGATCTACGGGCTGACAAAGGGCCAGTATTCGCCGACCAGCCCGCGCGGGAAGGTGACGAAGTCCACGCCGATGGGCTCGGTGGACTGGCCGTTCAATCCCATCTCGCTGGCGATCGGCGCTGAGGCGACCTTCGTCGCCCGGGCGATCGACACCGACCGGGCCCAGCTGACCCAAGTGCTTCGCGCAGCCGCGGCGCACAAGGGGAGCGCCTTCGTCGAGATCTTTCAGAACTGCAACATCTTCAATGACCACGCCTTCGACTTCGTGCGCGAGGGCAAGGAGAACCGGATCTACCTCCAGCACGGCCAGCCGGTGCGCTTCGGGTCGGACGGCGAGCGTGGGGTACGCCTACGGGGGGACGGCTCGGCCGAGGTCTTCGACGGCGACGGCGACGCGCTCGTCTGGGACGCGCACCATCCGGAAGCCTCGCCGGCGTTCGCGCTCTCGCGCCTGTCGCGGGACACCGTCGGTGCAACGCCGATCGGCGTCTTCAGAGATGTCGAGCGCCCCGTCTACGACGAGCTGATGGTCGAGCAGCTGGACGCGGCGCGCGAGCAAAAGCAAGGGGAGCTCGCCGCTCTTCTCGCGGGCGGGGATACGTGGACGATCTCGTAGTCGTCGAAACCGTGCCTACGGTGATTGAAGCCGGCCTGATCTGCGGCATCCTCCGCAACGTCGGGATCCGGTGCCTCGACCGCCCGACCAACTTCTCCGCCGGTGCGAACGACGGCTGGCCGTCGGGCGGCTGGCGCGAGATCGTCGTTCGGGCGGAGGACATCGACGAGGCGCGTGACATTCTTGCCGCTCAGCGCGCCGACCCTCGCTCACGGATCTAAAGAGAGCGCGATCGGCGGGTGCCGCAGCGTGCAGTGGTTGTTGGGACAGGCACCTGCGGTGCCAGTCCCTGAAAACGGCCGTGCCAGCGTTGGGCTCGGACGCCAGGCCCGGGTGGCTTGCGTGATCAGTTCGCAGCGATCTTCGCAGCGCGTAGCTTGGCCGGGTCGGCGATCACATCGATCTCGGCGATCCTGCCACCGGAGATCGTGAAACCGACCACTGCGGTCGGCCTCTCGCCCGGCACGACGATCACGCCCGCGGCCCCGTTCACGATTGCGGGGCGTGCATGGGGAGCGAGCCGACTTCCACGCTGTAGCACCTGAGCTGCGACCGCTTCCGCGCCTGCGACGGGTGGGCGTGCCGTCGGGGCGACGCCGCCGACGTCGATCCGGAAGACGACCTCCGGGTCGAGCACCTCCAGCAATGCTTCGAAATCACCCGCGCGGGACGCGGCCAGGAAGGCGTCGACCACTCGGCGCTGCTCGCCCAGATCCGGGTCGGTGGTCGGCGCAGCGCCACGTACTCGCCGGCGCGCCCTGCTCGCGAGCTGGCGGGTCGCAGCCTCCGATCGGTCGACGATCGGGCCGATCTCGTCGAATGGCATCCCGAACATGTCGTGGAGGACGAACGCAAGGCGCTCGGCCGGCGTCAGCGTGTCCAGCACGACCAACAAGGCGAGCCCGACCGAGTCCGCCAGCACCGCTTCGTCCTCGGGGCCGTTCTCGATCGTGACGATCGGCTCCGGGAGCCAGCTGCCCGCATAGTCCTCGCGGCGGGCCCGGCGGGAGCGAAGCATGTCCAGCGAGACGCGCGCGACCACCGTCGTGAGCCATGCGGCAAGGTTCTCGACCGCCTCCGTGTCCGAGCGCGAGAGCCGCAGCCACGCTTCCTGCACGGCGTCCTCGGCCTCGCTTCTCGAGCCGAGCATTCGGTAGGCAACCGACTCCAGGTGCTGCCGGTTGTGCTCGAACTCTTCGGTTTGCCAGTCGCTCCGGGTCACGTCACATCTCCGCGTTCGAATCCGTCATCTCCCTGACGAACGAAACGCGGCAGTTGTGACTGCCCGAAGGGAGCGACATGAACGCAATCGAAGTAGCCAGGCTCAGCAAGACCTATCCGGGCGGCGTCGAGGCCGTGAAAGGCATCGACTTCGAGGTCGCGGCGGGATCGGTCTTTGGACTCCTCGGGCCGAACGGGGCTGGCAAATCGACGACTGTCGGGATGCTGACGACGGCTATTGCGCCGACCGCGGGCAGTGCCCGGCTCGACGGCTTCGAGCGTGAGCAGCGTCGTCTTCCAGGAGCCGGTCGTCGACCGATCGCTGACGGGGCGGCGGAACCTCGAGATCCACGCCCGGCTCTGGGATGTCGAGCCGCACGAGGCGCAGGCGCGGATCGGCGAGCTTGCCGCAACGCTTGGACTGACCGAGCTCGTCGACCGGCCCGCGGGCACGTTGAGCGGCGGCGAGCGCCGCCGGCTCGAGATCGCCCGCGCGCTCGTCTCGCATCCGCGCGTGCTCTTCCTCGACGAGCCAACCGTCGGCCTCGACCCACGCATCCGCGCGGAGCTCCTGGAGGTGATCGCGAGCCTGCGCAACCGCACCGAGCTGACCGTTCTGCTTACGACGCACTACCTCGAAGAGGCCGAGCGGCTGTGCGACCGGGTCGCGATCATCCACGCCGGCCGGATCGTCGCGCTCGACACCCCCGCAGCGCTCCTCGCGCAGCTAGGGCGGGAGTTGGTCGAACTGCACGTCGACGGCGACGTGACCGGCGCGCTCGTCTCGCTACGGGAGCGCGGCGTCGCCGGCGGGGATGCCTTCGCCGTCGGCTCGCGGCTGACGGTGCCGCTGCATGACCACAGCTCGGGCGACGCGATCGCCGCCATCCACGACCTCGGGCTCGCCGGCGCGATCACTGCTCGGCAGCCGACCCTCGACGACGTCTACCTGCGGCTGACCGGCGATTCGCTGGCCGCGGCCGCCTAGTCATACGAAAGGAGCAGAACCAATGTCCACGGCTGAAATCGCAATCCAGGCCCCGCAGGCGCGGCCGCAGTCGCTCGGCCCGCTGGCAACACTCGCGCGGCGCCGCTTCCAGCTCACAGCGCGCACCCCGCGCGAGCTCGTCGTCCCGTTGCTGACGCCGATCATGTTCGCGCTCGTGATCGCACCGGCCCTGAAGACGGCGCTGCACACCGACGCGAGCTACGAATCCTTCGTCGCGATCGGCACGGTTGGGCTGCTGATCCCGCTGAACACGATGTTCTCCGGGCTCGGCGTCATTGTCGACCGCGTCAGCGGCGCCCAGCGCGAGCTGCTGACGGCGCCGATCCCGCGCGGCCTGCTCGTGCTCGGCAACCTCGCGGTCGCGCTCGCGATCACGGCGCTGCAGGTCGGCGTGCTGATCGCCGTCGCCGTGGCGCGCGGGATTGACTTCCACGCCACCGGCACCGGCATTCTCTGGTTCGTCGCCGCCGCGGCGCTGTTCACGGTCGGGATGTACGGAATCGCCGAGATCCTCGCCAATCGCGTGCCGAGGCAAGAGGAGTACATCGCACGCGTCCCGGCGATCGCGATCCTGCCATGGTTCCTCGCCGGTGCGCTCTTCCCGATCGCGGCGCTGCCGAGCTTCCTCACCTGGGTGGCGAAGTTCCTACCTCTCACACACGGGCTGGCGCTGATGGGCTACGGGCTGAGCGGGGACGGCACGGGCCTCCACGCGATTTGGGGCCTGACCGATCCGACGGCGATGGCGGCCCTTAGCCTCGCGGTCGTCGGCGGGTTTGCGCTGCTGCTGACCGCGGCTTCGATCCGAGTGTTCAGCCGATCGGCGGTTCGCTAAGGCGCGGACGCTTAGCGGTTCCAGAGGCGCTCGCGCGCGGCTTCCGCGGCCGATGGGAACTCGCGCGCGGCGCCCGCGTCTCGTGAGCCGAACCACCCGATCGCCGCGAGCCAAGGAAGGCTGGCGAGCAACGGCAGCCAACTCCGGACAGCCACGCTGCCGGCGACGGTTACCACGAGCAGGATCAGGGGCGCAACGAGCCGCGCGATTGGGAGCTTGCTCATAGGTGCAGTGTGCAGGTCCCGCCGAGATCGCGCGAGCTGTCTCGGCTACTGAGAATTGAGCGGCGGCGCTGACTTCGCGTGGTACTTGAGCCACGCCGTTCGCAGTTCGCGCGTCCGCTCTTCCAGGCCGGCGAGGAGCGAGCGCGCGTCCTCGAGCTCAACGCCCAAGGCCTCGACCCGACGGATCTCGGTCGCCATCTCGGCCAAGTCGCTCGCCGGGTCCGCGTTCAGCTTCGCCAGCCGTCGCTCGGCCGCGCTGAGTTGGGCTCCGGTCGCGCGCGCCCAGCCGCCGGCCTGGTCGGCGAGCGTTCGCAACTCGCTCTCCGTCGCCGGCTTTCCGCCGACGACCTGGCGTAGCCGCTTGACGAGCGCAAGATCGAGCTTGTCTGGAAGGGAAGCCACCGGGCCCGCCGAGCTTGCCAGATTGTTGCGCCAGCCGCCGAAAAAAGGCGATTCGGAAGGGACCCATCCATCGCAACTACCTTCGGGCGGGAATCTGCAGATCCGCGTAGATGCCGAAGTGATCGCTCGCCCAAACCCCATCAATGGCCTGGTCGAAGATCCGCTCACAGGCTGTGATCTCGAGTGTCGGCCCGCCGTGGTCCCCGCAGCGGACGAACACGTAGTCCAACCGGCGGAACGGCCAATCCCAGTCGGCGACGAGCGGATTGTCCGGCGTGAACGTCTCGCCAGGCACGCCCGGATGCAGGCTCTCCCAGGCATCCCGATAGCAGACGCTCGTGCCGTCGAGCGACTGGCGACCCGAGACGAAGCGGACGTTCGCCGCCTGCGGGTCGGACGTGAAGTCGCCGGCGAGAACGATATGTGCACCGTGAGCGCCGGCAAGCTCCTCGAGGAACCGTGCCGCGACGAGCGCCTGCAGCTCACGCTCGCGCTCGAAGTCGACCTGCCAGTTCGGAACATGGTTCGCGACCACGAGCGGCGCAAACGGCTCCGGCGCCAGGATCTCGGCGACGAGCGTCGTGCAGGCGAAGTCGGCCGTTCGTGGCGTGACGTCGAGGTCGAGCTCGTGGAGCTCCCCGATCGGCCAGCGACTCGCGATCGAGGCGCCCTGGCCATCCGCCTCGCGCGCCGTTTGGTGGGCGACGTGATACTCCGGGCCGAGCAGCTCGACGACCTGGTCATACCGTCGGTCAGCACGGAGCGCCGTGCTTCCCAGTCGCCGCGAACCCCCCAGAGGTTCTGCGTGACGACCCGCATTCAGTCCGAGGTCTCAGCGGCGACAATGAGCCGCTCGCGCCTCGCCGTCACAAGCACCGCTGCGACGACGCCAAGGAACGCAGCGGCTGCCGCGACCGTGAACGCGACCTCGTAACCGCGCAGTGACGGGACACTCGTGCCCGGGATCAAGTGCGCGGTCAGGATCGCCGCGCCGACCTCGCCCCCGATGACGCCGCCGACCGTCCGCATGACGGTGTTCATGCCGGTTGCGACTCCGGTCTCAGTTGGCTTCACCGCCTCCGTGATCAGCGTCGCCATCGCCGCGAAGGCGAAGCCGACGCCGATGCCGAGCACCGCCAGCGCAAGGAGGATCTCCCAGGTCTCGCTGTTCCAGACGGCGAGCATCACCGCCGAAACGCCGGAGAGCAGCATTCCGGCAGCGAGCGGCCACTTGGACCCGATGCGGCGGCCGATTACCCCCGCCGCAGGCCCGGCGAACAGCAGCGTGACCGAGCTCGGCAGCAGGTAAAGGCCTGCCTTCGTAGCGCTCGCCCCGAAGCCGTAGTCCACGAGCCGCGCCGTCGCCGCGGGCAGGCCTCGCGGCGTCTCGACGAAGTTTGGGATCAGGACGAACGTCCCGAACATCGCGAAGCCGGTGATCAGCGCGCAGATGTTCGTGAACAGCACCTGCCGCTGGACGAAGACGTGCATGTCGACCATCGGCTCGGGGACCCGCAGCTCGGCGATGACCCACGCCGCGAGCAACACGGCCGCCCCGACGAAGAGGACGCCGACGCGTGCCGAGGTCCAGCCCCAGCTCTCGCCCTCGGTCAGCGCCAACAACAGGAAGACGAGGCCGGCCGAGAGCAAGACGGCGCCGATGAAGTCGACGCGCGACGGCGTCCTGATCGGCGACTCGGGCACGAACCGATGGACGAGCACGGCGGAGATCGCCACCGGGATCGCCCCGAAGATGAACAGCCAGCGCCACGCGAGGTTGACGACGATCAGGCCGGACAAGACGATTCCGAAGCCACCGCCGACGCCGAAGACGGCCGAGATCAGGCCGATTCCAACCCCCACCTTCTCGGGCGGGAACTCGTCGCGGATGATCCCGAAGCTCAGCGGAAACACCGCCGCTCCGAGGCCCTGGAAGGCTCGGAAGAAGATCAGCACCCAGATGTTCCAAGCCGCTGCGGCCCCGGCGCAGCCGACGAAGAACAGCGCGAGCGAGATCACGAGCAGCCGCTCTTTGCCGTACTGGTCGCCGAGCTTGCCGAGGATCGGCGTCGACACCGAAGCGACGAGCAGCAGCGCCGTCAGCACCCAGGTCACCCAGGTCGTCGTCGTGTGCAGTTCCCGCTGCAACGTCGGCAGCGCCGGGATCACCAACGTCTGCTGCAGCGCGTAGGCCGTGCCGGCGACGGTCAGGATCGCGAGCGTGATGTTGTAGTGCTGCCGCTCTGCTCCGGCCACGACCCCCAGGCTAACGATGGAAGCTCGGCCTCAAATGACGAAGCCCGCCTGGCGGCGGGCCTCGTCATCAGGGGAGGAGGATTGAGCTAGTTGTCGTCGTCCGCGGCCTGGGCGTGCGTGACGCGCACCCTCAGGACGACTTCGCAGTTCTGATACGTGTCCTGCTTCTCTTTGACGTTGACCCAGACCCTGTCGTAGCCGGGGCCACAGTCCGCAGAGTCCGGCTGGTTGTCGCGCGCGAGCATGAACAGACGGTCGTTGCCGTCGCCGCCCTGCAGGGTGTCGACGCCGTAGCCGCCGTGGATGATGTCGTTGCCGGCGCCGCCGTCTAGGGAGTCGTCACCGTGACGACCGCGGAGACGATCGTTGCCGTCACCGCCGACGACGGTGTCGTTCCCGGGACCGCCTCGTGCGAAGTCGTTGCCTCCGCCGAGGTCGAGCGAGTCGTTGCCGATACCCCCGTAGACGTGATCGTTGCCGTCGAGCGCGGCGACCTGATCGTCCCCGGCCCGGGCGTAGATGACGTCGTCGGCCGGCGTTCCCGTCAGCGTGTCGTTCCCGTTCGTACCGCGGATCACGCTGTGCTCGGCGTAGGCGACAGCCGAGACCGTGAGCGCCGCGAGTGCTGCGAGGAGAAACACCTTGAGCTTCACCTGAGAACCTCCTGGTCGGATTCAGCACTCGCATCGTCCCCGGGCTGCGTCACGTCCTGGTTCGCCGCGCGTAAGCCGTCCGTAAAACGGAGGCCCTCAGCAGCCGGCAGGCGAACCGTGAATCTCGTCCCGCGGCCGGGTGTCGTCTCCGCGGCGACCGAGCCGCCCATCCCCTGGGTCAGCTCCTGGACGATCGAAAGACCGAGGCCCGTGCCGACGGGACGGTCGGACGAATAGCGGGAGTAGAGGTAGAAGCGCTCGAACGCCCGCGGCAAGTCTTCCTGGCTCAGCCCGGGACCGGTGTCCTCGACGACCAGCGTCCCTGGTTCGGCGGAGATGCGAACGCTGCCGCCTCGCGGCGTCAGGCGAAGCGCGTTCTCGACCAGGTTCGAGGTCACCTGCAGCAGGCGGCCCGGGTCGCCGGTGGCGGGCGCGGCCGCGGGTGCGAAGGCCTCGAGAGTGACGCCGAAGTCTCGCGCCTGCGTCTCGTAGCGCCGAACGGCCTCATCGGCAATCGCGGACAGATCGACCTGCTCGCGGTGGATCGAGAAGTCGGTCCGGTTCATCCGCGCCAGGTCGAGCAAGTCGCCGACCAGGCGTTCGAGTCGCACGGCCTCGATCGAGATCGTCGCGATCGCTTCATCCAGGTCGAAGGCGCCGTCGGCAACACCCTCCGCGTAGCCGCGAATCGCGGTCAGCGGCGTTTTCAGCTCATGGCTGACCGAGAGCAGGAACTGCTTCTCGGCCGCGCGTGCACGCACGAGCTGTTCCGCCATCTCGTTGAAAGCGCGCGCGAGGCTGGCGATCTCGTACGCACCTTCGATCGGCACCGGCTCCGGATCCCGGTCGTCGGCGAGATGGCGAGTGGCGTCGACCACCCGTCGTACCGGTCTCGCTATTCGGCGCGCGAGCAGGAAGGCCGCGAGCGCCGCCAGCGCAATCCCGGCGGCGGCGGCGATCAGCAGTCCGACGAGGAAGGGATAAAAGGCGCTGTTGCCGCGACTCCTCGGTCGCAGCAGCACCAGAGCTTTGTTGTTACCGCCGATCTTGCGGGCGGCGAAGAAGTAGTCGGTGCCGTCTACCCGCACCGTGCCGTCGAGGTGCTCGCCGTGCCGAATGCGGCTCAGCCGATCGCCCGGCAGATAAGGCGACGGCTTTCGCAGGTTGTTGACCGCGACCGCTCGTTCCTGCTGCTTCGCGAGAACGCTCCTGTTCAGCGGCTTCAGATGCGCCAGCGGCAGGATCGTAAGCACCTCGCGCGCCGTCAGCACGTCGGCTTGGTGCGCGAGCCCTTCCAGCGTCGCGTGCTCGACCTGCCGCCGCGTCAGGACTGCGCCGACGGCAAGCATCAGGCCGATCGAGAGGACGACCACGAGCACGATCGCGACGAACAAGTTCGTCCGCAGCGAGCGGCGACCCGCGCGGAGCGGCGTCACGGACGGACGGTCTTGTATCCGGCTCCGCGGACGGTCCGGATCAGCTCGGGTCGGCCGAGCTTGCGGCGGAGCTGGGCGACGTGGACATCGACCGTTCGCGTGCCGCCGGGATACGTCATCCCCCAGACCCGGTCGAGCAGCTGGTCGCGACTGACCACGATCCCTGGATTCTCGAGCAGCGCTGCGAGCAAGTCGAACTCCTTCGTCGTCAACTCGACCGCTTCGCCGTCGACGACGACTTCGCGCGCATTCCGGTTCAGCACCACGTCGTCGAGCGTCAGCACCTCCTCTGCGCCCCGCCCGTCGGTCCGGCGAAGCACTGCTTTCATGCGGGCGACGAGCTCACGGGGCGAGAAGGGTTTCGTCAGGTAGTCGTCGGCTCCGAGCTCGAGACCTGCGACGCGGTCCGGCTCCTCGTCGCGGGCTGTGAGCATCAGGATGGGCACGTCCGAGCGGGTTCGAACCATCCGTGCCACGTCGAATCCGTCGATTCCGGGCAGCCGGATGTCGAGGATGACAATCCGGATCTGGTGCCGTCCGAGCTCGGCCAGCGCTTCTTCTCCGGACCTCACCCAGACGACGCGCCAGCCGCTGCGCTCGAGATACCCGCGAGTCATCGAGCCGATCGAATGCTCGTCCTCGACGAGTAGGACCATGCCTTCCCGGGTCCCGTTCGCAGCAGGCTTGCTGTTCACTTGCCCGTTGCGAAGACCTGGTCCGCCGGCTTGTCGCCGTCGCGCATCGTCGTCGCCATCATGCCCTTTCGCAGCTGGACGAAGTTTGCACCTTTGCCGTTCACCTTGATCCGGGCGCCCGGTGAGATGTCGATCGTGACCTCGGTCCCGTCCGGTTCCCGCAGCAGGACCGTAAAGACGCCGACCTGCTTGATGCGGCCGCGGTCGAGCCGGTAGTCGTGCAGGACGCTGTCCTGAAGGGCGATCTCGGCGCGAACGAGCCGGTTCCCGAACATGAGCGCGGCGACGGACGGTGGCCATTTCGGCGCCTGCCTGGTCGCGGCAAAAACGGTGGCGGCGGGGAGGTCGCCGAGATGAGTGACGGCGATCTGCATCCCGGCGCGTAGACGCCGCACCGTGGACAGCGTGCCGTTCAGGAATACGCGTGCGCCTGGGGCGACCTTCACCGGCGTCTTGGCGCCGTCGCGCTCGAGCAGGCTGAGCGAGCCGCCCGAGTAGCGCTTGAGCAGCTTGCCGCGGTCGAGCCGGTAATCATGAAGAGGGGTCGCTTTGATAACGAT
>WNFW01003084.1_pt1 | contig 11532 bp, 14 predicted proteins | sample 5400131 | NCBI WGS metagenome assembly WNFW01 (sample SAMN13153362, study PRJNA577476) | soil metagenome | isolation source: 20 cm soil or saprolite under grassland replicate 1 | place: USA:California | collected 2016-06-15
ATGGCGGTACCGAGCGGCAGGGCAGTACTGTGATTTCCGGCGTCGAATGGCTTGCGCACAGGGGCTCGGTCGGCAAGATCGGCGAAACCTCGGCGTTGCGGATCATCGGCGAGGATGGCAACGATGTCGCGCCCGGCGAAACCGGTGAAATCTACTTCCTCCCTGCCGACGGCGCCGGCAGCACCTACCACTATCTCGGCGCCGCGCCGAAGCGCCGTGCCGACGGCTGGGAATCGCTCGGCGACATCGGCCGGCTCGACGCCGACGGCTATCTCTATCTGGGCGATCGGCTCGCCGACATGATCCTGCGCGGCGGCGCCAACATCTATCCGGCGGAAGTCGAAGCCGCGCTGACGGCGCACCCCGACGTGCGTTCCTGCGTTGTCGTTGGCCTGCCCGATCCGGAATTCGGGCAACGCGTCCACGCCATCCTCGAACTGGCAGAGACCACCGATGCCCGGGCGGTGGTCGACGGCATGGGCGATTTCCTGGCCGACCGGCTCAGCCGGTACAAGCATCCGGAAAGTTTCGAAATCGTCGGCGTCGGCCTGCGCGACGATTCCGGCAAGGTTCGCCGCACATTGCTCCGCGACGAACGCGCGGGGTGGCTAAGGGAAAACCGCGAGTTCCGGATCACACCGTCGCGGGCGTCAGTGAAGGCGAGCTGAGAATCTTTTGTCCGGTTGCCGGTTGGTCACGGCGATTTGCAGCGAGTCAATTCGATCTTTGCTGTCGACGAAAGCTCGGAATTGCTTAAATATTCCAGCGGCTGTCGAACAGGAGGCCCTTCATGCCCGCCTTGACTGAATGGAAAGTGCCGCCGGCGAACCAGCCCCGCGCGGGCGATTACGGTTTCGATCTCGATCGTGTGCTCGCTGCGGTGGTCGGCCTGCACTCGATCATCCCGGCCGACGCCTCCAGCGCCGATACGCTGGGCACCGAACGCGCCGGCAATGGCGTCGTGATCGACGACGGGCTGGTGCTGACCATCGGCTATCTGATCACCGAGGCCGAATCGGTCTGGCTGCATCTCGGCGACGGGCGCGTGGTGGAAGGCCATGCGCTCGGCTTTGACTCCGTGAGCGGCTTCGGCCTGGTGCAGGCGCTTGGCCGCATCGATCTCGATCCGCTACCGCTCGGTTCTTCCGCAGATGCCCAGATCGGCGATCGCGTGGTGGTGGGCGGCGCAGGCGGGCGCACCCGCTCGGTCGCCAGCCATATCGCCGCCAAGCAGGAATTCGCCGGTTACTGGGAGTATCTGTTGGACGAGGCGATCTTGACCTATCCCGCCCATCCCAATTGGGGCGGCGCCGGACTGATTTCGAACCGCGGCGAACTGATCGGCATCGGCTCGCTGCAGCTCGAACGCGAGCGCGAAGGCAAGGCCGAGCATGTCAACATGATCGTGCCGATCGACCTGCTGAAGCCCGTGCTCGACGATTTGCGCAAGTTCGGCCGGGTCAACAAGCCGGCGCGGCCCTGGCTTGGGATGTACTCGACCGAGATCGAGAACAAGGTGGTGGTGGTCGGCATCTCCGCCAAGGGACCGGCGGCGCGCGCCGAACTCAAGGCCGGCGACGTCATCCTGGCCGTGAAGGGCGAAAAGATTTCGAGCCAGACGCAGTTCTACCGGAAACTCTGGTCGCTCGGATCTGCCGGTGTCGACGTGCCGCTCACGGTCTACCACGAAGGCGTCACCTTCGACGTGGTGTTGACCTCGACCGACCGGGCCAAGTTGCTGAAGGCGCCGCAGCTGCATTGAACCCTTGGGGAATGCGCAATGAGCGAGGCCGTGGTGGACGACATCGTGGCCGTGCTGCCGCCATTGCTACAGTCGCTCGAAGCGCTTGGTTTCATCGCCCGCCATCTGAATCCGCCGCAGTTCGACGCTGTGATGGAAGCCGCCGGCACGCCGGATCAGGCGTTGCAGGCCGTGCGGGCGCGGCTGGCTGATTGGCCGCAGCAGTTCGCAGATCTGCGCGCGCCGCTGGAAACCGCGAGCGACGCAGCGCTGGCGGCGTTCGAGGGCCTGCGCGCGGTACAGCATGGCAATGGCGACCTGATCGCCGTGTTTCGCGCGCTGCGCCACGCCCCGCGCGCGCAGGAGGCGCTGTATCCTCTTGGCTCGAAATTGCCGCCGGTGAGCGCCTTCTTCGTCGATCCCGCCTTGCGCGAGGACGCCGATCTGCTGGCGCGGCTTGCGCAGCCGGCACAGGACAACACCGGGATCATGCATGATCACAACGAGCCCGGCAGCCGCGGCGGCTTCTCGCTCTACGTGCCGGAATATTACACGCCGGACTGCGCCTGGCCGCTGGTGATGGCGCTGCATGGCGGCAGCGGCAATGGCCGCGGCTTCCTGTGGAGCTGGCTGCGCGATGCGCGCAGCCACGGCGCCATCCTGGTCGCTCCCACCGCGACCGGCGGCACTTCGAACAAAAGCACTTGGGCGTTGATGGGCGAAGACACCGACAGCCCAAACCTCGCTCGCATTGTCGACCACGTGCGAAGTCGCTGGAATATCGATTCCAGCCGGCTGCTGCTGACCGGGATGAGCGACGGCGGCACGTTCTGCTACGTGTCCGGACTGGAGAGCGCTTCACCCTTCACCCACCTTGCGCCGGTTGCCGCCACCTTTCATCCGCTGATGGCCGAGACCGCCGATGCGCGGAGATTGCGCGGGCTGCCGGTCTATCTTGTGCACGGCCGGCTCGACTGGATGTTCCCGGTGCAGGTGGCGCGGCAGACGCGAGAGCTGCTGTCGGCAGCGGGCGCCGATGTGACCTACCGCGAGCTCGACGATCTCAGCCACACCTATCCGCGCGAAATGAACCCGGCGATCCTGAACTGGCTGCGCGGAGAACGATGACCCCTAACGCCCCGCGAGGAGTCCGGACTTTAACGTCACATTTGGTAATTCCTGGACTTGATCTCGCGCGCGTCGCAGAAGATCCTGATCGACCTTGTCGAGCGAGGCGAGATCTCCATCGTTGAAATACCCGATGGCTCGCAGAATTTGCGCTGGCTCACCGCCATTAGGTCGTCGAGGGACGCGGCGAGCAAGGTGCCATCGCGGGTCAGAAGCGGATCATTGACGCGGCCGAATCCGATGCCACCAAAAAAAGAAACCTTCACCAGGCCGGATGGCAATTCGGCGAGTACCACCAGCGTGTCTGGCATATATTGCGAGATTGTGGCCCGACGAGCAAAACTGAACGAGGCGCGTAACCGATCCTTTTCCAGCGGCTCGGATCGGAAGAAGTCGAAATCGAGCGATTCTCGATGTCCGAGATGGAGCGCGATGGCGGTCCCGCCGTACAGGACAAAATTGAGTTCAAGGGCAGGCGCCAGGCTGGTCCAGATTTCCTGTTGCGCTGCCGGCAGGATCGAGAATTTCGGGTCAAGGAGTTGCGGCATGGAATCTTCTTCGCGGAGGCTCGCGCGAGATCGCTGCCCCCGTCGCAAACGACAACCGGCCCCGCCAGAATTCCCAGGAGCGATCGCTGAGCCAACCGGGTTCGGCGCGGCGCATGATATCCACCAGACGCGGCATCCCGAACGCCTCCTCGAGCAGAAGGATGTCCTCGTAGGTTGCCAGATCCATGGCCTGGGCGATGATGCGATCGTCGGAATGCGGCTGGCCGCCCACCGGCGTCCACCACAAATATTTCCGGCCAAATTTTGCGATCAAATCGTTGTCCGCGTTCATCAGCTATCATAGCAGGTCTGACGCATGTTTTCCATCATTGCCCGGACAGGGAACGATCCCGCCTCGACCGCGTTGTCCGCGATGTCAGGAGGGTTATCACGCAGATTTTTGTGGGAATGATCCTGGGCGCGCTGTTGCTGGTTGCGGCCGTTTACCTCTACGACTCGATGCGGACCTCGACGGTCGCCAGCGGCCCGACAGCGCAGACGGGTCGCACCCTCGTGAACTGGGACGTCGCCAAGGGCGACTGGAACGCGCTGAAAGCGCGCGCCCATGACGACTGGATCAAACTGTCGTCGAAGTAACCGCGCCAGAGCGTTCGCCCTGCCAACCAGCGCCTTCGTCCTTGACGAAGGCGCTGTCGTTTGTTTCCCGGTTACTTGTTCGCCGCCGCCTTGCGTGCATCGGCAATGACCTGCTCGAATTGCACCATGGTCAGGACACCCGGCACGCGGAATTTGCCGACGATGAAGGACGGCGTGCCCTTGAAGTCGAACGCCACGGCCTGATCGCCATTGCGCGCGATGATCGCGTCGATCGCCGGGGCGTTGGTTTGCAGATCGCGCGCCGCGCGATCGACGTCGATTCCGGCATCCGCCAGCAATTCGCGGATGCGCTGTTCGGTCAGTCTTGAACTGCTCGCCATCAGGGCGTCATGCGCAGCGACATATTTGTCCTGGTACTTTGTCGCCAGCGCCATGCGCGCCGCCGTGACCGAGGCCGGCCCGAGGATCGGCCAGTCCTTCAACACCAGGCGGACCTTGCCGTCATCCTGCACCACCTGCCGCAGCTCGGGCTCGAGCTTGCGGCAATACGGGCAATTGTAGTCGAAATACTCGACGATGGTGATGTCGCCGGCGACATTGCCGGCCGCCGGGATCTCCGGGTCGCGCAAAACCAGCGCTTCCGTCAGCACGGTTTCATCGTCGCTTTGCGCAAACGCCGAGCCCGGCGCCATGCCGACGCCGAGCATGACCGCGCCTGCGCCGAGCAGGCCCAGCGTTTCACGCCGGCTACGCGGCGGATACAGCCGGCCTCGATCGATCGATTGGGTCATGTCTGTTCTCCGGGCCGGCATCACATAATTTACGCTCAAGATAGCGATAAGTTGCGCGCCAGCATATAGAGCGCCACCGCAATAATGACGGTCGCGAACACAATGTTGAGCGCGCCACGCCGCTCCGACAACAGCCGCGCGAGCCGGGTGCCGATCAGGCCGCCGGCGATGCCGCCCGCGACGAACAATCCCGCCAGCCCCCATGAGATCAACCCGGACCAGGCGTAACTGGCGGCGGTCGTCAGGCCGAACGCGGTGACGGCCACCAGCGATGAACTGACCGCGTTCATTATCGGCATTCCCGTCGCCAGCATCAGCGCCGGCACGATCAGGAATCCGCCGCCGATGCCGAAGAAGCCGGACATTGTCCCGGTGGCGAGACCAAGGCCGACAATTGCTGGCATGTTGTCCCAATCCATCTGCGCATCCGGCAGGCCGATGCGCGAGCGCGTCTTGAGCATCAGCACCGCTATCAGAAGCATCAGCAGCGCGAACAGCGCCAGCAGTCTCTCTCCGTCGAGCATCTTGCCGAAGATCGAGCCCAGGAATGCGCCGACAATTCCCGCCGCCGCGAATGGCACCGCGCACGACCACCGCACCGTGCCGCCACGCGCGTGGTTCGACAGATTGACCCCGGCATTGGCGGCGACCGCGATGGCGCTGGTTCCGATCGCGACATGGGCGTCGGGCACGCCGACCACATAGACCATCAGCGGCACCGCAAGGATCGATCCGCCGCCGCCGACGAGTCCAAGCGAAAATCCGACCAGCGCTCCCGATGCCAGTCCCAGCACGCCTTGCATCGCGGAGATCATTAAGCTGCCAACCTCGCCTGCACGGCGCGACCCTGAAAGGAATTTCTCCAAGTCTCTATGCTGGCAGAATAAAAACTGCAATGAAGATCAGCGCACCAATAGCGTCACCGCCAGCGGCAACAGCAGCGATGTCACCAGCGCATTCAGGCTCATGGCGATGCCGGCGAACACGCCCGCGACCGCGTCGACCTGAAACGCGCGTGCGGTGCCGATGCCGTGCGCCGCTACCCCGACCGCGAAGCCGCGCGCACGGAAATCCGTAATGCCGATCCGGTTCATGAACGGCGTGACGATAATCGCACCCATGATGCCGGTGAGCACGACCGCAACCGCGGTCAGCGATGGATCGGCATGCAGCGATTCGCTGATGCCCATCGCGACGCCTGCGGTGACCGATTTCGGCGCCAGCGACAGCACCACCGCGCGCGGCAGCCCCGCGGCCTCCGCCAGCAACACCACCGAAACGATCGCCGTTACGGAACCCACTACGAGGGCCGCCAGCATCGGCAGGACCGCCGCGGCCACCACCTTGCGGTTTTCATAAAGCGGCACCGCCAGCGCCACCGTCGCCGGCCCGAGCAGGAAGTGAACAAACTGCGCGCCGCCGAAATAGGTCGTGTACGACGTGCCGGTGAGCACCAGGAACGCCCCGATGATCCAGATCGAATGCAGCACGGGGTTCGCGAGCGGATGCCGCTGCGTCTTGAGCGACACCGCGTCGGCGATCGCATAGACCAGCAGCGTCACCGTCAGCCAGAGCAGCGGCGACTGCGAGAGGTACACCCACAGCGAGAACGGATTTTCACTCATGACGCGCTCTGTCCTGCGCCCAACAGGCGGCTCGCGACCAGGAACGTCATCACCGTCACCAGCAAGGTCACCACCACCGAGACCGCCAGAACTACAGCGATGGCGACGCCGTGCTCGGCGATCAGATCGAGCTTCTGCATGACGCCGACACCGGCCGGCACAAACAACAGCGACAGATGGGCGAGCAGGCCGCGGCTGGCATTCTCCACGCCATCCTGCCGCAGCGGCCCGCGCGCCAGAACGGCGAAGCGGTCACGCGCCAGCAGCAACAGCATCAGGAGCAGGAGGCCGACCACCGGACCCGGCATTGGGAGGCCGAGCCCGCGCACGATGACTTCGCCGGCCAGTTGGCACAGCAAGATGAGGCTGAGGCTTGCTATCATTGGCGATCCACGCGGAAACCGCCGGCATCAGGCGATCCCGGCGCACGCTTGTCAATGTACCTGACCAGGCGTTTGCGCGGGGCTCGAAGCGCGAAACCTACGCTTCGGGAAAGGCGATCAATTTCGCGGCCGTCCTTGTGATCGCATCGGGAAACGGCGTGGACTTGCGGGCCTGCCGGTCCATGTGGACGCCGGTGATTTCGCAGGCCGCGGCAACCTCGCCGGTTTCGGCGTTGCGCATCTCATGCCTGAAAGCGGATAGACCTGTCGCGGATCTCGAGCACAACGCTTTTGACCTCGACGATATCGCCTGCCAGCAATTCATGCTTGTAGTTGATGGTCTGCTGGACCGCAGCCATGCCGCGGCCGGATTCGCGCAAGTAGGTCGGCGTCAGCCCGATCCGCGCGAACTGATTCCAGTTGGCCTCGTCGAATTTTCCGACGTACCACATGATGTTCATGTGGCCGACGTGGTCGCATTGCCACGGATAGACCGCGCCGCGACAGGTGGCTGCCGATTTCATCGCGCTCCCGCTCCGGTTTGTTGATACGGATGCGTATCACCTCGCCGACGGGTTGGCAATACGGTACCGTATCAAGGATCGGTGAGGGCGCGAAGATGAGGCCGGCGAGCGGTCCTGAGCGCGGCCGGCGCAAGCGTCCGGCCGTGCCGACCTGACGGAAAGGCTTGACGAAAAGGCTCAGCCTTTCAGCTTCTTGTTGCACTCGCTGTAGTAGCCGCCGCCCTTCTCGATCCATTTCATGCCGCCATTGGCGTTGCTGGCCTTGTTGGCGTTGTACTGATCGACGCAGGTGTGCATCCGGCCCTTGCCGGCAGTTTCCTTGGCATATTTCGGATCGACGGCGGACGGATACACCGCCGGCCCGGCCGGCGCCGCGGGCGCCGCAGCAGGTGCGGCTTCCTTCTTGGGCTTGGCTTCGGCAGCCTTCGGCTCCGCTGGAGCGGCGGGTGCGGCAGCGGGAGCAGCCGCCGGGGCCGCCGCGGCATCGGCTCCGCATTGGGCTTTGCGGAAATCGTTCCACTTCTGGCCACCGAGCGTGCCAGCGGCCTTGGCGGCCTGATATTTCGCACTGCATTCCTGCGTGGTCAGGGCCTGCGCCGACGATGTCGCCGCGAGCGCGGCAAAACCCGATACCGCAATGGCGCACAATAATTTTGCTTGAATGGTCATCCTTGGTCTCCCTGGGGGCATGGCTTTCCGGAGCGCCCATCCTAGCGTGGCGGCGGCGCATGACAACGCAGCCCACGGATGGTTGAATAAAATTATAGATATCGCGAGACGCGGCCTTGCCGGTTCATTCATCCGCGGTTCAGCATCGCAGCGCAACGCTGCTCCCTTCCTTCAATCCGAGGTGCCCCATGATGACGATTTCTTCTCGCGCGATCGCGATCTCGTTCGCATCCCTGCTCCTGATGAGCTCCGCGTTCGCGCAAACGACGGCGCCGGCCACCCCTGCCCCGGCGACCAAGGCAGCGCCTGCGGAAAAGAAGGCCGAGAAGCCGCGGACCGCCGCATCTCTCGAATGCTCCAAGGAAGCCGACGCCAAGGGCCTTCATGGCAAGGAGCGCAAGAAATTCCGTTCCGATTGCAAGAAAGCCGCGGCCGACAAGGCGAAGTGATCGCAGGTGGCGGCGCCCCTCCCCTCTCCCCGCCAGGCGGGAGGGGCGGGTCATGGCTGAGGCAACAGCGCGCATTGCTGCATCGCGCTGGCGCATTTGTCCCCCTGGCCCGGATTTGCCATAAGGCAGCGTGAGTCTCATTCCTGCATCGATGGCGTCGGCGCTTCCCGGCCGCGCCAAAACCCTCCGCGTGCTCGAAACGCTGGTGACCGGCAGCGCCGGCGGCGCGTTGTTTCTGCTGCTCAACCTTCCGGGCGGGCTGATCTCCGGCGCCATGATCGCGGTCGGCATCGCGGCGATCGCGGGCCGGCCGCTCAGCGTGCCGCCGATCCTGACCCAGACAGTGCTGGTGCTGCTCGGGATTTCGCTGGGTTCGCTGGTGTCGCGGCAGCTGCTGCAGCACATCAGCGCCTATCCGCTGACCGTCGGGCTGTTGGCGCTGGCGACGTTCTGCTCGACCTTCGGCTCGAGCCTCTATCTGCAGCGTGTCCACGGCTGGGACCAGACCTCGGCGTTTCTGGCGGGAAGCCCCGGCGCGCTGTCGCAGATCACCATGCTGGCGATCGAGAAGGGCGCGGACGTGTCGGCGATCGCCGTGGTGCAGACCATGCGCGTGATCATCCTGACCGCGGCGCTGCCACTATTGCTGGCGCTCACCGGAATAGCCCCGTCGTCGCCGCCCGCGACTGCGGTCGCAATCGCCTCGCCGGTCGAACTGGCCGCGCTGATCGCAGCGTCGGTGGCGGCGGCGCTGCTGCTGCGGCTGACAAAGTTTCCGGCGAGCTGGATGTTCGGCGCGATGATCGGGTCAAGCGTGCTGCACGGCACCGGACTGATCGAGGGCGGCCTGCCGCCGTGGGTGCGAGGGATAGCGCTGGTCGGGATCGGCGCCTTGATCGGCTCGCGGTTCGCGCGGATGAACATCAAAACCCTGCTCAGCCATGTCAATGCGGCGTTGGGCTCGTTCACCATCGCCATCGCCATTTCCGCGATCTTCGTCGCGGTGATCGCGCTGACCACCCATGTCCGATTCGCCGATATCATCGTCGCATTCGCACCGGGCGCGATGGACGCCATGCTGGCGCTGGCGCTGACCTTGCACATCGACCCGATCTTCGTCGGCGCGCATCATTTGTCGCGCTTCGTGTTCGTCACCATCGCGACCCCCGGCATCGTCCATCTGTTCGGGCGCCCGCAGGATGATGTGGATGATTGAGGCTCCGACCTCGTCCTGAGGAGCGCGCTTTTTGCGCGCGTCTCGAAGGATAGCCGCAGCGGGGCCTCATGGTTCGAGACGGCGCGAACGCGCCTCCTCACCATAAGGAGCGAGCACCCCCCGCGACAAAGACGGACCTCATCCCCGGATGAGCGCTTTTGCGCTCACTCGGGAGGAGCGGCGTCTTCGCCGCGTCTCGAAGGATGAGCCGCGTCTCGAAGGATGAGTTGGACATCCATGGTTCGAGACGCGTGCAAGGCGCTCCTCACCATGAGGATCAGCGCGTGGTGGACTTGGCGATTCCCCATGCCGCGATCGCGGCCATCAGCAGCGAGATCAGCACGTTGTAGCCGGCGAGCGACAGGCCGAGAAAGCGCCACTGCACTTCGTCGCAGCGGATCACCTTGACGGTGTCGAGGCGCTCCAGCAAATTGCCGGCGCTGCCGAGGTTTCCGATCTCGCCGGTGCAATCGGTCGGTCCCTGCCAAAAATGCCATTCGACGCCGGCGTGATAGGCGCCGAGCCCGGCATTGCCGAGGGCGGCGGCGGCGAGAATGGCAAGGCCACCCATCAGCACCGCGCGCGAAACATCCCTCACTGCTGCGAGCGCCGTCAGCGCGCCGAGCGGGACCGCCAGATAGTAGGCATAGCGCTGCTCGAGGCAGAGCGGACAGGGACGGATATCCAGCACCAGCTGAAAGAACCAGGCGCCCGCCAGCGTCGCCGCCGCGATGGCCGTGATCACAAGCGCCGCCGTCAGCGCGGGGTTGGCGCCGTAACGCGCGTGCGAGGTGGTTGCGGTGGCGTCAAATGTCACGTTGGTCTCTCCGGCAAAAGCCTCCTATCCCGCGCGCATGGCGCTGTCGAGGTGAAGCGCGATCACACTGGAGTGTTTTGAGCCGCCGCAACGCCTGGGAAAGCCGATCGCTGCGGGTTGACCCGCAGGGTGCGCCCGCTATATTCCGCCGACTTCGTCGACGTCGGCCTTGCGGCTCACGTTCGATTAAGCCCCTGTGGCGGAATTGGTAGACGCGCTCGACTCAAAATCGAGTTCCGCAAGGAGTGCTGGTTCGATTCCGGCCAGGGGCACCAGATTGAAAACATCAATAATATCAATAGCTTATGACATACGTTCGATTCCTGATTTTAGAAAAAATCTCCGCGATGTATTGAAAATACACGCAAAAGTTCACTGCAGCCGTCCGTTTTGTTGGTATTTTTGTTGGTACAAACATTCACGGCGGATTCCGCAATTCCGAACGGGGAAATTGAGCAGATGGCCCGCATGAACGATGGCGCGAGCGGCAAGGCGATCCGTAAGAGAAACTTGAGCGATGTATCGACTTGCCGCTAGCGCCTTCGGCTCAAGATCGTTGGGAGCAACGAGAGGCAATTCGGGATCTGGTCGGAATCGTCACGACCGCTCTTCCATCAGGCTGATGCAGCCGATGTTGTCGTGCTTGCCTGCAGGACCATTTGAAAGACGACGCCCTGCGGCGAGTTTGGGAACACCGACAAGTTCCCACCGTGGGATTCGACGATGGAACGGCAGATAAACAGGCCCATCCCCATGCCATTTGGCTTGGTCGTGAACAGCGGATTGAATATCTGCTCGACCTCTTGCGGCTTGATACCTTTTCCAGTGTCAGCGATCGATACCGCAACGCCGCCGTTCTCGCTCATTTCGGATCTCACGCCCAAAGTCCGAAGCCCTTCCTTTGCCGACATTGCCTCGATGGCATTCGTGATCAAGTTCAGCAGCACCTGCTGAAGCTGGGTACGATCTCCCATTATCTGGGGCAGTTCTGCACGCGGCTCGGCACGCACCATTATCCGATGCTGCTGTAGATCGTCGTGCATCAGGGTGAGGGTTTCCTCGACGAGTGTGTTGACGTCGAGC
>WNFW01003086.1_pt1 | contig 11526 bp, 10 predicted proteins | sample 5400131 | NCBI WGS metagenome assembly WNFW01 (sample SAMN13153362, study PRJNA577476) | soil metagenome | isolation source: 20 cm soil or saprolite under grassland replicate 1 | place: USA:California | collected 2016-06-15
CACGCGTTGCGCGAGGAAGTGAAGGCAGCGATGCTTCAAAAATATCCCGAGGCTGACGATTTCGCCATTTCGCAAGCCTTCGATTACGTCCAGAAAAAAGCCTTCCGCGTCAGTGTGCTGGAAAAACAGAAGCGGATGGATGGACGGGGCTATCAGGATCTGCGTCAAATCAGCTGCGAAGTAGGGGTGTTGCCACGGGCGCATGGCTCAGCCATTTTTCAGCGCGGCGAAACCCAAGCCCTTGCTCTCACCACTCTTGCGCCGATCGAGGAAGCGCAAATGATTGATGCTTACGGCGGCGGCGAACAATCGAAACGGTTTTTGCTGCATTATAATTTCCCGCCCTTCTCGGTCGGCGAAACGGGAAGGTTTGGCGGCGCGAGCCGGCGCGAGATCGGCCACGGCGCCCTGGCGGAACGTTCGCTCGAGCCGGTAGTGCCGAGCGAAAATGATTTTCGTTATGCCATCCGCATTTCCAGCGAAGTAATGGAATCGAACGGCTCAACTTCGATGGCCAGCGTTTGCGGCGGAATGCTCGCATTGATGGACGCGGGCGTGCCGGTGAAAGACGTGGTCGCGGGAATTTCCGTCGGTCTCGTTACCGAATACGAGAACGATCAACTGAAACGTTACGAGCTTCTAACCGATATCATCGGCTCCGAGGATCATTTCGGTGACATGGATTTCAAACTTTGCGGAACGGCCAAGGGCGTGACCGGTTACCAACTCGATCTGAAATTGCCTGGGATAAGCTTGAAAATTCTTAGCGAAGCGATCCAACGCGCGAAGGAAGCGCGCAGCAAAATTCTCGAGATCATGCGTGGCGCAATCGACAAACCGCGTCCCGAACTTTCGAAATACGCGCCTCGGATCGAGACGATCAAAATTAATCCCGAGAAAATCGGCGCGCTCATCGGGCCGGGCGGCAAAACAATCAAGGGAATCGTGGCGGAGACCGGCGCCGAAATTAACATCGAAGACGATGGCTCGGTGCACATCTACGCGACCAGTGGCGAATCGATGGCGCGCGCCAAGGAAATCATCGGCGGCATGACCAAGGAGATTGAGATCGGTGCTACTTATCAGGGCCGCGTTGTTTCGACCAAGGAATTTGGGGCATTCGTCGAAGTTTTCCCTGGCAGAGATGGGCTGGTGCACATTTCCGAGCTGGCCGATTTCCGGGTCAAACGAACGGAAGACGTAGCCAAGGTGGGCGACATTATTTGGGTTAAATGCATCGGCATCGATGACAAAGGACGGGTCAAGCTTTCGCGCAAAGCCGCGTTGAAAGAACGCGCCGAAGCCGAGACCGGCCAGGTCCTTGAACCCGCCCACGACGGCGCCGCAGGGTAAGGCAGCTCCCGACAGAGCTATAGAATCCGCTCTATGATCCCGGTACGATGAAGGCCGGCTTTCTCGAAAAACTGATCGGACGGCTCGGCAAGATTGGGCCCGAGGAGGTGCAGAATTATTTGCTGCGCCTGGCCCAGGAGAAGGGATTTCTTGAGACGGTTTTTAATGCCATCCAGGAGGGAATTATTGTTACCGATTCATCTGGGCGAATCACGTACCTCAATGACGGCGCCTGCGAGCTTTTCGGCCTCGATGGCGAGGATTCCGTTGGCAAACTCCTCGACGAACGAGTGCGCGGACTTGATTGGAATGCGCTCACCCACAGTGGTGGTCCGGTTACGCGCGACCTCGAGATTTTTTATCCGCGAAACCGGTTCATCAATTTTTACATCGTGCCGCTCGTGATCGAATCACGGGTGGACCGAAATGAAAATGCCGCGGCTGACGACCGCGGCTACAGCGAGCAGGTCGGCTACGCCATTATCATGCGGGACATTACCGAGAGCCGGCGCACGGCGGAGAAAACGATCGAGAGCGAGCGGTTGAATGCGCTCACTTTGCTAGCCGCGGGCGTCGCTCATGAGCTCGGCAACCCGCTGAATTCATTGAACATTCACTTGCAGTTGATGGAACGGCAGGCGCGCAAGTTGAAAGGCAAAGAGGGCGACGAACTCCAGCAGTCCATCGAAATTTGTCGAGGCGAAATCAATCGGCTCGATTCCATCGTCACCCAATTCCTCCGCGCGATCCGGCCGTCGCGGCCGCAGCTTCAGCCAGAAAATGTCAACGTCATCGTGGAGGAAGCGGTGCGCTTTTTCTCGGCCGAGATCGAAGCGCGCGACATCGTGGTGGAAACGGAATTGCGCTCCGATTTGCCATTGCTCCAGCTTGATCGCGATCAAATGAAGCAGGCCTTTTACAACGTCATCAAAAATAGTTTCGAAGCGATGAGACGACGCGGCATTTTGCGGATTCGCACGGACATGGATGAATCGCATGTGCGAGTCAGTTTCATCGACACCGGTGGAGGAATGTCGGCGGAAACGTTGAGCCATGTCTTCGAGCCTTATTATACAACCAAAGAAAGCGGCACCGGCCTCGGGTTGCTGATCGTGCGACGGATCATGCGCGAACACGGCGGCGAGCTCGCGATCGAAAGCACCGAGGGCAAGGGGTTGACGTTGACCATTCGCCTCCCTTTCAAGGAGCAACGCGTCCGCATGTTGGAAGCGGGCGATCGGAATCCGGGGAACACTGAAACGCGCGCGAACTAATTTGAGAGATTGAGCGATTGAGTCAGAATTGCTCAACGCGGAAATTTGACGCGCCTTGGAATGCAGCCAACGATTTTGATCGTCGATGACGAAAAGCACACCCGCGACGGGTTGCGGCGTTTGCTCGAAGACGGATACGACGTTTATGTCGCCGAGGACATCGGCGGTGCCATAAGTGTGCTGGAACGCGAAACGGTCGACTTGCTCCTGACCGACCTGCGACTGGCCGGGGAGGACGGAATGCAGCTAATCGAGCGGGCTCTGAAAATGTCGCACCCGCCCATCTGCATCATGATGACGGCTTATGGTTCGGTCGATACCGCGGTGGAGGCGATGAAACGCGGGGCTTACGATTTCGTAACTAAACCGCTCAATCTCGACAAAGTCGAAATCCTGATCGCCCGCGCGCTGCAATCGCGCCGGATGGAGCAGGAGAATCGCATTCTGCGCCAGCAAATCGATGACCGCTTTGGTCTGGAAAATATTTTGGGCGAATCGCTCGCGCTGCGGGAAGTTCTGGACACGATCCGGCAGGTCGCGCCCTCTTCGGCGAATGTTTTGCTCGAAGGCGAGAGCGGCACCGGCAAGGAACTGGCCGCGCACGCCATTCATAACTTGAGCCGGCGCAATCAGGCGAAATTTGTGGTGGTGCATTGCGCGGCGTTGTCGCCGACTTTGCTGGAAAGCGAATTGTTTGGCCACGAGCGCGGCGCCTTTACCGGCGCGCATGAACGGCGGATCGGAAGGTTCGAGCAAGCGAACGGCGGCACCATTTTTCTCGACGAGATCGGCGAGATCGACGCGAGCACCCAGGTGAAATTATTGCGGATAATGAGCGAGCAGCGTGCATTCGAACGCGTCGGTGGCACGCAAACCTTACGCGCGGACGTGAGGGTGATCGCGGCGACGAACAAGAACCTTGAGCAAATGGTGCGGGAAGGAAAATTTCGCGATGATCTTTATTTTCGCCTTAACGTCGTGCGCATCACCATGCCGCCGCTGCGTGCGCGCAAGGAGGATATTCCACTTCTCGTTCGATCTTTTTTAAGGCACTTCTCGAAAGCGAATGAGAAACCGGTGCTCGATATCACGACGGACGCGATGAATACGCTTTTAGCCTATGATTGGCCGGGAAACGTGCGCGAGTTGCGCACTGCCATTGAGCACGGCGTAGTGATGGCGAGCGGGCCCAAAGTTACGGCGCGCGATTTGCCACGCGCGATCCGGGAAGCGGCGGGAACCTCGGCCGGCGCGATCTCGATTGCGGAAACGGCGAATCCGCTCGATCTGGGAGAAACAGAAAAACGGCTTATTACCCAGGCGCTGGCTTCGACCGGCGGAAATATTACTGCCGCGGCCACTCAACTGGGAATCAGCCGCCGCACTTTGCACCGTAAACTCAACGAAATGAATGCGCAGGGCCGGAATGTGCGGGAGCAAGCGCGCGCGGCAAAAAAACGGACAAAATAGGCATGCTGGGGCCGAAGATTTCGTCATCACCACAGTTTCCGGTTTACGAATGTCACATCGGGACGTTGAATTAGCCCGGTGAGCGACAACAGAAAGATTTTTGGAACGGACGGCGTTCGTGGCGTCGCCAACGTCGAGCCCGTTACAGCCGAGACTGCGCTCAAGCTCGGTCGCGCCGCCGCGCATGTTTTCCTGAAATTGAATCCGCGGGCGCATCCGGGCGGGACCCGACCAAAGATTGTGCTCGGCAAAGACACCCGACTCTCAGGTTACATGCTCGAAAATGCGCTCGTCGCCGGCATCACGTCGCTCGGAGTGGATGTGCTCGTGATCGGCCCATTGCCTACTCCCGGTGTCGCTTACATCACCCGCTCACTACGCGCCGATGCGGGGATCGTTCTCTCCGCTTCGCATAATCCCTATGCCGACAACGGCATTAAATTTTTCCGCCACGACGGCTATAAGCTCGATGATCAGGTCGAGCAGCAAATTGAGCAGCTCGTTTTCAGCGGCGAGATCGATTCGATCCGCCCGACCGCGGGCAAAATCGGACGCGCCACCCGAATTGACGACGCACTTGGCCGTTATGTCGAATTTGCCAAACAAAGTTTTCCGCGCGGAATGACCTTGGAAAAGATGCGGATCGCGGTCGATGTCGCGAATGGCGCCGCCTACAAATCCACGCCCTGCATTTTGCGCGAGCTCGGCGCGGATATCACCGTCGCGCACAACACGCCTAACGGAACCAATATCAACGCCGACTGCGGCAGCACTCATCCGGAGGAAATTCAGCGGGTGGTTAAGGAATCCGGCGCCCACGTCGGTATCACCCACGATGGCGACGCAGACCGCGCTTTGTTGTGCGATGAAAACGGCGAACTGGTTGATGGCGATGAAATTCTGGCCATCGCCAGCGTTGATTTATTGCGCGCGCGAAAATTACGCGACAGCACTCTGGTTGCGACAGTGATGAGCAACTTCGGGCTCGATGAAACCCTCGGTGCACACGGAGGCAAGGTCATTCGCACCAAAGTGGGCGACCGCTATGTGCTTGAAGAAATGATGGCGCGCAATCTCAATGTCGGGGGCGAGCAAAGCGGCCACATGATTTTTCGCGATTTCACCACCACCGGCGACGGCGTTATCAGCGCGCTCCAAGTTTTGCGAATCATGAAGGAAAGCGGAAAACCATTGAGCGAGCTGAAAGGGTGCCTGAAGAAGTATCCGCAAGCACAGCGAAATTTGCGGGTGAAACGCAAACCGCCGCTGGAAGAGTTGCCGGCGGTGATGAAACTGGTGGGTGAAACCGAGCAGCAACTTTCCGGACAGGGCCGTGTTCTTTTGCGCTACTCCGGAACGGAACCGAAAATTCGTTTGCTGATCGAGGGACGCGAGGCGGATGAGATCGATCGGCAGGCAAATCGGATTGCGGAAGCGATCGAGGAAGCAATTGGGGCGAAATGAAAATTCCGTCATTCCGAGCGAAGCACAGCGGAGTCGAGGGATCCCGCGGCGTTACCTTTAAGCTTGCACAACGGGATCCCTCGGCTTCGCTCGGCACGACCGTTTAAGAAATGACGCTATCCCAAGTACTCGAAGCGCTCCTGTTCAGCGCGCAAAAACCGCTGAGCACAGCCGAAGTGCGTGACGCGCTCACGAGCGCCGGCGAAAGTGACGCGCTCCTCCCGAATGAATTCGCGCGCGTGAAGGAAGCGGAAATTGAGGTCGCGCTCGAGCAACTAAAAGTTGACTACACCCTGGCGCCGCGCGGATTCCAGCTGGTGGAAAAAGCAGACGGCTGGCAGATGGTTAGCCATCCCGATTGTGCGCGCTGGGTGCGCCAGCTTTTCCCCGGTCCGAAACCCGCGCGATTGTCGCCGCCGGCGCTGGAAACACTCGCCATCATCGCCTATCGCCAACCCATTACCCGGGCCGATGTCGAAGCGGTCCGCGGCGTCACGGTCGAAGGTGTGCTGCAAAATTTGATGGAGCGGGCTCTGGTAAAAATCAGCGGGCGCGCGGAATTGCCAGGGCGTCCATTGCTCTACGAGACGACCCAATTTTTCCTCGAGCATTTCGGTTTGCGGAATCTCGACGAATTGCCGAACGCCGAGGAATTGCGCGCGCGGTATTTGCCAGTCGCGCCGCGACCAACTGCCGCAGCTGGCGCCCCTGATGCCGCACCGGGGTCAGCCAGTCCGGTGACAACCATCGCGTCCGAGGATTGACTTGATCGCGCAATTTCGGAGACTTCGCGCAGATGCGTCGGGTAATTCCCGGCGCACAGGCTGCTATCTTCTATGAATAAAGGTCTAATCGGTTGTCTCGGCATTGGTGCCATCATTCTTTTTGTTGTCTTGATCGGCGGGTGCGCTGTAGCCGGCAGCTATAATCGGCTGGTTGGTTTGCAGCAGAAAGTCGATCAAAGCTGGGCGCAGGTGCAGAATGTGTATCAGCGCCGCGCGGATCTGATCCCAAACCTGGTGAACACGGTGCAGGGGGCGGCAAATTTTGAGAAATCAACCCTCACCGAAGTAACGAACGCGCGTGCCAGCGTCGGCCGGGTGCAAATCGACCCGAATCATGCGCCGGTGGACGCAGCGAAGTTGCAGGAGTATCAGCAAGCCCAGGGGCAACTAAGTGCTGCGCTCTCGCGCTTGCTGGTTGTTAGTGAGCGCTATCCGGAATTGCGCGCGACACAGAACTTCCAGAATTTGCAGGCGCAGTTGGAAGGAACCGAAAATCGAATCTCGGTTGAGCGCGGGAACTTCAACACCGCCGTGCAGGAATACAACACTGCCGTCCGCACCTTCCCGACGAACCTATTCGCCGGCATGTTCGGGTTTCAACAGCGACCATTTTTTGAAGCGCAACCTGGTGCGGAAAAAGCGCCGTCGGTGAATTTTAACTTTGGAAGCCCGGCACCTGCGCCAGCGACCACACCGGCGGCAACGCCGTAACCTTGTCTCATCCTCAGCGTAGCGAAGCGGAGTCGAAGGATCCCGTGGAAACAATCTTGAAGGTGCCGCAGCGGAATCCCTCGCTCCGAACTGGAGTGGCATTTTCGCTCGGAATGACAGTGCAGTGCGGACGATTAATTTTTGCGTTCGTCGCCATCTTGACGAGCGCGATCTGCGCCTACGGTGCGGAAACCATTCCGCCCAAACCGGACCGCTATTTCAACGATTACGCTGGTGTGGTTTCCCCCGGGGCAGCGCAGCGTTTCAACGAACAATTGGCGCAATTTGAGCGCGAGACCTCCGATCAGGTCCTTGTCGTTGTGTATCACACAATGCAGAGCGATTCCTCGATCGATGATTACACGCGGCGGGTGGCGCAGGCGTGGGGTGTTGGCCAAAAGACCCAGCGCAACGGCGTGGTACTTTTTGTTTTTGTGGATGATCGCAAGATGTTCATCCAGGTCGGTTACGGACTTGAAGGAGCGCTGCCGGACTTCACGGCGTTCGACATTACTGAGCGGCATATCAAGCCCTCGTTTCGAAACCAGGATTACGAGGCCGGAATCGCCACAGGTATTGATCTCATCTGCAAGGCAATTCGTGGAGAGTACACGGGCACGGGAAAAACAGTGCAAGACAGTCGGAGTAGTCAGAGTGGCACCGCCGGGCTTTTAGTTTTCTTTTTCGTTCTCATTCTCATTTTGATTGCGGTGCGCGCCTCGCGTCGTTTCGGCGGTTATCGTTATACCGGAGGCGGTGGCCCCTTCGTTTCTGGCAATTGGGGAAGCGGAGGCGGCTGGTCGTCCTCTTCGAGTGGCGGTGGCTTCAGCGGCTTTAGTGGCGGCGGAGGAAGTTTTGGCGGGGGCGGGGCGGGATCGAGTTGGTAACAAGATGCGGACGCATCACTTTCTTCGCCGGCTCGATCACAACCGCATCGTCCAGGCGATTAGAAAAGCCGAGGGGAAAAGTTCCGGTCAAATCCGCGTTTTTGTCCAACGCTGGAAATTTGAGGAGGACGCCTTGCCCCGGGCACAGCGAAAATTTGTTCAGCTGGGCATGCAAAAAACGCGCGATCGCAACGCGGTCCTGGTCTTTGTCGCGCCCCGCGCCCATAAATATGCGGTGGTAGGTGACGTGGGGGTGCACGAGAAATGCGGTGCGGAGTTTTGGAAGAAATTAGTGCACGATATGCGGGCCCATTTCAAAAACGCGGATTTCAATCGCGCCATCATCCTCGCCATCAACGAAGTAGGGAAATTACTAGCGGCGCATTTTCCTCGTACCAGCGACACCATAAACGAGCTGCCGGACGAGATCGCGCAGGGTTGACCGTCATCCCGAGCGTAAGCCGAGGGATCCCGCCGCGAAACCTTTAAGGTAACTTCATCGGGATCCCTCGACTGCGCTCGGGATGACGAGCTTTTCTTAGGGCTTTCTAGTTGCAAAAGATGCGGAATCGTGTTCATTCCAAACCTCGCAGCGAGTTTTTAAATTAGTTGCGCTGTTGGTCCCTGGGTTTCCGTCGCTGGACGCGAAGCTTTACTCGCCAGGGGAAACCCAGCCAAAAAGGAATTAGTGATTTAATGCTTTATCGATCTGGCGATTTGCTTCTGCATCCGCTAAATCGCTGACTTGTTAAATCGTTAACTATTAAGCTTATGCCAGTTCGTTACGGTCGGTTTGAAATGCCGAAGACTCTCTCGAAGGACGAGAAGGGTGCGACGGAAACTTACGCGAAGTTTGTCGCGGAACCTTTTGAGGCGGGCTACGGCCATACTGTGGGCAATTCGCTTCGGCGCGTGCTTTTGTCATCGCTGGAAGGCGCTGCCATCACCGCGGTAAAAATTACCGGCGCGCAACACGAATTCGCCACTTTGCCAGGCGTGGTCGAAGACGTCACCGACATCGTGTTGAATTTAAAGCGCATTAAGTTCAAGGCGATTGAGCACGAGCCGCGCAAGCTTTCGCTCAGCGTGAACAAGGAAGGCGAAGTCACCGCCGGCGATATTCAACTCGCCCAGGGTTACGAGGTTTTGAACCCTGATCAGATCATCTGCACTCTCGACAAGAAACACAAGTTCGATGCCGAACTAGAAGTCCGCGTGGGACGCGGTTTCGCCACCGGCGAAGAAAACAAGCGACCCGATCAACCGATTGGCCTGATCCCGATCGATTCCATTTTCTCCCCGGTCACGCGAGTTAAATACGCGGTCGAACACACCCGCGTGGGCCAGCGCACCGATTATGACAAGCTTATTCTCGAAGTTTGGACCGATGGCCGTCTCACACCGGACGACGCTCTTCTTCAGGCCTCAGCTATCTTGCGGCATCACCTCGATGTTTTCGTCAATTTCAACGAAGACGTGATCGAGTTCGACGAAACGCCCGCGGGAGTAAGCGAAGAGAACATAAAGCTGAAGAAGCTTCTCAACATGAGCGTGAACGAAATTGAGCTGAGCGTGCGCGCAGCCAATTGCCTGAACAACGCCAATATCACGACCGTGGGCCAGCTCGCCCAAAAAACTGAGGCGGAAATGTTGAAGTATCGGAACTTCGGCAAGAAATCGCTTAACGAGATTAAGGACAAACTCACAGCACTGGGACTCGGACTGGGAATGAAATTTGATCCCGGTCTGGTGGAAACGCCGGTCGGAGTAGATGTCGTCGCCAGCTCCAATGGAGCGGGCACAGAGCAACCGGCACCGTCGCGCGTTGGCTAACTTCGCGATGCGACACCAAAAGAAAACAATAAAACTCGGTCGCACTGCAGAGCATCGGAAAGCGCTGCTGGCAAATCAGGTTTGCAGTTTGATCGAGCATCAACGCATTCGCACCACTCTGGCAAAAGCGAAAGCAGTCCGCCCGCTCGCAGAAAAAATGGTTACGCTTGGCAAAAAAGGATCGATCCATGCCCGTCGCACCGCTTTTGCCGTTCTACGGCAGAAAGATGCGGTGAAAAAATTGTTCGATGAAATCGCGCCGCGCACGGCCGATCGCAACGGCGGTTACACCCGAATCGTGAAACTCGGGCAACGCAAAAGCGACTCTGCTCCGGTCGCCTATCTGGAGTGGGTAGATGCCGCCATACTCCTCGATCAAGAGATCGATGAAGCGGCGGAGAAGAAAGCGCGCAAATCGAAAAAAGAAGGCGAGCAAGCCAGCGGCGCGGAAAAGAAATCGAAGAAGGCCGCGGCTGCTGCATAGCCGCTCTGTCTTAGATGTAGCTGCCGCCGTCACCGGCGGCAGCTACAACCGCTTTCGGCAAAGCGTTCCGGTTCCATTTTCGGGACAGTCATTTCCCAAGCGCGGAATGATTTTGGCGACGCCGATTTCATCGATCGCACTTTAAGCGGCACGGCCTTAACAGCTTACAACGGGCAAAAAATGGCTGGCACGCGGAGTGCATAATGGCAAGGCGACCTATGAATACCCACAAAGCTAACACATACGACCTGATCGTGGCGTCTGAGGACAAGAATCGAAGCCTGCTCGAAACGGTAATTTACGCTCTCTTCATTTTGAGTGCGATCGTTTCGATCTGGCAGTTCGTGGTGCAGCCGATTGTGGTGCCTTCGCACACCGCCGGCTTCGCTTCCAGTCAGACGACTCAGTGCGTCCAAGGCGAGATCTAACAAGAATTAGACTGGCGAACTGATTTTGCCGTTTTGAATTAAATCGCAGTCATGTTGTTGCAGGATTTGCGATATGCCCTGCGCATGCTGGCGAAACAGCCGGCGTTCACTTTCATCGTCATCATTACCTTTGCCCTCGGGATTGGCGCCAATACCGCGGTCTTCAGCGTGGTCAATGCCGTTGTGCTGCGGCCCCTGCCGTTCCAGCAGCCCCAAGATCTCGTTGACCTCGCGCTCTATGATGTGCGCGAAGGTCCGGAGAAGGTCGAAGGTTCGTCCGTTTCGTATCCTGACTTCGAGGATTGGCATGCGCAGAATCGCGTTTTCGAGCGCGCCGCGGTCTACGTCAACCGGAGTCTCACGCTGACTGACGGCAAACAGGCAATGCATGTCGTCGGCGAAGCTGTTTCCGGCGAATTGTTCAACTTGCTCCGAGTCAAGCCGCTACTGGGCCGGACATTCACCGCGAAAGAAGATGAGCCCGGGAATCGCGATGTCATCCTGACCTACGCAGTTTGGCAAACGCAATTCGCCGGTGATCAGTCCATCATCGGCAAGTCCGTCACCTTGGACGGCAACAGTTATCAGGTCGTCGGGGTGATGCCGAAGGGTTTCGACTTCCCGCTCGGTCGCGACAATATCCCAGCGGAGCTTTGGATCACCGTCGCGATTTTGCGCGAAAGCAGCGATGGATCGAAGCCGATGACGGCGCAGCGCGGGAATAATTTCCTCGGCTGCATCGCACGTTTGAAAAGCGGCGTCTCGATGGCCGAGGCGCAGGCAAACATGGATACAATCAGCGCACGCCTGGCTCAACAATACCCCGACAGCGACGCG
>WNFW01003087.1_pt1 | contig 11526 bp, 12 predicted proteins | sample 5400131 | NCBI WGS metagenome assembly WNFW01 (sample SAMN13153362, study PRJNA577476) | soil metagenome | isolation source: 20 cm soil or saprolite under grassland replicate 1 | place: USA:California | collected 2016-06-15
ATACGGTTCGCGCTATGATCACGCGCGGTCAGAATGTGCGAGAGTCGCTCGGCGCCACGGCGGGTGCGGGTAAACACCAGCACTCGCTCGAACTTTTCGCGCTCCAGCAAATCAAGCAGCAAGGCCGTCTTTGATTCCGCGGCCACGGGGTAAGCCGTCTGCTCAACCATGGTGGCGGCGCTGCCGCGGCGGTTTACTTCGATTAGTTTTGGTTCTTTCATCGTCGAACGCGCCAGTTGCTCGATATTCGACGACATCGTCGCTGAGAACAAAAGCGTCTGACGTTTGGTCGGCAAGAGCGCGAGTACGCGCCGAATTGCCGGCAGAAAACCCATGTCCAGCATGCGGTCTGCCTCGTCCAATACCAGGACTTCGACAGCGGACAGATTGACCGCGCCGCGCTCGGTTAGATCGAGCAGGCGTCCTGGCGTAGCAATCAGCACGCTTACGCCGCGTCGTAGGGCGGCGATTTGGGTTCGAATGTTCGCGCCGCCGATCACGATTGCGCTGCGATTGCCTTTCACGTTGTTAAGCTCGCCATAATTCTGTTGAATTTGAAGCGCCAGCTCGCGCGTCGGCGCCAGCACCAGCACGCGGACGCCGGGTCGCGCGCGTTCGCTGATCTTCTGAATGATGGGGAGTAGAAATGCGGCTGTCTTACCTGTGCCGGTTTCGGCACAGCCGATTAGATCTCGGCCGCTGAGAACTACAGGAATCGCCTGTAGCTGGATCGGTGTTGGTTCGGTGTATCCGAGAGACTCGACGGCGCGCAGTTGCGCGGGGGCAAGTCCCAGTTGAGAGAAATTCATAGACTCCTTTTTAGTGATGACGATGTGGTTGGATCGTCGAATTGATTTTTGAGTGACAGGGCAGTCCTTCGGTGTCCGCTATGGGGTTATCGGCTTTCGCGTCGTAATACACCGTGGGAGACACAAAAGAACTGCTTACTGCTCACTGCTTATTGCGGACCGGTTATTACCAGCGTTTGCCGCCGTAATTGCCGCCGCCGCCGTTGCCGCCGCCAAAGCTGCGATTCTCGCGCGGTTTGGCTTCGTTGACTTTGAGGGCGCGTCCGCCGAGTTCCTTACCATTGAACTGATCAATGGCTGAGGTGGCCTCTTCCTTCGTGGACATTTCGACGAAGCCAAAGCCTCGCGAACGTCCGGTGTCGCGGTCTTCCACGACGCTCGCTGATTCAACCGTGCCGGCCGTAGCAAACATTTCCTGCAGCTCCTGGCTAGTGGTTTGGAAAGCGAGATTACCAACATAAAGTTTCGTTGACATAGAGATATACCTTTCCCCTTTTCTAAGGGAATGAAAAGAAGCTGCGAAATCGGATTGGCTTCGGTGAACGGTAGCAGTCGAAGGACCGGGTTCGGATGCTCTAGAGAGCGGCTTCGTAGTTTGAAATCAGCCTGCTCTCGAACTATCCAAAACGCCAGCGCTAATCGATTTGTGCGCGGGGCGCATCACCGTCGATGCGCGAGAGAAGGATTAACCGTAAGCCACTATGGACTATTAAGGGGAAAGTAGCAAGGCGAGAAGCCTCGCGACGCCTTGATTGCCTATTCTGCTCCGCTTTTCAGCGCTTAGGCGTCGACCGCGAGTAATCAATAACGTACGACGGAGGATCGATCTCGCCCACCAAACGCGGATCAGAGGTCGGTGCATTGGCTATCAGTCGCAACGGAATCACACCAGCCCAAACGTCTAACTCGTAATCCTCTTCGTCGTCCAGCGGCGGGCCGGTGCGCACCTTGGCGGAGGCTTCGACGAGCGGCAGCGTGAGCACCGTCGTCAGTTGCAGCTCGCGCTCGCTGGGCTCGCGCACGTCGTCCCAGCGGCCGGGGATCATGTGCTCAGACAAAGCTCGCAGCGCCGCGAGCTTTTCTTCGCGTTCGTCGACTAACGACGCCCGGCCAAAAACAACCACGGAGCGATAGTTCATCGAATGATGGAACGCGGAACGCGCCAGCACTAGACCGTCGATCAAAGTCACCGTCAGGCAAACGTCAATTCCCTGCCCCAGCGTTCGCAGCATGCGACTCGCCTGGGAGCCATGAATGAAGAGTCGATCGCCCGCGCGCGCATAGCCGGTGGGAATGACGAACGGCTGGCCATCGACGGCAAAGCCTACGTGACAGATAAAGCCTTCGTCGAGAATCTGATTGATTGACTCGCGATCAAACGCGCCCCTTTGCGGCAGACGTCTGAGAGTGGTGCGTGCGGTTTGGGTTAATTCCATTACAGTCCTCACAGTCCTGATTTGTACTGAGAATAGTTTAGTGCTTAACCACTGAACAAGCGCGGACAAGAATAGACCCAAGAGCCGGCTCGCGTCCGCTTGACGACCAGCCAAGCACGAGAGTAGCTTGCATCTGTTCCAAATCGATCTGACGGTAGGAGTAAAGAAAACGATGCGAATACCTCTTTCATCGGTTCTCTTCGTCTGCGTTCTGGTGTTGTTGGCAAGTTTGGCCCTGGCGGCCGGATCGTCGGGCTACCACGTAACCAAAAAAACGGTGCTGGGTGGCGATGGGGGTTGGGACTATCTCACCGTCGATGCCAAGGCGCGGCGTATTTATATTTCGCGCAGCACGCACGTAATGGTCGTTGACGCCGATTCGGCGGCACTCGTCGGCGACATTCCCGGCACGAACGGCGTGCATGGGATCGCGATCGCCTCCGACCTGGACAAAGGCTTCATCAGCGACGGGCGTGACGGCAACGTGACGATCTTTGATACCAGGACGCTGAAGGTATTGGGAACGGCGCCCGCGGGCAAGAACCCGGACGCCATTATTTACGATCCGGCTTCAAAGCGCGTGTTCGCGTTTAATGGCGCCAGCAAAGACGCGACGGCAATCGACGCGAAGACTGGAACCGTAGCCGGCACGATTCCACTCGGCGGCAAACCTGAGTTCGCCGCGGCCGACGAAAAAGGTCATGTCTTCGTCAACATCGAAGACACCAGTGAAATAGTTCAATTCGATTCCAACAAGCTGTCGATCGAAAACCGCTGGAAGATTGCGCCGGGCCAGGAACCGAGCGGTCTGGCGATGGATCGCAAACACCGGCGGCTCTTTTCAGTTTGCTCGAACAAATTGATGGTGGTCGTGAACGCTGACTCGGGAGCAGTCATCACGACGCTACCCATCGGCCAGGGCACCGATGCCGCAGGCTTCGATCCGGAAACGGGATTTGCTTTCAGCTCGAATGGTGAAGGAACGCTGACAGTCGTTCATGAAGACTCGGCGGATAAATTCAGCGTCGTCGATACTGTTCCAACCCAAGTGCGCGCGCGCACGATGGCTCTCGACACTAAGACCCATCAGGTCTTTACCGTGACTGCCGAGTTCGGTCCGCCGCCGGCCGCAACTGCGCAGCAGCCACGCCCGCGGGCGCCAATGGTTCCGGGCAGCTTCACCCTGCTTGCCCTGAGCCGCTAAAGAGCGAAAAGGCTCAGGCTTGGGGCCGATTTGATGAATAACGAAGGCCGAGGCCGATCATTTTCGGACCGGCAAGATTAAGGATGGAATTTGATGACTGCTCAGGAGAGACAGGAACTAATTGCTCGTTACCAGGATGGCTACAACCAGGTTGCTGAAAGCCTGAAGGGCTTTCCCCATGATTCATTGACTGCGCATCCGATTCCGGGAAAGTGGAGCGCGACCGAAATAGTTCATCATCTCGCCGACAGCGAAACCACCAGCGCTCTGAGGTTGCGGCGCCTGCTGGTCGAAGATCATCCCTTGATCCAGGGCTACGACCAGGAAGCGTTTGCGGCGCGCTTGAATTACAACAACCGCGATATGGCTCCCGCTTTGGAAGCGTTCCGCAGCGCGCGTGCGACAACGGCACAACTGTTTGACTTGATGAGCGAGGACGATTGGCAGCGCGAGGGCACCCATTCGGAGAGTGGCGTTTACACACCCGAAGACTGGTTAAAGATTTACGCCGCGCACGCTCACAACCATGCCGGCCAAATCAAGCGTCTGCGCGACGCTGTGGCCAAATGATGCGATTCAACGCCACAAGTTGTTGATCGATTTTCTCTGACGATCAGCGCCACGATTCTTGCATTTCTCTTGCTTCGCAGATCGATCAGTTTTATTTCGCTCATATTCTTGACAGCATCAGGATGAATGCGCACAATCGCGCTCGCCAACTTTTTAATCCGAGTCGCGAAAAGAAATACGATGCAATGGTTTCTGTTGCCCCCGTAATCGAAACTGCTCTTTCCGATCTTAAGCTTGTACGTCGTGGCAAGGTTCGCGACGTTTACGCTGTTGACGACGATCGTTTGCTGATCGTCGCCACGGATCGGGTCTCGGCTTTTGATTGCGTTTTGCCGACCGCGATTGAACGCAAGGGCGAAGTCCTCACGGCGCTCTCGCGTTTCTGGTTCGCAAAGCTCGCCTCCATCGTTCCCAACCACCTGCTGACGACTGAAATCGAGGAGATGCCTGCCGTCGTTTCAGATCACGCGGGCGATTTGGGCGGTCGTTCGATGCTGGTTCGGCGCACTGAAGTCTTCCCCGTCGAATGTGTCGTGCGCGGCTATCTGTCGGGTTCCGGGTGGAAGGATTATCAACGAACCGGTGAGGTGTGCGGGCACAAGTTGCCGGACGGTTTACGCGAATCTGAACAATTGGCCGAGCCAATCTTCACTCCGGCAACCAAGGCCGAAACCGGACACGACGAGAACATTAGCGAGCAGCGCATGGCCGGCATAGTAGGCCGCGAGGCAACCGATTTCCTGCGCGATGTGTCGCTGCGGATCTATCAGGAAGCCAGCGCGTATGCCCGCGGCCGGGGAATTATTATTGCCGACACGAAATTCGAGTTTGGCCGTGATCGTGATGGCCGGATTATTCTGATCGACGAAGTCCTGACCCCGGATTCTTCGCGCTTCTGGCCAGCCGGCACTTACCAGGCAGGCAAGTCGCAGCCTTCGTTCGACAAGCAATACGTGCGCGACTATCTCGAAGGTCTTGACTGGAACAAACAGCCGCCCGCTCCGATTCTACCCCCCGAAGTAGCCCGAGCTACGACTGATCGTTACCTTGAAGCCTATCAACTACTCGTCGGCGAGAGCCTTTAGTTTGGAACTGGTAAGAAGATTCAATGCAAATACGCCTCAGATTGGAAGCTGTGATCGAAGAAATGCTGGATGGTCACATCATGTTGGACGAAGCTCTGCAGGAGTTCGAAAAGCTGTACATTCAGAAGGCCTTCGCGCGCAATAAGAAGCGCATCACTAATACCGCCGACGCCCTCGGCATCCATCGAAACACCATCTCCAAGCGAGTCAATTCGTATCGAGAACAGGAACGGGCGCGGCATCCTCGCCAAGCCAACCATAAAATAAGCCAGCCAGCGCATTAGGCCAGCCTCTGTTGCCGGAGCACCAGCGTCAGTTATCCTCTCGATCAACGGGTCGCTTCGCCTCGAACGCTCCATATTCTTTCAGCCCACCGCGGCGGTTGACAAGATCACCCCATCCTTTCTATATTCGTTGGCACTCAACTTTCTAGATTGCCAGGTTGGTAAGCTGAGACATCTGCAATTTTAAAGTACGGTTGTGTCCAAATCAGAGAGAAAAGGAGCATTTTCCAGTTATGGCAGTAAACATTAGGCCACTTCAAGACCGCGTGATTTTGCGCCGCATTGAGGAAGGCGAGCAGGTTCGCGGCGGGATCATCATTCCCGACACCGCAAAAGAAAAACCCCAGGAGGGCGAGGTTGTCGCTGTCGGCGAAGGCAAGTATCGCGACGACGGGACGCGCCAGACGTTGGATGTTCGCGTCGGCGACCGCGTTCTGTTTGGAAAGTACAGTGGCTCGGAAGTCAAGATTGATAACGAGGAGCTCTTGATCATGCGCGAGGACGAGATTTTGGGAATCATCCAACGCGCTGCGAGCAAAAAGGGCGCCAAATAGTCTATGAGACTTTGGCCGCCCTTTTTTGATATCAACGAAACTATTTAGTCAGGAGAAGAAAAGCAAATGGCAAAACAAGTAGTTCATGGCGAGGAGTCGCGCGCAGCAATCCTGCGCGGTATCAACCAGCTCGCCGATGCAGTCAAGATCACTCTTGGGCCCAAGGGTCGCAACGTAGTGATCGACAAGAAGTTTGGCTCGCCGACGATTACCAAGGACGGCGTGACAGTTGCAAAAGAGATCGACTTGAAAGATCCGATGGAAAACATGGGTGCGCAGATGGTGCGCGAAGTCGCTTCCAAGACTTCGGACGTTGCCGGTGACGGCACCACCACCGCTACCGTGTTGGCTCAGGCGATTTTCCGCGAGGGCGTGAAGACTGTGGCCGCCGGCGCTAATCCGATGGCCCTCAAGCGCGGCATAGACAAGGCAGTCGAGCGTGCCATCACGGAGATTCAGCGCCTTTCGAAACCGGTCCGGGGCGACATGATCGCGCAAGTCGGCACGGTTTCGGCAAACGGCGACGCCACCATCGGCACGATCATCGCCGAAGCCATGGATCAAGTAGGCAAAGACGGGGTGATCACGGTCGAAGAATCGAGAACTATGGAAACCGCGCTGGAAGTGGTCGAGGGCATGCAGTTTGACCGCGGCTATCTCAGCCCTTACTTCGTTACCGATGCCGAGCGCATGGAGTGCACCCTGGAGAACGCGCTGATTCTGATTCATGAAAAGAAGATCAGCTCGATGAAGGACCTGCTGCCGTTACTTGAGCAGGTTGCCAAGCTGGGCAAGCCGATGTTGCTGATCGCTGAAGACGTGGAAGGTGAAGCGCTGGCGACTCTGGTGGTCAACAAGCTGCGCGGCACGCTGAATATCGCGGCCGTCAAGGCGCCGGGCTTTGGCGATCGCCGCAAGGCGATGCTCGAAGACATTGGGATTCTCACGGGCGGCAAGGTCATCAGCGAAGACCTCGGCATCAAGCTCGAGAATGTTCAACTTTCAGATCTCGGCCGCGCCAAGAAAATAACGATCGACAAAGACAACACCACGATCGTCGAAGGCGCGGGCAAGCAAGCCGACATCGAAGGCCGCGTCAAGACCATCCGGGCGCAGATCGAAGAGACGACGTCGGATTACGATCGCGAGAAGTTGCAGGAACGACTCGCGAAGCTCGTCGGCGGTGTTGCCGTGATCAAAGTCGGCGCGGCGACCGAGACTGAGATGAAAGAGAAGAAAGCGCGCGTCGAGGACGCGATGCACGCGACTCGGGCGGCCGTCGAAGAGGGGATCGTACCGGGTGGCGGCGTCACCCTCGTGCGAGCGGCCAAGGTGCTGGAAGATGCCAAGGCTGTGATTGGCAGAGGTGGTGACCCGGACGAACAGATCGGCGTTTCGATTGTCCGGCGTGCTTTGGAAGAGCCTCTGCGTCAGATCGTTCAGAACGCCGGCAAAGAAGGCGCGGTTGTCGTTGAACGCGTCCGCGGTGACAAGAACGAGCACGTCGGCTTCAACGCGCAGACCGATAAGTTTGAAGATCTGGTCAAGGCAGGCGTCATCGATCCGACGAAGGTCACTCGCACCGCTTTGCAGAACGCGGCCTCAATCGCCGGACTCATGCTCACGACTGAGGCCATGGTTTCGGAGATTCCCGAAGAAGAGGGCAAGGCTCCGATGCCCGGCGGCATGGGCGGAATGAGCGGCATGGGAATGTGAGCCGCACGCTCTGTTAGCAACAAAAGAAAGCGGCTTCGGGGTCAACCGAAGCCGCTTTTGTTATAAGTCCGAGCCCCAGAAAAACGCGTGCCAGCTCGAAGGTAGCGATCACGGAGGGCGCGATTCGACGGCCGAGCTGGCACTGGCGGGCACTGTCTATGTTCAAGCACCGGATAGCTGTCTTGCGACTGGCTGGGCTCTTCGAGTCAGCCCCACCCGGCGAGACGAATTATACTCCTCCATCGACGACAGTCAACGCCTTTGTTTGGGAGGTGGACCCGGACCCGATTTTCCTTGCGGAATTAGCGAATCTTAAAGGTGGCCGGGCGTCCCGCCTGTGACCCACGCGCCAGCTGCGCGGGCCACGCCGCTTCAGTTGACACTCTTCGGTCGCGATTTCTATACTGCAAAGTCTTCCTCGCTTCGGCCAGGTAGCTCAGTTGGTAGAGCGCGGCCCTGAAAAGGCCGGCGTCGGCGGTTCGATTCCGTCCCTGGCCACCACAAATCCAAGTAAAAAGTAAAAAGGTAAAAGGAAAACTAAGGCGAGGCTATGCCTTTTTACCTTTGCCTTTTTACTTTTGCCTTGTTTCATCGCGGCCAGAAATTTCGAATTCGATCTTCCAGGAAATGAAACGGGATGTACTCGGCCGCTCGTCCGGCGCCGCGCAGTTCCTCGACCATGCGCATCGCGCCATCGGCATTAAAGCTGTGCACCATGATAGTTGCCGCGCGCTGTAAGTCGGGACGCGAAGCGAGAAACGCCGCAATCGCATAACCGGTGCGCTCGTCGTCGGACTCGGTCGCGCCATAGTGCTCGGGCATTAAATCGTGATCGAGAAAGATCGAATCATACGTTCGCGTCTGCAATAGTTCCTTCGCCTGTTCGACCTCACAGGAGACATCAAGTTCATCACCCTTAAAACGCCTGGCAAACCATTCGCAACGCCGCTCGTCGTCTTCGAGCAGGAAAATCCGGATGGGGTGTCGATCGGCGTGGGCATTCGCCAGACCAAGTTTATTCAGTAATCGTTGAATGAAGTTCATAACTATCCAATTATTGCTGGGAGCATTGTTTACCCAGCCCTCAATAAAAATGCAAGTTGGGTAGTGGGTCAGTTTGGTTGTGGCACGCGCATCTTGCGCGTGGTTAACGGGCCGGACGCCCGTGCCACTTCAGCGCGCGCCAGAGAAATAACGGCTCGACTTTCGTTCAGTCTCGTCGTGGCGATGCTATAATCTGCGCACGCTCTAACGGATAGACACTGGGTTCCCCGGGATTTCGCCAAATGGCGTTCTGACCATGCCATCAGAGAAGTCAAAGATTAAGAGTTTGAGAATTGTAACCGGCGCGGCCGACGGAACGGCCCCCGCGCCCGACGAACATCCGGAAACCGAAAGGCCGCCGAGTGTTCAGGACCCTGACTGCCCACACTGTTTTGGGACCGGCATGCACGTGCCGCCGGGCAGCAATGTCGCGCAACGCTGTGCCTGCCAAACTCTCGATCAGCGTCAGCGTCTGTTTCGCTCGGCGCATATTCCGCCGCGATATCAACATTGCACGCTGCAGGATTACAAAGCCGCCGACTCTGAGACTTCAAAATGGATCGCCAAGGCCGAAGCTCAGCGGATTCTCGACGACTATCTGGTGATTGATGGCCGCGGCCTGGTCTTCATCGGTGGTGTGGGAGTCGGCAAGACCCACCTGGCGGTGGCTATTCTCCGCGAGCTAATTGAGCGCTATCAGGCGCGCGGTTTGTTCTACCAGTTCGGCGCGTTGTTGCGCCAGATACAAGATTCCTACAACCCAGTTTCGCAAACTTCAGAACTGAAAGTTCTGCAGCCGGTTTTTGACGCCGATGTCCTGGTGCTCGATGAGCTGGGTGCGTCAAAACCAACCGACTGGGTGCGCGACACGATGATGCAGATAATCAACACCCGCTACAACGACAAGCGGCTGACGATCTTCACGACCAACTATCTCGACACGCGCAAGAACGAAAAGGATATCGGCGAGATCCTCGAGGACCGCATTGGCACGGCGCTGCGCTCAAGACTCTACGAGATGTGCAAGACTGTGGTGATCGAGGGCGAGGATTACCGAAAGGCCATGGCTAACGCCAGGACTTAGCGTGCCGGAACTTATCTTCTTTTCAAGAAGCCGTTAAGCCGTTAATTAGATTGTGGGTCGCTCGCTCTTACCGTTCGTCTCTTCAATTACTGCCTGACACGTAGCGTCATAGCGAGCCGTGGGAACGGCCTCGAGCCGGCGCTCGTCGATCGTTTTGCCACAGCGCACGCACAACCCATAACTTCCTTCGTCCAGACGCATCAAAGCCTGATCGATGTCCGCCACCATCTGCGATTCTCGCTCGCCGAGTTTCAAAGCGAGTTCCTCAATCACATCTCGTAAAGACAAATCGGCGCTCTCTTTCGCGCCGTCATCCGCGGCGTCGATGGCTGCCGCCTGATCGTCGCCAACCAGGCGCGCGTGACGACGCAACTCGGTCAACAAGAGCCGGCGAAAGTATTCGGTCTTTGCCTTGTCCATCACTTTGATCGAAAGCCGATCGAATCCCTTGCTTGAAATATGAACCATCGAGTTGTGGATTACAACTCTCCGTGACTGTGACCCGCACATCTTGCGCGTGATTCCCGGGCGAGACGCCCGTGCCACCGCGAAGACTGGACTTTACGGTCTGCGCTATGTTTTCATCGCCGCGTTTCTTCTAATCCTGCGTTTCTCGGTTCCTGCGACTTTGGGTACTGGCACCATAATCGCCCTGGCGATCGCGGTCCTTATTTTCGTCGTCGCGTTGCTGTATTCGACGGTCGGCCACGCCGGCGCGTCCGGCTATCTCGCGGCCATGGCTCTCTTTGGCGTGGCCCCGTTCGTGATGAAGCCGACGGCCCTGACGCTAAATATTATCGTCGCCCTCATTGGTACCGTTCGCTTTTATCGCGCCGGCTTTTTTTCCTGGCGCACCTTCTGGCCACTCGCCGTGACCTCGATACCCGCGGCGTTTGTCGGCGGCGCTCTCACACTGCCGGTTCCCATATACAAGTCGATCGTGGGCATCGTGCTCCTGTACAGCGCGGTGCGTCTGTTTCTCAGCGCCAGAGTCGCCGTAAAGAAGGAAAACGCCATCCTGGTCCCGATCTGGATCGCGCTGTGTCTGGGCGCGGCGATTGGTTTGCTCTCGGGCCTGACCGGCGTCGGCGGCGGTATTTTTCTCAGTCCTGTTCTGCTGCTGATGCATTGGACTACAACGAAAGAAACTTCGGGCGTGGCGGTAGCATTCATCCTGGTCAACTCGGTCGCGGGTTTGCTCGGGAATGTATCGGCGGTGTCTTACGTTGCCAACGACATAACGTACTGGGCGCCCGCCGCCTTAATCGGCGGATGGATTGGAACTGAGTTGGGGACGCGAGTGTTGCCGATCGCGGGGATCAGGCGATGGCTTTCCGTCGTGTTGGTTTTGGCTGGACTTAAATTGATCAGCGAGGCCGCGCTGGTCCTGATCCGCAGATGAGTTCAGCCGCCAGCAGCGGAATCGTCAGTTCATGATGGCCGGTGATCGCAAAGCCGCGACCAGCGCCGTCTGCGTTGGGGCGATGGACGACGTTCGTCAGCGGCCGATACGATTGGATGAAATCAAAGTTCGCGGTCGTCAGGTCATGCAACGAATGACCGAGGTTGCGCACCAGCGTCACGCATTTGAGAAAAACTTCCGGCATGGTCACGGCTGAACCGATGTTGAGATAGACGCCGCCGCCATCCATGCGCCTCACAAGTTCAGCGAGCAAACGAAAATCCGTGTGTGAAGTGGCACCCAGCGCGGCGCCATCAACCGTCGCGTGAAAGTGGGCG
>WNFW01003577.1_pt1 | contig 11525 bp, 7 predicted proteins | sample 5400131 | NCBI WGS metagenome assembly WNFW01 (sample SAMN13153362, study PRJNA577476) | soil metagenome | isolation source: 20 cm soil or saprolite under grassland replicate 1 | place: USA:California | collected 2016-06-15
CTGCTTTTCGGAACACACGAGCAAAAGCAGAGATGGCTTCCTAAATTATCGACTGGCGAACAGCTCGGTGCGTTTGCGTTGACCGAACGTGAAGCAGGCTCTGATGCGGCAAACGTGCAAATGCAGGCGCGTCCGACGCCGGACGGCTCACATTTTATTTTGAACGGCGAAAAGCGTTACATCACTAACGCGGGAATTGCGCAAGTGCTGACAGTGATGGCGCGCACACCGATGCCGGGATCAGATAAAACGGCGATCACGGCATTCCTGGTTACGCCGGACATGCCGGGATTCACGATATTGGAAGCCCGAATGCCAAAAATGGGAATCCGCGGCACCGCAACGGGCCGCTTTTCGCTGCGCGACGTCAAAGTCCCAAAAGAAAATATTCTCGGCCCGATGGGCAAAGGGCTGAAAGTGGCATTGACGGTGCTCGACTTTGGGCGGACCACATTTGGCGCCTGTTGCACAGGCGCGGCCAAGACGTGTCTACAGCTGGCGATCGACCACGCGAACACGCGCAAGCAATTCAATAAAACGCTTGGGGAATTTGATCTGGTCAAAAAGAAGATCGCACGCATGGCGGCAGACGCCTACGCGATGGAAGCGATGACCACTATCACTGCGTCGCTTATTGACCGCGGACTGGAAGATTACATGATTGAGACGGCCATGCTCAAAGTCTTCACGACTGAGCGGCTTTGGGAAATGATCAATGACGCATTTCAGATTTATGGCGGCTCGGCTTACTTTGTCGATCTTCCGCTGGAGAGAATGCTGCGCGATGCCCGAATCAACCAAATCGGTGAAGGCAGCAACGAAGTGCTTACTTCGTTTATCGCGCTTGTTGGCATGCGCGGGCCGGGAATGGAGTTCAAGGAAATTTACGACACCGTGATGAAACCGTCGCGAGACAGAATCGGCAAAGCATGGGCTGCTGGGATGAACAGGCTTGGCGCGGCCATTCGCATCCCTGATGTGCCCGTTCGAAGCGAGCAGCTTCGTGCGAATGCGCGGCAACTCGGCCGCTTGATTTGGCGCTTCAACTTTGCCGTGAATCGCGCGTTGATCACTTATCGCGAGCCGATCCTCGACATGCAGCTTGTCCAGGAGCGGATTGCTGACGCGGCCATGGATCTTTTTGCCTCGACTTGCGTTCTCAGCCGTTGGGACGCTGAGCTTCAGTTCGCGCGCCGGAATGGAGACTCAGCCTCTGCCGATCACTCCGCCGCCGATCTTTTTTTGCGTCAATCGTTCCGTCGAATTCGTGGCTTCCTCGGCGGGCTTACGGATAACGATGACAAATCGTTGCTCGCCGCAGCAAAGTCAGTTTTGGGCAAGCCACGAAGCTAAATTTGGCCGCGCGCATTTACACCGACAAAGACGCGGATCTTCGCTGGTTGAAGGGCAAAACGTGCGCGGTGATCGGCTTCGGCGCGCAAGGCCGCGCGCACGCACTCAACCTTAGGGACAGCGAGATCAGCGTCATTGTCGGGCTTTACCCTGGCAGCAAGTCCCGGGTGCGGGCCAGGCGGAGTGGTCTCGAAGTACTGGACACAGCAGAAGCCGCGCGGCGCGCAGACATTATTTTTTTCGCGCTCTCGGACACACAAATGCCAGTAATCTATGCCGAACAAATCGCTCCGAGTTTACGTCCTGGCCAAACCCTGCTTTTGGCGCATGGGTTTGCAATTTATTACCGCACGATTGTCCCACGCAAGGATGTCGATGTTGTGATGGTCGCTCCCAAAGGCCTCGGACCGATGGTGCGCCGGGAATTTGTGAGAGGCCGTGGTGCGCCCGGACTGATCGCGATTCATCAGAATCCCAGCCGCCACGCCAAGCAAACAGCTCTGGCCTGGGCAAAAGGAATCGGCTGCACGCGTGCCGGCGTGCTCGAGACCACTTTTCGTGAGGAAACGGAGACAGACCTTTTCGGCGAGCAAGCAGTACTCTGCGGTGGCACGTCAGCACTCATTCGTGCTGGCTTTGAAACACTTGTTCGCGCCGGCTATCCAGCCGAACTCGCATACTTCGAATGTCTCCACGAATTAAAGTTCATTGTCGATCTCATCCACGAAGCGGGAATTGCCGGAATGCGCAGATTAATTTCCGATACCGCCAAATGGGGTGAGTTGACGGTCGGCCCGAAGATTGTCGATCAAGCAGTGCAAAAGCGGATGATGGCGGCGCTGCGAGAAATCCGCTCAGGAAAATTCGCGCGCGATTTTATTCAGGAGATGAAAACCGGCGGGCGGCGTTCCGCGAAGCTGCTGCGGGAAAGTGAAAAGCATCCGATCGAGAAAGTAGGCGCGCGGCTTCGCGGACTAATGAGTTGGAAAACGAAAACAAAAAGCCATTAGCCACGCTGCCGCGCTTGGCAGCGCGCCACTTTCGGCGAACGCGGTCTTCCCGAAATTATTATTTCTGCGCCATGCGCCCGATAACTTCCATCGGGCTTTCGGTGGTCGGATCTAACCCCTCGAACCGAGTGCATACTTGTGGAATGCCAGACGCTATGGTCTTCATGTAGCAGATTTTGATGACCCTTTTCTGGGCGATCTGCTGATTTGGCGCCACAACTACGTTTTTGTTCGGATCTGCAAATGCCGATGCGCAAAATGCGAGAGCGAACACGCCACTTGCACATCGAGCCGACCAGCCGCACAGGCGACTGAACCTGCTTTTTGTTTTCATGCCCGAATTGTGATCCCGTTCCGAATTTTGTGCAAGCCTATTCGGAGTGCATTTAGGACAAAAAAAAGACGTTTCCAGCCGTCGTGAATACTGCTGCGGTCAACTCGCGAGCGCCCGGCCTCAATCCGCCCAAAGAAAATGTTCCAAACGCAGACGGTTAAGACGCGCCTTTGCTTCTTCGCTCCGGGTGCCGCTGGATGCGGCCAGTTTCTGGTAGATAGCAGCAGCAGATTCCCATTTTGAATCGTCTTCCAACAGCCGCGCGGCATTGAATCCCGCTTTGTAATACCAAAACAGTTCACGTCTCCGATCCGGGCGCGCCTCATCTTCCAAGACTTTGTAAAACGTCGCAAGGGCGCCAGCCCGGTCGCTTTTCTTTTCCAAGCACAGGCCCTTTTTGAAGAGCGCTTGGTTGCGCCAGTGAATTGGCTCACTTTTGTCGGACGCCAACTGGTCATAGACTTCGATCGCGCGCTGGTAATTGGTCGAGTTGCTTCCGCCCATCTCGAAAAAGATGTCGCCCTTGCCGCAAAGTGCCTCTTGCTTTTCGGATGCTCCAGCCTCGCCTTTTAAGACCTCGTCGTATAATAAGAGTGCATCCTGCGGCTTTCCCAGCTTGCGTTCGATAACAGCTTGTTCGTTGCGCGCGGCCCATTTCAGGTCGCCATTTAACTGAACTACCTGATCAAACAGCACAATCGCTTGGTCGAGCGCATGCTTACCCATGCTCGACATGGCCGATTCCGCCGCGAAAAAGAGCGCTTTCTCGCCAAGTGGGCCGTCTTGATTCTGCTGCGCCAGAATTTCAAACTGCGTCTGTGCGTTTGCGAAATCCTGGCGCCGGTAATAAATCTCCGCTAATTTCATTCGAACCTCCGGGGCAAATGACGAGGCGGCATGTTGTTGAAGAAAACGATTCGCAAGTTCGATGACTTTCGTCTCCTTGAGATCAGCTGAATCCTCAATCCAGATCATGAGATAATCGGCCCGCTCCGCCGCCGCTGTCGTTGGGCTTGAATCGGCCGCGCGAGCTAGATTCTTCCGCGCTTCATCGAGACGGGGCGGCGTGGAATGGAAGGCCAGCTCGGCCAAACCAACCCAGGCTTCTGAGACGCGGGGATTCTTAGGAAAATCGCGAACAAATTGTTGCAGCGATTCTGTTGCTTTCTTATCCCCTTTCGCGGCTTGCATCAATCCTTCCTCCAGTCGCAAACTGGCCCGCGATTCTTCATCGCCGCCCTGTTTTTCAAGTGCATTATAATCGGCCAAAAAACGGGCGTGATCGCCGAGTTGCAGCCATCCCGTGGATGCGTTGAAAAGTGCAAGGTTCGCCCATGGTGAAGTGGAACGCCCGATTTGTTCAAAGGCCGCGGTTGCCACCTCAAAGCGCTTCGCGAGATATTGCGCTTGCGCGGAGAGAAGATTGATTTGATCGAGCAATTGCGCTTCCGGATGAAGCACGCGCGCATCATCCAAAATCGCAATCGCCTCTTCGAAATGTCGATCTTCCAATTCCAGTTGTGCAAACTCCAACAGAGCCGGCGCGAGCGCAGGAGATTTTACCTCGCTGTGGCGCAGATCGTTGAACAATTGCCGAGCTCGATCTCGGTGCCCGACGCGAACTTCAAGGAGAGCAAGATGCCATCGGGCGAATGTCCGTCGCGGTTGTTCCGGATTGCGCACCCATTTTTCCAGTTCGCTCCGTGATGCTTTGCGCTCCGCGCGATAGAGCTCGTCCAGCTTTGCAAAGAGAGCGGGTAGGTCCGGATCCGCTGGACGACGATCGATAAATCGCTCAAGGACATCGTCCCCGGCTTCTGGCGTTTTTAATTGCAAGTGCGAGTCGGCGATTCCGAAGAGTGCCGCGATCAGGGTGGCATGGGTCGCCCCCTCCGGTCTTTTTAGAAGCGCTTCAAACGCACCGATTGCTCTCTCGGGGCGCTGCAAAATCAGCTCCAAGCGCCCACGCAGAAGCCGTCGCTCCTTCCGCTCCGCGACCGACTTGGGTTGAATCTCATCAAGGATGCGCCGCGCGTTGGCGGCGTCGGCCCTGTCGATATACAATTCGGCCGATCGCAATTGCGCCTGGATCCCCCACTGTTTGTCGCGAAGGAGAACCAATATCTTCGCCAGCGCTTCATCCCGTCTTCCCAAGGCACGCAACATTTCGGCCGCTCCAAAAGTGGCTGCTTCGCGAAATGATGAACCTTGCTCCGCAGCCAGTTCCTCGTAGAGCGGCAGTGCGTCGGCCCATAGATGCAAGCTGGCAAAGGCTTGCGCGCGCCAGAACTTTGCCGCTGAAAGATCGCGCAGCCTGGAATCCGCGAGCAACACCAGCGCGTCCTCTGGCTGTCTCGCGGTCACCTGAGCTTCGGCAAGCTTTGCGGCAACCGCGCACCACTCTTTATCCGCCAGACTGCCGTCGACGAGGGCTCCCAGACGGACAACGGCCACCTCCGGTACGCCTTCCAGTAACGGCTTCGTTGCCTCCGTCCACTCCGGCGAGATTTCTGCGCGCAATGACTGGGAAAACCAAATCGACAATCCGATCAAAGCGATTCTCCGCACCGGTCTCTTACATTGTTGGCTAACCCTCTCGTGGTCGGCGCTGGACTTCCTCATGGCAGTTTCAACATTGGTCGCAGATATCTACCTGTAAGACTATCTGGAAGGTCGACAATTTGTTCCGGCGGACCAGTCCCGACGATCTCGCCGCCGCGTTCGCCGCCTTCAGGCCCGAGATCAATAATCCAATCTGCGCATTTAATCATTTCTAGATTCTGCTCGATCACAATCACCGTGTTACCCGCGTTGCGCAGCTTCATCAATACTTGCAGCAATTTCTCGATATCGGCGAAGTGCAACCCAGTCGTTGGCTCATCGAGAATGTAGACCGTCCGGCCGGTCGCTCTTTTCGCGAGCTCCGTAGCGAGTTTGACGCGTTGCGCTTCCCCTCCGGAAAGGGTGGTCCCGGCTTGACCAAGTCGCAGATAACCGAGGCCTACATCCAGCAAAGAATTTAACTTTTCGGAAACGCTCGGCACATTGCGGAAAAAGCGCGCTGCTTCATCCACCGTCAGATCGAGAACGTCGGCAATGTTCTTGCCTTTGTACGTGATCTCGAGCGTCTCGCGATTGTAGCGCTTACCGTGGCACACTTCGCATTCCACGTAAACGTCCGGCAAAAAATGCATCTCGATCTTAATCAACCCCCCGCCTTCGCAATTTTCGCAACGGCCGCCTTTGACATTAAAGCTAAACCGCCCAGCATCGTAACCGCGCACCCGCGCCGCGGGCAATTGACTGAATAACTCGCGGATAGGCGCGAAGGCGCCGGTGTAGGTCACCGGATTGGAGCGGGGCGTCCGGCCGATCGCACTTTGATCGATCACGATCGCTTTGTCGATCTGTTCGACTCCGCGAATCGCCTGATAAGTGCCGGGTTTTTCTCTTGAATTGTAAAAATGTCGAAAGAGAGCGCGGCGTAGAATATCATCCACCAGCGTCGACTTACCGCTGCCAGACACGCCCGTTACACAGGTGAGACAACCGAGAGGGAAAGAAGCGTCGATTTTTTTGAGGTTGTTCTCGGCTGCGCCTACAACTATGAGCCAGCCATCACAATGGTTGTCGGTTGATACCTGATGGTTAATTGATTGCGGCTTGACGCGCTGTTTTGGAATCGGGATGCGCACGCGTCCGGAGAGATAGTCTCCAGTCAAAGAATTTTTCGCGCGAAGAATGTCGTCGATGCTCCCTTGAGCAACGATCTCACCGCCCCGCGGACCCGCGCCAGGGCCGAGATCAAGAATGTGGTCCGCCGCGCGGATGGTTTCTTCATCGTGCTCAACCACAATCACGGAATTGCCGAGATCGCGCAGGCGTCGCAGAGTCCCGAGTAAACGCGCATTGTCGCGCTGATGCAAACCGATGCTCGGCTCATCCAAAACGTAAAGAACCCCGGCCAGGCCAGACCCAATCTGCGTTGCCAGTCGGATGCGTTGCGCTTCGCCGCCGGAAAGCGTGCCGCTCTCGCGATTTAGGGTGAGATATCCAAGGCCGACTTCGACGAGAAATTGCAGGCGCGATTGAATTTCGTGCACGACTTCATTCACGATCAGTCGTTGCTGCTCGGATAAGTCGAGGTTCTCGACGTAGCGCCCGGCCGCCTCGATCGTTTGTTCGCTGATTTGATGAATATTCAATTCGCGCGCATGTCGATCTTTAAGTGTGACGGCGAGAATCTCCGGCTTGAGCCTGGCGCCGCCACACACTTTGCACGGCTCGCGCGTCATGAACGCGCGGATGCGATTGCGAGTGAACTCGCTCTGAGTTTCTGCATAGAGCCGCTGCATCTGGGGAACGAGTCCTTCAAACGGGCGGGTCGTTTTGCTGGAACGGCCGTTACCGCTGAAACTCATCTCGATTGGTTGATCGCCGGTCCCGAAGTAAAGCGCTTCCTTAAAATGCTCGGGCAATTCGGCAAAAGGCATGTTTTCATCAACCTGAAAATGTTTCACGAGCGCGCCTTGCAAGTGACGGTAATATGCCTGCATTCGCTTCGTCCCGCGCCGCCATGGCGTGATCGCCCCTTCGGCGAGTGTCTTGCCGGGATCGGAAATCATCAACTCCGGATCGCAAGCCAATTGCGTGCCAAGACCGTGACATGCCGGACACGCTCCGAGATGACTGTTGAACGAAAAATGTTTCGGAGTCAGCTCGCCTAGCGTGAACCCGGTTTCTGCGTTTCCGTAATCGGTCGAATAGCGGAGTTCTTCCAAAAGCTCGCTCGATTCGGCGTTGGACATTGGGCGTTGGACGTTGAGCGTTTGTTTTAACACAACCACCCGGTTTCCGCCCCATTTGAGCGCAGTCTCAATCGAATCAGTCAGGCGGCTGCGAATTCCATCGCGCACGACCAGGCGATCGACCACCGCCTCAATCGTGTGGCGCTCATTTTTTTTAAGCCGAATCGGTTCCGGGCGATCGAGTTCGGCGATCTGGCCGTCAATCCGAACGCGAATGAACCCTTCGCGTTTCGTTTTTTCGATCACATCCCTGAATTCGCCCAGCTGGTTTTGAATCAGCGGTGCGAGCACGATGATTTTTGTCTCGGGCTCGTATGCGAGAATTTGATCGACAATTTCTTGTGGCGTTTGCCGCTTAAGCGGCCGCCCTGTGAGCGGATCGTGCGGTTGACCGATCGCTGAAAAGAGGACGCGCAAATAATCGTAAACCTCGGTCGTGGTCGCGATGGTCGATCTCGGATTAGCTCCGGCGCTTCGTTGCTCGATGGCGATCGCTGGTGAAAGACCTTCGATGAAATCGACATTGGGCTTTTCCATTTGATCGAGAAATTGCCGCGCGTAAGCGGAAAGACTTTCGACGTAGCGCCGTTGCCCCTCGGCATAAAGCGTGTCAAAGGCGAGCGAAGACTTTCCCGAGCCGCTCAAGCCGGTAATGACGACCAACTTTTCACGTGGGATCTCCACGTGGAGGTTCTTTAGGTTGTGCTGGCGCGCACCACTGATTTTGATAACTTGCGCAGGCATTCTGACGAGAAACGTCGAACTTTTTAGTCAAGCACAACCGCCCTTTTTCTCCAGCGAAATTGTCCGGCCATGAACGAGATGACCCAGTTAGCGAAAATTCTCGCAAGTCCCGAATGAGAAACCCGGCTTCAACGAAGCTGGCGCTGGCAAATCGAAGTAGTTTCGGCGATAAAGCTGCTGCGAATGGAAGCGGCATCCGGCAAAACAATTCTGATCGTCGAAGACGAGCGGGACGTCGTCGATCTTCTCACGCTCAGTTTACGCAAAGCTGGTTTCGCCATTTCGTCGACGACCGACGGCGCTGCTGGATTGCATAAGGCGCGCACCGAAAGGCCAGCTTTCATTATTCTCGATCTGATGCTGCCGAAAATGCCTGGACTGGAGATTTGTAAGATTCTAAAAAGCGATCCTGGGACGCGCCAGATTCCAATCATGATGCTGACCGCGAAAGCCGAGGAGATCGACCGGATCGTGGGCCTCGAATTTGGCGCCGATGACTATGTGACAAAGCCATTTAGTCCTCGGGAAGTCATTTTGCGAATCCGGGCGATAATGCGCCGAGGCGACGCGAAACAAGAGGAAGAACGTCTGGCGGTCGGTCCAATCATGATCGATCCGGCGCGTCATGAAGCTTCTGTCGATGGCAAGCGGATCAACCTCACCAGCCTTGAATTCAAGCTCTTGCGCACACTTGTGCAGCGACGCGGCCGCGTCCAGGCGCGCGACCGTTTGTTGAACGATGTTTGGGGCTACGAGAGCATCATTGACACACGCACGGTCGATACCCATGTGCGGCGGCTGCGTAAAAAGCTCGGCAAAGCCGCCAACGTGATCGAAAGTGTGCGCGGCGTTGGTTATCGGTTGCGGGAAAATTAACGCGAAATGTCGTGGCTATTTCTGGGTGTAATCTTTGTCGTATTCGCGACGATCGCGCTTGTCGCCTGGCGAAAATGGATCGCACCGTGGCGACACATCGAGCAACTCGTTAGGCAAATAGCTGGTGGCGAACGGCCGCGCACGTTTCTTGTCGATGGTGGCACGCTAGCGCAGCGTGTCGGGCTGGCGCTGGAAAATATTTTCCGCCGCCAGCAACAACTCGATCAGCAGATCGCAGGCCGCGAATCCGGGACGCAAGCAATTCTTGGAGCGATGCAGGATGGTCTGCTCGTGGTCGACACGCGCCGCCACATTACGCTGATGAATCGAACTCTTGAAAACCTCTTCGGGCTCCGAGACGCGGCAAACGTAGGCGCTCCATTCCTTGAGACCGTCCGCCATGCGACGCTGGATCGGTTAATCGCGGAAACGCTGCGTACCGGCAAGCCGATGCAAAGCGAATTGACCGTGACCGACTCGAAAACCAACGCCGAGCGCCATGTCGAGGTCAGCGCAGTCCCCATGAAGGACGATGTCCATCTAACAACTGGCGCGGTCGTTCTGTTTCACGATATCACGCAATTGAAGCGACTCGATCAGGTCCGGAGCGATTTTGTCGCGAACGTTTCGCATGAACTGCGAACGCCGTTGTCGATCTTGCGCGGATATATCGAGACATTGGTTGAAAACCCGAAGACTTCTCGCGAAGAACTGGCACGCATTCTTCAGGTCATGGAACGGCATTCCAAACGGCTTGGGCTTCTGATCGATGATTTGCTGAGCCTTGCCCAATTGGAATCCGCAAACACCAACTTGGAAATCGGCCAGGTCCGGCTGCCAGAATTGTTCGATCACGTTCTCCGCGATTGGAAAGAAAAACTCGGCGAGAAAAACTTAAAGGTAGTTGTCGATCTTCCACCGGATGCACTGCCAATCCGCGCAGATGAAACACGACTCCAGGAAGTTCTCTACAATTTACTAGAGAACGCGGTGAAATATTCGCGCGAGAACGGCGAGATTCGTCTGCAAGCGGCGCGGCGCGATTCCGAAATCGTCCTCAGCGTCAGTGACGATGGACTCGGAATCAGCAAGGATGATTTACCCCGCATCTTTGAACGCTTTTATCGCGCCGACAAAGCCCGCAGCCGGGAGCTCGGCGGGACTGGTCTTGGACTGGCAATCGTCAAACACATTGCCCAATTGCACGGCGGGCGCGTGGAAGCCGAGAGCGAGCCTGGGCGGGGGACCAGTATTCGAGTGGTGCTGCCGGTCGCGACGCTGTAACCACCGCCTTGTGGGCGGCGGATATTTCGCACAGCGAAGCGCCTGCCGCTGTCACACAAAAGTAACACTAAACCTTTTGACCGTTCCGCGCGCACTGCGGCAGGCTGGGAACACATATGAAATCCAGATTTGCCCGCAAAATTTTCAATCTCGTGCTCTTAGCCGGAATCAGTACGACCGCCTCGGCGCAGATGATGATTAACGGCGCAGGCGCAACTTTCCCGTATCCGATCTACTCAAAATGGTTCGATGAGTACGCGAAAATTGATCCCTCTGTTCGATTTAATTACCAGTCGATTGGATCTGGCGGAGGCCAAAAGCAAATTCTCGCGCAGACGGTGGATTTCGGCGCATCGGATGGTCCGATGAGCGATGAGAATCTGTCGAAGGCGCCGGGCAAACTGATGTCGTTGCCTACAATCTGTCCGGGAATCCGGCACTAAAATTCGACGCGGACACGATTGCAGGGATTTTTCTAGGGCAAATCAAAAAGTGGAACGACCCGAAGATCACGGGGCTAAATTCCGGAGTCACATTGCCCGATCAAGAGATCGTAGTCGTCCACCGATCCGATGGCAGCGGGACGACCTACATTTGGACCGACTACCTGAGCAAAATCAGTCCAGAATGGAAGACGAAAGTGGGCACAAATACCTCGGTCAACTGGCCGACTGGCATCGGTGGCAAAGGCAATGAAGGTGTGGCCGGTCAAATCAAGCAAACCCCGGGCGCGCTCGGGTACGTGGAGCTGATCTACGCGATCCAAAACAAGATGCCGTATGCCGAGGTAAAAAATTCAGCGGGCAATTTTGTAAAGCCATCGATCGAGTCGATCACGACGGCATTGGCCACAGCCGATATCCCGGACGATTTTCGCTTTTCCATCACGAACGCGCCGGGAGCGGATGCTTATCCGATTGCAGGCGCGACTTGGTTGCTCGTTTACCAGCAACAGAAGGACGCAGCCAAAGGAAAGAAGCTCGTTGAATTTTTGAAATGGGCCGCCAAAGACGGCGAGAAGATGGCCAAAGATCTCCAATACGCGCCCATGCCGGACAATCTTCAGCAACGCGTTCTGAAGCGAATCGACGAGATCAAAATGTAATGTGAAATCGC
>WNFW01004521.1_pt1 | contig 11525 bp, 10 predicted proteins | sample 5400131 | NCBI WGS metagenome assembly WNFW01 (sample SAMN13153362, study PRJNA577476) | soil metagenome | isolation source: 20 cm soil or saprolite under grassland replicate 1 | place: USA:California | collected 2016-06-15
ACAAAGACCAGCGTTCCTCCCCGTCGTAGTGCGCGGTAGGCTTGCTCGAAGGCCCGCGGCGAAACAGCCAGACTGACGGCCGCGTTCGCTCCGCCCAGCTTCTGAATGGCCTCTACCGGATCCTCTTGTTTCGCGTTGACGGTGTAGTCTGCACCCAGCTGCTTTGCCAACTCCAACTTCTCGTCAACCAGGTCGACTGCGACCACCGTAGCCCCAGCAATCTTGGCATACTGCAACGCCAGGTGTCCCAGTCCGCCAATCCCGAAAATAGCCACCAGGTCGGAGGGACGGGCCCCGCTGACCTTGAGCGCTTTATAGGTCGTGACCCCAGCGCATGTCAGGGGAGCAGCCTCCAACGAACTTACCTTTGCCGGTACTTTGGCGACATATCTGGCGAAGGCGGGAGCATATTCAGCGTAGGCTCCAGGGAGAAAATAGCCTGTATAGCGTCCACTGAGACAGAGCGTCTCCCAGCCGGATACACAGTACTCGCAGGTGCCACAGGCATAGCCCAGCCAGGGGATGGCAACCCGGTCTCCTTCTTTGACCTCCGTGACCCCTGCTCCCACGCTCTCAACGATCCCCACGCCTTCATGACCAGGAATGAGGGGAAGCGTGGGTTTGACCGGCCAATCTCCATGGGCGGCGTGAATATCGGTATGGCACAGTCCCGAGGCTTCAATTTTGACGACGATCTTCCCCGGTTCAGGTTCCGGCTTGCCGATTTCTTCCAAACGGAGCGGGGAAGTGAACTCATGTACGACTGCTGCTTTCATTGTCTTCTCTCCTTCTTCTTTGAATAATGTACTCCTAAAAAGACCATCTCACCTCTCCTTAGTATATGGTCGGGCCTGTAAAAGAAATGTAAAAGAGAGGGAATCGGCGGTGAAAAAAAAGTTAAAATCTCTCATCGCTCCCACAGCTCAAGCAGCACGATTCACGGAGGGCCTCCCTGCTCTTGTGATGTGCTGAGGTGAAATTGTGACTCCTTTGTGTGACGAGGCGATACGGCTGTGATCGTATTGTGAGGTCGGTGTTATATATATAAGCGTTATATTGTTTTACTGACCGCATCTACATCGAGGTAGAGATATGACCAACCAACAATATTCTGTTCATCTATCCATCGCTTCATCATCAGAAATCGAGCATACTGCGCTACGGTTGCAGACGACTCGTGAGGAGTTTCTGGCCACAGGAATCCTGCCTCAGTATCCCCCACGCCCGCTGATCCTGGAATCCTGGCGGCGCTGCCGGGCTATGCAGGTGAACCCCTCGCTGCGCTATGCGCCGCTCGCTGTCACCCATGAAGTCCAGCTCACCCACCTGCGTGAAGCAAGCCAGTTGCTCATGCGCGCAGCACGCCCTGTGATGCGCCATCTCTCCGACTTTCTCGCCGACTCAGGCTATGTAATCGTGTTGAGCGATGCTGACGGCTGCCTCCTGGAGGTGGTTGGTGATGCAGGAGTGCGCCGCAGCCTTGCCCGCATCGACTTCGTCTCCGGAGGTGACTGGAGTGAAGCCGCGGCCGGCACGAATGCCCTTGGCACTGCTCTTGCTGATGGTCACGTCGTACAACTCTTAGGCGCGGAACACTATTGTAGTGGTTGGCAAGACCTCACCTGTACTGCGGCGCCAATCCGCCATCCACTGTCGAGCGAGATCATGGGAATCTTGGATGTCACAGGCAACTACCGTCTTATCCGTCCATTTCTCTCTAGCTTCATTGCCGCTATGGCCCTGCAAGTCCAGCAGGAGATGCGGGAGCTCCTTACGCCTACACGCAAAGGAAAGTTCCACGCGAAATTCCAAACGGCCCCTTTCAGTCCTTCTAGGAAAACCAGTTCCCGTGCATTCACCACGAACACTGATCACCCTTGAAAAGATAGCCGAGCAAACAGCTCACCTCCTGCAACTCGAAACTGCCTCCGCCTGCCTGTTTGATGAGAACGGCGAGACGGTGTTACTACACACCTGGTCTAAACAGGATGGATGGCGACCGGAGTCCCTTCATGGCCCGGAAGCGTTGCTTCGGCTATCCAAAGCGGTCTCACTCATCCGGGAACGCGGAGAGCCGGTGATTATAGATGACATCCTCACCTCTGACATCTTGCCCGCCGCGCCGCTGGAGCAGCGAGGTATTCGTTCACTGTTGCTGCTTCCCTTGATAGCGGCTCGCGGAGCGATTGGTTTCATCCTGGCCCCTAAATGCACCCACTACCATTGGAAAGTCGATGACGTGTTGCTAGGTCTAACGCTTGCTGCTCACGCGGCAACGGCCATCGAGAATGCCAGGCTCTTCACCATCCATCAGCAGCACACCCACCATGTTGAAGTGATCAATGAGACGAACGCTCGGATGCGGCGTACCGCGAGTGAAATGGAAGCCTTGCGTGAAGCTGATCGACTCAAGAGTAGATTTGTCGTTGCCGTTTCACACGACCTGCAATCTCCGCTGACCGCCATTCGCGCTTCCGTTGAGAGCCTGCTCGACCAGGACGGGGTGCATTCCGCCCAGATGCACGAGCATTTGCTGCATAACATCGCGGGTCAAGCAAGCAGGCTAGATCGGCTAGTCGACGAGCTACTTGACCTCGCACGCATCGAAGCCGGTGTACTCTTACTCGATCGTGATTGGATCGAACTCCCCGCCCTGATTGCTGATACAGTAGCGAAGTTCGAAGAGCTGCACAGTGGATGCCGGGTGGAGCGGGACCTGGCAGCGGATGTGCCTTTGCAGTATGTCGATCCCGTCCGCCTTGCCCAGGTGTTGTGGAACCTTCTGGAAAATGCCTTGAAATATGCCTCATCGTGTACGTCGATCAAGGTGGAGGCCAGGTGGATAAGGAACGAAGTACTCATCGGGGTGGCAGATCATGGTCCAGGCATACCTGCCGACGAACGCGAGAAGGTTTTTCAGCACTTCTATCGCCTGGAGAGAGACCAGAAGACGCACACGCGGGGCAGTGGATTGGGTCTAGCAATCTGTCAGGGTATCGTGCAAGCTCATGGCGGACGGATATGGGTTGAGGATCAACCAGCAGGTGGGAGCGTCATTCGCTTCGCGCTGCCCTTACACACGGCAAGTCTCACCGGGCTTGAGCTGCTGGAGAAGACAGAACTATTTGATGTGAGCACGGAGGAATGGTGACGGTATGAGTTATGCCAAACAGCACATCCTCCTGGTGGATGATGACCCCGGGATCCTGGTAGCGGTGAAACATGCCCTGGCTGCCCACGGGTATGAGGTGACGACCGCCACCAATGGGATTGAAGCCCTGGCTGCATTCGAGCACAAGCCGCCGGAGCTCATCTTACTGGACTTGATGCTTCCCAGATGCGATGGGCTGGAAGTCTGCCGGGACATTCTTGCACAGTCTCCCACGCCGATCATTGTGCTGAGCATCAGAGGTAGCGAGGCGGACATCGTGTCTTTACTCGATTTGGGCGTCGACGACTACCTGGTCAAGCCGTTCCGCCTGGCAGAACTGCTTGCGCGCGTGCGAGCTGTACTGCGCCGCACGGGCAAGCTCCCAGCAGCCAGGGTTGTCTGCGGCACCATGGAGATCGACACAGAGAAGCACAGAGTCTCTGTAGCAGGCCGTCCTGTCCCCCTTACACCAACCGAGTACACGCTGCTTGCCGAACTGGCGGGAAATGTCGGCAGAGTGTTGACCACCCGGTTACTCCTGCAGCGGGTATGGGGTCCTCAATATAGCGATGCAACCGAATACGTGAAGGTTGTCGTACGCCGTCTGCGCGCCAAACTGGAGCCCGATCCTGCTCATCCACAGTACATCATCACCGTACCATGTCTCGGGTATCGACTGAACGATTCTCTATGAGGACGACTATGTCGAATAAATCGGCTTTCTCTACACCCTGGCAAGCTGCGCTGCGTGCATGATAAGCGTGTGGACACGGCTGCCGAATGCGGCGAAACGCTCATCCTGGGTTTGCCCGCGTTTCCAACGGACATAGATCTGCTGAATGATCACTGCCAGTTTGAAATAGGCAAAGATCATGTAATAGTCAATGGAGGAGAGGTCGCGGGAACTCTTTCGCGCATAGATTTCCATGAAGGTCTCCCTGCTCACAAACCCTGGAAACATAGTCACCGTTGGGAGTATCGTTTTCAGTTCTTCAGGGTCATCGGCTGTTGCCCAGTAGCTTAAAGATATGGCAAGGTCGAAGAGGGGATCACCTATGGTTGCCATCTCCCAATCAAATACGGCGACAGCGCGAGTAAGATCGATCGCATCGAGCATCATGTTGTTCAGCTTAAAGTCGTTGTGGATCAACGTAGGCGCGGGGCTTTGTGGAATGTGCGACACGAGCCAATCGGTGAGGGATTCCACGTGCGGTATGTCGTCTGTTTTGGCGCGGTGGTAGCGTTCAATCCAGCCTTTTACCTGGCGCTCGAGGAAACCTGGAGGATGACCAAATGTAGCAAGCCCGGCTGCGTGCCAGTCGATGGCATGAATTTGTACCAGCGTGTCGATCACTGTGTGGGAGATTTGCTTGCACAGATCAGGAGTTGGCGTTACTCCTGGCGGGAAGGAGGTATTCACAATGACCCCTTTGCGCCGTTCCATCACGTAGAAAGGCACCCCTAAGATAGCCGGATCATCGCAGAAAATGGAGGGTTTTGGGGCAAGTGGAAAGACCGGGTTGATTCTCTGCAAGAGACTGCACTCCCGTTTCATATCGTGCGCTTTTGGGGGTACCGGCCCAAATGGTGGGCGGCGCAGCACTCCTTCCCAATTGCCAATCTGGAGCAAATAGGTCAGGTTAGAGGCGCCTGAGGGAAACTGGTGCACCTGCAAGGTACCCTCCCCTATATCCTCAATCTGATCCCGCAAGTAATGCTCGACCTTTTCGAGATCAAAGTTCTCTCCAGCACGAACAGCAATTGTTTCTTCCAGACTATCCATCACGCTCTCCTGAAATATTCTTTCTCTCATGAGAAGTGTACAACAAACCAGGATCTAGTTCCACTTTCTAGCCGCCTGCTGCGACGAAAATGGGAAGCATGATTTGCTTCATCACCGATTAGGATATAATGATCGATAACACTATGGCTTCGTCCTGTCGCTTCCTGATAAGAGAAATGTTTCTGCTTAGTGGTAGAAAGGTAGGCACCCGTGTCACAAATTAAAGGACCAGCGCTGTTTTTAGCACAGTACGCACAGGATATTCCCCCCTATAACACACTGGAAAACATCACCCAATGGGCCAAAGACCTGGGCTTCATCGGCGTACAGATTCCCGCCACAGATAAACGCCTGATAGATCTCGATATAGCAGCGGAGTCAAAACAGTACTGTGATGACCTCAAGGGAAGATGCAACGGGCTGGCCATCACAGAACTGGCAACACATCTGATTGGCCAGTTGGTCGCGGTGCACCCGGCCTACAATGCACAATTCGACGCCTTCGCGCCTGAAGAGTTACATGGACACCCAAAAGAACGAACCGAGTGGGCGATGGCTCAAATGGTCAAAGCCATGCAAGCATCGAACAACCTTGGATGTCATATCATGCCTACTTTTTCGGGTGCATTTCTCTGGCCTACGATGTATCCCTTCCCTCAGCGTCCAGCAGGACTGGTCGAACTCGGCTTTCAAGAACTGGCGAAACGCTGGCTGCCATTGCTCAATAAGGCGGATGAATACGGTATCGACCTGGCCTACGAAATTCACCCGGGCGAAGACCTGCATGACGGTATCACCTTTGAACGCTTCCTGGAGGCAACCGGCAATCATCCACGCGTCCATATATTGTACGACCCCTCCCACTTCGTCCTGCAATGCCTGGACTACATCGGCTACCTGGACTACTATAAAGACCATATCAAAGCTTTCCACGTCAAGGACGCTGAATATCATCCTTCACCTCGGTCAGGTGTTTACGGTGGCTATCAAGACTGGAAAGAACGCCCGGGGCGTTTCCGCAGCACAGGTGATGGACAGGTTGACTTCAAGCGTATCTTCTCGCAATTGACGCAGCATGGCTACACCGGCTGGGCCGTGCTTGAATGGGAATGTTGCATCAAGGATTCTGTGCAGGGCGCACGCGAAGGCGCCGAGTTTATTCGTCGTATGCTTATCGATGTACCAACCAGGGCTTTTGACGATTTCGCAGCTGGCGCGCAAGATGTCGAGACCAATTACCGTATATTGGGGTTACAAGACATTGGCTCACATGATGCTTGACTAAGCCGATTTCCTTTTTGAAGTGATGACCCGGATATCATACGCGAAGCTACCGTGCCGCTCCTGCGTGCAGCAGGAACGGATCTCATTGTTCCGGGCCCACTTGTATTTAAGAGTCAGGACCTGGCTCAGACGGTTGCATGGTTACAGGCACTGCCCGGACACAATACAGGAAGAGGGAGAGGATACAGCACGATGTTGATTGCGATGGCGGGACTCCCTGGAACGGGAAAGAGTACGCTTGCTCAGCAAATGGCGCACGCACTTTCAGGAACAGTGTTGGATAAAGACACGATTCGCGCAGTTCTCTTTCCTCCTGCTCTGCTTGAATATACGACCGAGCAAGATGACTTTTGCATGTCTATTCTGTTTCAGGCTGCCGGCTACATACTGCGCAAGGACCCTCATCAACTTGTTATCCTGGATGGGCGGACCTTCTCATACCGCTATCAAGTTGAGGCTGTGAAAGACGTTGCAGCGCGACTCAAGACGCATCTGAAAATTATTGAGTGTATCTGTTCCGATGAGGTGGCTCGTCAGCGGCTAAGGGGTGTGGGGACAGCACAGATAAAGCATCTGGCAGGCAATCGAGACTATGCTCTCTACCTCGCGATCAAGGCACGTTTCGAGGAGATTGATGAGCCAAAACTACTAGTGAATACAGAAGATGAGCCACAGCACTGTCTGGAGCAATGCCTATCCTATATTCTTGAAACAAGGCCCCAATGAATGATGGAGGCTACAAGATGAGAGAAAACAAGTGGGCATCTTCATTTGATGCCCACTTGTTTTCTCTCAGAGCTGATGTTCAAGTAATCAGCGCGTGGCCAGGAGCCTACAGGCCAGGCTCGAAGCATGTGCGCTGACGACGTGGCGTCAGGCCTGTTCAACTTCTGACGCTTCGCCTGTGCTGCCGGACGGGGTGGATGAGCCGATGATGGTGGCCAGTTCCTTGCGATTGCGATCGAGAAGGGCCCGCAGTTGTGCCAGGTTTTCCGGGTTACTGAGGGCGCGACGACCAGCGATGGCAAAGAGCTGGGCAACTTCCGCAGCCTCACGCATGAGCGCTTGCTGCTCGGGTGATCCCCACTGGCCGCCCGGGCCAAAGGGACCATGATGGCCAAATGGAGGCCTTCCGAAGGTGCGAGGGCCACGAGGACCGCTCCAATCACGTTGCAGCCAGGGAGGAGTCCATCCTTCCCAGTCTCTTTGTGCAAACGGGGAGTCGAATTGCCAGAATCGACGACCAAACATAGTTGTTGCTCCTTTCTGATTTGGAAATTTTGCGATATATCGCTTCTGCCCACAGAAACAATACGATATATCATTCTTATTCCAATATACGATATGTCGTATTGTCAGGTTGCAACGTGAGGTGCTTCCGCCTGGACGTCGCTAGCGAAAGCGTGCTGAGTTGAAGTACTGCAGCGGTTGATTGTTCATCCGAGGTGGATCAGCAATCAAGTGATAACCCACTTACTCTTGATGTAGAGGATCCCTACGTCCAAAGACCTAGGGGAAATAGTTCGGATGCCAGTTCCGTCAGAGCGGCGTCAGGACCTATACTTACTGAAGCAAGGGAGAATACCCTGCGGTGAGTACAAACAATTTGCGCTGCTGAGGGTCTGGTAAGGTGCTCGTTTGGAGCCTGACATCATGGCGGCGCATTACGAAAGGATAGAAAGATGAACCCATACGTCGCTCATAAAGAAGATCGTGAAATCACAACATACGAAGAGACAGGTGCCTCTGACATCGACACCCTGACCCAATGCGACTTTTCCGCTGAGCAGATCGTTTCCCTGCTGGGGCTGCGGCAGCGCTACCAGAGTGGTGGGAGTGATCGTGCTTCCGTCATGCATCATTTAGAGTTCCTCAAGTATCTTGTCATGAGCGGCAAAATGGAAAAATAAGACAGGAGAAATGTAGACCAGCCTCTTATTACACCAGTCGCTCCAATCTTTATGTACGTATCCGAGATAAACGGACTTCAGCAGCTCATGGGTGGAAGGGTATGTATATTGAGAAGTGCTCGAACACTTCAATAGGTATCTACTGAAAAATATGCTGTATAAAGAAACCAATAAAACGCATTAAGATACATTGCATTGGAAAATAAAAATGAGCCAAACACTTATACTCGATCCTGACATACCTCGATTAGTCGATACATCATCCAGCCAGATTCTCGACCAGGAGCGTAAAGTAAGCAAACAGCGGCAGAAGCAGCCCAAAGCGAGCATGCCGGCGGCTAGTAGCTCCATCCTTGCTGCTATTCTTTCTACGCTATTGCTGCGCATTGCCGGTCGTACCAGTTTTGTGCTGCTCGGTTTCTATCTAGGCGAGCACTTCACCTCGGCGACCATCGTTGCCCTTGTGCTCGAAGCATTCTATATCAGTGAACTCGTGTTAGCTCCCATCGTGGGTAGTCTCTCTGATCGCATGGGCAGCAAACCTTTCCTGCTTTCCGCACCACTCGTGGGAAGTGTTGCAGCCCTCTGCCTTGTCGGTGCCACTTTGTTCTTTCCTCACCCGCATGCTAGCCCATTTGACACCTGGTTGGTGGTTCTGCTGCTGTTGGTGCTGGTGGGTCGCTTACTCGAAGGGGCGGCAACCGCGCTCAATGCACCAGCAAGCCTGGACTATCTCACCGAAGCCACCAGTAGTTCGGAAAAGCTGCGAGCACGAGTGATGACTGCTTTTGAAGTCGCCACTGTAGGAGGTCTGGCCCTGGCGATTCCCTTTGGTGGGAAAGTCAGCAGCCTGTTGGGGACCTGGGGCTTTTTTGTGGTGATTGCACTACACGTAATCAATGGTGTGCTGATCGCCTGTTTCTTGAAGGAGAGCACACAACGCACACCGCAGGTTGGCACGCGTCATTCGTTGATGGAAAGTCTCTCCATGCTGCGCCATAAACGCATCTTTACCTTTCTTCCGGCCTGGCTGTCAATCAATGCCCTGGTAGGTGCCTGGATTACCTTGAGTATCATTATGCTGACCTATCCCGAGCCGGCAGCGGCTATCCGTCATCCAGGGCAGTTGCTCTACGGGGGGTTTAGCAAAGAGGCTGCAACATTGCTGCTCGGCGGGTTCGGCCTGCTGTTCCTGGCAGGAATGGGGCTATGGATGCTGGTCTTGCCGCATCTGCGTCGTACGACAGTGATGTTTATCGGATTGGGTGGTTTGAGTCTGAGCATCGCGGGCTTGACACTGATCAACGGCCTGGCTGGGAACCCGGCGCGTTTGTTCGCCAGTTCGCAACCATTGCTCCTGATTCTCCTCCCTCTAGTGGTGCTCGGAGTACTCCTGTTAAGTGGCTTTACTCCGGCTTCACTGACCCAAATGGCGGCGATTTCGGAACTGCTACCAGGCAAACGAGGCGCCGTGATGGGCTTGTACTCGGTCGTCCTGGGAGTGGGGCAATTGATAGGCGCCTCTCTAGGTGGACTTTGCGTGGACCTGGACGGTTTCTACGGATTGATGGGCTTCTCAGTGGCGATGGGACTTATCGCACTGGGCAGCGTGCTTTACATACGCATCAATGGTCACGACTTGATCAAAAGCCCTTCCAGAGGCAGGTAGGAGAACGGCCTGGCGAGGCTTGCCCTCGCCAGGCTTAAGCCAATCACAGTGCTTCACGACTTGGGACCTGTGCACGGACACAGGTACCCTGGCCCGGTGCACTTTCGATCTGGAGTACGCCACCCAGGCCCTTCATGCGTTCCTGCATGGAGTGGAGTCCCAGGTGACCGGGGAAGGAAGCCGTGGCATCAAACCCTCTGCCATTATTGTACCTCGAAGTAATACTTGGCCATATCACTGACCAATATAGTGACCGCGCATATAGCGGCTTCTCGCTTTGGTTATCTTCTCTTGCCTTTATTTGAGCGAGTTCCAATCTCCTTTACGGCGTGCTCTCCAGCGTACGCTTCTCACCTCAAGTGGACGGGTAGGTCAGGATATGCGTCAATTTGGCCAATTGTGAGGCAGGCCCAAGATACGTGTCAAATTCTCTCACGAGGGATGTCCCTTTTCATTGAAAAAATCCTCTCTGAGAATGGCATAGCTTTTCCGGTCTCGAAATGCGCCTTTGGCAAAACGTCTCTGTCGGGCCAGGCCCTCAAAGCGCATCCCTGCTTTTTCCATCACGCGGGCAGAGGCATTGTTTTCACGCCAGGTGACTGCATCAATCCGATTGACCGTGGTCTGCTCAAACAAGTAGGCAATGACGGCACGTAAGGCTTCGGTTGCATACCCTTTTCCCCAGTACTGCCTGCCCAGCAGATAGCCTACTGCCGCACGGTGATCTTCATCACTCCATTCCTCCAACTGAAACCTTCCAATGAAGCGCTGGTTCTCTTTCAGCACGATCGCCCATGAGAGCATGGTCCGCTCCTGGTGCCGTTGGAACAGGATGTTTAGCGTGTGCATTGCTGATTCGAGAGATGTCTCCTCAGAACGGCGGGAGTATCTGAAGACCTCCGGGTCAGACTGACAGGCAAAGAAATCTGGTGCATCCTCGGGCATGAGTTGCCGTAATAGGAGTCTGTTCGATTCTATGAGAGGAAAGACAGAAAAAAGATCTTCTAGCTGTCTCATACATCCTTCTCCTCCTCTTGACGAGACGACGGAAGATAGGCGTTTCAACCCTTGTCAACACAGGATACCATAGACGCGACCGCAAGGTGGATATCCTGTGTTGATGAGATCGATGTCAGAGAGGCGCGAGCGCAGGATGGCAACGCCGATCGAGAGCGGGATAAGGAGCAAAGCAAGGTAGAGGGCAGTACCGAGAATCAAGTCGGCAAATGGACCTTGTACGAGCGAGGGAAAGAACTTAGCGAATATCTCTAATACCAGGACATCACCAAGCTCGATTGATAGACCGAAGACGACCTACTTCGTCTGCTGCTGCTGTACTACGTTAGACACACGCCGGTAGTGATAGATCTGTGCGACCAGCGCACTACAGACAAAGCCTGGAAGCGATATGGTAATACAGAGGTGCTAAAGGTGCTACTCGCTGCTTGCTTATGTTCGGCAGTCACGATGTGGCTCCCTCATCTAGCCGTTTCTGGTGAACTGGCAGAGACCAGGCCGATGCGGATTGCGTACAGGGTGGCCTGGGTGCGGCTCTGCACCCCAAGCTTCGAGAGGATGTTGCTGACATGCACCTTGACCGTCTTCTCCGCGATGTTCAAACTCCGGGCAATTTGTTTGTTGGCCTGTCCCTGTGCCAGCAGGCGCAGCACGTCGGTCTCGCGTTCGGTCAGCGCCTCTGGGCTTTCAGGCACACTCACGACCTGCATC
>WNFW01003088.1_pt1 | contig 11524 bp, 5 predicted proteins | sample 5400131 | NCBI WGS metagenome assembly WNFW01 (sample SAMN13153362, study PRJNA577476) | soil metagenome | isolation source: 20 cm soil or saprolite under grassland replicate 1 | place: USA:California | collected 2016-06-15
CAGCGCCGCGGCCTACGACCATTTTCTGCGGGGGAACTTTTTCCTCGCGCTGCGGTCGCCGGAAGGGATCACCCGCGCCCTCGCCGAATACCGGGAAGCAGAGCAGCTCGACTCCGGGTTCGCCGCGGCGATCGGGCGGGCGGCGTATGCCTACGCGATCGCCCGCGGCAACTACTATCCGCTCCCCGACGTCCCGCTCGAGAGCCTGGTAGGCCGTGGGCTCGGCGTCGCGGACCGCGCGCTGCGGCGCGACTCGACCTCCTCCGACGCCTGGATGGCGCGGGGCTTCCTCCTCGCGTTGCACAACCCCGGTACCATGGAAGGCTCGTTGGAGGCGTTCGAGCGGGCGATCGCCCTCGACCCGAAGAACGCCGAGGCGCACCATCAATATGCGCAGGTCCTGAACTGGCTCGGGCGGCACGACGACGCCGATCGGGAGCTGCACCTGGCGCTCACGCTCGATCCGGGGCGCGCGGTCTCCTACTTGGATCTGGCGAGTACGCACTTCCGCGATACCGCCCTCGCCCTCGCACTGATCGACAGCGCGATCGCCCTCGACCCCGCCTCGGCACTCGAGCGGTGGTGGCGGGCGTTGGCCCGCCTGGTGGCGGGCGACGTGCGCGGCGCCCAGGACGACGCCGAGCTGGCCAACCGGCTGCAGCCCGGGGATATCGTGGTGGAAAACGTGCTCGCCTTGGTCCTCGCCCGTGCGGGAGACAGCACGCGAGCGCGGGCGTTGATCGCGCACTGGCCAGGCCGGACCGACCATTGGGTCGTCATGGCCGCGCTCTTGGCGGTCGGCGATACCGCGGCGACGTTGGACCGCTTCGAGCGGGCGGGGCCGAATCCGGCGTATTGGACAAGGCTACACCGGCCCGAGTTCAACGCCCTGCACGGCAATCCGCGCTATGAGCGGCTCTTGGCGGCGGTGCGGCCGGCAGGGGCGGTGGGGCCGTAGGCCGCTCGGTTCATGCTCAACGTCGGACTCGTCGGTTTCGGCTTCGCCGGCAGCGTATTCCACGCACCGGTCATCCGCGCGGTCGCGGGTGTTCGCCTCAGCGCCATCGTCCAGCGCCACGGCGCGCCGGACCCGGGTTATGCGGATGTCGACTTCGTCACGAGCGTGGACGAGCTGCTCACCCGGCCCGTCGACCTGGTCGTCATCGCCACCCCCAACACGTCGCATCATCCGATCGCGCGGCAATGCCTCCTGGCCGGACGCCACGTCGTCATCGACAAGCCATTCGCCCCCACGCTCGCGGAGGCCCAAGCCTTGGTCGAGCTGGCTAAGAAGCAGCGGCGCGTCCTGTCGGTCTATCAGAATCGCCGCTACGTCGGGGACTTCGTCACGCTGCAACGACTGGTGTCGGAAGGCACGCTCGGCCGCATCGTGGTCTACGAATCGCATTTCGATCGCTTCCGGCCCGACCTGAAGCCGGGGGCCTGGCGCGAGCGGCCCGAGCCCGGCGCGGGGGTGTGGTTCGACCTGGGGCCCCACCTGCTGGATCAGGCGTTCATCCTGTTCGGCACCCCGCGCGCCGTCGCGGCCGACATTCGCAGCGAGCGCGACGGCGCCCTGGTGGACGATGCGTTCGACGTGACCCTGCACTACCCAACCCTGCGGGCGGTCTTGCGGGCGTCCATGCTGGCGGCCGCGCCGGGCCCGAGCTTTGCCGTGCACGGCACCCGAGGCTCCTTCATCAAGTACGGAGTCGACGCACAGGAAGCCGCATTGAAGGCGGGTCGCACGCCCGGTGAGCCTGATTGGGATGCCGACCCGCCGGCGTTGTACGGCACGCTCACCACGCCGGAGGGCGCGCGACCCGTGCCGACGATTCCCTCGAGCTACGCGCGGTATTACGAGAATGTGCGCGACGCCATACTCGGGAAAGCGCCACTCGCGGTCACGCTCGCGCAGGCGCTCGACGTGATGCGCGGTCTGGAGCTGGCGGTCGCCAGCAGTCAACAGCGCCGCGTCCTGCCGTGGACGACGTAAAGACTCACCGCGCCGCGTGGGGCCAAATCGACCATGTTGACAGAACCCTCCCGGCGACTTACCTCCTCCTTCCTCGCTCCGGTCCCCTTCGGCCCGGGTGCGTGCGGCCCCACGGTTCGAGGAGACGTTATGAGACGAGTTCGCGGCATCATCACTTCCCTCTTGGCGGTGCTCTGGACGGCGCCGCTCTGCGCGCAGCAGGCCACCGGCACGATTCGCGGACGCGTCACCGACGCCACGACGCAACAGCCGCTCGCGACAGCGTCCGTCACGGTCGGGAGTCGCACCGCCCTGACCCAGGCGGACGGTCGCTTCGTTCTCTCAGGCGTCCCCGCGGGCGGGGACACGGTGCGCGCGAGGATGCTCGGGTACGGGTCGGCGCGGCAGGCCGTCAACGTCGTGGCAGGCGACGCCGTCGTGGTCGATCTCGCTCTTACTGCCCAGGCCGTGGGTCTGTCAGAAATCGTGGTAACGGGCTACGGGGTGCAGCGGGCCGGGGATATCACCGGCGCCGTGACGGCCGTGACCGACTCGCAGTTCAACACCGGCCGGATCCTCAGCCCCCAGCTCCTCATCCAGAGTAAGGTGCCCGGCGTGCAGGTCGTGGACAACAACGATCCGGGCGGCGGCCTGTCGATCAGGATTCGCGGTCCCACGTCCGTGAATGCCAGCAGCGAGCCGCTGTACGTCATCGACGGGGTGCCGCTCGGCACCGGCGCCGGTGGCGGCATCTCCGCCGGTCGCGACCCCCTCAATTTCCTCAGCCCCAACGACATCGAGACCATCACGGTGTTGCGCGACGCTTCGGCGGCCGCGATCTACGGGTCGAACGCGGCGAACGGCGTCGTGCTCATCACCACGAAGGGGAGAAGCGGGCGCCAGGGATCCGGGGTCGAGTACAGCACGAGCGGATCGGCCTCGTCGGTCACCAGGCTGCCGGACGTGCTGAACGCAGCCCAGTTCGCCGCCGCCGTGGCCCAGTACGCGCCAACCAGGACGGGCTTGCTGCTCGGCGCCAGCACCGACTGGTTCGGCCTCGTCGACCGCACAGCGTACGGTCAGCAACACGATGTGGCATTCTCGAGCGCGGGCAACGACATGAGCTATCGTCTGTCGCTCGGCTACCTGAACCAGGACGGCATCATTCAGGCGAGCTCGACGCAGCGGCTGTCGCTCGGACTCAACTATCAACAGCGATTCTTCAGCGACCGCCTGAACGTGCGTACGAGCGTGCGGGGGTCGCGCGCCGTCGACCGGTTCACCCCGAGCGACGTGCTCGGTAACGCCGCCGCGATGGCGCCGACGCAGCCGGTCGTGGATCGGACCAGCGCCACTGGGTACTGGGACTGGAACACGACCAATGCGTCCCCCAGCAATCCTGTGGCCAGCCTGAACCTGGCGACGGACCACGGCACGACCTGGCGCAGCGTGGGAAATGTGCGGGCCGAGTACCGCATGCCGTACCTAGAGGGATTGACCGCCAACCTCAACCTGGGCTACGACCTGGCGAAGGCCGATCGAACGACCTTCTATCCGAACAACCTGGCCGCACAGGTGAGACAGGGCCAGGGCTTGCTGTTTCTCTCTAACAATACCCAACTGAACTCGGTGCTCGACGCGTACGGGGGCTACGCGCCGTCGCGCACCTTCGGACCCGGCCGGGTCGATCTGGTCGGCGGCTACTCGTTCACGCAGTCGCACGCCGAGTATCCCTCGCTGCGCGAAACGGGTCTCACCAGCAACTTGCTCGGCGACAACGGCATTCCGCCGGCCGCGAATGTGCGAAATATCAAGGACATCACCGACTACAAGCTCATATCCTTCTTCGGACGTCTGAACTACAACATCTCCGATCGGTATCTGGCAGCCTTCAGCGTGCGACGCGACGGTTCATCACGCTTCGGCGCGGGTCGCCAGTGGGGCGCCTTCCCATCGGTGGCGCTGGCGTGGCGGATTTCGCAGGAGCCGTTCATGCAGCGGTTGGGGTCGCTGTCGGACCTAAAGGTGCGCGCCTCCTGGGCGAGGACCGGTAACCAGGCGATCGGCGACTACCTGCAGTACCCAACCTACACGTACAGTGACGGACAGACGCAGGTGCAGTTTGGCAACCAGTTCGTCACGACGATCCGTCCGAGCGCCGTCGACACATCCATCCATTGGGAAAAGACCGGCGCATACAACGCCGGCCTGGATTTCGGCTTCTCGAACCAGCGGTTCAGCGGCTCCATCGACTGGTACACCAAGAACACCACCGACTTGGTCTTCACGGTTCCAGTGTGCGCGAGCTGCAACCTGTCGAACCTCGTCACGACCAACATCGGCAGCATGAGGAACCGGGGCTTCGATCTCAGCGTGAACGCCCGCGTGTTCGAGGGGCACGCGACCCGGCTGGTCTGGACCGCCGCGTTCACCGCCAGCCACAATACCAACGAGCTGCTGACGATCAACCCGAACAAGAGCGTAACGAGGATCCTGACCGGTGGTATCTCGGGTGGGGTCGGCAACCTGGTTCAGGTGCTTCAGCCGGGCGAGCCGGTCAACTCGTTCTTCGTCTATCAACAGAAGTACGCGAACGGGAAGCCCGTCTACGATGCTGCCAACCCGCTCAACATGTACGTGGATCAGCCAACCGTCCGCGATACCATCGCGTGCCCTGCGGCGCCCGGTTGCGTTGGCCTCTACCGGCCTGACGGCGTCATCAACGACTCGGACCGGCGGCCGTATCACGACCCAGCGCCGAAGTGGATACTGGGCCACTCGTCGTACTTGAGCTATGGGCGCTTCGACGCCAGCTTCACGGTGCGGGCGTACTTGGGGAACTGGGTCTACAACAACGTGGCGTCCGCCAACGGCGCCTACCAGAACCTCACGGGCTCCGGAATGCCGAGTAACCTGCACGCGTCGGTTCTCACCACCGGCTTCGTCGTTCCGCAATACTATTCGGATTACTACGTTGAGGATGCCTCGTTCCTGCGCATGGATAACATCACGCTCGGCTACTCGATCACCTATCGCGGGCAGCCGCTGCGCGTGTTCGCCACGGTGCAGAACGCGTTCACCATCACCGGCTATAGCGGCGTCGATCCGACGGCTACCGCGAACGCGGGCATGATCGCCCCCGGGTTCGGCATCGACAACAACATCTATCCGCGCGCGCGCACCATCACCACCGGCCTGAGCGTCCGGTTCTAGGGGGATCTAAGACATGAACCGCACAACCAAAGCAGTGCGCGTCGCCGCCGTGCTGCTCGGCCTGGCCGGGACCCGCTGCACGGACCCGACGGTGGCGCCGAAGAGCACCGTCACCGGCGTTAACGTGTTCAACGATCCCAACTCGTATCGGGCGTTCCTCGCGAAGATCTACGGGGGACTGATCGTCACCGGGCAGCGGGGGCCCGACGGGAATCCGGACATCGGACTCATCGACGAGGGCTTCGGCGAATACCTGCGATTGTACTGGTACCTGCAGGAGATGCCGACGGACGAGGCAGTAATCGGCTGGAACGATCCCGGTCTCCACGACCTCAACACGGGGCTCTGGGGAGCGGACAACAGCATGGTCAACGCGATGTACTATCGCGTGTTCTACCAGGTCATGTTGGCGAACGAGTTCCTGCGCCAGAGCACGGATGCGAAGCTGACGGCGCGGAACCAGAACGATCCGACGCTCCGGACCAACGTCCATTTCTACCGCGCCGAGGCCCGGTTCCTGCGAGCGTTGAGCTACTGGCACGGGATCGACATGTTCGGGTACATCCCGCTCGTGACGGAAAACGATCCCCTTGGCGGCGCGCCGCCGAAGCAGACCACACGCGACTCGCTCTACCGGTACGTCGTCAGCGAGCTCAACGCGATCCTGAGCGAGTTGCCGGCGAAGGGCCCGTCGACGTACGGTCGGGCGACGCCGGAAGCGGCGCACATGCTGCTGGCCAAGCTGTACCTGAATGCGGGTGTCTATAGCGGAACGCCGAACTACTCCGGAGCGGTCACGGAAGCGCAGGCTGTCATCGCCGCGGGCTACAGCCTCGCACCCACCTTCCGGAACAACTTCACGGCAGACAACAACCTGTCACCCGAGCTCATCTTCGTCGCCCCGCAGGATGGCAACAACACGCAGACGTGGGGCGGGATGACGTTCCTGATCCATGCCGGCTGCGGCGGCGCCATGTCCGCGGCCAACTACGGCGTCGACTACTGCTGGGGGGGCTACCGCTTGAAGCAGCAGGCGCTCCGCCTGTTTAGCGCCGGCGACGTGCGTGGCGCGTACTTCTTCACCTCCGACAGCGCCGTCGCTGACCACGATACCCTCCCGAACGGAAAGAGCGCCCAGCTTGATTCCGTGGTGTCGATCGGCGACTACCATAGCGGCATCCCCGCGCCCAAGTTCACCAACAAGACGTCGGGCGGGGTCAGAGGTGCTCAGTCGGGCATGGTCGATACGGATTTCCCGATCTTCCGGCTCGCTGACGCGTATCTGATTTATGCCGAGGCCAGTTTACGCGGCGGCGGCGGTACGGCGGCGCAGGCGGAGGCCTACGTCAACAGCCTCCGCGTGCGTGCCTTCGGCAACACGAGTGCCAACATCCCGGCCGGGACGCTCACGCTGGACACCCTGCTCGCCGAGCGGAGCCGCGAGCTGCTGTTCGAGGCCCAGCGCCGCACCGACCTGGTGCGCTTCGGTTTGTTCAGGAGCGGCACGTACGTCTGGGCCTGGAAGCACGGCGTCGTCGGCGGGGCAGCGCTGGATGCGGGACGGGACCTGTACCCGCTCCCGGCGAACGAGCTCATCGCCAACCCGAACCTGCAGCAGAATCCGGGTTACTGAGCGCGCCAGGGGAGGCGCGGGTGAACCCGCGACTCGGCATCTGCCAGTAAACTGGCACCTGCGGCCGCTTCAGCGGCGGGTGCCGAGCCGCGGCTTCAGCCGCGCAGGCGACGCGCGGCCATTCGTTGCCACCGGGCTCCTCGCGCTCGCCGCGGCCGCCTGCAGCCACCCCTTCGCTTCCCCACCAGGCGGGAATCTGCCTCCGGAGCGGCCGACGTTGTCACCCACCTATCGCCCCACCGGTCACATGGCGGCGGGCGACGTGTTCGTGCACCCGTTCGAGTGGAAGTGGCCCGACATCGCCGCCGAGTGCGAGAACGTGCTCGGCCCCGCCGGGTTCAAGGCCGTGCAGATCTCGCCGCCGCAAGAGCACAGCGTCCAGCCCCCCACCTACCCCTGGAGCGAGCGCTACCAGCCCGTGAGTTACAGCATCGCGCGCAGCCGCTCGGGAACAGGCGCCGAATTCGCGGACATGGTGCAACGCTGCAAAGCAGTGGGCGTCGACATCTACGTGGATGCCGTGATCAACCACATGACCAACTATCCGAGTCCCGGCGTCGGCAGTGACGGCACCGCGTACAGTAAGTACGACTATCCGGGGCTGTACGGCGCGAGCGATTTCCATCCGCCCTGTACCGTCAACAACTACCAGAGCGCCGCCAACGTGCAGGACTGCGAGTTGTTCTCGCTGCCCGACCTGAATACGGGCCTGCCGTCGGTGCGGCAAAAGATCGCGGGCTACCTGCTCATGCTCGCGCGCACGGGTGTCGCCGGGTTCCGGATCGACGCCGCGAAGCACATCCAGCAAGTGGAGCTCGACCAGATCCTGACGATCGTGGATTCCACCATGACAGCCGAAGGCCGCCCGATTCCGTATTACGTCCTCGAGGTGATCGGCGGGGCGGGGGAAGCGCTGTCGCCGCGCGACTACTTCGGCGAAGCGTACGGGTCGGGGGGCGCCGCCGACATCACCGAATTCACGTTCGTGGGCGTAGGCGACAAGTTCCGCGGGATCGGGGGCCAGCACATCTCCCAGCTCAACCCCAACGGGCCCTCCGGAAGCCAATTTTCGCCCGCCGCGTGGGGGCTCATGCCCTCCGACAAGGCCGTCGTGTTTCTCCAGAATCACGACACGCAGCACGACTGCGGCATCAGCTATCGCGACGGCGGCGTGTTCCGGGTCGCAAACGTGTGGATGCTGGCACAGCCGTACGGCTATCCCGCGATTCTCTCGAGCTACGCGTTCGCCTGTCCGGCGGGGAACATGATGGGACCACCGTCTGACGCCGGCGGCAATACCAACGCCGTGACGTGCGCGTCGAGCCTCGAGACGGCCACCATCGGTCAGTGGGTGTGCGAGCACCGCGACCCCTACATCCGGGGCATGGTCGCCTTCCGGAAGGTGGTCGCGGGCAGCGACGTCAACCACTGGTGGGACGACGGCGCCAACGCCATCGCCTTCTCGCGCGGCGCCAAGGGCTTCGTGGCCATCAGCCGGGAGAGCGCCGCCGTAGACGCGACCGTTGCCACGGGGATGCCCCCGGGGACCTACTGCGATGTCCTGAGCGGCGGAGTGACGGGGGCGTCGTGCGCCGGGACGGCGATCGTCGTGGAGACGGCAGGCGCCGTCACCATCCACCTCGGGCCCAATTCGGCGATCGCGATCGACGCCGACACCAAACTGCCGTGACCCTAAGGCATCATGCCGCGCGTGTGGCCGCAGCGGGCGCGGGTCCCGGGTCGATGAGCTGCTTCGAGACCGGGTCAATACGCAGATTGAGGCCAATGCGAGCGGTGTCAATCGCACGCGCGGCCCTGCTCGGCGCCGCCCTCGGGGTCTGCGCTGCCCCCGGTGCAGCGAGCCAAGGCGGCGCGCCCGCCTGGACCCGCGGCGCCGTGTGCTACGAGGTGTTCGTTCGCTCGTTCTACGACTCGAACGGCGACGGCATCGGAGACCTGAATGGCCTGACCGCGAAGCTCGACTACATCGCCAAGCTGGGCGTCTCCTGCATCTGGCTGATGCCCGTGGCCGCGTCACCGAGCTATCACGGCTACGATGTGAGCGACTACTACAAGGTCGAGCCCGCCTACGGCACCAACGACGACTTCAAGCGCCTCGTGAAGGAGACGCACCGCCGCGGCATCGTGGTGCTCGTGGACATGGTGCTGAACCACAGCTCGAGCGAGCACCCCTATTTCCAGGCCGCGCTGCGGGACACGACGTCGCCCTATCGCCCGTGGTATCGGTTCGCGCCTCAGCCGCTGGGGAAGGGGCCGTGGGGCGGGGCAGCGTGGCACCGCTCTCCGGTGCGGGACGAGTACTACTACGGGGTCTTCTGGAGCGGGATGCCGGACTTGAACTACGACACCCCCGCCGTGCGAGAGGAAGCGAACAAGGTCGCCACGTTCTGGCTGCGCGCCATGGACGTGGACGGCTTCCGGCTCGACGCCGTGCCCTACGTCGTGGAGGAAGGAGCGTGTCTCGCCGGGTGCCCCGGGACCCACGCCTTGCTGCGCCAGTACGCCGCGCACCTTCGCAGCGTCAAGCCCAGCGCCTACACGGTCGGCGAGGTGTGGGCCGGCATCGACGCGATGCTGCCGTATTACCCCGACCAGCTCACCGCGTACTTCGGCTTCGAACTGTCCGACTCGCTCCTGTCGGCGGTCCGCACCGGTTCGGCGGCAGGGCTGCTCACCGGCTTCCTCAGGCTTCAGGACACGCTGCCGGCGTACCGCTGGTCGCCGTTCCTGACCAACCACGATCAGACGCGCACCCTGACCGCGCTGGGGGGCGACGTCGCCCGCGCCAAGCTCGCGGCGACCTTGCTGCTGACGCTGCCGGGGCTGCCTTTCATCTATTACGGCGAGGAGATCGGGATGACAGGTGACAAGCCCGATCCGCGGCTGCGGACCCCCATGCAGTGGAGTCCGCGCTCCGGAGTGGGCTTTACGACCGGCAAGCCATGGGAGCTGCCGCAAGCCGACTCGCTGACGACCAACGTCGCCGCCCAAGATCGCGATCCCAAGTCACTGCTCAACCTGTATCGCCAGCTGATCCACCTGCGCAGGCAGAACGAGGCACTGGCGACGGGCGAGCTGGTGCCGCTCTCGACCACGAGCCCCCAAGTCGCCGCCTATCTGCGCCGCACGAACCACCGCGCGGTGCTCGTGGTGGCAAACCTGGGCGCCGCGCCGGCCTCGGGCGTCGCGATCGGCTCCCGGGACAGCGTGCTCCCGCCCGGGAGGTACACCCCGCACAACCTGCTCGGCGGACCGAATGGAACGACACTGCGGGTCGGCGCTGACGGCCGAATCCGGGAGTATGTCCCGGCTGCGGCGATCGGGCCGCGGGAGAGCCTCGTCCTCGAGCTTCGAGAGTGAACGCGCGGCTCGTTCTAGCGGCGCTCGCCACGATCGCGTCATCGGTTCAGGCTCAGCGCGCCGATCGAGCCGTCTTCCTCGACGACCAGGGCGTCGTGCGCTGGCGCGACGGCAAGCAGGAGGTCACCCTGTTCGGCGCGAACTACGTGTTGCCCACGGCCTCCGACTACCGCGCCGCCGGCTACCTCCACGCCGATCGCAAGAAAATGATCGACGAGGACATGGCGCAGTTCGCCCGCATGGGCTGGGACGGGCTGCGCCTGACCTTCTGGGGCGACTGGGAGGCCTCCGACTCGGCCGGCAATCTGATCGCCAACGAGCATCTCGACCTGCAGGACTACCTGATCGCGCAGGCGCGTGAGCGCGGCATCTACATGTTGTTCAGCCCCATCCAGCTGTACGGCTCGAACTGGCCCGACGCATTGTCTGATACCTCGCCACCGGGCTTCGGCCGGCGCTTCGGCAAGGCCCGCATGGGCACGGACCCGGGCGCCCTCGCGGCGCAGGTCAATTACCTGCGCCAAATCCTGAGCCACGTGAACCGCTACACCGGCGTGGCCTTGAAAGACGAGCCCGCCATCCTCTTCATCGAGCTCGTCAACGAGCCGTGGCATCACCCGGAGGATGTTCTTGGCTCGATCCGCTACATCAATGCCCTCACCGACGCGGTGCGTGCCACCGGGTGCACCAAGCTCGTCTTCTACAACGTGAGCCAGGACTTCAGGATCGGGGAGGCGATCAGGCGCAGCAAGGCGCAGGGGATCACGTTCGGCTGGTATCCCACGGGTTTGAACTCGGGCCACGAGCTCGTGGGCAACTACCTCCGCGGCACCGACGCGTACCCCGACATGCTGCGCCCGGAGCTGGCCCGGCTGCCGCGCATCGTGTACGAGTTCGACTCGCCGGACCTGCGCACCGGGTACATGTATCCGGCGATGGCGCGGACGTTCCGCGCCGTGGGCGCGCAGTTCGTCGCGATGTTCGCCTACGACATGCTCGCGACGGCGTCGCGCAACCTCGGCTGGCAAACGCACTATCTCAATCTCGTCTACACGCCGCGCAAGGCGATGAGCGCGATCGTCGCCGCGGAAGCGACGCGCCGGTTGCCGAGCCTGCGCTCGTACGGCGGCTATCCGGAGAACACACGCTTCGGCGATTTCCGCGTGAGCTATGAGAAGAACCTCGGCGAGCTTGCCGCCGACGACGCCTTTCTCTACGCCGGATCCACGGAGACCGCGCCACCGCATCCAGGACAACTGCGCCGGATTGCCGGCGTCGGATCGTCGACGATTGTCCAGTACGGCGGAGCAGGGATCTACTTC
>WNFW01004987.1_pt1 | contig 11524 bp, 9 predicted proteins | sample 5400131 | NCBI WGS metagenome assembly WNFW01 (sample SAMN13153362, study PRJNA577476) | soil metagenome | isolation source: 20 cm soil or saprolite under grassland replicate 1 | place: USA:California | collected 2016-06-15
TCCGTCACCTGGCTCTCAATCTGCTTCGACACGAGAAGAGCGCCAAATTGGGGATCAAAGCCAAACGTCTCAAGGCTGGCTGGAGCCATGAGTATCTCTTGAAAGTTCTGGCTGGGGTTAATTAGATGCGATTGCCCTGGGAGGTCTACCTGCCATGAAAGCTCCCTTCAATTGACCCAGCTCACAAACGTTGGTATGAGCTCATCGCATTCTTCTGCATGTCGTTGTTCATAGCGAGTGGCAATGCGCCGGAATTGTTTGAGCCCATTGATGAGGCGCTCTCCACGGTTACCTTCCTGGTCAACTTAGCGATCGAACCGACCCCCTCGGTTGTGCTGGGCTCCTATCGAGGAGGATAGTGGCCCAGATCAATCAACCCAAGGTGGTAGGCCACTCGTTCAGGATCATTGAGATGAAGAAGAGCGACAGTAGCGCGCCCACTTGCATTAATGCCTTCTATCAGAGCACCATTGAAGCGAAAATGGCGATTCCATCTCTGCTTACGTGAATTGAAGAGGAAGACGACTTTGTTTGAGGTGGGGTCAACCGAAGCCAGGTCTGAGCCTTTGAAACGATTACAGTACAAGCAAGCCCATGCCAGATTATCAAGCGATGTCGGTCCCCCGTGTTTTTCAGCAATCACATGGTCTTCTTCGTGCGGATAGTATATATCTGCTTCATGGATGAGGCAGTATTCACATCGTCCCTGCCCACGGTCTTGCACCTGACGCCGCAAACGTTCGGGGAGGGAGGAGTTCTTGCCATAACATTAGCATGCCTGTTTCAGCTGTCGCTGGGCTTCAAGTTTAACCAGTTCCATCAGATATTCAATCACCACATAACTGTCAAGTTCCTTGCGCTCGTCTTCAGTGAGCGAACCCTCACGCTCAATATGGATGAGTCCGTATGCTCGTTCAGCTACCTCGGAAGAGGGATGGAAAGCCACGATTTGTTCAGGAGTTGGATGATTCGCAAGAAACTGCGCAATTTCAGTCACGGCTTGTGTTTTGAGAAGCATAACGACTGCCTCCTTCTCAAACCCATTGAATGGTTCGTTCTTGATGATCCACTAAGAGTAGTAACGCCGGTGGGAAATTCAGTCTCCGTCGCATTTGGTGATTCATGCTCTGCAGAGCTAGTTCTTGTCGCCTCAAAGTGTTTCTGAAGCCAATCACGAAGGGAGAGATCCTTGTATACCTACTTCGGTTCATCAAAATGGGCGAAGCCTCCTTTTTTCGTGTCAGCGAACTTGCTTCACCAGACGCGGCGGTGAACCGATTTTTCGTGAGGCAATGCGGCGAGGTTCGAGACAACCTCAAGCGATTGCGGGCGACCATGCCCGAGGATCTTCCTACGGCGGAGTCTATTCGTGGGGAGCTTGAACGACAGCGACGCGCCAGGCAGAAAATCCAGAGACAACAGCAAAAGGACCAGGATATCTTATTCTAGCGCTTCATTTGTGCGCATTGCCTCACCAAAATCTAGCCCGGGGCTTTGCTCAATTGGCAGCGGTCGGGATATTTCGGTGGACTTCAGCGGAAACGGGCAAGGGTGATGATCCACGGATCACTTCTGTTTGCCAGTGCTCCTCAACGCTTTGCAGCAGATAAGCTCGGATTTTCTGCATGCCACGGCTCTCGCGTGCTGATTTGCAGCGGTTGATAGCGTCTAGGGGAGCGGCGCTGCAACTCCCGTTCTGTGACAGGAACGCCTGTCGGTACTGGGGTGCCAGCTGTTGGATCACTTCCCTCCTGGATTGAAAACGCAACGACCGTTCCACCCTTCTCTCCTCTTGACACCTACGTCATGCGAGCGGCGTGCGGAGGCGACAGCGAGATGCAGGCTTGCCTTATGAAAAATCTTCCTCTTTCTCTATCACTATGCAATATTCTTCTACCGCTCCCGAGCAGATGAGCGGAGTTGTGGTCTTGGAGGAAAGGCCAGAGCAAAGTCGTGGGAAAATGTCTGCTTGAAGAGAAGAAAGGAAGATTTTCGTGAGGCAATACGTCTCTATCGCGTAGGGTGATGCATACCTTGCCTTGCAGAGCTATTACTTATCGCCTCAAATTCCTTCCGAAGCCAATCTCGAAAGAGGCGATCCTTGCGTAAGCTCTTGAGTTCATTAAACGGCTCTCCCCACGGGATGCGCATCCCGTGGGGAGAGCCCAATTTAGGTGAAAGCTCTTCTTTAATAGAGACAGAAACCGATAGTGTTTGTGCTCAAAAAGAACATGATTTTCATGAGAGAAGCTCATCCTTCACCTAAATTGTGCCAGGCCTGAAACAGTTGAAATCTTGCTGATTCTTCTGTGAATGAGATATCTCCTCACCCCCACGTTTGATCAACCTTCTCAAAACAGTGGAAAAGCAACTTCTCAACAGAGAAAGGGCAAATTCCCAGCCGTTTCATTTCCAAATGTACACCTATTACCTGATCACCAGAACGTGCCAGATCCATGAAATTCAACATTTACTGCTCACGATTGCCATAGTGCTCCGCCTCCACGAGACCTCGCGTAAACCAGGTGGCCGCTTCCTCCCATTGCTTCTGCGCGAGTGCCAATTCCCCCTGTGTGCTATAGAGCCACTGGCGAGGTACTGCTACAGCATGCTTCTCTGCGAGAGCCAAACCGATCGTGATATGCTCTTGTGCCCATTCCAGATTACCCTGCAAGAGGGCATAATAGGCAGCATTATTATGCCCTAATATTTCCTGAAAGCGATCTTTTGCTCTACGGGCAAGGCGGACCGCCTCTTCACATGCCTTCACTGCTCTGGCAGGATCACCCTGTTGTGCATAGACATTTCCCAGTTCGACAGAAATCGTTGCCCGTAACTCCAGGTATTGCGCGGTCTGAGCTAATTGTGAAGCTTCGAGGAGGTGTGTTTCAGCCTCAAGAAGTGCGTGCCCGCACACTCGACACCCCAGGCCAAGAAGATACTGCGCCACAGCATGCATAGCAGCATCATCCGTCGAAACCAGTGCCTCTCGCCCTTGCTCCGCCCATCGTAGAACTCCATGGCTATCTCCCATGGCCAGACAGAGTTTCGCTAACTCGAAGCTGGTCTGTGCGACACCTTGCCAATTCCCCTGTTCATCAAAGGCGCCCTGGGCTACTTCCAGGACAGCTTTCGCGTCCTCAAGCTTTCCCTGCCAGATCAGGGCTACCCCTAGCCCAAATTGCCGGAGAGGAGTAGGCGCCAGGGCAAGGGCTTCCTGATAGAAGAATACTGCTTCCGCGGGGGCCGCCAGGGAAAGTGCGTAGGTCGCGGCAATCTCTGCAAAGTGTGCAGCTTGACGTCCCATGTTCACCGCTTGATAATGCCTGAACAGCCTTCCGGCAACCGTGGGAATCTCCTCAGCATACATACTTTCCAACACAGCAGCCACGCGGCGATGAAGCGCTGCACGACGAATACCACTCATGTGGTCCACGATAATCGTAGCAACCAGCGGATGCACAAAGGCATACTGCTGCCCCTGTTCACGAAGGAGTCCGGCTCGAAACAGGTTTTCAAGCGCCTCCAATGTTTCTTCTTCAGTGCGTCCACTCGTTCGACGCAGGGTAGGAATATCCGTATCAGGAAGCAGGATGGCCGCCGCTTGTAAGACCTGCAGGGCCACTTCTGGAAGTCGTTCTAACCGCGCCTGGAGCAGATCGGCTAAAGCCGTTGGGACGCTATGAGGTGCAGAGCGTACCAGTTCACTGATGAAATAGGGATTTCCTGCACTCTGTTCGTAAATGGCAGCACTACGCGCTTGCTCCCCGCCCAATGCAATGACGAGAGCCGTTGACTCGTCCTGGGTTAAAGGGCTGAGCGAGAGATGCTGCAGAATACCAAGACGAGCCCATTGTGCCGTGAATTGAATGAGCGATGGGGGAGCATCCTCTGGACGATAAGCGGCAACCACGAGCAATGGCTTATCGCCTTGACGCTGGACGAAATAGTTGAACCAATCGAGCGTTGTCTGGTCTGCCCAATGGAGGTCATCGACCCACAGAACAAGTGGCTGTGAGGACAGGGCAAGGACACTCTGGGCTATCGCTTCAAACATGCGCAGGAGTTCGTCTCGCGATGACAGGGCCGTTGGGATGCCGGCATTGGGGATGATCGCTTGCAAGTCGGGAACGAGCCCGGCAACGTCACTGACCCAAAGAGGTGGACGAGGTAATAGCGCGGTAATGCGCTGCATCGTCTGCTGGCTGCGAAGAAAGGTGATGAGAGGAGCGAAAGGGAGTGCCTGGGTTGAGGCAAGGCACTGAAGTTCTACAACAGTATATCCTGGCTGTAATGAGGAGGACCATGTTTGCCACAGCATTGATTTTCCAATCCCAACTTCTCCGTTGATAAGGACAACATGGGCCCGGCCCGGGGACCTGGCGGCCTCGGCAAGTGCGTTCTGTAACAGATCATATTCCAATTGACGGCCAATGAACGGTGAAGGGTTCACTTTCGAGGCTGACTGTGCCGATTTCTGAGGAACATCATGTGGTGAGGTGATTGAATCGCTATGGAGCGTCCCATTCACGATGGCATCACGCAGTTGCTGCGTCTCGACCAACGGCGCAACTCCCAGTTCGCGATCAAGCGCTGCTTTGAGCAGGTCGTACTGGCGTAACGCATTCGTGCGCTGTCCCAGGTAGGCATATGCCTTCATTAACATGTGGTACATCGACTCTTGCAATGGATCGAGTGCCACTACTGAGTGGGCAATGGTCAATACTTCTGACCATTTTCCCGCCGCTGCCTGAATATGTATCAGCGTGGAGAGCGCCTGAAAATACTGTTGCTGGAGACGTTCACGCTCAGCACCAAGCCATAGATCTAATTCGAGCAGGTCGTTAAGCTGAATCCCTTGAAGCAAGGGACCCTGGTAAAGAGACATCAGCGTTGCGACATGTGCACCCGCCTCAGTAGGAGCGAGAGGAACATTCATACCAGAAGAAAGTTTTCCCCGTGCTTGCATTGCAACCTGTTGGCAGACTTGCTCAAACTCTTGAACATCTGTCCACACATACTTCTTAAGCGTCACCTGCTCATTTCCTTGAATGATGCCAATCCCAAGAGCTGAATGCATGGACCACAAGAGATTGCGTAGATTTTTTCGAGCAGCAGCAGCCATACTATCTGGCCAGAAAAGTGTCGCTAGGTGCTCACGTGATTGAGGGCGTCTATGCAATGCAAGATAGGTCAGGAGAGCAAACATCTTTGTCGAATGGAGAGCAACATTTTGCTGATGAGACAAGAGGTGGGGGGAACCAAAGAGATGTAAACCTACATCCACATGAGAAGGTATTGCTGATGACTGAAGTAATGTGGCTGCGACCATTTGCAAGCGTTCCAGAGAAAGATGCTCTGACTTCCCAGCATACGCTTTATGAACTTTTCCCCGCTGGCTCTGATAGGCATACCAATACGACCCCCGACGCTGTTGCTCTCGACGAAGCGTAATTGCCCCTGTTGGAGTCTGATACGAAAAGGATTGATGCGTGTGATCCTGTAACCAACCATACCACTCTGCTGAATCAATGGGAATGGTTGAGAGAAGAGTGCCAGTTGCATCTCGAAGAAGCAACTGCGCATCTTTGACCTGAGGGAGCGGGTAATGAAAACGGCCCCGTGTATGTTGTGTCATAGAGAGCAACCTCTTTGTACTCAGTACCCCGTGTAGGACATGACTTACCTAACACGGATAGTGTATCTGCTGTTAAGTCATTTGTCTAGCCTCTATCTCTCTTTAGCCTGATCTACCTTTCTCCTTATCAAGACCTCTCCCCGAGCGGAGAACGCTACTTGAGTCAATGTCTTCATTGATTTTCATGTCTTTCTCTGGAACCCTGTTCCGGCTCGAGAAAGAGGGACGCCTGCAGGGACGCTTTCAAGGATAGTGCACGGGTATACTTACAGCATCCAAAGCATGGTTACCACAAATTAGGTCAACTTGATGCTTGTCTCGTCAGCCGTCCACGTTTTTGGTGGCGGTCTGAGTGTCGGAGGTATTGGTAAGAGTGAATCAACACATGTTGTTCCGGCAAGAAGGAAAGTCATTTGACTCTCCTTATTTCTAAAGAGAAAAAAGCGAAAGGAGGGGGCGATGCAAGAGCTGCAACGTACAACACGTGAGAGCAAACACGCGACGGAGCGGACAGCTATCCTTGCAGCCGTCGTACCTGAGAAAGCACATCCCTTCGTACTTGAAGAATTGGATCTTGATGAGCCGCGCGAGGACGAGGTGTTGGTGCGGGTCGTCGCGACTGGAATATGCCACACCGATCTAATCATCCGCGATCAATACTATCCAGTGCCACTACCCGTGGTGCTGGGTCATGAGGGAGCAGGAGTGGTTGAGCGGGTTGGTGCAGCCGTCACGAAGGTCAAAGCGGGTGATCACGTCGTAATGACCTATCCATCCTGCGGGAAGTGTCCAAACTGTATGGCTGACCGTCCGGCCTATTGCCTGGAGTCGTATCAGCGCATCTTCAGTGGAGCGCGCATAGACGGCTCGACTGCGTTACACCGCCGGGGACAAAATGAGCCAGTACACGGACACTTCTTCGCACAGTCGTCGTTTGCAACCTACTCGCTAGCAACTGAACGTAATGTGGTCAACGTCCGTAAGGACGTTCCCTTGGAAATGCTCGGCCCGCTTGGCTGCGGTATCCAAACGGGTGCCGGTGCCGTCCTCAATACGATGCAGGCGCCGGCCGGTTCAAGCATCGCAATCTTTGGTTCCGGGGCGGTCGGGCTCAGTGCGCTCATGGCAGCCCGGGTCGCGGGCTGTACGACGATTATCGCTGTCGATACCAAACCAAACCGCCTGACGCTGGCACGCGAATTAGGGGCTACCCACACCCTGAATGCGCTTGAAACGGATGTGGTTGAGGAGGTACAACACATTACCGGCGGTGGGGCCACCTTCACGCTCGAGACAACCGGGCGCCCCCAGGTGCTGCGACAGGCCGTTGATGCACTCGCTATCCTGGGCACCTGTGTGGTGGTGGGCGCTCCACCAGCAGGAACAGAGGCGAGCTTCGACGTGAACAACCTGTTTGTCTTTGGACGAACCATCCGTGGCATTGTGCAAGGGGACAGTGTTCCCGATGTCTTCATCCCGAGACTCATCGATCTCTACGTTCAAGGGCGTTTTCCATTTGACCGTTTGCTGCGCTTTTATCCTTTGGAAGACATCAATGCTGCTGTCCAGGATGCGGAGCAAGGCACGACAATTAAGCCGGTTCTCAGGATGGAATCGGTCGAGAGAAAGAAGAAGTAAGACTGTATGGCAACATCAATGAACAACGCTTCATCTCAAGAAGTCAGTGATGCTCCTGCACAGGGACTGTGGAACGGCAAAATCTTCGATGGCCAGTGGAGGGATGCAAGCGGCGGGACCCAAAACGTTCTGGAAAAGGCGACCGGGACCACGCTTGCAACCATCGGCATTGCGTCAGCAGACGATGTTGCACGAGCGGCCCTCACGGCCAGGAAAGCGCAGATCGCCTGGGCGGCAACGCCAGAGCCGCAACGTGCTCAGGTACTGCGCACCTTCGCCCGCCTCGTCGAAGAACACACCAGCGAACTTGCTGAGTGGATCGTGCGTGAGACGGGGTCAGTTATGGGCAAAGCTCACTTTGAAATCTTCCTCACCATCGGCGATACACATGAGGCTGCGGCCCTCGCAACACAGCCAAAGGGACATCTCCTGGCGTCCACTAGTGGCCGCCAGAGCATAGCGAAGCGCGTTCCGCTGGGCGTCGTAGGGGTCATCACACCCTGGAACTCACCTCTGATTCTGGCGATACGAGCGGCTGCTCCGGCACTTGCTCTGGGCAATGCGGTCTTGCTCAAGCCTGATGTTCAGGCGCCGGTGAGTGGTGGAGCCCTGATCGCACAACTCTTCGAAGAGGCCGGTCTTCCACCGGGAGTGCTGCATATCTTGCCTGGTGATGCTGAGACTGGCGAGGCATTGGTACTTGACCGCAACGTCAATATGATCTCGTTCACCGGTTCTACCGCCGTGGGTCGACGCGTCGGCGAGCTTGCCGGTCGTGGACTGAAACGTGTCTCGCTCGAACTTGGTGGCAATAATGCCTATATTGTTCTAGACGACGCCGATGTGGAGAAGGCAGTGGCGGCCGGAGCCTTCGGCTCCTATTTCTTCCAGGGGCAGATTTGCTTTACGGCAGGACGTCATCTGGTGCATGAGCGTGTTGCCGACAGGTATATCGAGTTGCTGAAGGCGCGGACACGCGATCTACGTGTCGGCGATCCATTTCGCGATCAAGTGGATTTGGGACCGATGATCAATGAACGACAGGCTGCTCGTGTCGAACGTATTGTCCAGGAGAGTGTTGCCGCCGGAGCCATTCTTGCTGTAGGAGGGCGTCGAGAAGGCCTGTTCTTTGAGCCAACCGTCATGACGGCAGTAACACCGGAGATGCCTGTCTTTAAGGAAGAAATTTTCGGCCCCGTTGCGCCGGTGACCGTTTTTCATAGCGACGACGAAGCCGTAGAACTTGCCAATATGACCGAGTACGGACTCGTCGCCAGTGTCCAATCCGCGTCGCCAACGCGTGCGCTTCGTATTGCCAATCAACTCCATACGGCGATGGTGCACATCAACGATCAGACGATCAACCATGAGGCGTATAGTCCCATCGGGGGGATGGGGGCATCAGGCAATGGCAGCCGCTTTGGGGCGTTGTCGAATGGCGATGAATTCACACAGTGGCAATGGGTGACTATCAACGAGGAAATTCCTCCGTATGCGTTCCGCTAGTCATCTCAGGAGGTAGCTTGTGCGACTTGTCACTTTCTCCACCGACCATGGGACTCACCTGGGGGCGCTCGTTGCTGGTCAGGTCATTGATCTGCCAGGAACCTACGCAGCCTGGCAACGCACGCATGTAAGATCATCTGCCCTGTTCAGTGACTCACAGTCCTTTCCCACCAGTATGCTGCATTTTTTACAGGCTGATGAGGCGACCAGGGAGGTCGTCGATCATGTGCTCGCCTTCGCCGCAGATCCCAATATCCGTGCTGACCTGGCCGACGCCGACCTGGCCTTTCCGGTCGATCACGTCACCTTTCTGCCGCCGATACCCCGGCCCGGCAAAATCGTCTGCCTGGGGCACAACTACCGCCGCCACATCGCGGAAATGGGCAGCCCCCTGCCCCAGTATCCAGTGCTCTTCGCCAGGTTCGCCACGACGCTCATCGGCCACCGCCAGCCAATTGTCCTGCCGAAAGTCTCCAATCAGGTGGACTACGAGGCCGAGTTGGCACTGGTGATCGGTCGCACAGGCAAAGACATTCCGAAAACGCAGGCCGCCTTCGACTACCTGGCAGGCTACACCATCTTCAACGATGTCTCGGTGCGCGACTATCAGAGGCGTACGGTGCAGTGGATGCAGGGCAAGAACTTCGACGGCACGGGACCCATTGGCCCGGCGCTGGTCACCGCTGATGAAGTTCGCGACCCCCACGCCCTCGACATCACCCTGCGGCTCAATGGTGAGGTGATGCAGCAGACCAACACGAGCGACTTTATCTTTGATATTCCCACCATGCTTTCCTACATCTCCGAGATCATGACGCTGGAGCCGGGGGATATCATTGCCACGGGCACTCCAAGTGGTGTGGGTTATGCCCGTAGTCCGCAGGTATTTCTCAAACCAGGGGATGTGGTACAGATCGAGATTGCTGAGCTGGGTATGCTCGAGAACTCCGTCATCGCTCCACAAGGCGCTGGAGGGGCGAGCGGGCCACAACGCACAGCTTCCTTCGACGAGGTGACCCATGGCTGAACACCCAACGCAACCCGAAATGCTGGCAGATCTGCACGAGAGCCAACAAGCCTTGCTCACCTTCCTCGACCAGGTCGATGATACCACCCTCTACCGGCGTTTCATTGCAGAGGAATGGACGCTGGCCGAAAATCTCGTGCATGTCGCCGAAGCGCGCCAGTTCTTTACCGGTGAGGTACGCAAGGTTCTGGCAACGCCGGGAGCCAGCATCGGGCGCGGCCTGGACCACCCCGCCCGGCTTCAAAATATTGCGGAGCACGGTCATGCAGCGCGCCCGTTCATTTCCCAGCAGTTGACCAACAGCTATGAGCAGGTGGTCCATTTGCTCGAGCAGATGAGCCAGGACGACTTGCAGAAGATGGGAACGCACATAAAGTATGGCCCCCAGACGTTGGCTGTCTTCATCCAGCATTTCATCATCGAGCATGATCAGGCCCATGTCAAGCAAGTGAAGACGCTGCTCGCGCAACATCGAGGAGGTGCATGCACGAGTGAGCAGCAGAACAGCTAAGATTGAACATCTCGCTGGGTGAGATGAGAAGGAAGAGTTATTCGCCCGAGGGAGCGCGTAAAGAGTCGTGTCCTTCCTCAAGATGCAAGAAAGGAAAGAGTAACGATGGCTGAAATAGAGGTGACGAGAGAAACAGAGGCGACGAGAACACAGGCCGAGACTGCCCAGTTGAACAACGACATGAAGGCGAACTATCTCACGCCCCTCTGGCAGATCGAGGAGGAGTTCATGTCCGTGCGGCCCAGGCCAAAGATAGTGCCCTGGCTGTGGAAGTGGTCAAATTTGTACTCTCTCGCCGAGCGGGCTGGTAGGCTCGTGCCCGTCGAACGGGGTGGCGACCGCAGAGCACTTGGACTGAGCAATCCAGGCCTGGGTGGGCTGCCATTTGCGACCTCAACTCTGTGGGCGGCGGTGCAATGGCTCAATGGACGCGAGGTGGCCCCGGCACACCGGCATACCTCACACGCCATCCGCTTCATCATTGACGGCAGTGGCTCCTACAGCACCGTAGAGGGCGACCGGGTCTTTCTGGAGCGCGGAGACCTGGTGCTGACACCCAAATGGCTCTGGCACGATCATGGAAGCCATTCAGATGAGCGGGCAATCTGGATGGATGGGCTCGATATCCCGTTGACGAACTACCTCGATACCAGTTTCTTCGAGCCCTATCCTCACGAGAGCCAGGCTGTCACGCAGGTCCTCAATGGAACCGTGCTCAAATACGGCGTCGGCCAGCTGCGTCCTGCCTGGGAGAAACGTCTAGTGGAATATCCACCGATGTTTACCTACAAATGGGCCGACACCGAGCGTGCACTGAACAACCTGGCCCTGGTGGATGCCAGCCCGTTTGATGACGTGGCCCTCGAGTACATTAATCCGCACACGGGGGGGCCGGTCATGCCCTCCTTCACCTGCTGGATTCAATTGCTGCGTCCCAGGGTGCAGACCCAGGCCCATCGACACGTCGGCAGCAGTATCTACCACGTCTTCGAGGGAAAAGGTGCGACGATCATTGACGGGATCCGCTTCGAGTGGGAACAGGGCGATATGTTCGTCATTCCCAGTTGGGCCTGTCATGAACACCTCAATGCCTCTGGTGATGAGCAGGCCATTCTCTTCTCGATGCATGACACACCGTTGATGGTCATGCTGAACAAGTATCGGGAGGAGGCTTACACCGAGAACGGTGGACATCAGCCAGTCG
>WNFW01008315.1_pt1 | contig 11523 bp, 11 predicted proteins | sample 5400131 | NCBI WGS metagenome assembly WNFW01 (sample SAMN13153362, study PRJNA577476) | soil metagenome | isolation source: 20 cm soil or saprolite under grassland replicate 1 | place: USA:California | collected 2016-06-15
GCCTGCCTCAAGGCGACCAACGAATTGTGGGCTGAAATTTCCGCGAAGAACCCCGACTTCAAGAAGACGATCGATGCGATGCAGGCCTATCGCTCCGATCAGTATCTGTGGTGGCAGGTTGCCGAATATACCTTCGACAGCTTCATGATCCGCTCGCGCACCCGCGGCTGATCCATAGAATAAAGCCTTGGTCCGAGGACCAAGACTTCGTCTTAAGTCGTAGATGCAAGCCCGGCCTTTGCCAAGGCCGGGCTTTTTGCGTTGCGGCACTTCAGTTGGTCATGGAAATCTCGAACCGGATGTTCCATGCTGCGGATAAGCCTCGACACGAAGGCTGGCCGACACCCCACAGGAGGAAGAACTCAATGAAACGACGAGATTTTATCAAGGTCACGGGTTTAGGCGTGGCAGGCGCCGCAACGATAGCCGCGCCGGCGATCGCGCAATCGATGCCGGAACTGAAATGGCGCATGGCGGCGAGCTGGCCGAAATCGCTTGATACGCTGTACGGCGGAGCCGACGTGCTGGCCAAGGCGATTGCCGAAGCCACCGACAACAAGTTTCAGGTACAGCTCTTCGCCGCCGGTGAAATAGTGCCCGCGCTGCAGGTCCTCGATGCCGTGCAGAACGGAACGATCGAGATGGGTCACACGGCGTCGTATTATTATTTTGGCAAGGATCCGACCTTCACCTTTGGCACTTCAGTGCCATTTGGACCCAACCAGCGCCTCAACCAGGCTTGGTATATCCTGGGGGGCGGCAAAGAGCTTTTGAACGAGTTCTACAAAGGTTACAATTGTCACGCATTTCTCGCTGGCAATACGGGCTGTCAGATGGGCGGCTGGTTCCGCAAGGAAATCAACACCCTCGATGATCTGAAGGGTCTTAAATTCCGTATCGGCGGCTTTGCCGGGCGCGTGCTGCAGAAGCTTGGCTCGGTGCCGCAGCAGATTGGCGGTGGCGACATCTATCCCGCGCTCGAGAAGGGCACCATCGACGGCGCGGAATGGGTCGGTCCCTATGATGACGAGAAGCTTGGCTTCTACAAGGTGGCGCCGCATTACTACTATCCCGGCTGGTGGGAAGGCGGCCCGATACTCCAGGCTTTCGTCAATCTCGACAAATGGAATGCGCTGCCGAAATACTATCAAAACGTCGTCGAGCAGGCCGGTCACTATGCCAATAACTGGATGATGGCGAAATATGATCAGGCTAATCCGCAGGCCCTGCGCAGGCTGCTCGCGAACGGCGCGAAACTGCATGCCTTCTCGCCGCCGATCATGGAAGCATCCTTTAAGGCGGCGAAGGAACTGCACGGCGAGATCGCTGCGACCAATGCGAATTTCAAGAAGGTCTACGATTCTCTGACCGCCTTCTCTAATAACGGATATCAATGGTTCCAGGTCGCGGAAGTCGGTTTCGACAACTTCATGGCGCGTCACTCACAGAGCTGATTGCGTCAGACAATTCGGCCGAACGCAAGAACCCCGGAGCAAGAGCTCCGGGGTTTTCTGTTCGCGCAAAACCAAAGATGCTATTGCTTCGGCGGAGGACCGAAATCGAGCGGCGGCAGTTCGCTCTGCGGAATCTCGATTTTTATTGTGTTGGGATCGATCGTCGATAGCGCCCCTTTGTAGTGCATCACCATCGCCGGGAACAGAATGACCAACAACACCATGATGACCTGGATCACGACGAACGGCACCGCGCCCCAATAGATCTGGCCTGTTGTGACCGGGTCCATGCGCTTGCCGGTAACGCGGTCGATATAGGAGTCCTTCGGCGCCACCGACCGCAGGTAGAACAGCGCGAACCCGAACGGCGGATGCATGAAGGAGGTCTGCATATTGACGCCAAGGATCACACCGAACCAGATCAGATCGATGCCGAGGTGCTCCGCGGCCGGCCCGAGCAGCGGGATGACGATGAAGGCAAGCTCGAAGAAATCGAGGAAGAAGGCGAGCACGAAGACAAATGCGTTGACGAAAATGAGGAAGCCGATCTGGCCGCCGGGCAGCGAGGTCAAGAGATGTTCGACCCAGACGTGACCGTTCACGCCGTAGAAGGTCAGCGAGAAAACGCGCGCGCCGACCAGAATGAAGACGACGAAGGCCGACAACTTTGCGGTCGATTCGGTTGCCTGCCGGATCAGATCCCAGCTTAGCCGGCGCTTGGCGGCGCCGAGAATCAGCGCGCCGGTCGCGCCCATCGCGCCGCCTTCCGTCGGAGTCGCAATGCCGATGAAGATCGTGCCCAGCACCAGAAAGATCAGGAACAGCGGCGGCACCATCACAAACGTAGTCTGTTGTGCCATCGCGGACAGGAAACGGAAGCCGGTAAGCTTGTCGATGATCCAGTTCAGCACGGCCACGAAGAATGCGAACAGGATGCCGAAGAACATGCTCAACACGACGAAATCCGCGCCGTGCGTGTTCGAGTTCCGCATCACGAACCATCCAAACACCACGCTGGCGAGCGTCAGCACGCCCAGGGAAGCCAACCCGCGGCTGCCATCTTTCTCGCGAAACCCGATCGCCTCGGGCGGCAGGCCCGGGGCCGCCTTGGGAAAGATCAGCGTAACAAGAAAGGCATAAATGGCGTACAGGCCCGCCAGCACCAGGCCCGGGACGAAAGCGCCCTCGTACATGTCGCCGACTGATTTGCCGAGCTGGTCGGCCATCACGATCAGCACCAGCGATGGCGGAATGATCTGCGCCAGCGTGCCGGAGGCGGCGATGATGCCGGTGGCCATGCGGCGGTCGTATCCGTAGCGCAACATGATCGGCAGCGAAATCAGGCCCATCGAGATCACGGAGGCCGCGACCACGCCGGTGGTGGCTGCGAGCAGCGCGCCGACGAACACCACCGCATAGGCGAGGCCGCCGCGGATGGTGCCGAACAACTGCCCAATGGTGTCGAGCAGATCCTCCGCCATGCCCGATCGTTCGAGCACTAGTCCCATGAACGTAAAGAACGGAATGGCGAGCAGCGTATCGTTGTTCATCACGCCATAGACACGTTCTGGAAGCGCCTGCAGGAAGTCTGGCCGGAATTCTCCGAGTTGGATGCCGACGAAGGCATAGATCAGGCCGACCGCGCCGAGTGAGAATGCCGCCGGATAACCGAGCAGCAACACCACGACCAGCGACGCGAACATGATCGGCGCCATATTGGCGATAAGAAAAGCGGACATCTAAACTCCCTTGCGACAGCGTCCGACGATCAGCGCTTTTCGATCACCTCGACCAGGTGTTCGACCTCGGCCTCGATAGCGTTCACCTGCGATGCGTGTGGATCCGGGATCAGACCGCGCATCACCGCAATGCGCTTGATCAGTTCGGACATGCCTTGCACCAGCAGCATGGTGAATCCGATAATGATCAGCGACTTCGCGGGCCATTGCGGGAGCCCGCCCGCGTTGCCGGATTGCTCGTTGATCTCCACCGAGCGCATAAAGAACGGACCGCCCGTGATAATCATGACGATGCACAGCGGAACCAGAAAAAACGCATGGCCGATAACATCGATGCTGTTGCGCACCTGCTTCGGCAACTGGTTATTGACGATATCGATCCGGATATGCTCGTTATCGAGCAGTGTCCAGGACGAGCACAACAGGAACACGATACTGAACAGCACCCATTGAAGCTCGAGCCAGGAGTTGGAAGAGATGTCGAAAGTTTTGCGCACGGTCGCGTTGAGAGCGGACACCACCACGGCGACCAGGATCAGCCACGCCAGGCGCTTGCCCAGCCACCTCGTGAGCGCGTCGATTCCACGGCTTATGTTCAGAAGCGATTGCAACGATCGTCCTCCCCGAATTGCGCCTCTGCCGTCTTGACTGCACCGATCTGGCGCAGCGGCTTATCCAGCCGAGCAAGCATGAAGCCACTGCACCATTCCAGCGCGCGGAGCCGCCGTCAATTGGAAGTTTGTTGGTAACAAAGGGGAATATTCGTTCCGCCGATTGCCCTGGCGGAGCCGCCTCAGCCGCCGGTAACGCTCATGTGCCGGCTGACGCTCGGGCGGTTGTGCCTGCGATCGATGATGAAGTCGTGGCCCTTCGGCTTCAGGCCGATGGCGCGATCGATCGCCGGGCTGAGGAGCTCATTGTCGGCGGACGCCCGCAAAGGCTTGCGCAGATCGGAGGCATCCTCGTGGCCGAGGCAGGTATGTAACGTGCCGGTACAGGTGATCCGCACCCGGTTGCAGGACTCGCAGAAATTATGGGTCATCGGCGTGATGAAGCCGAGCTTGCCGCTGGTCTCGCTGACGCGAACGTAACGCGCGGGACCGCCGGTGTTATCGTCAAGGTCGGTCAGGGTGTATTGCTTGGCGAGGCGCGCGCGCACGAGCGACAAGGGAACATATTGGTCGATGCGCCCTTCGCCGATGTCGCCCATCGGCATGACCTCGATCAGCGTCAGCGCCATGCCCTTGCCGTGCGCCCATTCCATCAGCGAGGGGATTTCCTCCTCGTTGAGCCACCGCGTTGATCTTGACGGCAAGACCGGCTGAGCGCGCGGCCTCGATGCCTCCCAGAACCTTGTCGAGATCGCCCCAGCGGGTGATGGCGCGGAATTTGGCCGCGTCGAGGGTATCCAGCGAGACGTTGATGCGGCGTACCCCGCAGTCCCGCAACTCGCCGGCGAAACGCGCCAGTTGCGAGCCGTTGGTCGTCAGCGTCAGTTCATTGAGCGCGCCGGTATCGAGATGGCGCGACAGCGAGCGCACCAGCGACATCACGTTGCGCCGGACCAGCGGTTCGCCGCCGGTCAAGCGTAGCTTTCGTACGCCCTTGGCGATGAATGCCGAACAAAGTCGGTCGAGTTCTTCGAGCGTGAGCAAATCGGCCTTGGGCAGAAAGGTCATGTCCTCGGACATGCAATAAAAGCAGCGCAGATCGCAGCGATCCGTGACCGATACCCGGAGATAGCTGATGGTCCGGCCGAACGGGTCGGTCATCGGACGGGACAACGATGCGGCAGAAGTCAACGAGGGTTCGGTCATTCAATAGGCCTTGTCATTGCGGCAGCCGCGATCATCAGCACGGTTCAGGGTTCCGCAACGCGTAATCTATGCATGATGCGCTCGGCATACAATCCGCTGTCCGGTGCAGTGCAAGCAATCAGCGGCTAGGCGTGACCGGGGCGGAGACCTGCGCCGGATCGGGGAAGGGCGATGCCGCGGGTGCCGCGGCCGTCGCCTTGGGTGGTTTTGGCTTTTTCGGCCTCAATGGCTTCCGTGCCGCCTTGGGTGGAGGACCCGCCAACTGAAGTTCGGCGATCACCGGGTTGGGATCGACCGTGGTCGAGCCGGGGGTGGAGAAATCGCCGGGGATGTGAATGATCTGCACCGGGACGGTAACCGGCTGGAACTTGTTCAGCGTGTAGGTGACGGAGAAACCGGCATCGGCAACGGGCACGGCAACCGAGCAGGGCGTCTTGCAACCCGGCCCGAGGGAGGTGAGCGCATCGGCGCCTGACGGCACGGAGTCGAGCTGGAGCTGTACGGTTGGGGGCGTCGACGTGAAGGCGTCGAAGGAGAACGAGGAGCAGCCGGCAAGGGTCAACCCTGCCGCCGCAATCGCGATGACACGACGCATGATCAATCTGCCACTCTATTGCGGCCAATAGCCACAATCCCCGCGCGGACCATAGGAGCGTCAGGACAGCCAGGCAACCGTGCGGGCCTGCATCGTTAAGTAATGGTTAACTCATGGAAAAATGTGAAGCTAAATCAGATACTTAGATGAAGTTTGTTGAAGCGCCAGGCTCTCGACGGCCGCGGGCAATTCTCGCATGTGACCGATCAACCGGTCGGGTTTGAATTCGATGATTGGGACGTCCGTATATCCGAACTCCACGCCGATCACCGGAACGCCGGCGCGGCGGGCCACTCCAATATCCGGACCGGCATCACCGACCATGATCGCCGACGACAGCTGGCCGCCCGCGCGCGCAACCGTCTGCCGTAGAATGGCCGGATCGGGCTTCGACACGCCGAAGGTGTCGCCGCCGCAAATCGCGGAGAATCGCGAGCTTAATCCGAGCTGGTCGAGCAGCAGTTTCGACAACCACTCCAGCTTGTTGGTGCAAACCGCAAGGCGATATCCGCGCGCTGCGAGATCATCGAGCGCGGTTTCCAGGCCTTCGAACGGACGTGAAACGTCGGCGATATGAGCCGCATAGTGATCGATGAAGTCGCTGGTGAGCCGGATGATGTCTTCGAGACCGGCGGTACGGCCTTCCAATTCCAGGCCGCGTTCGATCAGCCGGCGGGCGCCCGCGCCGATCATGTTGCGCGCGGAATGGAGGGGGACCGGAGGCAAGCCCTCGCGACCGAGAACAAAATTGAGCGCGTTGATCAGGTCGGGCGCCGTGTCCACGAGCGTGCCGTCGAGATCGAATACGACAGTGCGGGCAGAGGTCATTGAAAATCGCTATCGGTCCGCGCACAATCATGCAAGTAGGAGAAGACAGGCTTCCGTCGTAATCCAGAGATAGCGGGGACAATCATGCGGGAGCTGGCGGGCAAGACAGCATTCGTGACGGGCGGCGCCAGTGGTATCGGCTTTGCGCTCGGCGCCGCCTTTGCGCAAGCCGGCATGAAGGTGATGCTCGCCGATATCGAGACCGGCGCATTGGCGTCCGCCGTCAAAAGCCTGCACGATTTTGGGCCAAATATACGCGGCGTCGCTTGCGATGTTGCCGACCCCATCAGCGTCGAGCGCGCGGCGAAAGCCTCGTACGAGGCGTTCGGAAATGTCCATGTGGTTTGCAACAATGCCGGTGTCGCCGCGGCCGGCGGCATCGACAATATCTCGCTCGACAACTGGCGATGGGTGCTCGACGTCAACCTGATGGGCGTGCTGCACGGCATCCGCAGCTTCCTTCCGCACATCCGCGCCCATGGCGAAGGCGGCCACATCGTCAACACCGCGTCGATGGCCGGGATGAATAGCGGGCTCGGCTTCAGTCCTTATGTGGCGAGCAAGTTCGCGGTGGTCGGCATGTCGGAGGGGCTGGCGACGCAGCTCAAGCCGTTCGGCATCGGCGTGACCGTGCTCTGTCCCGGCTTTGTTCGCACCGGGATCGGCGAGAGCGGCCGCAATCGGCCGCAGCGCTATGGGGCGACGCAGACACCGGATCCCGCAAGCCCGGCGGGCTTGCTGCTCGCCCGGCTTGCCGAACGCCTGCAGTCCGGGCTCGACCCAGCGGATGTCGCGGCGCGCGTTCTCGCCGCGATCCGTGAGGACGAACTCTATGTCTTCACCCATCCGGAAATGCGCGGCGAGCTCGAAGAGCGGTTCGCCGCCATCATGGCGGCGATGGACAAAGTGGCGGCTCGCTAGAGCATGATCGCTTTGAGTTGAATCGGCGCGGTTGTTTGGCTGAGCAACCGGGGACATAGGTAACAGTTCAGACCGACGACATAGGTAACCCAATTCTCGTTTCGTTCAGGTCTGTTGTTGCTGGTCCTGTGGGCTTGTGGGCAACGCGCTTGCGTTGTCCACACGTCCACAGGACCGGTGTTTGGGTTTGCGCAGGTGGTCATCGTGATGGGCGATCGTGCCGAGCACGATCGGGCCATAGCTGACGGTCCAGCCGGTGGCGTCGTTCTCGACGAGACCGACCGGCTCGCCGACCAGGGCCTGGTTGACGTAGATCGTGTGATTGCGCCATCGGATGTCGCCGTTATGGCGCACCCGCCGGACTTCGTGCTCGGCGCCATATTCCGGCTCGCGCAGGATGCCGTCAAAGCGCCGAGGTGACGGCGTGTAGTGATCGGCCGGCGTGGCATTGCTGAGCGCCTGATGCGGACGCTGTTCGTTGTAGAGACACTGGAAATCGCGCAAGCGCTTGAGCTGCTGGCGCAGGCTAGGGGCTGGCGGGTTGGCGGTGTCCTGCAACAATGTCAGATGCATGCGCTCGTGCCGGCCGTTCTGCTGCGGCTTGCCGGGCGCAATGCGCTCCGGAACCACGCCGGCCTTGATCAGCTTAATCGACAGCTTCGACAATCCGCCGGCGCCGCGCGAGGCAAACGGCGATCCATTGTCGGAGCGCAGATAATGCGGCAGACCGAACTCGCGGAACGCAGCTTCCAGCACCGGCCAGACATGATCGGTGTCAGTGCGCGGCAGCGCCTGGCAGCGCAACAGATAGCGGCTGTGGGCATCGGTGATGGTCAGCGGTTCGCACCGTCTGCCGTCACCGGTCATAAACCAACCCTTGAAGTCGATGCACCACACATCGTTGGCGGCTCCGCAATGCGCAAAGGGGGCGCTCGAGGGCGGACTGCGGCGGCGCAGCTTCCGCTTTATCGTCAACCCTTCACGGTCGAACAACGCTCCGATCGTGCTCGCCGCCGGCCAATCCTTGGCAGGCGCTCGGCGCTCCAGATAGGCACGTACCTTCAGCGGGCCCCAGCTCGGATGCGTCCGGCGCACCGCAAGGCACCGCTCGGCGATCTCGTCGGGTATCGCCTGCGGATGATGCAGCGGTGCCCGCGAGCGATCGAGCAAACCCAAAACGCCCGCTTCCTGATAGCGCGCCAGCCATTTGTACCCAACCTTCCGGCTCACGCTAAAGCGCCGGCATATCGCGGCAAACGATTCCTCGTGCTTTTCGGCCGCAATCACAAAGCGCATCCGCTCATCCATGGCACAGGTCTCCGTCCATCCCATCGGCAAGGTCCTCCTCGCCGATCAGTTGACCTGTTACCCATGTCGCCGGTCTATTCTGTTACCTATGTAGCCGGTCAGGACCGTGCCGACCTCTCCCCGCAAGCGGCGCGAGGTTAAGGAAAGCAAACGGAGATAGAGCCATGCCCGAAACCTCGACACCCATCATCGCGGGAGCCCGCATCGGGCATGTTCATCTCAAGGTGGCCGATCTCGATCGCGCGCTTGGATTTTATTGCGGGGTGCTGGGGTTCGAGCTGATGCAACGCCTGCCCTCGGGTGCGGCGTTCGTTTCGGCCGGCGGCTATCATCACCACATCGGGCTAAACACCTGGGAAAGCAAAGGCGGTCATCCCCCGCCGCCGGAAACGACGGGACTGTTCCACACCGCCATCCTGTATCCGACGCGGCCGGCGCTGGCCGACGCATTGTACCGGGTGATGCAGGCGGGAATTCATCTCGACGGCGCCAGCGACCACGGCGTCAGCGAGGCGCTTTACTTGCGCGACCCCGACGAGAACGGCGTCGAGCTGTATTGCGACCGGCCCAAGGAGCAATGGCCGCGCAAGCCGGACGGCTCGCTCGCGATGTTCACGCGCCGGCTCGATCTCGATGATTTGTTGCGCGCTCGCGAAATGTAGTTCTCCGTCATTGCGAGGAGCGGAGCGACGTTTGGGCTCCGTCATTCCGGGATGGTGCGTTAGCACCAGACCCGGAATCTCGAGATTCCGCGTTCGATGCTTCGCATCGCCCCGGAATGACGGCTGAATTTTGTCACCTGCCTCGTCCCCGAACCATGATCAGCATCGCCGCGGTCAGCTCCAATCCGATGCAGACGTAAAACGGCAGGGCGTAGCTTCCCGAAGCGTCGCGCAGCAGGCCGATGACTCCCGGGCCGAACGCATAGGTAATCTGGTTGATCGCCGTGATCAGGCTGATCAGCACGCCGAAGGCGCGGGAGTCGAATTCGCGCTGCACGATCAGCGATGGCAGCGTGATCAGATTGCCGACGGAAAATCCGAACAGCGCGCAGGCCGCCAGCAGCAGCATTTCGTTGCGCGAATTAATGACGATCGCGAGCGCCACGGCCTGACTTGCAAACGAGATCGCCGAAGCCAGCCGCTGGTTGAGCCGGTCGATCACGGTTGAGAACAATACGCGCCCGACCACCGCCATCGCCGTCAGCAGCGCGACCGCGGTCGCCGCCCGCTCCCGTCCGATCACCGGATCGAGGAACGCAATCAGGTGGACGATGAATCCGACTTGCGCGAACAGCACCAGCGCGAACGCAATCGATACCGTCAGGAATGCGATATCTCGAAACGCGTGCGCACGAATCTGCGATGCGGACGGCGCATCCGCTTGTCCTGCGGCGATGCCGCCGCGGTTGGGCGCAGGCCCGACAAAAATCAGAATGACGGGGATCATCACCACGAGCATCGTAGCCGCAGCCGCGATCATGGCACCGGAAAACCCGAAGCTGCCGATCGCCGCCACCAGCAATGGCACCCCGATGATGCCGCCAAAGCTGGCACCGTTCAGCGCGAGGCTGATCGCCATGCCGCGTTTCTGGTCGAACCAGAGGCCGAGCGTGGTGGTGATAATGGCAAGGCTGGTGCCGGCCCAACCGAATGCCAACAGCGCGTTCGCAACATAAAGCTGCCACGGCGCGGTGACCTGGCCGATCATGACAGCCGCAGCCGCCATCGTAACGACGCCGCCGAGCAGGCAGTTGCGCGGACCGAACGCTCGCACCGCCTCGCTGACAAAGGCAACGATGAGCGCGCCGAACAAATAGAAGAAGGTCGTCGCGGCCGAAATCAGCGTGGCCGACCAGCCGTGCAGCCGATGCAGCTCGGCGAGGTAAACGCTCTGGCCGTAAAACCCGAACGCCCAGCCGAAAGTCGCCACCAGAAAGCATACCGCGACGAGGCGCCAGCCGTCATAACGGGCGGAGGTTTCGACGACGGGTTTTTCACTAAGGCTATCCAAGCTTTGTCACCTCGGTCTTTTTCCATCGTCATGCCCGGGCTTGTCCCGGGCATCCACGTCTTGCTTCTTCGCGGCGACAAAGACGTGGATGGCCGGGACGTCTGGCGCGAAGACGCGCTTCGCGCTTTTGCCCGGCCATGACGAATCAACTCGAACACCGGGTTATTAGCAGGTCCGCAGGCATGATGCTTCGACCATCGCCGAAGTATCATGCGGTCGCCATCACGTCTTCGACCTGGACGGATCATAGAAAAAACGCTCGCGAAAAATCTTGTCGCCGCGCCATTCCTGCAAGCTCACCTCGTCGATCCGGTGCACCTTGCCGGATTTATCCGTCAGCTCGAAAATCCAGTGAATGGCGACGTGGTCGCCTTCAACCACCGACGAGATCGCCTTGGAGTAGACATGGCTCATACGCGCCAGAACGCCGCGTTCATGGGTGACCAGCAGGCCCCGCCCGACCCGCGGCGGCGCCGCATTCTCCTGCATGCTGGAATCCTCGGTGTAATAGCGCTCGATGGCGCCGGCGTGGTCACCGGACTCAACGACGGCAATGAACTCATTCAGACGTTCTCGCGACGGCATAAGACCTCCAAAGTCGTCATTGTGAGCCAACAGTCTGGATTGATTCGCAGCTTCGGTGCTTGCGATGACGAACTCATTCTACTGGCTCAATCTCAAGTCAGGAAGACCGCTTCGATCGCTCGAACACCAAGGTCAGATTATTGGCGGGCATCTCGACGGATTCGACAAGTCTGAGAGCGGCGCTTGCCGCGAGTTTCTGGAGATCGTGGATATCGCGCACCCCCCATTCGGCGTTCTGGTCGCGAAGACTTTGATCGAACGCG
>WNFW01003090.1_pt1 | contig 11522 bp, 12 predicted proteins | sample 5400131 | NCBI WGS metagenome assembly WNFW01 (sample SAMN13153362, study PRJNA577476) | soil metagenome | isolation source: 20 cm soil or saprolite under grassland replicate 1 | place: USA:California | collected 2016-06-15
AGGAAGATCTCGCCCACGTGGCCGATTGTAGCATTTGACAGCTGCGTCGATTTCGCTCCATCATGACGGCGCTCTTTTTCGGGCAGCCCCGACGGCACCGCGTGCCGCATGGAGGACATCATGGGTCGGCGCCAGCGCCTGTTCCTCAGCGTCGTCACGCTCGTCCTGCTGCTCCCCGCCCTGGCGCGAGCCCAGGCCAAGGACGACACCGTCGTGTACGCGCTCCAGTCGGACGTGCAGAACTGGGACCCGCCGAACTCCGTGCTCCGCGAGTCCATCATCCTCGGCTACCACGTGTTCGACCACCTGGCGGCGCGCGAACTGAAGACGGGCAAGGTCGGTCCGAGTCTCGCTACCTCGTGGAGGACGCTCGACGACACCACGTGGGAAGTCAAGCTGCGTCCGGGCGTGAAGTTCCACGACGGGACGCCATTCACCGCGCGCGACGTCAAGGCCACGTTCGACCGGGTCCTCGACCCCGAGAAGAAGCTGACCGCGCGCGGCAACCACGCCAAGATCAAGAGCGTCGAGGTCGTCGACGACCACACCGTGCGCTTCAAGACCGACGGCCCGTACCCGCTGTTCGTCGAGCGGATGACCGCGCTGGTCATGCAGTCCGAGAAGGTGATCAAGGAGAAGGGGCACGAGTGGATGCAGGAGAACCCGATCGGCACCGGCCCCTACAAGCTCGTCCGGTGGACGAAGAAGCAGGAGCACCTCCTCGTCCGCAACGACGACTACTGGGGGCCGAAGCCTGCGTTCAAGTACGTCCGGGTCCGGATCATCCCCGAGCAGGCGACGCAGATCGCCGAGCTGATCTCGGGCGGGGTCGACGTGATCAAGGCGGTCCCGCCCGACCAGATGGACGTCATCAACAAGTCGGGCGTGGCGCGGACGTCGACGGCGCCCATTCTCAGGACCGCCATGCTCCAGCTCGACGCGGCCGCGCGCACGGGGCCCAACCCCTTCACCGACCGGCGGGTGCGGCAGGCGGCGAACCTGGCGGTCGACATGGACGCGATCATCAAGCACGTGCTGAACGGTCTGGGGGACCGGACGGCGACGACCGTCAACCCGATGGCGTTCGGCTACGATCCAAGCCTCAAGTCCTACCGCCAGGACGTCGCGGCCGCCAAGAAGCTCCTCGCCGAGGCCGGGTACCCGAACGGCTTCGAGGTGGGCTTCCTGCAGACGGGGCCGATCGTGGAGCCGGCGCTGCCGCAGACGTCCGAGGCGATCTCGGCCGACCTCACCAAGGTCGGGATCCGCACACGGCGCCGTTACGTCGGGGAGATCGGCCCCTTCGTCAACCTCGTGCGCGACGGCAAGGCGGAGCCCATGTTCGAGTGGTCGTGGGGGTACTACTCCGTCTTCGACGCCGATGCCATCCTCTATGACGTGATGAAGTGCGGCGAGGCGTACAGCTACTACTGCAACAAGACCCTGGACGACCTGATCATCCAGGGGCGTTCCACGCTGGATCAAAAGAAGCGCGCCGAAATTTACGTCAAGATCCAGCGGCTCATCTTCGAGGACGCCGCCTACCTCTTCAAATGGGGCCTCCGCGGCGTCTGGGGCATCGCGAACCGCCTCGAGTACCAGGCGCCGCGAGACGAGATCGACCGCATGTTCCTCGTGACCCCGCGGACCCGGTAACCGCATTGGGCGGGGGTCCGGGGGGCGCTTCGCGCTCAGAAAACCCCACTTCGCTTGAAGCGCCCCCCGGATCCCCGCCGTCCTTGCGAGCATCATGCGTACCTACGTCGCACGACAGCTGATTCAGCTGGTCGTCGTCATCATCGGCATCTCGGTCCTCGCTTTCGTCATCCTGCACGTCCTCGGCGACCCCGTGCTCCTCCTCCTGCCTCAGAACGCCGGCAAGGAAGAGTTCGAGCGCTACCGGAAGCTCCTGGGACTCGACCGGCCGATCTGGCTCCAGTACTGGACGTTCGCGAGCCGCGCTATCCAGGGGGACTTCGGCAAGTCGTGGTACGCGGACACCCCGGCGTTCGGGCTGGTCCTCGAGCGCATGCCCCCGACGATCTACCTGACCCTGGCCGGCCTCGTCGTGGCGCTACTCATCGCGCTGCCGCTGGGGATCCTCTCCGCCCTCAAGCAGCACTCGTTCGTGGACACCCTCTGCACCGGGATCGCGGTGGCCGGACAGGCGATGCCCCTTTTCTGGCTGGGCATCATGCTCATCATCATCTTCGCCGTCCGGCTCCGCATGCTCCCGGCCTCGGGCTACGGCACGTGGCAGCACTTCGTCATGCCGGCCTTCTGCCTCGGCACCGCCCTCGCTCCGATCACCATGCGCCTCGTCCGGTCCGGCGTGATCGAGGTCATGTCGACCGAGTACATCAAAACCGCCCGCGCCAAAGGCGTCGGCGAGCACGCGGTCGTCGTCAAGCACGCCTTCCGCAACGCCTGCATCCCGATCGTCACGGTCCTGGGGCTCCAGTTCGGCCAGCTTCTCGGCGGTGCCATCATCACGGAAACGGTCTTCGCCTGGCCGGGCGTGGCGACGCTCACCGTGGAGTCGATCCGCAACCAGGACTTCCCGGTGGTTCAGTGCGCCGTCGTCCTGCTCGCGCTCATCATCGTGACGGCCAACGTCATCGTGGACCTCGTCGTCGGCCTGATCGATCCTCGCATCCGGGTGAGCTCGTGACTCTCCGAGGGGGACGATAGCTGCCCACGGCGCTCCAGGTATCGCTCCCCCGGCTCCGGCGTCTCAGGTGGGGCATCGCGGCAACCGTGCTCTTGCTCGTGATCGTCGCGAGCGCGATCTTCGCGCCCTGGATCGCCCCGCACGATCCGCTCGCCGTGAACATCAGCCACCGGCTGGCCCCGCCGGCCTGGATGGCGGGCGGGACGCCGCCGCATCTGCTCGGCACCGACCAGGTCGGGCGCGATCTCCTCGCGCGCGTGATCTACGGCGGGCGCATCTCGCTCGTGATCGGCGTCGCCGCGGTGCTGATCTCCGCCACGATCGGCGTGCTCCTCGGGCTCGCCGCCGGCTACTTCGGCGCCGGCGTGGACTGGACGATCATGACGGCGATCAACGTGCTGCTCACCTTCCCGTTCGTCCTTCTGGCACTCGCCGTGATCGCCGTCCTCGGCGCGAGCCTCGGCAACATGATCGTCGTGCTCGGCGTGGCGGGCTGGCCGATCTACGCCCGCGTGGTCCGGGCGGAGACGATGGCCATCCGCGAGCGCGAGTTCATCCTGGCGGGCCGGGCGCTCGGGATGAGCCACGCGCGGATCGTCTTCCGCCAGATCCTGCCGAACCTCGTGTCCCCGATCGTCGTCATCGCGACCCTCCAGGTGGCCCAGGTGATCGTCCTCGAGTCGTTCCTGTCCTTCCTCGGGCTCGGCGTGCAGCCGCCGACGCCGGCGTGGGGCAATATGCTCGGCGAGGGACGCGTGTACATGCTGAACTCGTGGTGGATCGCCGCGTTCCCGGGGCTCGCGATCTTCCTGACGACGCTCGTGATCAACCTGATGGGCAACGCGCTGCGCGACTGGTTCGACCCGCGCATGAAGCTCTGATGCGGAGGGGTCCCTCTTCAGGTGGCTCGGCGCCCCGGCATCACCGCCTCGAACCCCAGAGCCCGCGCCGCTCGAGCTTGAGCGGCATCGTGGGTCATCAGGCGGGCGACGTCGAGTTCGGTCATGGCGGCCAGGTGGAGCCGGTCGAGCGTGCGACAGTGAGTCCGGGCAGCGCCGACATGTTGCCGCAACGCCGTCTCGAACACGCTGCCGGGGAGCGGGCGAAATCGAAACGGATCGGTCGCCCGGAACTCTGCGAGCTTGGCACGAAAGCGTTCCCACCGAGCCTTGCCGTATCGGCCCGCGAGCCGGGCCGCGGTGAGCTGGACGTGGGTCTCCAGTTCTGTCAGGGAGGAGACGATGACGAGATCCTCTCTCGCCACGTCGTCGCGCACCGCCTCGCTCTCCGGCTCTTGCCAGAGAAGCTTGAGCAGCGCGCTACTGTCGATGTAGAGCACGAGAAGCGCCGATCTCGCGCGCCTGGCGGTCGGCTATGAGGAACTCCTCCACCCAGCGAACGGTTCGCCGCCCGCTCACCTTGGCCTGCCAGCGGCGATGGTGTCGAGGGTCGAAACGTTTTCGTGCGGCCTCGATCTCTCGCACGCGCACGAGCTTGGCGACCGGCTTCCCATCACGTGTGACGATGATCTCCTTCTCGCGCTCCAGCAACGCCTCAGCTCTCGGCCAGCGCTGGCGCAGGTCCCGCACGGTGATGGTCTTCACGCCGCAAGAGTAACATGTTTCACGGCCCGGCCGCGCGGCAGCTCTCGGCCGTCTTCGGCCCGGCCCCGGCCCTTGACGGTCTAGCGGAGCGACGCGGCGGCGGCCCGGTAGATCTCCGCCGTCTTGTCGACCATCGGCCGAATCGCGAAGTCGCGGGCGACCCGTGCGCGTCCGGCCCGTCCCAAGCGACGGCGCCGCTCCGGATCGTCGAGCAGCGCGCCGATCGCCGCCGCCAGCGCGCGCTCGTCGCCGGGCGGCACGAGGAGGCCCGTTTCACCGGCCGCGACCGCGTCGCGGTGGCCCGGCACGTCGGTCGCGACGACGGCAAGCCCGGCGCCCATGGCCTCAAGGACGGCGAGCGGCAGCCCTTCCTTCCGCGACGCGGCGACGTAGAGGTCGAGCGCGGGGTAGACGCGGGCCGGATCGTCGAGCCAGCCGGCGAAGACCACGCGCTCGCCGAGCCCCGCCGCCGCGACCCGCCGCCGGAGTCGGACCGCCTCGGGTCCGTCGCCGACGAGGAGGAGCGCGACGTCTCGGCGATTCAAGAACCGGAGAGCACCCACGAGCGCGTCGAGCCGCTTGACGGGGTCGAACCGCGCGACCGAGCCGAGCACGGCCCAGTCGGGCGCCAGGCCCAGACGCGCGCGAGGGAGCGGCGAGGCCGCCAGGCGCTGGTCCTGCTCGTGGAGGTCCACGCCGTTCACCACGGTCGCGCTTCCCCCGGCCGCGGCCAGGCCGAGCCGCTGCGCCTCCGCCGCCTGCGTCGGGGAAACGTGGATCGCCGTGTGGGTCCAGCGCGCGAGGCGCCGCTCGAGGCCGAGGTAGAGCCGCTGGAGGGGGCGCGGGTAGCTCTCGTGGTGGATGCCGTGGAACGTATGGACGGCGGCCGCTCCGGTCCACCGCGCGGCCAGACGCCCGTGAAGCCCGGCGCCCTTGCCGTGGGTGTGGACGACCTCGATCCCGAGGCGGCGGATCAGGCGGACGGTTGCGAGCAGCGGGCGGGCGCCGAGGCGGCCCGTCGGGACTTCGACGACGGTGAGGCCCAGGGCGCACAAGCGCTCGAAGAAGGGGCCGTCGCGGGGCCCGGCCACGGCGATCTCGAACTCGCTCCGCGGAAGACGGCGCGCAAGGTCGTACACCTGACGCGGCCCGCCGCCGGGCGCCGTCGTGGTGGTGAGCTCCAGGACACGGATCAAGCGTCCGCCTGGGAGACGGACGCGGCGCCAAGCCCCTGGCCCGGCCGACGGTACTCCTCGCGGGGCGGGGCGAAGATGTCGAGAACGACACAGCGTCGCTCGAGCGTCCGGCCCCCGTGGGGCACGTGCGGCGGCGTCTGCCAGAAGTCGCCCGCCTTCACGTGATGCTCGACGCCGTCCTGGATTCGGATCCACTCGCCCTCCAGACACACGCCCCACTGCTCGTTCGGATGCGAATGCACGGGCGACACCGAGTGCGGCTCGAGCGTCACGACCGAGAGCATCGCGTGAACGCCGGGGAAGACCCGCGCCGTGATGCCGGGAGCGAGCTGCCTGACGATGCCGCCCTCGCGGAGGTTGTGGAACATAACGATCTCCTTTCCTCTCCGTTTACAGCCGCGACCTGAACCCTTATAGTAACTCCCGCTCGCAAGGAGGCTCTGTGCGGTTCTTCGTCGCGATGTTTTCGCACGAGACGAACACGTTCAGCACGATCCCGACCGACCGGCGCCAGTTCGAGGCGCGCGACCTCCGCTACGGCGGTGAGCTCCTCGAGGCGTACCGCGGGACCGGGACCTGCCTCGGCGGCATGATCGAGGGCGCCGCGGCGCGGGGCGTCACTCTCGTGCCCTCGGTCGCGGCCGCCGCCTCGCCCGCGGGCCGCGTGGTGGCCGACTTCTACGCGGAGACCAAGCGCCGGCTCCTCGACGATCTCCGTGGCGCGGGAGGCCTCGACGGAGTGCTCCTCGACCTCCACGGCGCGATGGTGCCCGAGCCGCTCGAGGACGGCGAGGGCGACCTGCTGCGGGCCGTGCGGGAGACGGTGGGGCCGGCGGTGCCGGTGGCCGTGACCCTCGACTTCCACGCGAACGTCACCCACGAAATGGTGCGCCACGCAACGCTGCTCCACGGGTACAAGACGTACCCGCACGTCGACATGGACGCGCGCGGCCGTGAGGCGATCGAGCGGCTGCTCGACGTCGTCGCCGGCCGGCTCCGCCCCACGGTCGCGTGGCGCCAGCCTCTGCTGCTCCCGCCCATCGCCTCACAGCTGACCGCGCGGGGCCCGATGCGGCTCCTCTACGATCGCGCGGCGGAGATGGAGCGCGATCCGCGCGTCGTCACGGTCTCGATCTTCGCCGGCTTCCCGCTGGCCGACATCCGCGACGCGGGTCTGTCGGTGTACGTCGCGACCGACCACGACCCGGGCCTCGCCGCGGGGCTCGCCGACGAGCTCGCCGCCACGGCCTGGGCCCATCGGAACGAGTTCCTCCATACCGCCCCACCCGTCGATGAGGCCGTCGCGCGCGCCCTCGCCGCGCCGGGGCGGCCGGTCGTCCTCGCCGACATCGCCGACAACACCGGCGGTGGGGCCGCCGGGGACACGACCGAGATCCTCCGCGAGCTCCTGCGCGTGGGCGCGCGCCAGACGACGGTCGCCTGCGTGTGGGACGCCGACGCGGTGCAGGCGTGTGCGAGAGCCGGCGTCGGCGCCACCGTGACGGTGGACGTGGGCGGCAAGGTCGACCCGAGCCACGGCGCGCCCGTACGCGTGACGGGCCGCGTGCGCACCCTTTCCGACGGCCGCTTCGTCCACAGGGGCCCGATGTTCCGCGGGCTCGAGGGCCGCCTCGGCCCGACCGCGGTCCTCGACGTCAACGACGTCAAGATCATCCTGATCTCGCTCCGCTGGCAGACGCTCGACCCCGAGATGATCCGCGTCGTCGGCATCGATCCGACCGCCGAGAAGGTCCTGGTCGTGAAGTCGTCGGTCCACTACCGCGCCGCGTTCGAGCCGCTCGCCCACGCGGTCATCGAGGTGGACGCGCCGGGCCTCTCGACGTCGAATCTCGGGCGCTTCACGTTCAAGAACCTACGCCGGCCGATCTTCCCGCTCGACGAGTTCCAGCCGACTTGACCGAGGAGAACGCCGATGCCGTCTTCAGCTTTCGTCACGGCCGATTTCAAGGCTTTCGACGTGAAGGGCTTCCAGCCTCGAATGTCCGAGATCCGAAGCCGCATCCGGCCCAAGCTCGAGGCGCTGGGCCGTAGCCTGGCGCCGACGGTGAGCCGCTCGCTCGGCACCGAGGTGTTCGCGCACGTCGCCAAGCACGCGCGACGCACCGTGAACCCGCCCGACGACACGTGGGTCGCGTTCAGCCCGGACGCGCGCGGCTACAAGAAGCACTGCCACTTCAAGGTCGCGGTCTCACGCCACCGCGTCCGGTTCCTCTTCGAGGTCGGGCCCGAGCACGCCGACAAGCGGCGCTGGGCGGCGGCCTGGAAGAAGAACGCGCCGAAGCTCGCGCCGGTCCTGCGTCGCGTGAGGAACCTCGCGTGGTTCAAGAACGAGCACGACGAGGAGCCGGCCGCGCCGCTCGCCGACCTCACGCCCGAAGGGATCAGCGAGCTCGCCGACGAGCTCATGCGAACGCGCGACGGGCAGCTCGTCATCGGGCGTGCCACCGCCGCCGACGAGGCGGCTCGGTGGAGCGAGGCGGAGTATCGTGCCGCCGCGCTCGAGACCTTCCGGGCCCTGGTCCCGCTCTACCGTCTGCGCTGAAGCCCCCTCCGACTGGGCTGCCGGTGGCCGCGGCGCGCGGGGTGATCTTCGACATGGACGGCGTGCTGATCGACTCGGGCGCCCACCACCGCGAGGCGTGGCGCGCGCTGCTGAACGAGCTCGGCGTGACCCCCGCGCGGCCCGATTACTGGCGGCTCACGATCGGCCGTCCCGGGAACGAGGCGGTGCCGCTCCTCCTCGGGCGCCCCGTGCCGTGGTCCGAGGCGAGGCGGCTCGCCGACCGGAAGGGCGAGCTCTACCGGCAGATCGCCCGCGACGGGCTGCCCGCCGTCCGCGGTGTCCGCGCGTTCGTCGACGAGGTCGCCGCGGCGGGCATCCCGCGCGCGGTGGCCACCTCCGCCTCGCGCCTCGACGTGGAGCGGCTCCTCGACCCTCTGGGGCTCCTCCGCCGGTTCGACGCGGTCGTGACCGCCGAGGACGTGCGCCGCGGCAAGCCCGACCCCGAGGTCTACCTGCTCGCGGCCGAGTCCATCGGCGTGCCGCCCGGGCAGTGCCTCGTGTTCGAGGACTCGGTCGTGGGTATCCAGGCGGCGCGGCGCGCGGGGATGCGCGTGATCGGCGTCGCCACGGCGCACGCCGACGGCGAGTTGCTCGACGCGGGCGCCGCCTCCGTGATCGACGACTTCGAGGGGCTTGCGTGGCCGGCGTGAGCGCCGCCGAGTTCTGGACCGAGCTCTACGCCCGCGGCGGCGACGGCTGGGAGCTCGGACACCCGGCGCCGCCGCTGGTGGAGTTCATGGAATCCGCGCGGCTCCCGTCGGGCCGCGTGGCGGTCCCGGGGTGCGGGCGCGGGCACGACGTCCGCTATCTGGTCCAGCGCGGCTACGGAGCCGTCGGCTTCGACTTCGCCCCGACCGCGATCGCCGCGGCGCGGGCCCGGGCCAAGGCGGACCGCGTCGCGGCCGAGTTCGAGCAGCGCGACATCTTCACCCTCGGCCGGGACTACGCCAACGCCTTCGACGGCGTGTGGGAGTACACGTGCTTCTGCGCGATCGACCCCGCGCGCCGTGCCGAGTACGTGCGCACGATGGCCACGATCCTGAGACCCGGCGGCTGGCTCCTCGCGTGTTTCTTCCCGCTGCGGCGGCGCGGCGGCGGCCCCCCATTCCCGATGGCCCGGAGCGAGGTGCGGCGTCGCTTCGCGCGGCCGTTCCGGATCGAGCGCGCCTGGATCCCCAGGTCCTCGGTGCGGCCGCGCCAGGGCCAGGAATGGATGGTCCTCCTCCGCAAGACGTGTTAACGTTACGGCCACTTTTCGCCTCGAGGAGGTCGTGCGACATGCGAACGGTCCGGATCCTGCTGGCCCTGGGGCTCGTCGGCGCGGTGGCGCTCATCGTGGTGCGCGCGTCCGGCGTCGAGGCCCAGGGGCAGACGATCAAGATCGGTGTCCTCTACGATCACACGGGCCCGTTCTCGGCCGCCGGGTCCCTCAACTGCTGGCGCGGCGCCAAGATGATCGTCGACTACGTCAACGAACGCGGCGGCGTGCTCGGCAAGTACAAGATCGTGCAGATCGACGGTGACAGCCAGTCGAAGGCCGAAGTCGCGATCAACGAGGCCGAGCGGCTGCTCAACGTCGAGAAGGTCGACATCCTCGCGGGCGTTTACTCGAGCGCTCACGCGGTGCCGCTCGCGGAGAAGGTCGACCGGCAAAAGAAGTTCTTGTGGATCACCACCGCGATCTCGTCGAAGGTCTTCGATGGCCGCAACCTCCAGTACACGTTCCGGCCGCAGCCGACCGGCACGCAGTTCGGCGAGCTCTCGGTGCAGTACATCGCCGACTACGCGCAGGAGAAGCTCAAGAAAGCGCCCCGGGACCTCCGCGTGGCGATCATCCACGAGGACGGCGCCTACGGCACCGACGTCGCGCTCGGCAACGAGCTCAAGGCGAAGGAGCTGGGGTTGAACGTGGTGCTGAAGGAAGGGTACTCGATCAACGCCCCCGACCTCTCGTCGCTCGTCACGAAACTCCGCGCGGCGCGCCCCGACGTCCTCTACCACACGGGGTACAACCCCGACATCTCGCTCTTTCTCCGCCAGGCCAAGGAGCAGGGGCTCCGTCTCAGGGCTTACATCGGCCACGGCGCCGGCCACAGCCAACTGGACAAGCTGAAAGAGGCCTTCGGCAAGGAGGTCGAGTTCTTCCACACGCTCGACCCCATCGCCTCCCAGCTCCTCGATCCGAAGAAGCTCAAGCCCGGCGTCGGTGAGCTCACGGCCGAGATGGTGAAGCGCTACAAGACCCAGTACGATGCCACCGCGCCGACGGCCGCGATCGCGCCGCACGTCTCGATGGGCTTCAACAACCTGTACATCTTGCTGTCCGACGTGCTGCCGCGCGCCATCCAGAAGCACGGCGGCTTCGGCCCCGACGCGCTGGCCGCCGCGGCGCGCGAGACCGACATCCCCGACGGCGGCACGATGCAGGGCTACGGCGTCAAGTTCTACCCGCCCGGACACCGGTTCGCGGGTCAGAACGCGCGGGCGTTCCCCGCCGTCTTCCAGATCATCGAGGGGAAGTTCGAGCTGGTCTATCCGAAGAACGTGGCGACCGCCCAGCCGGTTCTGCCGCTCCCGGCGTCCTCGCCGTTTGCCGCGCGATAATTCTCGCGGTTAGCGGGCTGACGAAGCGCTTCGGCGGCTTCAGCGCGCTGAACGCGGTTTCCTTCGAGGTCAGAGAAGGCGAGATCCTCGGGCTCATCGGGCCGAACGGCTCGGGAAAGACGACGGCGTTCAACTGCATCGCGGGCGCGCTCACGCTCACGGCGGGATCGATCACGTTCCGCGGTGAGAAGCTCACGGGCCTCATGCCCGACGCGATCTGCCATCGCGGGATCGCGCGGACGTTCCAGATCCCGCGGCCCTTCCGCAAGCTCACGATCCTCGAGAACGTCGCCGTCGCCGCCCACTTCGGCTCGGCGCGCCGGAACGACGAGGCGGAGGCGCGCCGACGGGCGCACGAGATCCTGGCCCTGGTCGGCCTGCCCGCCGACGGCCTCGGCTCCACGGCGCTGCTCGGCGCGGCCGGCCTCAAGAAACTCGAGCTGGCGCGGGCGCTCGCCACGTCCCCGAGGCTGGTGCTGGCCGACGAGAGCCTCGGCGGCCTGGATCCAAGCGAGATGGCCGCCGCGGCCGAGCTGCTCAAGCGGATCCGGGGCGAGCTCGGCATCACGATCGTCTGGGTCGAGCACATCATGGCCACGCTCATGCGCGTCGTGGACCGGGTCGTGGTGCTCGACCACGGCGAGAAGATCGCCGAGGGGACGCCGCTCGAGGTGGCGGAGGATCCGCGCGTGGTCGAAGCCTACCTGGGCGAGAGGATCGTCCTCGCATGAGACATCCTGTGTCAAGCATCGCGCGCTCAGGCAGCGGCGAGCGCCTGCGCGGCGCGATGCCGGCTAACGTCGTAGGGAGCGCGATCCTGCCAGCAGCGCCAGAGGATGCGAGCCCACGCGCGGGCGAGGATA
>WNFW01017925.1_pt1 | contig 11520 bp, 12 predicted proteins | sample 5400131 | NCBI WGS metagenome assembly WNFW01 (sample SAMN13153362, study PRJNA577476) | soil metagenome | isolation source: 20 cm soil or saprolite under grassland replicate 1 | place: USA:California | collected 2016-06-15
CGAAAGCCTTCTTCACGCACGGCCACGATGCTGTCTCCGGCAGCGACCTGAGATCCACTAATAAGGCGGTCCGCACGAGCGATCCAGACGACGCCTGCCCCCCAGTTATATGGAGTGTCACCAAAGCCGGACACGCGATTACCAAGTTCAGCAATCTCTCCATTAACAACTGCGACGCCGGCGTCTTTGGCGGCGCGAATCATTCCATTTGCCAACTGGCCGACTACTTGAGTCGAGACCTTTTTACAATCCAACATGCTTCCCAGCATCAACGGTTCGCCTCCGTTCCGAGCCGCGTCATCGCACACCATGGCGAACAGGTCATACGCGATTGTTGTGTGATCTCCCATTCGCTCGGCGACTTCGATTTTGGTCCCCACGCCGTCGAAATTCATGCCGAGTACGGCGTCGCGAAACTTCGATGCCTCGATATAGCGGAGTGCAGCGAACGAGTTGAAAGAAAGACATACTTCCCCGGGCATGTTCTTCCTGTTTTCCCAAGTCTTTTTGCTGGCCTCAAACATCATGCGGGATGCGTCGTCGCCTTTCTCGAGGTCAACACCAGCGTCAGAGTACGCGCCTTTTTGTTTGCTCACAGTTATTCCTTTCCGAGCGTAAATGTGTTTTATGTGTCTAGCTCAAAACGCTCCCATGTTTTCTGTCCGTCTCCGAACGCTGCGTATGCGCAGAATCGCTTACCGTCCCACTGAAACGGGTAGACGTCGAGTTTCTTGAACTTGCTGGTATCGGGATCCACCTCACATATCCGCACAACAATGAACTGTGGATTGCGATACGGCTTTGTATCCGAGCTCCGTGCTGTTCCCGCGCCAACATGAAACAATTTCCTTTTGAGATTGGCTGTTGTAATCGGATGTGCGGCCAGATCGTGGATATGGCCAGTCATGACGACGGAAAACCCGCAACTCTTGCTCAACAAATCGACAAGCTGGTCCGGTTCGTTTTCCGCTTCGGTTAACAGCAACCTGTTCGCCTGCTCCACATTGTTACCAAGCGAATGGTGAATAAGCAAAATCCGGATGGCATTCCTCTTGGAATCTAGCGTACGCAAGTGTTCTTGAATCTTTAGCCAGGTGGATGGGGCAACGCTCCCTTTCTGACTCAGGTGGGTTACCCCCCAGCGCGAAGAATTCACACAAACAAATATGACCCCGATCTCTTTTTGCCGATCAACTATCCGGTAGCCCGGTTCCCATACCCAGTCGCCTATTCCACCAAGGAGTTTATTAGAAGCATCGCAGTACGGAAGCCAGCTCTGCTGCCAGAGGAAATCGAGCGCGTTATCGGCGTTCAGTTCCTTTCGATATTCGATCCCGTCCGCGCCCTTAAACAAACTGCGAGCCCGGAGGATATCCCAATTAACATCATGATTCCCGGGGATAAGGATCACATTCTGGTTGTCGAGCAGGCCAACCATCTCTGTCGCTTGATCTCCAACTATCCGCGATAGCTCCGAAACGAAGCTAGCCGCCTCCTTGAATTCTGCAGGTCTGCCATGCTGCGTGAGATCGCCGGTGATCAGGACAAGTCCAGGAAAATGCCTCTCTCGTTCTTCTCCCCTGAATCTGTCACTCCCGGCATAGCTCTCCAGCGCCTCACCAACCCTCAACGCTAATGTCTTAGCGTCCCCCGGGAGACCTTCTCCGCCGAACTGAAGGTCGGACAAGTGCAGCATATTGAGTTCGTCGTCGCGCAGCCACTCAGGACCTCCCAATGCTCTGCCGACCTCGAACTCGACCTTCGCGGGAGCGTCCGCCGAACTTAGAAAGGCAACAACCTGTTTGTAACGGAGAAGCTCACGCGCAATAGTTATGGCTTTGTCGCGTTGCTGGTACTCGGTGAGTATGCGGCTGTAAACTACGATTTTCAGAGCCGGGTACTTCTCGATGAGACTAGGCAATATCGCATAGCCTCCGTATTCCTCTGCTTCCCCGCGATAATGCAGATCGAATATCAGGAGCTGTATTGGGGAATTTAGTGGAATATCCCGTTCTAGGTTCCTGTAGTGTGCGCAGTGACGAACCTCGTATTTCTTCCCGAGTATTGCTTCCAAGGTGTTGTATTGGTCTTGGTTGTCATCACAAACGAGAATTCTCTTTTTGCTCATCGATGAATCCTCCTAAGGCTAAACTTTTGCGTCAGTGTAGCCGTGGGTTCATCCCATGACGCCTCGTACGAATGTCCCAAGAAATCAACAGCGTTCTTTAAGCTCCGCAACCCTACCCCCGACGCGGCGGTAAGTCTTTCAAAGTCGTCTTTAGCACACGGACTCCGGAGAAAGAGTATGAGCTTATCAATTGTTTTCTCGTGCCACACGACAACCTCAAAGCGCGGTGGGACTTCGAAAAGATCTGTTTTTCGTTTCTGAGTGAACCCGTCATCCCTCCGCTTCTTAGCTCTCTTGAGGTTGGTGGTCAATTCCTGGAAAATTTCGCAAACTGCCTCATCGTTTAACACGACCAGAAGGTCCTCGTTGACCAATTCTGCATCACTCAAAGAATTGTTGAGCGTCACATTCTGGTCGGTGCCTGCCCACTCAATGATATGCCCCAGCATCTTTCGCGGCGTACATCTGTACTCATTCAAGAACTTCTTGAGGACGGATGGCAAACTTTCCGGCTCTTCGTCGACATAAAGAAGCATTCGAATCTTATCGGCGCATCCTTGGATTGTTCGAAGTTCATTGCCGCCTATGTGAGGACTGTCCATGCTCGGATAAGCGTGTTGCAGATCCGTGATGGCGGTGAGCAATGCGCCATAATTCGGATTGGTTTGCAAGCCATTCAGTGCAGACATCTCCAACTGTACAAGCGATGCCAAATCCGTACGTATGTGCTCGGCAATCTGCACCACATGAATGTGTCGTACCGGTTTGGTAGGCTCAGTCTCCTGCAGTAAGTCATCCAGACCTCTACTTAGTATTCTGTGTTCGATTTTATCGGGGGCGAAAAATCCAAGTAGAAAACTCAGCTCCGAAATTAGTTCACCGAAGGTTCGTACGTGTTGCGATGGCCAATAAGAAGTTCGTCTTAGGCACATCGCCATATGCACTTTGGTACGTCGCGGACGGTCGCTAGGTGCGGCTTGGTGGTATAGCTCCAGAACTTGCGTGTCAAATGCCTTGAGAAGGGCGGAGCGTATCGGGTGTTCGTAGCGCTGACACACGTCGGTAAGGAGAAGGTGCGCTCCCCCATAGCTCTCGACAAAATCGTCATTAGATTCCTCGAACACAGTGTGAAAGAGATTGTCCCAGATTTCTTGCAGGCAGTGGAGGGGCCAACCACACAATGTCTCCATCAGAAGTCCCAAGTGCTTTGCATGAAGGACGCGGGTCGCCAGCACGGCGTTGATATTCACCAAGAGCCTCTCGCTTAACCCGACACGTCGGAGTAGCCGCATGTCACGCGCGAGCAGCGCAATTAGAGCGAGCATCACATTTGGGTCAAGGAAGGAATCTGGATGTTGAGGATTGATGTGTGTGACAAGCCACGCGATGTCGCCCTCGACATACGCCTCCTCGCAAAACATCTCTAACCCTTCTCTGGTAGATATGGCGACTGATCCTGTCATTCTATTCCGCTGCAATTCGAGGACCTCTCGCAACTTGTGGAGCCGACTACGAGCGCCAAGATCCTGATCCATGGATTTCGGTGTCAGTTCCGCAATACGATTCGATGCATAGCGGTTTTCGATTGGTCCAGGGCTTTGCTCCAATAGCTGACTGAGGTTAGCAATAATCCGGCACATAGGACAGGTGGATTCGTTCCAGTATGGACTCACAGACAAATGCATAAAAGCATAGAGTCGAATCTCTGGACGCGTCGGCTGTTCCTTCTGTTGACTGTCGCTTGTCTTCACGGAAGCCTCACGAAGCAAACGGGTCAAAACTCTTCTCTCCGTGTGCATCATGCTGTCAATGACAGTATAGACAGCCAGCCTCCCCAAACGGCCTTCCAGGACTTCGAAGCAAAGCGTTGCCAGTGACTTTACGCTACCACCGGTGTAAGTTTCATCCTCGAGAATGAGCACATTCTTAGCTTGGGCCAGCCTTTCCCTTCCAAGGAGGTCCAATTCGTATCCCGATGATCTATCCGGCCATGCCGCAGGACGGCACAAAATCGTTGCGACCTCTCGTTTTCCTATTTCTGGCAGTTTCATAATGCGGTCCACCAAGGCAGAAATGGATGAGTGCTCCGGGTACACAATGCAGTCTATCTCATTGTGGTCAATAACGGTCATGATGCTGTTTACTATCTCCGCGAGGAACGAACTGGAGCTGTTCAGTAAATAGGGGAGGGGAACCGTGCGGCAGAAATGCTGATCAAAAAATGTGACATGGCCCTGGAGTAGAAGACCGTACCCCTCAATGTACTTATAGGCGAGGCGTTTTGTGAGCGCGACTTTTTAGTCAGTATCATGCGCCACCGGAGAGCGGACCAGTGTATGTGTGAATGGTGATTCGATATAGTCTATCTTGACGCCTCGCTCGGCAGAACGGATAGGAAGCTCGAGTAGGTAGCGCGTTGGCACGCGTTCAATCTCCGCTTGCCCGCCGTCTGACGTTAGGTCAAATACACTGACTACTGCACTTGCCGATGCGCCAGAATCAATGACATGTCGTATGACTTCGCGTGCGTGGTCGCCACTCCTAATTCCGTCGACAAGTATGAGTACTTTGGAATGTGCCGGGATAAGCCGATTTGAGGTTTCGCCATGATCGAACGATGAGTAATCATGATAAGCATAGTTGTTGAGTCGTTTTCTCGAGTCAGTCTCTTTACCTTCCCGAAAGAGATGCTGTCCCAAAAAGCGGGCTCCTGCTTGTGCTATCGGACCGACCCCCAACACGAAATTGTAGTCGAAAGGGCTTGCTGAAATGCGAAGAAGCCTCACGAAATCACTGTTCATATCCCGCAACTGGCTGACGGAGTGCAGGCAAACGTAATCAGCCACATTATTGCCGTTGTCCAGTTGAACACTAGTATTAGACAGCCACGCGGATGTCTTCATGATGCCGCCCTTCAAACGCTGTCCCTGAGAAGACCGGAATGCTTCTCGTATGGACGACAAGGAGGCGACCCAGGAAAATGTGGCCCTGCGATATGAAGTCGTTGCCTCTGGCGCGATGTAGTCACTCGCTCGAATCGCGCAGTTGGCGAACATCTCCGCTGCTTGTTCCGCGATTTTCGCCTTGTGCTCAGGGTTATTGCCAAAGAAACCGATACAGTAAATTTTTCCTTCGTCACCAAACGCAAGGAGTATCCATTTCTCGCCATCAGCTATCCGTTTCTGGTCGAGTGTAGCGTTCTCCTCAAGCCGCGAGGCCGCGCGTTCGTCGATGCCGCACAATACCAGAGGTACCTCCCTCGATTGGCATGCTCTCCTTACCTTCGATAGCCCTAACCAAAGCTCGTTTCGCATCAGCGATGCAGAAGCTATATCCACAAGCACGGCCTTAGCTGAGCAAGCGCCAGCCGCGATTCGTCTAGCGAGTGTATCCCACCTAACGCCGCATTCCTTGTCCAAGAACGAAGCGTCGCTCGCTTCCTTCGGCGCTCTTACACGGAAGACCTTCAGAGCAGGCGGCCGACTCAAACCGCTCTCAAGCTTTGGAGGACTAGCTGCGGGCGGAAGAAAACCAAGTGGGGTGTGGTGCGTGCCTTTCATCGGAATCACCGCTGTGACTGTTGTCCCAAGTATGGTTTCAAGCCTTCTCTCGGTTTTGTCGGTGGGGTCAAGTAGAGCCGGGAAACAGAGCCCTGCTTCATCTGTTACACCTCCAAACACGTGCCGGCACGATCCCTCTCGGACGAGCAAACAGCCTTTGTGACTCGTGAGCACGTGGGAAACGGCAGCAAGACCGGTAAACTCGGTGCGATCCTTCTCTTGGCGCATCTTGGCCGAATACCTTGAGGAAGTCGTTTCCAAGGCATACCGGATGAGCTTGTGTTGTCTGGTGTGCGGAGCTTGTTTGCTCTCCTTGAGATGCTCTGGCAATCTCTCGTCTTGCTTAATTGTGGCAGCGATTCCTTGTCCCCTGTCAACGACCATAAGTTCGAAGTATGGGTCGTCTGGATATTTTTGAAAGTATGTGCGCCAATCACCAAGAAGGTGGTGTGTGCGAGCAAATTTCCGCTGCTTGTACCGTTCAGGATCTCGGCGCTTAGCGGCGTGCAGGCCGAGTCCTGCACGAAGGGCAATATACCCGACTCGCTGTGCGGATTCCGAGTTGCCATGTTCAAGAGCATTCGCCAAAAGTTCTGAAAGAAGACAGTCGCCGAGCCCTGCCTCCTGCACGATTGCTTCAGTAAAGTACCTCGCGAATATTACATCCGCTTTGTGGAAAAGTTCGTCTCTCTTATCCCGCAGCTGCGATACAATCGATGAAATGCTAATAATCGGAATTATAGGTCTTCCACCATAATCATCCTCGCCGGCTAATGGAGGGGCAATCTGACGAACATCCGATGGGCTCACGGCTTTCGGTTTTTCTGTTCTGCAAGTCTGGAGTCCAAGGGTTACTCCAAGTTCGACGGCTCTATCAAGGAACTCCATGTCCGAAAGGAACCGGAGCCGCGCAATAACATTCTCTTTCTTCGTCTCATCACACCCTAAGCCCAGCGCCTCCGGAGATAAGAGAATAATGCGACGAGGTTTAGTACATACGGGCTTGCTGCCCAGGATGAGCAAGAATTGGATAAGCGCCCAAGGATCGTACCAGGGTGAAGAACGTAGATCGAGATGTACAATGTCCGCCGACAGACATGCCGACGGTACTGTCCTGTAGTGCCTCTCGAACTCCGTATCGGAGATTCGATCCCAAGTGCGACATAGCTCAACGACACGTGGCTCACTCATGTCTCATCAATTTAATACTGCGCCAGAGCGCATGCCAATAACCGGCCATACGAATTGCCCGGCATCGTATTACGCAGAAAGGTTAAGGCAATCGCAAAGCCTTCGCAGCGGCTGATCTTGGTGTGCAATGTGCGGTGGAGATCGGTTTCATGATGGTCGCCGTCGCACGCGGGTGGCGGAACCAGCCTTCGTACTTCCATGACGACGTGCCGACATAAACTTCCTTGGCGGCGAGTTCCGCCGCTTTCACTCTCATCCGGTCGCGGTCAAAAGACATTTGAATTCGAGGACACGTTCTGTCCCCGACCGAGATTATCGGAATGACGACTCAAATTCTGGGGGCGGCAGACGCCAAGGAGGTGGGTTGGGGAACCCCGCTGAAAAAACGTACCACTACCCGAACTCGTGGTCAGGCTACGCTGGCTGTGAGTGCTGTCAATACCGCTAAACGCGTCCCAACCGAAGCGTGCAGCATCCATCAACAATATCTCGGCAGATAGCTCGCCACGTTTGAGGTCTTATCGCTCCATTCCACTGCCCAAAGGGCGTGCGAAGGGTCGGTGTGGAAGCTTGATCCGGGGAACTACCCGCCCAATTCCGTCGCTGCGTCACGGGCGCCGTGCAGGATGCGGATGACTTCCAGAGGCTCGGTCGCTGGATCATAAACGACCAGGTATGTCTCGCACACGGCATAAAAACGGACGGGTTTGTCGGTGAGGTCACGTCGGTAGTGCCCCAAGCCCGGCCCGCTCTGCTGCGCGCTCACAGGCATCAAGAATCTCTCCTTCCACGCGGTCCGCCGCTTCAGGGTTATCGGCAGCGATGTAGGCCCAGATGTCGAACAGATCGTCCTCCGCGGCAGGGGTGAGCCGCCAGGACTTCATGCCGGGCTGCGCCTGGCTTTCCAAGCCTCTTTGCGCACCGCCAGGTTCTCACGCATCGCCTCCGGGCTTCGCAACTTCCCGGCCTTTGCCTGATCCCACCCTTCGTCAATTTTACCCCGGACTTCAGCCTTCCACTGTTCGTCCTGTTGTTGCAGCAAACGCAGCCCTTCAAATACGACCTCGTCTGGCGAGCGAAACTCGCCGGATTCCACCTTGCGGCGGACAAAATCCTCCAACGCGGCAGTAAGCGCGACATTCATGCATCCAGTGTGCTCCACGCGGCCAAACGTGTCAAACCAACGCACTTTAGCGAGCGAGCGTTGAGTTCGCAGCCGCGACCGAAAGGGCCTTTCGGCTTCGTGAATTGCCGCTGCGATTGTACCGCTCCGTTCCGCTTGTCAAGGTATTGCTCGAACGGCTCCCGCCGCGCTCAACGCGCCCTGCGGGTTCTGCGCTCCACCTGTGACAATGCTCACTTCGCAATCAGCGGCACTTAGAAATTCACGAAGCGCAGTAATAAGCCTTCGGCTTTCGCAAACGCGAACACTCGAAGGCGCTGCGCCCAGCCGGTCGGAGTTCTAATCTGCTGCATCCGCGCGCTCCGGTCGCGAGTGAACCAGCGCGGCCGGGTTTTTTCTCCGGCGCAAGCGGCAGAGAGCAGGAGCGCCAGTTATGAGTGAGTTCATCGCCAAGGAATTCAAAGTCATCGCCCTTCGGGAATGCCCGTTGCCAGTCCACCTTCACGAATGCGACACGCCGCAGAAAGCATGCGATTACTGGAACACGCACGTTGTCACTCATCCGTATTTCAGCCCGGAATGCGAGTGCTTCGTCGTCCTGATTCTCAACACTCGCCGGAAAGTCAAAGGACATTATCTGGTCTCAATCGGCACGATGGACACCATTTTGGTTCATCCTCGCGAAGTTTTTCGCACGGCAATCGTCGCCTCCGCCTCAGCCCTCATCTTGATGCACAACCATCCCTCGGGCGAAGCACAACCCTCGGAGGCCGACGTCAAAGTCACTCGCGATCTGATTCGCGCCGGACAACTGCTGAAAATCGAAGTCCTCGACCATGTAGTCGTCGGACGTGGCGAGCATAAATCGCTTCGTGAGATGGGCTATTTTGCCTAGCAATTCGGTGATACGACTCCAACGGGTGATTCCATCAATAACTTAAGAAATCACCCTTTTATTCTTTCGATTTAGCATTATCCGCATGTCATTCTGCGCAGTTCAATCCCAAACAGATGTATCCTCATCTCGTCAGCTCAAGGCATTCCTCTGGTATCCAGTTGTCGAATGTTTCCGACTTGCGGGGATCTTCCAATATTGAAATTTTGTAAATCCACCTGCCATCCCGAAATTGCGATGCAATCACGTAACCCTCGTATTTTCCTAACCGCTCGCAAACCACGCGGACTTTGTTCATCTCCGAGAATCGCGGCGCCATTTCCGGGATTATTCCGAAAAGTGAATGGTCTTCAATGGAAATCCCCAACGCTATCTTCCCGGAAGCCAAAAACCGGAAATAGCCTGCTCTGCCATTTGCAGTTCTCCAGACGTTGAATGCAGAACAAGCCTGAGTTGGTGCCCACCGCTCCCTCCCACCAAGGAAGGCAACGGCGACACGAAAGCCGACCAGGAATAACTGTTTGAGGGGAATCTTCAGGTTAAACACGGGGCCGCGCGGACCCGGAGAGCGCAGAAAGCAACGGTTCCTCTCCACGGCACTCGACAGCAAAACCGTATCCCACCAGGACGGAGGCTGGCAGCGAAAATATCGCTGAAAATGCCCTCCTGAAAGTTGTTCAGATATCTGAACAGGCCCGTTCCGCGAATGCAGTATAACTTAGCCAACGCTGATATGGAACCGTTAACGAAAATCGAAACATCGCAGCAGCCGGTCCAGGAAAAGGAACGGCTCGCCTATTCGATAAAGGAAGCCGCCGCCATGCTCGGCGTGGATTACTTCAGTGTTTATCGGCTCATCCAGCGCCGCAAACTTAAGGCTTGCCGCGCGCTGCGGGGAAAGTTCCTTATTGCCCGAACGGAACTGCTGCGATTGCTCAAAGAGGAATGACGTATGCTAAAACGAAACGGAGAATCCTGCCAACACGAAGTCCCCGGATACCCCGGAAGGCTCACGACAACCGAATTCCAGGCTTACCGCGAGGCATTCGCCGTCGTCGAAGACCAAATCCGTGAATACACAGAGGCAGCGAGCGCGCTGGCAGACGTTGAAAAACGGTTTCCGGAGATTGCCGCTCCCCTTATGAGCAAGTTCTTGGAGCCGGCCCCATCGTTGGGGGCCGAAGAATTGAAAAATTCCGGCTTGCAGGTGCGATGCACGCTATACAAGTCCGCGCGGAGCGAACTGCTACTTTGTTCGCGTGACGCAGAGAATGGCAGGGAGTTCGCCGTAATCGAACGTTTTGACCCGAACTCGCCGTACGCCAAGGCTAATTGCTCTTGCGAAGTCCACCTGGTTAGTAACGATCCGCGTCTGTTGCTTCAGGATTATGTCGAACAGGAAAAGCAATTGTTTCGGTTATTCCGCAGTGACCTCGTGGCTCAAGTCGAGGAAATCCTCTCGCAGAAGTTTCCTGACCAAGACCTGAGCCGGGTCACCAAAGCCATTTCCGCACGGTGCAATGCGGTTGGCGGCGTGGATCAGCCTCCAGCGCTCAGTCAGGCGACGACCACCGGAGTCAAGGTTCGCTTGTAACCGGACAGTAGCTATGGGCAGTTTCAACTCCATGTTCCCAAACTTCCTGGACCGCTGCCTGGAGCTCAAGAGCGTGCTCATGCCCCTGGCGTATTTGCTCATCACGGGTGGGTTGATAGCGGCTACGATTTCGCGACACCAAAGCGCCAGTGCATATCTCCGCACGTTCGGCAAGACTATCGTTCTGCTCATGCTCCTGGTGTATCTGCCCACTTGGGGAAACCAAGTCGTTTCGGTCGTGGACAGCACGGTGAAGGATGTCCTGAAAGTTAACCCGGCTAAGATTCACGACCAATACAAGGCGGCGCTTGAATTAAAGAAAGCCGCTGAAGGTGAAAAGAGCTGGTGGGAAAAGCTGATGGATTGGCGGGCCGCTCCGTTGGAATGGCTGCTAACCGGAATCTTCATGTTCCTTGGTTGGCTCGCCAGCGCCATTATGTGGTGGGCGTACCTCCTCCAGACAGCTATTCTTTATCTCGGCTATTCGTTGTCTCCGATCTTTGTGGGTTCGCTCGCCTTCCCGGGCCTGAACATGCTCGGTCGACGCTACTTTCTTCAGCTTGTCGGTGTCATGTTTTGGCCGCTGGGATGGGGCGTTGCCGGGTTAGTGACGGAAGGAATGATCGATTTCATGACCGACAGAAGCTTCCTCAGCGTCCCAGTTGCCGGAAGCGAACTCTACTCGCTGCAAAACATGATGGGTTTGGCGTTCCTCGGAATCTGGATCATTTTCAGCACGATTGCCGCGCCGTTGATCCTGCAAAGATCGGTCGAGACAGGGTCGTCTGCTGCGGCAGACCTGATCGGCGGAGCGTTTGCAGCCGGGCGCACCGCTTCAACTGCAGGCGCAATCAGTCTGGCCGCCGCAGGAACAGGCGCGGCAGGACTAAGGGGAGCACTAACGGTTGGAGCGATGAGCGTGGCGACCTCCGTTGAAACGCTTGCCTCAGCGAGTAGCGGCGCTGGAGGCAGGTCTTTAGTCGGTTCGTTGATTGATCTCCGTGCACGAGATTCTCGCCTTGGCCTGCA
>WNFW01011887.1_pt1 | contig 11519 bp, 10 predicted proteins | sample 5400131 | NCBI WGS metagenome assembly WNFW01 (sample SAMN13153362, study PRJNA577476) | soil metagenome | isolation source: 20 cm soil or saprolite under grassland replicate 1 | place: USA:California | collected 2016-06-15
TGAATACGTCGCGCCAGTAATCCACGAAGCTTTTTCGGACGCCAGATAAAACACCAGCTCAGCGATTTCACTCGCCTGGCCGACACGTCCGATTGGATGCGTAGTCTTGGAGCGCTCCAAAAATCGTTCGTAATCCTCCTCGCCCATGCCGCCGCGCTTGTGTATCTCAGTGACGACCACGCCGGGATTCACTGCATTGACCCGCACGTTTTTCGGTGCGAGTTCGAGCGCCGCGCACCGCGTTAGCTGATCCACGCCGGCCTTCGAGACACAGTAGGCCAGCACCCCGGGGAATGAGCGTAGGCCCGTCACGCTGGAAATGTTGACGATGTTGCCCTGCGTCTCGATCAGATGCGGCGTGGCGAGTTGCATCAGGTGAAATACGGCGCGCAGGTTAACGTCCAGCATCTTGTCCCAGGCCGCCAGCGAAGTATCTTCAATCGAACCGGTTGAAATGTGGCCGGCGGCATTGACCAGGACGTCGAGACGGCCAAATTCGCCGACCGCGCTTTCCATCAAGTGACTCACGTCTTCCTCTTTAGTAACGTCCGCCGCTATGGTCAGCGGCGTGCCGCCCGCACTCTTGATTTCGTCACCAACTTGCCGCAACGCCTCCACGCTGCGGCCGATCGCTGCGACTCGCGCTGCGCTCTCAGCGAAGCGCAAAGCCACAGCCCGGCCGATACCTGATGTCGCTCCGGTTACCAGAACTACTTTGTCACCCGCGTTTCTTTCCATAGACGACCTCAACAACTGAAGTGGGTTAATAAATCAGCAGAATCCTTCCCGCATAAGGTAAACTTCAAGAGCTGAATTCAGCGAGACATATTGACATAGACCGTTCACAGTTGACTATAATTCGCCGGCCGATCATTTGCTCGAGAGTTGTGACGGCCCTGTCCTGACTTAGTGAGTTTGCAAGCCGAGTCTTTATAGGAGTTTCCCTCTTCATCTTACCTTCAGTCGGAAAGCAGTATTGATGGAATCGCGGGATTCGGGCTTCTACAGATCGAGCAATGCGCGACGGCCGCGAGACTCTGCTTCGCGAGGCGGGCATCCACGTCTGCCGTCAGCATCAGGTTTCATGGCGGCTGCCGCTGCCGCTGCTGCAGTCATATTCTTCATCCTTTGGTGGATACTGCAGGGCGAAGAGAGCCCCTGGGTGCCGGCCGGACTGGCGGCTAGTGTAGTGATGCTGATCGCAGCTTCGGCCCGCGAGATTGTGGTGCGGCGCTCATTTGCGCGTTACCTCCATGAACAAGACAGACATCAGGAACGATCGCGCGAGTCGGGAGAGTCGTCGTCCAGGTTGGTTAACATGCAGTCGGTGAGTTCGCATGCCTCAGCCCTGCGCGTCGTGCAGAAGCGTTCGGCGAAAGCCGACGCGTCCGATTCGAATCCGGAAGCCCACCTCGAATGCTATCGGCTCTGTGTTGATTATCTGGCCAGCGCCGAGGAAGCTCTGCGGTCGCCAAACCTGGCTCCGGAAAACCGGGTAGCGCTGCGCTCGGGACAGGATCGAGTGCGAACCTTGCAAAAGCACCATTTGCTGGCGTGGGCCCGAAGTTCGGCCCGCACACTCACGCGCGAAGCGCAGCAGCGCGCTCGCCTCTACCAAAAAGTCGAAGTGGCTAATCGCGCGCTCGATTGCATCGACTCGGCTTTGAAGATTTATCCCGACGAAGAAGAGCTTAACGAGTCGGCCGGAGCGGTGCGCGAATTCATTACTTCGAGCCGAGTCGCGCATTGGGTTGAGCTGGCGGAGCGCGCGGCCTTTAAGGGCTACTACCGCCGGGCGATTGATTGCTACCGCGACGCCTTGTTCTATCTTACGCGCGACCCTCCCACCGACGATCGCGGCGCCGCGGCTGAGCGAGTGACCAGAGAAATCGAATTGTTACGGGCGCGGGTGGCCACGCAGAGGGCCATGGACAACCCCGAACAGAACGGTTCGAGTACGACCAGACGGCGGCGACCTTGAATTCCCGGCGCGTTTAGGTGACGCCGAATAGTTGCGGCGAAAGGCGATCTAAAGAATGTTCAGACGCAGGTGCCCCAAGTGCGGCAGCAAGAAGATCCGGCGCGGCTATAGGCGAACGCCGTGGTATCTGCGATTGTTTGGCATCTACAATCTTTTGTGCGATCATTGCAACTGGTTATTCAATGGATTCGCATTACCGGGCATGTGGGTGAAGCGAGAAACTCGCCATCACTAGTTTGCGGCGTTTCGCGGTTCGAAGCCCGGCTGTTCGGGCGATTTCTGAGAAGTTTTTGAGACGGCTCCTTCCAGTTTTCAACGAATTGAGGTTTGGTTATGAATAAGACACGAATTCTCTTGATTACGATTGTCAGTCTGGTCGCGGTGTTGTCGGTGCTGGCGCAGGAGCAATCCCAGGCGCCAACGCCAGGCCAAGCGCCCGCAATTGACTTGCAAGGGGTAAGAAACTACCTGCTCGGACCGGGGGACGTTCTGGATGTTCGCGTCTTTGGCCAGTCGGACTTGAACACGCTGGTTGAAATCGACGGCGACGGGAATATCAGCTCGCTGCCATTTCTGGAAAAGCCGATTCGCGCACAGTGCCTTACCGAAAAGCAAGTGCAAAAGGCGATCGCCACCGCGTATGCGGCATACATCAGGAATCCGCAGGTGAGCGTGCGGATCTCGCAGCGCAACAGCCGTCAACCGGCGACGCTTTATGGCGCCGTGCGCAATCCAATGTTGGTTACCATGATGCGGCGCGTGCGCCTGCATGAGTTGATCGCCCGAAGTGGCGGGGTCACTGAACGCGCCAGCGGCACGATCCAGGTGATACATACTCAAGCTGAGATGTGTCCGGAACCTGGCGAGGTGGTAATCAAGCGCGCGTCAGCTACGTCTTCGGTTGAAAGCCAGATGGAGACTTTTAAGCTCAGAGAACTTGGCAACGAGAGCGGAGATCCATTTATTCGCCCAGGCGATGTCATCATAGTGACGGAAGGCGAACCCGTTTACATTACCGGCGCGGTGCTTGCCCCCCAGCCAATCTTCATGAAAGATCAGCTCACATTGGGTCGAGCCATCGCGATGGCGGGAGGGCCGCAAAGGCTCGCGAATACTGGCGAAGTTCACGTCTATCGTAAGAAGGATGGGTTGATCGGCCAGGAAGATTTGAAGTACAACTATGACGCGATCAGAAAAGGACGCGAGAAAGACGTACTGCTGCAGGCCTACGATATTATCGATGTCCGGAACAGCGGACCATTTGCCCCGAAGAGCCTGGGAGATCTCCTTTTGAATATGGGGCGGAGTAGCGCGGGATTTTTGCCCCAGCGCATTTTCTACTGAGCACGAAGGGTATAGTTCGCAGCTGAAAAGGCTGGCGATTGCTGCCAGCCTTTCCCTTGTTTCCGCGTGAGCCGAGACCGGAAAGATTATGAGCCAACGAATAAAGACGAACAAAACAAAACGACGACGAGGGTTCACGTACCTGTGGATTCTGTGCCTGGCAGCCGTCATTTTCATTCTGATCTACAAAGAGTGGACCGAAGTGCTTTACATTCTCGCGACGGTCGGGGTTACGGCCTTGCTGGTCGTGGTTGCGGCTGCGGACATCGGGCATGGGGCCCCAAGTTCGGGAGGCCCCGCTCAATTGGCCGACGCCCAGGCCACGGGTTCCGGAGTTGCCTCGAAGGTCTCCGCTCAGAAGTCGAGCGGGCCATCGACCAAATAAATCACCTGTCTTTAACGATCCACTGTCAGCACCAGTAATCTTCAAGTCTTAATTCGTCCTCGACTCCAACGCGACAGAACCATCAAGGCCGCCAGCGTCGCCGCCTTCTCTTCCGCGCGCCACGATCCTTCAACCGCTTTCCCCATTTTCGCCAGTTCAGTTCTGAGTCCCGGTTCCGAGACGCCGAGCATCTTCTTTCCTTCACCAAGCGAGTCTTTTTCGCGCGTGACTGAAAACTTCAGACGCGAGAGCTTGAGCGCGTTCTCAACCACCACGCGAAACAGCCGGCCTTCTTCGGCGTGCGCGCGGATATGATCGTTTCGGATCGTTCGCGGATCGACTGTGCTGCCGACGACGATTCCGGCACCCACGATGCGATGGCCGCCAGCGCGATAATGCTGGATCAGTTCCGCAATGACGCGCTCTGAAGATCGCTCGACGCATTTGACCAGGCGCGCTACTGCTTTCGCGGCGGCAGCCTTGGGAAGATCGAGGCCGGCGTGAAACGGTTGAGCTGAATCCGGAACTGACGGATCTGAAAGATTAACTCGGCGACGGTCAATGACAACTGGTGGAGACGATGCCGAGACCAGCACGACCATGGCCCAGCCGGACTTCACGCGAAAACCCAAACCCGCTTCATTCATCTCTCAATACCTTTCCAGGTCTTTCCCGATGACCACCCTGCCCGCATAGCCCCCGGCGCGTACACCGGCGAGCAGTTCTTCATCGCTCGCGCCCATGCGAACAAGGTGGTCGAGGATGAGCAACTTTGGCTGAATGCGCGCGGCCAACTGTCCCAGTTCCACATCCGAAGTATGGTACTCGTGACAATAGCGCGGCCAGTCCTTGCCGCCGGGTCGATCTTCGGGCGCCAGTCGTGATGCAGAGTAAGCCTCGTGAATCAGGATGTCCGCGCCGCGGGCCGCTTTGGCTAGCGCCTCGCTTGGCCGCGTGTCTCCCGAAATCACAATCGAGCGGTCGGCGGTATCGATGCGGTAACCGAAACTCTCTTTCCACGCTCCGTGCTGCACCGCAATCGCGGTAACGCGCACGCCGTCCTTTTCATAAACGACGCCGGCGCGAATCTCATGCACGCCGACACGATAGCCGCCGGGCACTTCATGCTCCAATCCATTCGTGCGAATGCGTATGTCTTCCGAATACGCCGCCAGCAGGTGGTTAGTCATTCTTTGCAGGCCAGGTGGGCCGAAGACCGGAAACGGCGCGCGCCGGCGCATCACCCACGATGTCAGAATCAAATCCGCGTAGCCCAGCGTGTGATCGCTGTGCAGATGTGTGATGAAAAGCGCCTCTGGACCGTTGATGGGCAGGCTCGCCGCGCGCACGCGCCGCATCACGCCCGCGCCCGCGTCGAACAGAAACACGCGCCCGTTGACAACCACGGCGGTCGCCGGTCCCGAAGCTGACGGGTCAGGATAAGGCGTCCCCGTCCCGAGCAGGATCACTAGAGTTGATTGTGCGGCCGGCGCAAGAGCTGATGTCGACGTTGAGTTCCGCGCGGGATCGGATGGCAGCAAGAGCACGACCGAAAGGGTGATGACGATCCTAAGTTGCATGCGTTGATGTTCCTCCGTTTCACCGAGCCGCCAACCAGGACTAATGAAACAACGCGATCAGCTCGCGAAGCAAGCGGCCGCTGACTTAATTGAATGAACGCTCAAGGCTGAGAATAGCGAAGCGGTTGTTGACCTCCAGCCGAAACGTTGTCGAGGGCTACCTTGGGTTACGAATCGTTCATAATTAACCGTAACCCCGGCACAGTTGCGGTCGTTGCGACTTGCCTGATTGGCCGATTTCCCGGGGTGGCCGGAGTGGCAACCCTGGGCTTCGTTGCATCAATCGCTTCGCGGTTGCCTGGTTTTGCGTTGCCGGGTTGGAATTTTCCCGCGCCTCGACTAAAGTATGTGCGCCGACGCCAGGTATTTTCACAGGAATCTCCGGAGGACCAATCCAATGCAGAAGATCAAATATGCCTTTCTGACGCTAGCTGCTCTCGCTTTCGTCGCCCTGTCACTCTCGACGCCGCTGCGCCCGGTGCGCGCGCAGGGCGGTGATGGCGGCACGCGGGTTTTGTATCCCGAGACGAAAAAGGTAGATGTCGTTGACACCTACTTCGGGACGACTGTAGCCGATCCATATCGCTGGATGGAGGACGATAATTCGCCCGAGGTCGCCGCGTGGGTCGCGGCTGAGAATAAAGTCACGTTTGGTTATCTCGACAAAATCTCCTATCGGCCGCAGCTAAAGGATCGTCTGACCAAGCTCTTGAATTATCCGAAGTTTGGTTCTCCTACGCGCAGAGGCGATTGGTTTATCTTCTCAAAGAACGACGGGTTGCAAAATCAGAGTGTCCAGTACATCCAGAAAGGTCTGGACGGCACCCCGGAAGTCCTGCTCGATCCGAATAAGTTTTCCGCGGATGGGACGTCGCAATTGGGAGGGTTCTCGCTGTCGCAGAGCGGGAAATATGTGGCTTATGGAATCTCAGAACGTAGCCACAAAGAAAGCGCTGCCCGACCATCTTGAGTGGGTAAAATTCTCCGGCGCTTCGTGGATCAGCGACCAGGGTTTCTTCTACAACCGTTATCCTCAGCCCGCGTCAGGGAAGAAGATGGCGGGGAAGAATGATTACCAGAAGATTTATTATCACAAAGTCGGCACCCCACAATCAGAAGACAAGCTGATTTACGAAGACAACGAACACCCGCAACGCCGCCAGTCGGTCGGCGTGACTGAGGATCAGCGCTTTGAGATTCTCAGCGTTTCGGACTCTTCCGCGGGGAAGCGAGGAGATTCAATTCTCTTCCGCGAGCTGGCGCAGGGTGACAAACCCTTCACCCCGATTGTGGCCGAAATTGGCGACGACAGTTATGGGATAATCGACGATGTAAACGGCAAGTTCCTGATCGAGACGAACCACGGCGCGCCCAATGGCAAAGTCGTGCTCTACGATCCGCAGACAAAGACGTGGAAAGACATTCTGCCGGAGAAACCGGAACCGCTGCAGAGCACTTCGACCGTGGGCGGCAAGTTGTTTGCGACTTATCTGACAGACGTAGTTACGCGAGCGTACGTTTACAACCTCGACGGCAAGCTGGAAAATGAAATCAAGCTGCCAGGGCCAGGCACTGCCGGCGGATTTGGCGGACGTAACGATGACAAGTTCCTCTTCTATAGCTTCACGTCGTTCAACTATCCACCTACGATTTTTAAGTATGACATCGCGACACGAACGTCGTCGGTGTTTCGCAGCGTCGATATTCCGGGTTTCACTCCAACAAATTACGAAACCAAAGAGACCTTTTACTACAGCAAAGACGGCACGCGCGTGCCGCTGTTTATCACGTATAAGAAGGGCCTCAAGTTGGACGGCAATAATCCCACGGTGTTGTATGGCTATGGTGGATTCAATATCACAACCAGTCCGTCGTTCAGCGCTTTGCGGATTGCGCTGCTCGAGCAGGGATTCGTGTACGCGTCGGCGAACATGCGTGGCGGCGGCGAGTACGGAGAGAAATGGCACGAAGCCGGCACCAAGCTGAAGAAGCAGAACGTGTTCGACGACTTCATCGCGGCGGCGGAATATTTGATTGCGCAGAAGTACACTTCGCCGAACAAGCTGGCGATTCATGGCGGCTCGAACGGCGGATTGCTGGTCGGCGCATGCTCAAACCAGCGGCCCGAATTGTACCGGGCGGTGGTCGAACAGGCGGGCGTGATGGACATGCTGCGCTTTCACAAGTTCACGATCGGCGCGGCCTGGATCTCGGATTACGGCTCGAGCGAGCAGAGCGAAGCACAGTTCAAGGCGCTGTACGCCATTTCGCCAGTCCACAACGTCAAGCCGGGCACGAAATATCCGGCGACGCTGATTACCACCGCGGATCATGATGATCGGGTGGTGCCAGCGCACAACTTCAAATACGCGGCGGCGCTGCAAGCGGGGCAGGGCGGCGATAATCCAATCCTGATTCGCATCGACACCAAATCAGGTCACGGCGCCAGCAGCACCACAAAGACTCTGGAACAGCAGACTGATATCTACGCGTTCTTGTTTGAGAATTTGGGCGTAACGCCGAAATGGCAAGGTCAGTAACACCTGCGTTAGCGGGTGGGCATTGACTTTACGTCACACGAGAGGGAGGGGCCGTAGCAGGCTCCTTCCTTTTATTGTCTGAACATCTGAATCGCTTCGATTCAATACAGAACGTCGTGAATCGGTACTCTCTTGCTTATTCATCGACCTTCCCAACCTCCAGGTCCTAAGCCCAAAATGCCTGGCGGATGTACAGTCTCGCCTGGCTTGGATGTTGCGTGATAGCTCCACACGCGACAAAAAGTTCTTAGGAGGAAGATTTGCTGTGAGTACGACAACAATCGTTATTATCATTGCGCTTCTTGCAGTGCCCGTAATCGTGGGCATTGTGATGGCAGGCTGGCTGATTTCGAGGAACCGACGCACGAAGCAACTGCGTTCGAAATTCGGACCTGAATACAACCGAATGGCGAGGACTGAAGGAGATGCCGCACGCGCTGAAGAGCTTTTGCAAGAGCGACAGAAAAGAGTTAAAAAACTCGATATCAAACCGCTCACCGATCAGCAGCGAAATGAATTTGCCGATGCGTGGGAGCATGCGCAAGCGCGCTTTGTCGATGACCCAGCCGCAGCGGTTGAAAATGCGGATGTCCTGCTACAGGAAGTCATGAACGTCCGCGGCTATCCGGTCGCTGATTTCGATCAACGCGTCGCGGACGTTTCTGTCGATCATCCCGCGGTGGTCCAGAATTATCGTCTAGCGCACGGCATCGCTATCCGTCATGAGCGCGAGGATGTCGGCATCGAAAAGTTGCGTGAAGCGATGATTCACTATCGCGCATTGTTCGCCGATTTATTGCACGATGGTGGTTTGCAACCTGTCCGACAAGTGGTCCCGGAAGAGCGCGAGAAAGCTCAACGAGCAGCGTAAGTAAAGAGTAGGACAGTTGGGGAATTGACTACTCTCTACTTCCGACGAGTTGGGAGCGTCATCTCCACGATCAATCCTCCGTCTGCCGCGTTGAGAGCGCGGATGCTGCCGCCCTGCATCCGCACGATGCGATCGGCAATTTGAGTTCGCATCTGTTCGAATTGTCCAATTCGATTTCACCAATTAGCCAGTTTGGTTTCGGTTGCAGCGCCGCGAACAGCAATCGCTGCGTGAGCTTGAGAGCGCAGTTTACTTTCTGATCTGACAACTAGAACCGCAGCGACAGACAACTGAGTCCACCATCCATCTTCTGAAACTCGGTCATGTCGAGCGCGATCGTTTGATACTCCAACTCTCGCAGCTTTCCTTCCAAAACCGGAAACCCTGCGGCTACCAGGACACGATCGTTAACCCTGACGCAGTTTGCCCCATACATCTCGTCGTCGTTCACGCGAACCAGATCGTATTTGCTGAAATTCCTGTGGTTGGCCAACGCGTCGATCACCACTAAGCGGCTATCGCCGAGAGAGGCTATGCCGCTTTTCAAATGGAGGATAGTTTTGAGACGACGTATATCAACAAAGCTGGCCGTGTAGCCAAGTGGCGCCACGAACTCTGCCAGCTGGTGCGCGCCCGCTTCATTTGTTCGTTCAGATATGCCGATGAAGAAATGATTCCCAGCTTCGCAGACGTCGCCGCCGTCCAGCGTAGCGGGCGAGTTAATGGAAAGCGTTGAGGGGTAGAAGTCAGCCAGGGCGTCTCTGATGTTCGCTACTTCTCCCGTGCGGCTGGAGGCGCCGGGCCGGGTGAGAACGGCGCGCTGATTTGCCAGCACCGCCGTGTCTTCAACGAAGGTGGAATCCGGATAGCGCGGATCAGCTGCCAGCCTGATCAGCGTCAACCCGCATCGCTCCAGAGCGGCGCAGTAATCTTCATGTTGTTTGAGGGCGCGCCGATAATCGGGAGGGCCGAGATCGACAGTGGTCAGACCATCAGCGAAGTTTGGGGCCGGCGGACGGACGATGGCGCGAGTGAACATCGGGGTGGAGATCGTGGTAGCCAGCTTCACGAACCGCGCTTCTTGCTATGCCAAACCTTCTTCTTTGCGCTCTTCTTCCGGCGCTTGACGCCGCGGCGCCGGGGAAGTGTTTTCGGATCGCCGGTCGCGGCTTTCCGTACGTTGCCGCCTTCGTCTTCGGCAATCTCGGCGAGCGTGCGCTTGGTCAGGACTGAGAACGGTTGAGTCTCAGCGATGTCCAGGTCGAGCGCGTATTTGTCGCGGTGCTTGATCAAAAGCCACTGGCGATCGCGTGTGCGCACGAGTACAAACGAGCCTTTCAATTTCTGACCCAGCAGAGCGAACTTCAGTTCGCCTTTCGCGATCGCTTTGGAAACGCTGGTCGTGTTCTCGGGCCCGTAGATGCCAAAGTCCCAAACCATCACCGTGCCGCCGCCGTATTCGCCTTCCGGGATCACGCCCTCAAAGTTGGCGTAGGCCACCGGGTGATCTTCGACGTGCACCGCCATGCGTTTCACCGTTGGATCCATCGAAGGACCGCGCGGGACGGCCCACGACAGGAGTACCCCGTCGGCTTCGAGACGAAAGTCATAATGCAACGCCGTCGCGCGATGTTTCTGCACGACGAAGATGTTGCCCATCTCGGAAGTTTGCTTCTCCGGACCGGGCTCGGGCGTCTTGTTGAAGCGGCGCTTCTTTTTGTATTCAGCTAAACCCATGTTTCAAGTTTCAGGTTTCTTCTCTGCGCAGTCTCGGCGTCCTCTGCGTCTCTGCGGTGAATTCTTCCCTTCCTTACTAAGACTCACCGCAGAGACGCAGAGCGCGCAGAGTTAACGCAGAGAAATCATCCTCCAGTAGCGGCATCAACTTTCTCTTCGAACATCTCCGTCTGAATTGGATCCAGCCCCAGCACTTCACGCACCCGCGCGAAGCTGCGGCGATGGATGGGCACGGCGCCGAGTTCTTTCAACAGACGGCAATGTTCGGGTGTTGGATAGCCCTTGTGCGAAGCGAAGTTGTAACCGGGATGCACCGAATCGAATTCACACATAAGCGCGTCTCGCGTCGTCTTGGCGATAATCGAAGCGGCCGCGATGCTGGCGGAGAGCGTGTCACCCTTGATGATTCCGCGCTGCGGCGCCGGGCAATAAGGAATACGCCGCGCATCAACCAGAACAAAATCAGGTTGCGACTCAAGTCCTTCGACCGCGCGTCGCATCGCCAGCAAGCCCGCGTGATAGATGTTCAGCTTGTCAATCTCTTCAACTTCGGCGCGGCCAACTGACCACGCGATCGCGTCGGCTTTGATTTGGTTTGCTAATTCATAGCGCAGGGCTTCATCCAGAATCTGCTTTGAATCGTTTAAGCCGCGCAGCTTGTAGTCTCTGGGAAGAATGCAGGCGCCGGCAATCACCGGCCCGGCTAACGGCGCCATGCCGGCTTCGTCAACACCGGCGATGAAGTTGAACCCTTCAGCCCACAATTCGATCTCAAATCGCAAAAGATTATGCAGGCGCTGGCCTTCAGCGCGATTCTTGCGCCAGCGTTCGCGGATTTGTTTTGCGAGCTGCTGCGCGCCCCGGCGAGCGTCGCCCTCCAAAGCTTCAATCAAACCCTTCGGAACCGGGCGCTCACGATCGACAAACCGCTCCTTGAGTTCAGGAATGGACTTGGCGAGAAGTTGATCGAGTGATGGCATGATGTTTCAGAACCCCGAGCGATAGCGAGGGGATCATACACTCAGGTGTTGAATTTTCGATCCGGTCGCTACCGCTCCCGGGTCTGTAACGGCTGCCCGCG